>Ga0008833_1000840_pt1 | contig 20618 bp, 17 predicted proteins | sample HotLakConsoUCCLE_FD_62216 | JGI IMG/M metagenome (GOLD analysis project Ga0008833, IMG submission 62216) | Hypersaline microbial mat communities from Hot Lake, Washington, USA - Hot Lake Consortium UCC-LE | ecosystem: Environmental > Aquatic > Non-marine Saline and Alkaline > Hypersaline >... | reverse complement strand
GCTGGAAAAATCATGCCAAGGACCGACCTGCCGGCCCCATCACATACCAACGCGGAATACAACAGTTCTGGACGATGCTGGAAGCATGGGAACTGAAAGATCTGTACCAACCCTAGCGCGCGGGCGGGGGAACCATGCACGACGCCGGGGTGCCGTGGCTGTTATGGGGTCCATCCCCGCGCGGGCGGGGGAACCTTGAAGTGGTAGCCGCTGCAACCCGCAAGGAGGGGTCCATCCCCGCGCGGGCGGGGGAACCTCCCATGGCTTCGGTCATTGGGAGTACGACAAGGGTCCATCCCCGCGCGGGCGGGGGAACCCCATCGATGCCGATGATCCGCACCTCAGGGCGCGGTCCATCCCCGCGCGGGCGGGGGAACCGCGACGACGGGCACCCGGTGGAGGTCCGCGCGCGGTCCATCCCCGCGCGGGCGGGGGAACCAAAGGCTTCTCCAAGAAGGAGATAGCGGCGGAGGGTCCATCCCCGCGCGGGCGGGGGAACCGAGAAGGGGCAGATCGATCGCTCGATCGGGCCGGTCCATCCCCGCGCGGGCGGGGGAACCTTGTGGCTGATCGAGAAAGCCAAGCTGCACGCGGGTCCATCCCCGCGCGGGCGGGGGAACCTCGATCACGCCCCATCCCCCACAGGCTCCGGAGGGTCCATCCCCGCGCGGGCGGGGGAACCAGTGTGATCCAAATCCAGACCGCCGCTGCCAAGGGTCCATCCCCGCGCGGGCGGGGGAACCGTGGTTCGCCAGCACAAGCAGAACGCCTGGCAGGGTCCATCCCCGCGCGGGCGGGGGAACCTTCAGCCCGGTCGCATCCGAGAACCCGGCCAGGGGTCCATCCCCGCGCGGGCGGGGGAACCCGCTGTGGCCGGTCGCTGAAGGTGTCGCCGTCGGGTCCATCCCCGCGCGGGCGGGGGAACCCGCGAGGACGACGGGGATCACCCGGCCGGTCTGGGTCCATCCCCGCGCGGGCGGGGGAACCGCCAGGGGACTGCACCGCCAGAGAGCCAGGCAGGGTCCATCCCCGCGCGGGCGGGGGAACCGCCAGGGGACTGCACCGCCAGAGAGCCAGGCAGGGTCCATCCCCGCGCGGGCGGGGGAACCTTTTCAGCGACGCGGATGCGGCTCTCCAAGAGGGGTCCATCCCCGCGCGGGCGGGGGAACCGGATTGGTCGCCGCCGTGATCAGGTCCTCGGCGGGTCCATCCCCGCGCGGGCGGGGGAACCCCTCCGCGTGCCTGGTCCGGATCGCAAGATCGGGGTCCATCCCCGCGCGGGCGGGGGAACCATGTCGATGTCGACTTCGGCGACGACTATTCGAGGTCCATCCCCGCGCGGGCGGGGGAACCACCCTGACGGTGACCATGCCCATCCAGGTCTCGGGTCCATCCCCGCGCGGGCGGGGGAACCGTTCCACGGCCAGCTCCGCCGCGTTGCGGGCAAGGTCCATCCCCGCGCGGGCGGGGGAACCCGCGCAAGCGCGGACCCGGTTGCGGCGGGTGCGGGTCCATCCCCGCGCGGGCGGGGGAACCTACCGCCGACGCGGAAACCAAGCGGCGGGAGCGGGTCCATCCCCGCGCGGGCGGGGGAACCACGGGCGATCATTCCGGGACCGGCGCGGTCGCGGGTCCATCCCCGCGCGGGCGGGGGAACCAGGGGCTGACCGTCGAGGACTACGACGCCATCAGGTCCATCCCCGCGCGGGCGGGGGAACCAAGTGGGCCAAGATGCGTCCTATCCTCGAGCAGGGTCCATCCCCGCGCGGGCGGGGGAACCGACAAGGAAGGGTGGCAAAATGCATGGGCACCGGGTCCATCCCCGCGCGGGCGGGGGAACCTCAATCGTCATCATTGCTCAGTCCCTCCTATAGGGTCCATCCCCGCGCGGGCGGGGGAACCGCTTGCTCATTAGGTACATAATGACGTTCTCACGGTCCATCCCCGCGCGGGCGGGGGAACCTTCTATCCACCTCACACAGAACTCCATCAGGAGGGTCCATCCCCGCGCGGGCGGGGGAACCAAGAGGATCTGGCGCCCCGAGGCACGTTCTGGGGGTCCATCCCCGCGCGGGCGGGGGAACCTAATCGAGACTGTCGGCAACGCGTCGGATCAAGGGTCCATCCCCGCGCGGGCGGGGGAACCGGTGACGAGCGAAGCGGGGCCGCAATCCAACGAGGTCCATCCCCGCGCGGGCGGGGGAACCCCTCGGGCGTGATCCTCGCCTGTCCATCGGCCGGGTCCATCCCCGCGCGGGCGGGGGAACCGAGAACCAGACCCGGTTCTGCACCTCGCCATCGGGTCCATCCCCGCGCGGGCGGGGGAACCTGCACCGGCCGGATATGAAGCTGGAGCTCGACGGGTCCATCCCCGCGCGGGCGGGGGAACCTATGCATGATAGGTAGCTCCGTAGGCTTGAAGGGGTCCATCCCCGCGCGGGCGGGGGAACCCTGGTGTCCCTTTGGACCGCTTGGAAGTCTGCGGGTCCATCCCCGCGCGGGCGGGGGAACCGGCTTACGGCCGGTCCTGGTGACGCGTTGGCCGGGTCCATCCCCGCGCGGGCGGGGGAACCGTCGTGCCCCTGCCGCCGGCTGGCGTCTACCTGGGTCCATCCCCGCGCGGGCGGGGGAACCATGTAGACCGCCCCGGCGGCGACGGTTGAGACGGGTCCATCCCCGCGCGGGCGGGGGAACCTTACCGCCGCGAGGCAGCCGCCCGAGTGCTTGGGGTCCATCCCCGCGCGGGCGGGGGAACCATATGAGGTGTATACTCGCCAGAGTTTCCAAGGGGTCCATCCCCGCGCGGGCGGGGGAACCCACGGGACGCGACGTGGAAGTCTGGACCCTTGAGGTCCATCCCCGCGCGGGCGGGGGAACCAAGACCGGGCTATCGAGGCAGTCGCTCGCGGCAGGTCCATCCCCGCGCGGGCGGGGGAACCGCTGGGTGGTGTCGGTCATGGTGCCTCTTGGGGGGTCCATCCCCGCGCGGGCGGGGGAACCGAGTTCAGCCCAAACGCGCAAGCGCGGACCCGGGGTCCATCCCCGCGCGGGCGGGGGAACCTAAGTGATTCCGCGCCCGCCATAATGATGATAAGGTCCATCCCCGCGCGGGCGGGGGAACCTGGTACCTGTCGCCTGGGGTGCTGATTTCCACGGGTCCATCCCCGCGCGGGCGGGGGAACCGTAGATCGGCTGCTCTCCCGATCGCTCCATGACGGTCCATCCCCGCGCGGGCGGGGGAACCGATGCGGTCAGGGACGTACTGACCGACGCCCCGGGTCCATCCCCGCGCGGGCGGGGGAACCCCTCACCCCCGCCGGCCGGAGCCGAAGCGTCAAGGTCCATCCCCGCGCGGGCGGGGGAACCCTGTAGAGAGTCCCCGTCGTGCCGCCCTTGGTGGGTCCATCCCCGCGCGGGCGGGGGAACCGTTGCCGATCATCTCGGCATCACGGTGGTGCAGGGTCCATCCCCGCGCGGGCGGGGGAACCTCCGACCAGCGCAATCGCCATTGGAGCCGATGGGGTCCATCCCCGCGCGGGCGGGGGAACCGCGGACACGCCGCCGCGCGCCCCACTACGGACGGGTCCATCCCCGCGCGGGCGGGGGAACCGAGTGAACGATGACCATTGATGCACTACCGAAGGGTCCATCCCCGCGCGGGCGGGGGAACCCCCGTCGTTTTCGCCGCCGCCTCGACCGCCGCGGGTCCATCCCCGCGCGGGCGGGGGAACCATCCTTTGCCGGGGCGACGGGTGGTCGGTGCCGGGTCCATCCCCGCGCGGGCGGGGGAACCCCGCCCCCGCCATATCCTATAGGCGTGCTGCCGGGTCCATCCCCGCGCGGGCGGGGGAACCCTCGTGTCCCATCTCAGTACATCCTCGGTCGGGGGTCCATCCCCGCGCGGGCGGGGGAACCAGACCGGCCCGGCCGGCAGGGGTGAGTGATGAAGGTCCATCCCCGCGCGGGCGGGGGAACCGTGACGGCCGCGGGGTTGACCAAGGTGCTCAAGGGTCCATCCCCGCGCGGGCGGGGGAACCCGTTCTCCAGGACGATGATGCGGCGGTCGCTCAGGTCCATCCCCGCGCGGGCGGGGGAACCTCATCGTCGGCGGCGAATTGAAAGCTTGGCTGAGGTCCATCCCCGCGCGGGCGGGGGAACCCCGCCCCGACCACGACACCACCCGGCCGGCGATGGTCCATCCCCGCGCGGGCGGGGGAACCCGGGGAGCACGACCGGGGCCCCGGCCCCGCCAGGGTCCATCCCCGCGCGGGCGGGGGAACCGATATGCAGGAAAGGAGACACTGTCTGCCAGAGGGTCCATCCCCGCGCGGGCGGGGGAACCCACAAGATGCGCACCGGCGCGGCACCGGCCGCGGGTCCATCCCCGCGCGGGCGGGGGAACCAGGTCGGCCCCGCTCAGGTTGGCGTCGCGCAGGGGTCCATCCCCGCGCGGGCGGGGGAACCTCTGGGACTCAAGGCCTTGATCCTATTCAATTGTCCAAGAGTCGCAACGGGAATTAATCGGGAGGAGATGCCCTCTTTACGAGTATCGTCCCGTCATGTTCCACCAAAACCTTGGGCGGCGTGCCCAAGGTACGGATCGCCTGACCGCCGGGGCTCCCCGGGTCGCGCCAGGTCATCACGACGGCGCCGCCGCCCAGGGCACCATACCACTCCTCCATCACCCGCCACACCCGGTCGCGCACGGGCTTGGTCATCCGCGGCGCCGTGTAGACGCCCGGGGCGAGTTCCAGCATGCATGACGCCAGAAAGCCGCGGAACCGGTCTGCGACGTCGCGCGTGACGACCACCGTCATCGGCATGGCCATGCCCCCGGTTCAGAACGGAATGCCGTCATCGCCGCCCGGCCCGCCGGGGCCTCGGGGGGCGTCGGGCGGGCTGCCGCCGGCCGTTCCACCGTCCCGCCCGTCGTCAGCCCCGCAAGGGGACGTCGTGCCGGCCCCATGGCCGTCCGCCGGCCCGCTTCTGCCGGCGCCGCGCCGCCCCTCGCCGGCCTGTCGGCGGGCGGCGGACGGCGCTGCCGCCAGAGTGGCGTCGTCGAGGTCGAACAGCGCCTTGATCCGCTCGATCATGGTGTCGATCACGCGCTCCTCCCGGAACCGCCGTCCGGCGAGCCAGCGCACCCGGCGATCGACGGTCCAGTCCGACCGCCGCCGCGCGTCGCGCGCCGCTTCGAAGGCGATCGGCAAGGTGACGGTATCCCGGAACAGATCCGCGACATCGAGGACGAAGCTGTTGGCGGAATCCTCGTGGATGAAGCCCAACTGCGGAATTGCCGCGGTGGCCGCGACCGCGACGTGCGCTGCGGCCTCGACGGCCGAGGCGGCGTGGTTGATCGCCTGGTTCGGCAGATCGGCGGCCCCCGGGTTCTGCCGATCGTACCGCCGGCCCGACCAGTCGACGCCGAAGCGCTCGGCGGTGCGGCGATAGGTCTGCTTCATCCGCGCCCCCTCGATGCCGCGCAGCACCTCGATCTCGCGGTGCGGCAGCACCTCGCCGAGGCGCCAGGCATACATGCGACGGGCGACCGCAAGTCGTGCGTCCTCGGCGTCGGCCCACATCCGGGCCTGGCGGCGGGCGACCCGGCTGTCGTCGGGTCCAAGCGGCGGTGCAGTGTAGAACCGCACACCGTCCTGGCCCACCGCCGCGAGCCCGGTGCCGTGGCGGGCCAGCAGGCGCAGCGCATCATGGCTGACCGTGGTGCCCGGGCCGATCAGGACCAGCGTGACCGTCTGGTAGGGCAGGGCATAGTCGCCGGCGTCGAGGTCGGGGCCGGTCGCCGCCGCGAAGCGCAGCGTGCCGTCCTCGACATAGAGCCGGCCGCGGGACAGGAAGACCAGGCCGTGCCGGTCGACATGCGGAATCCGCGCCGTCTCCAGCCCCAGCCGGCCCTTCAGCATGAGCGTTTCGCCGTCGCCATCAGCGCTCCCTTACCGATTCGACTGCCCATCGCCTCGAACATCAGGCCGGCGCCAGCAGCAGCATACCGAAGCCGAACGCGCGGTGTCGGCCGATGCCGCGGGTCAGAAGGGCGGTGAAGGCGACGGGGTCGCCGATCGTCAGCACCCCCTCGAAGGTCACGTCAGGGACGGGTACCGGCGTCGGTGCCAGACGCCGGGGACTGTTTTTCGACCGGCGCGGAGCGCGGGTCCCGGCGGTGCCGCGATCGCGATGGGCGCCGCGGCGCAACAGTGGACGACGCAGCATTGCGGTCACCCGCGCCTCGACCGGCAGTGCCGCGCCGTCCTTTTCCAGCTGCGCCGCCAGCCAGTCGAGGTAGGCGGCAACCCGTGCCTCCGGATCGGGCGGCGGCGGCGGCCCGTCGGAACCGAAGCCGGAGGGATCGGTCAGCCGCCGGTACTCGTAGACGTCGACCTCGCGGCTGGCCGCCTCGCCATGCATCCGCGCCAGGGTGCGCGAGCGGATCACCGGGCATGCGCGGACCCGAAAGGCGAGCGGCAGGCCGGCGGGCAGCGCGGCGGGCATGGGCTTGGTCGCCGGCTGCGTGACGGTGAGCGTGTTCGCCGCGGCGCGCTGCGAAGCGTCGGCGGAGGCCAGCCGTTCCGTCAGTCGATCGGCCAGCGCGGCGGCGTCCGCGGTGCCGTAGCCGAGCAGCGTCAGCCGTCCGTGCCGGGCCGCTCCGGCGGCGGGATCGGCCATCGGCTCGACCGCCGGGCCGTGCCCGGCACCCACCGGGCCGGGATCGACGGCGAACGGCTTGGGCGCCAGATCGCCCAGTCCGGCGGCCAACAGCGCGTGCAGCGCATAGCCGGGGTCGCGATCGACCGCGGTTTCCAGCCCCTGGAGGCGGGCGAACCGGGCGAGCCCGGCCAGCCCGACGGTCAGCCGCTGCATCCGGGTCGGTGCGGCGTCGGCGGGCGGGTCGAGGATCGGGGCGGCGGCGGTCATGCGGCATCCTCCTGCGGGGTCGTGTCGGTGGCGAGCGGCACCCAGAGGCGGCCGCGGCAGACGGTGCGGCTGCCGCCGTGGATCTGATTGGTCCAGTCACGGCGGTCGACGACGGTCAGCGTCTCGGTCGACCGCCCGCGGTCGCCGATCTCCGGCCCGGCGGGCGGCGCCGGCCACTGCACGGCCAGCGCGACCCGGCCGTCGGCCCGCTCGGCCCCGGCGTCGATACGCCCGGCGGCGGGGCTTCGGATAAGCGCGGTCGTCGCCGCGCCCACCGGCCGGGCGGTCAGCGCGTGGAGCAGGTCGGTGCCCTCGACGAAGGGCGCGGCCGGATCGACCAGCGGCGCCGCCGGCAGGCACGCCTTGCGCCCCAGGAACAGCGGCCGCGCCGGCCGGACCAGGGCCGCGGCGACGGTCTCCAGGTCAGGTCCGTCGGAGATCGTCGGCGGGTCGAGGGTCAGGGCGACGCGCGTCAAGGCCCCGGCGCGGTGGTGGCGGAGGCGGATGGTGGTCGCCTCCGCCGCCGTACCGCCCCTGCGCCGCTCCAGGCGGCCGCGGGTCGTCCAGGCCCGGTCGTCGCTTAGGTGAGGCTGACCCAGGTCCGCAGTCTGGAAATCGACCAGCGGCTCGCCCGGATCGACCAGCAGTGCCGCATGGGCCAGCCGGTCCTGGAGCGCCTGCAGTCGGGCCGTATCGCCGTGGGCCCAGCCCAGGGCGTTGCCGATCAACCCCGTCAGCAGCGCGGTGCCGGGGAAGCGGTCGACCACCCCGTGCTGGTCGACCGCCGGTCCGCCATAGGCCTGCAACGGGCCGTCGAGGGTGAGGAGCAGGTAACGCGGCATCGTTCCGGCCCCCCGATCACGCCGCCGCCGCGGCGGGAGCCAGGGCGTCGGCCGCCCAGGCGCCGATCGCCGGCACGGTCTGCCGCTCGCCCAGTGCCGCCACCGGTTCGGGCATGGCGTTCAGCACGGTGGCGTGGCGCCGGTCCTCCTGCGGCCCGTCGCCGCGCCGCCGCCAGCAGCGCCGCCGGGTCGAGGGGTGAGACCGCGCCGCCTTCACGGTCGGCGTCCGCCTGTCCGCGCAGGGGCCGGACGATCGCCACGGCGATCCCGCGATCGGGCTGCGTCCCCGGATCCTGCCAGACCGGCGCGTCCCGATCGGCGGACCACAGCGCCGCCCGCCGTGGCGCCGCGTCCCAGGCGGCCTTCTCACTCGCACCGGCCCCGCGGGCGCTCCGGCGCCGCATCGCCCGCGGCGCGTCCGGCCGCCGCCGGCGCAGCAGCCTGCGACGGGCATCGGCCCCGAGCGTCGCCGACAGGAGCAGCGCGTGCCCTCCGGCGGCGGCAAGGCGATCCAGCACTTCGTCGAGCAGTCCCGTCATGTAGGGATCGCTGGCATGCACCTCGTCGACCACCAGCAGCGAGCGCAGCGCCGCCACGCCGCGAAGGTGGCTCGCCCGAACGTCGAGGGCCCCGAGCAGGACCTGGTCGATCGTTCCGACGGCAAGCGGCGCGGCGAGGAAGCTGCCTGCATGCCTTGCCGGCCAGGCCTCCAGGGACCGCGCCTCGGCATCCGGGAACTGCAGCCGTGGGGAATCGATCGTGGCTGCCGGGCTGTCCCGCCCTTCCTCGGTCGGTGCCAGATAGCCGGGCACGGCGAGCAGGACCGGCGGTCCCTCCGGCCCGTGAACGGCTCTGAGCAGCCGACCGAGCCGCCGGTGCAATTGTACCGCCGCCGCGCGTGTCGGCAGGGCGAAATAAAGGCCGTCGACCACGCACGCCCGCCGGAGCCGCAGAAAGTGGCGCAACGCCGCTTCGGTCTTGCCCGAACCGGTCGGCGCTTCGAGGACGTGGAGGCTCGGGCTTTCGTCGAGGGGCAGCGCGTCGATCGCCGCCTGGGCCGGCCGCGGCGCATTCCCGTCCAGGAGCACCCCCCAGTCAGGAAGGCTCTCGATTGCCGGGGCCGGTCCGAGTGCGCGGGAAACCGCGGCCCCCAGCCGAGCCCGGGTTTCGGTCGGATCGGCGAACATTGCCGTCTCCTCGGCCATGGCCGCCTCGGTCGACGCCAGTCGGTCGGCGAGGATCAGCAGTCCGGCGACGGCGTGCGCGAAAGCCGGCCTCGACGGCAGAGGTGGGGCTGCCGGGTCGAAAGCGGCAGGGAAACAGGCGGCCATTCGATCGACGAGCGCACCCATCGCGGCTATAGGGTCGACGCCGTCCCGCGGCTGCCAGCGCACAGAAAGATCGCGCTGCCGGGCAGAAGGCAGTGGCCGGGGCGCTTTGGCGAGGGCGCCATGATGACCCAGTGCCAGCCGCCAGGCCAGGGCGGGTTCGATCGGGAAGCCATCCAAGCCCATGTCGCCCGCCTGGTCGAACCAGCCGGCGACGGCGTCGTAGCGCAGCGCAGCGCGTGCCCGGTTCTTCAGATCCCTTCCCTCGCCTGTGGCCGTCAGCAGATCGACGAGTGGACGGATATGTCCACCGGGGCCTGGTCGCTCCCCGCGAAGCGTCGCCTGCATGCCGTGGTTGGTCTTGCCGACGTCGTGAAGCCCGCCCAATACGGCCAATCGGTCTAGGTCCGACAGGCGGAGCGCATCTCGCCCGCCGAGTGTCGCCAGCCTGGCCCCAAGAGCCGTTTCGCTCAGCAACTGCTCGATGGCGTAGGCAACATCGAGGCAATGCTGCTCCAACCGGTAGCTGCGGCAACTGCCTCCCTTTGCCAGAAACGTCACCGAACATACCTCATATTCCAACTAAGGCATCGTATCATGCATCAAAATCGCTTCTTACGCTAAAGGTAACACGCATTGAGGCTCCTGCGGCGAATTTCTATCCCGAATGCTAGGGAATCTGGATAATACCGTAAGATAGAAAAATACATTTGATAATCGACAATCTAGGCTTATCGCCGTGTGCAATCACTTGCACACCGCAAGTGAGAGCAAGGCTTGCCAATTTTGGCCTCGCCCATGCCGCGGCCGTGGCGTCAACATTGGACGGGCTTCGGAGCCGTCCTGACGCCCTGGCGACGGTCGAGCCGCCGGATTCGGCACCCGATCCGCGGTGCCGTCTCCGTGCCGGGCGAACGGAGCTGGCCCGCCGGAAGCGTCTCTGGCCTTGGCCCCGACCAGAGTCCGCCCAACTGGTGTTGCACAGAGGAGGGATTGGTTTGGCGTCCAATCTTCCATCAGCAGCAAAATCAGCATGGGAACATGGCGGACGGTGTCAACGCCGCCCCCCACCCTTTGGGGCTTGTCCGGTAACCCAACGAGGCCCCTCTCAACCCGATAGGCCATGGCGCATGGTCGCACCTCGGCCGGCGTCGGCCGCTGACATCTCGACATAATTGGTCTGATAATTAGGAGCGGTGAGGCCCTGCCTTGGCAAATGTGCGCGCTGCCGTGGTGATCGCTTCGGTTCGGAATGGGGTTGAGACCCGGCCCAGCCGAACTGCCACCAGGGCAATCGCTTCGGGTTAACGTCGTTGGACTGAAGGTTGGTGCACTTTGTCGGCCGGCGTGATTCATGGGGGGCTCCCGATGACGAGGAGCCTGCCATGCCGGTTGTTTCGCGTTCGATCAGTCTACTCGACCATTTTTCCGCGCTGTCGGATCCGCGCCAGGGCTGGCGGGTGATCTATCCGCTGCCGGAGATCCTGCTGCTGGCCTTGTGCGCGATCCTGTCGGGCATGGAGGATTTCGTCGAGATCAGGTTCTGGGGCGTGCAGCGGCTGGCCTTCCTGCGCCGGTTCCTGCCGTACGATCGGGGCATTCCCTCGCACGATACCCTCAGCGACGTGTTCAACGCCCTGGATGCCGATCTGCTCAAGGTGTGCTTCGCCTCCTGGGTCGACGCCCTGCGGGACCGGGAACTCGCCGGCGACGTGGTGGCGATCGACGGCAAGACCTCGCAGCGGACGCACGACCGGGGCAAGGATCGGGTGCCGCTGCACCTGGTTTCCGCCTGGGTCAGCCGGCAGCGGCTGGTTTTTGGGCCAAGAAGCGGTCGACGACAAGTCCAAAGAGATCAAGGCGATCCCCCGGCTGCTCGATCGCCTCGAACTGACCGGCGCCCTCGTCACCATCGATGCCATGGGCACCCAGACCGCGATCGCCGAGGCCGTCGTCCGCCGCGGCGCCGACTATCTGCTGGCGCTCAAAGCCAACCTCCCGGCCACCCACGACGGCGTCGTCGCCTTCTTCGCCGATCCGCCGGCCGGCGTCGCCGCGGCGGCCCACGTCACTATCGATGCCGACCATGGCCGCATCGAAGAGCGCCGCCATCTGGTCTGCCACGATGTCTACTGGCTGTTCTCCGACCGCCGCTATCCCGACGAGCCGACCTTCCCCCACCTCGCCATGATCGCCATGGTCGAAAGCCGCGTCGAACGCGACGGCCGCATCCCATCCAACGCCGCTACTATCTCTGCTCGGCCAAGCTCGATGCGCCGGCTTTCGCCGCCGCCGTCCCGCGCCCAATGGGGCATCGAAAACCGCCTGCATTGGGTGCTCGACGTCGTCTTCCACGATGACCTCGCCCGACTGCGCTCCGGCACCGGCCCCGAAAACATGGCCATCGTCAAACACATGGCCATCAACGTCCCACGCGCCGGCGACGACCGCCACAGCCTCAAGGTCCGCCGAGAAGGCGCCGCTCTCAATCCCGATTACCTCGAAGGCTTCCTCCGAAAATGGGCCGCGTTAACCTGAAGCGATTCCCCTGGCCCCCAGCTGTCGTCACGCCACATCGGCCGCAGTCTCCCAAGCCTCAAAGGCCGCGGCTCGGAAGCGGCGGACCGTCGGTCGCGAGATCCGATGGCGCTGGAGATTGAAGACGTTGAAGACGGCGGCGTGAAGGGCGAGGAAGCACTGAGCCGATCCCGTTGACTTGAAACGCCGGAGCTTGCGTTCTCGTCGCCGAACCGGCTGATGCGAGACCTCGGCTCGATTGTTAAGCCTCAGGCCCTGGACATGCCTGGCGGAGAGGCCGAGTTCGGCGAACGCTGCGCCGTAGGACCGGAGCCGGTCGGTGGTCACGCGTGTCGGCGGGAAGCCCTGCCTCTTCAGCAGTCGTCGAGGCAGCTTCAGCGCTGCGGCCCGATTGCGCCGGCGCTGGACCAGGACATCGACGAGGACCTCGCCCTCGTCGTCAACCGCACGCCACAGATAGAACCGCTCTCTGCCGATCCGGACGGTCCTCGCCGACGGCCGGGTGGCGATCGGCAACAACCCGGCCGAGCGCGCCCTGAGGCCGGTGGTCCTGACAAGAAAGAATGCGTTGTTCGCGGGCTCGGACGCCGGCGGCGAGACGTTCGCCGACGCGATGACCCTGATCGAGACAGCAAAGCTCACCGGCCTGAACCCACAGGCCTACTTGGCCGACGTCCTGGCCCGGCTCAACGACCATCCGAACAAGCGTCTCGACCACCTGCTGCCCTGGAACTGGCAGTCCGCGGCCAGACCGCCCGCGTGGCCCAGTCTACGCGACATCCGGCGATCGCGGTAGGGCGACCCTCAGCGGCCGCTTACGCTGTACAGAACGCCGGCAGCCGCCAGCCGAGCACCAGGTCGGCGCCGATGATCGTGCTGCTGGGACATCGGGTGACGAAGACGATCTCGGCTCCGTCAAGCCGGGTAAGATTCACCGTCTCGCCAGTTCGCCGGCTGGCCTCGCGCAGATAGGGGAAAGCCCGGCTGATCAACGGGTCCTTCCGCAGGTAGGCATTGGCGAAGTTGAGCACACGGGGTGTGAGCCCGGCTCGCCGGATCCTGATGCATGTGGCCGAGAGTGGCGCGGCGAACGGCCCAATCGGTAACGTCAATCGGATCATGTCCGCTTTGTATGGAACTCTCTGTATGCAACCATCAATTTCGTTCACAGATCCTGTATCACGTCGTTTTTTCCGTCCCGTCCTTCAGGCGGCTCGTGCGAGGGCTCCTGTGCAGAAGAGGGTCTGTGGCCCTGGTCCATCCAAGATCTTGAGATCGATTGCCGGGCCATCGTCGCTCCTATAGAGCGGTCAGGGGACTGCCATGATCCACCATCCCTCCCGCCAAGCTTCGGCGATGCCTCCGCCTAGGCCTTGCCACCCCAACTCGTCTGCGGCAGAACCAATCGTTTCGAACGGACCTGGCAAGGGCAAAGATAGTCCGGTTTCAAAAGCTACAATGCTAGACGTCACAACGTCATCAGGTCTCACGAAAGGGCGGGTTAAATCTGAAACAACGATCATTCCATCAATGATCTGTCCCACTCTTTTGCAATCCATAAAGACGCAGGGATTATTAGATAAAGTTGTAGAGTCAGATGATGATCCAACGACGGTGATAGTTGGGCTGCTTAGCCCTTCCAAGAATTCCGGTACTTCAAAATCTTCTATTTGGCCTTCATACACTAAGTTGTCTCTGTCGAGGACGGTGTAGTGTATTCCAGCTCCGGCCCCAAGATCAGTCAATGTAACAGTGTGAGGACCGAGCCCCATGTCGTCTCCGCCGGCGTTGGCATGCCAAGCCGACCCGGCGATTGCCGCGTCGAGATGCTCGGGCGGGACGGGAATCAATCCTTCTGGAACAATCGCTGTGATCGATTGAAGCGTCTCAGTGCTCCAGTCGAAGGCTGCGGCACAATCTTCCGTCTGTTGGAACTGAAAGGCAGCCTGCTGGAGGTCCCGCCGCAGACGCCAATAAAGCGCATCATAGACCCGCTTGAGGTCGGCGCGGTCGTCGTGAAAATCGGACCACCGGGACCGCACGATGGCCGCCTCGGCATGATAGTCTTCACGGATAAGGGCCCGTTCGGTCTCCGTTCGCGCAGACTGTTGACGGGAGGTGTGGCGCTGGTGGGCTGCATCGAGGCCGGCATTTATTTCGACGCTGTAGCGATCGTGAAGGACCGCGAGTGCGTCACGTAGTGAGGCCCGGTTCTCCCGGATTGCCGATTGGAACCTCTCGGTGACTTGATGGCGCTGATCGTTGCACGAGGCACTGGCCGCTGGGGCGGCGAGAACAGCCGCCCCAAGAAGTGCGAACAGGAGGGGCGCGGCGAGCCTTGCCGAAGTCATGCCGGCTCCGTGTAATATTCCCCATTGCGCTCGCAAATGCGGTATTGGGTCGTTTCTGTCTGTCCATCCTTGAGCGCGATGGTCTGTTCCTGAAGCTGGCAGGTCGCGCCGGCAGACGTCGCGGTCGCGCCACCGAGAGGCTTGACCGTACCTGACGCACCGGTTTCGGGATTCGACCAGGTCTGGGTGGTGCCCGTCCGGAAGGTCTGGACCGTCGACTGCTGCGCCATCTGGCGATCCCGCTCGTCGAGATAGGCGCCGACCTGTTGGCCGATTATGGCGCCGATGCCGACGCCGACCCCCGTCGCGATCAATTGTCCTGTGCCGCTGCCAAACTGTGAGCCGACCAGTCCGCCGATCAGGCCGCCGGCGCCTGCGCCGACAGTCTGGTTGGTGCTGTTGCACGCGGCGAGAGGCAGCGAGGCGGCGGCGATCAGGGCTCCGGCCATGATATGAATCTTCATCGTGCGAAGGCTCCTATGCAGAAGAAGGGCTCGGCCCTGGATGATCCTAGAGCTTGAGATCGATCGTCGGGTCATCCTCGCTCGCGGTCTCGCCCATCATCGTCAGGCGGTTCCGCTCGACGAGGTCGGCAATGCCGGCAGGGTCGGATAGGCCCGTCAGGAACTGGCTCGCGCGACCGTCGGGGCCGGCGACGATCAGGGCGACCAGCGTCTCCCCGCAGGCCTGGGTGACAGACGGCTGCATCTGAAAGAAGAAACCGGAATTCTCGAAGGCGAAGGCGCCGGCCTGGCTCATTCGGCTGGCTGAACCGTCCTGGACGGCGAGAGGACCGTCGGGGCCGATCCAAGGACGGCGGTCGACCCGCCAAGATCCGCTTCGGAGTTCAATGGTCGAGATGTCGCAGGTAAGGTCATTTGGCGAATTGGCCGCCTCTGGCGACGTCCAGTACATGAAGGTGACTCGCTCAACCGCGTCGTCGAGGTTGAACGGAGGACCGTACTTGTCGATCAGCAGATCGCGAAGTGTGGCCGATGGTGGTCCGTTCCCCGAAGGGAAATGAACCCAGCGGGACGCCGCGGTCACCCGTCCGCCGGCGGCCGGCGGCTCCTGATAGAGAGCCACCGCCTCATTGCCGTCGGCGGCGCGGACGAGGACCCCTTCGTTGAACGGATCCCACAGGCTGTCGCCATCATAGGCGATCCGCTCCGACCGCTTTGCAAAATAGATCACCGGGTCGTCGACCGCGGCGGAAACCGTATCCTGTGCAGCTTCGAAGGCCATGCCCAGGCGCACACCCAGGATGTCGAAGGTGCCAACAGCGGGCTTGTCCGGCGCCGACGCAGCCGATGCCGCCTCATCAGTGATCGCATTCCCCGCCGCAAATTCTTCAATCGATCCCGCCGACTCCAGGATCGCTGCGTAACGGATCGCGGAGGGGTCGGGCGTTGCCGGGTCCGCCTGATCGTCGAGCAGTTGGAACTCGAGGATACGCGCTTGGAGTTCGCTCTGGTTGGTCAGGTCCCGCGCGCCGGTGGCCGCAATTCTGAGTCGCACGACGAAGGACGGAAAGTTCGCCTGGTCGCCCTGCCATCTCTGGGCCTCCGCGGGCGGCAGGCGCACCACCAGGTCGTCGATATTGGCGAAGTCGAAGCGAATCTCGCTGCCGCAATTCCGCACGCGCGGATGGCAGTTGTAATCCTGAGGGACCAAGTAGGGGGTCGCGTACAGTTGTTTCTCGAAATCGTAGTCCCCGAGCCTCAGCCGACCGGTGATCCAGAAGCTCCCATCGGGCGATTCCCATGCGCGAGCCTCGGCGACCAACTCCTCGGCCATGCGGCGCCGCTCGAACGGGTCGTCGATCTGTGCGAGGTATGCATAGAGCGACTCCACCGCGTCCTCGCCCGTATAGCGTTCCTGCAAGACCGCCGTGTAGCCCAGTGGCGGGAAAGGGAAGGGGTCGGACGGCGGCGCCGTGAGCGCCTCCATGTCGAAGGCCACGGAGGAGAGCAGATCGCCGTCAAGGGTCTGCAGACCGGCTCCGACCGGTGTTCCTTCCAGTAAAAGAATGGTCATCTCGTGAGAGAACGAAGAGCGACTCGTGACCAGCCGGGGGTCGCTCAGCGCGAGGTCGAGATAGCCCTCGAAGCGGCTCGGCAGTCGCACCGCAGCCGGATCGACGGGCGTTCGCAGGGTGTCGACGGCGACCGGCAGGACCACGGCGGCAGCGTCGACTGGCACGTCCCACCGGGTCACGTCCTCGCTCGACAAGTCGAAGAGAAGCAGGCGATCCTGCGGGACGTTCAACTGATCGGCCAGATCGTCCTGGACCAAGGAGCGCGATGGCCGAAACGAAGGGTAGCTTCCTTCGGCATCGAACACGTCATTGCGCAATATCGGCCCGGTGGCCCTCACGGTGCCGGGAAGGGCGCCTGCACGTACCGTCGTCCACTCGCGAAATCCGGGGATCAGGTCGTCCCCGACCGCTCGGTCGAGGTGGTTAAAGTTGAATCGGAAGCTCAGCCCCTGGAAAAATCGCGGCCATCCGCCTGGATTTGGCGTGCGACGCTCGTGCTCGCGGTACGCCCGCGCGCCGGCCCATTGGCGCCACTGCTGGTCGGTCGGTTGGTGGAGCCCGCTCCCAAGCATGATCAGCATCAGGGTCTCTGGATCATCGAGTGTTACGATGCCTTCAGCTTGTGCCGCCGCACTGCCAGGAGCGATCTCGGCTGACCAGAGCCGCCGAATGGGAAAGCTGCGCGTCTCGTCCTCGGACGAGAACAGAACGAGGCCCTGCGGCGCGAGTTGCAGGTTGAACCGCCCTTCGCTGCTTCCGGTCCCGCCCTGATCGGCCATGCCGACAACCGCGAATTCGACGCCGATCGAGGCCTCCCTCTGTCCCCTTATCCCGGTCAGATGCGCGGCCACGAAAGCCTCGGCGTCCTCCATGGGAACGGGAATGCCCTCCGGGAGTCCCGAGAAGTCCATTCTTCCGGAGACTGAAATATTCGAGGACCCTCCCTCTAGGAAGCTCGGGGTGGTGCAGCCCTGTGACACCGACCGGAACGGGAACATGGCGCGCTCGAAGTCATACGGTCCGACGGGGACCCGGCAGGTTAGCAGGAGTTCGATCGGCAGCGGGCGTGCGTCTGCCAGGATGGCGGGCAGGCCATGCTCGCGGAGGGCCTGGAAGATCCTGCGCCGATCGAACTCGTCGACCTGCCCAAGACTGTCGAGCCTCTCCGCGGCCACGCCAGCCGCCTGCGCGACACGGCCGCGCTCGGCGTCGTCGAGATGGCGGATGATCGTCTCGGCATTATACTGATTGTCGACCACGTCAGGGCGCCGTTCGAGGATCATAGCGAGCATGAGCCGGCTGAGGACGGGGTCGCCCTCGTACTGGTCGAGCACGATCCGGTTGGGGTTGATCGCGATCTGCGCCTGGGGGAGGGGGCGCGGCTCCGTCGCCAAGTCGAAGCTGGCGATCTCGCGGGTCAGGGTCTCATCCTCGAACAGGGCCAACCGCTCCGGAGTCAGGTCGACCGTGAACCGCGTTGGGGCCTCCAGCGGCCGCTCGCGCCACACGGAATTGAGCTGCACGTCGACACCGGCGTAGAGCGTGCCGTCAGGCAGCCTCAGCCGCAGGTCTTCCGCCTCTTGGGGAGGCAGGACAAGTCGGTCCGGATACTGCTGAGTCGGAATCTGCAAATCGAAACTCAACCGGCCGGACGACCGGCGGCCGAGGCTTCTGCAGCCCGTGAGCGACAGGGGATAGCTGCCGCTCTGAAAGTCATACGACGGCAGCGAGAAGCTGCAGGCGATCGTGAGCGGGAGCGGCAACGGCAAGGCATCACCGATCACCTGCGGCATGCCCCGCTCGCGGAACTCCTCAAGCACACGACCGACATCGAATTCCGTCAGCTGAAGATAGCCCGGCCCGCCCCCGCTGAGCTTGTAGCCATTGCGGTGCAACGGGGAATCGGGCATCGAGGCGAGCCGGGGGACGGCTGACATGAAGATTGCGCGGCGCTGCTCCTCCGGCAGGAGATCCATCAGCAACGCTGAAGTCTCCAGTGACGCGGCGAGATCAGGCGCCGAGCTCGCGGCGAGCCGTAAGAGTTCCGGCGAGATGTCCAGATCGCGAATGTTGGCCGGCGCACTGTTGCTACCAGGTACCACGAGCCGATCCCGCAGCACGGGAAAGCCTCGCGCCCGGCCCAAGTCCACCGCTGCCATCTCCATGGCGGGATCGACCGAGCCCGGACCTGGATCATCGACTGCGACGGACCTTCGAGTCGGCTTCGGCGGCAGCGCGGCACCATGGGTCGGATCACCCTGCGGCGCGAGACCCGACCCGGGAGCGACTTGCCCCGACATCCGAGGGTAGTCGGCGCCGGCGTCGCGCAGGGCCTGGAATTCCTCGGGCCCCGGTCGCGCCGTGACCGGGAGAGCACGAGCGAGTTGGAAGGCTTCCAGCGCCGACCGGGTGCGGGGACCCCAAAGCCCGTCGGGAGGACCGGCATCATAGCCGAGGGCATTGAGTTCGGCCTGAAGCCGGCGCGTGCGCTCGCGCTCATCGAGCGGGATCAAGGCATCGGGGCCCGGCGCGGGCAGGTCGGCGACATCGCCCGACCGCAAGTCCGACACGCCCTGCCAGATCGGTTGGCCGCCCACGGCGCCAATCATCCGCGCGGTTCTCGCCTGCGGGCACTCCAGAGGCATCACGGTCGAAAGAATCGCGGCGAGCCGGCGGATCTGGAAGGCATTCCCGGCGAAGACGTCCGGACTGGGCGCGCGGACCTCGACATGGACCGTCTCGGCGCACCAATCGCCATCGAACACATGCGCCTCGATCGCTCCGTCTTGAACGAGTCGCCGTGCTTCCGACGGCTCCCAAGGCAAAGTCGCGATCGCAACAAATGATGCAAGGAAAGGTCGAGCCAATTTGGCCCAGCTAGACATGCCGACCATCACACGGCCCCCGCCACACCGCAACTTGCCGATGTTGTCTGCCGCCCAACCTTCTTTGCAAGTGTGCATTGGTCGTTTGGTGCTGGCCAATAGGTCTAGGTAGCAGAATCGAAAGTTATCCCGAGGCAACAAGCCAATCCTTCGACAAAACCGCACTCAAGCTGATGGAAATCCTAGAGCGGACCCGGACCACCCGGCTCGTCACCTGACCACCGGGGCGCCGTACCCCAAACCCGAGCCCGTCCCGCCAACCCCAAGCACCATCGACCCGGCCCGCCCAAAGACGGCGGACAGGCGGCCTTGCCCGCCGCTACCTGCCGGCGAACTCCTGCGCCGCCCAATGAGCTACTCCAGGACCGTCATGCATGATCCGGGCTAGTATTACAGTTGCGCTTGAAGGCGTCGCCTTCGGTGAGCAGCGGCCGCGGCGGCTTTGTGGGCGGAGCGCCATCGAGACCAGGCCCAGACCGCGGCGACGGCGGCGGTTCGCACCAGGAGCCTGACGAGAAGGCGCCGGATTTCCGCGGTGGTCAGCACACCCAGGGGCACGGCGCTCAAGCCGCCGCGGCGTTCGGACTCGGTTTGTCCCGTTTGCCGAAGGCGAGGCGGCGCTGGTCGGCGGCCAGCCTGGCGAGGAAGGCCATTGCCGCCATCACCAGCGTCATGTGCCGGTGCCAGCCGTGCCAGGAGCGGGCCTCGCAGTGATCCAGGCCGAGGTCGTCCTTGGCGCGCAGGAAGCACTCCTCGATCGTCCAGCGCAGCCCGGCCGCTCCGGCCAATTCCGCCAGCGAGGTGCCGGCCGGTGCGAAGGCGAGGAAGTAGGCCAGCGCCGACGCGTCCTGGCGCGCGCGTCGGATCACCAGCCAGCGCTCGAAGCCGGTCGAGGTCGAGCCGCCCAGCGACACCCGCACCCAGTCGTACAGGCGTGGCCCCCTGGCGCCCTCGCCGGCGCTCAGCGCCGTCCAGTCGCCGGACTCCAGCTCGGCGGCCACGGTCGCCGGATCGGTCTGGACGAGCTGCCAGTCCTGCTCCAGGAACCTCAGCGTATGGTTGGAACGCACCGCCAGGACGTAAGGCTGGCCCCGTTCCTCGAGCATCCGACGCAGCGCCGTGTCCGCGCCATGGAGGGCATCGGCCAGCACCCAGGCGCAGGGCAGGCCGGCATCCAGGCACCGGGCGATCATCTCCCGCGCGATCGCCGGCTTGGTCGCGAAGGCGCAGTCCTCGGGCACCGCGGCCTTGCGCCGCCGGTCCGCATCCTCGGCCCAGGACTTCGGCAGATAGAGCCGGCGGTCGACCAGCGCATGGCCGTAGCGGCTGGCGTAGCTGGCGAACACCCCGACCTGGCAGTTCTCGACCCGCCCGGCCGTCCCGGAATACTGCCGGGCGACGCCGACCGACTGCACCCCCTTCTTCAGGAAGCCGGTCTCGTCGACGACCAGGACGCCGTCGGCGTCGCCGAGCGCCTCGGCCACATAGCCGCGCACCCGATCGCGCAGAGCCTCGGCCGACCACCGGCTGCGGCCGAGCAGCGACTGGATCCGGTAGGGCCTCGCCAAGCCCGCCTCTTCCGCCAGCATCCAGCCCGTCTTGCGCTCCGCCGACGAGAGCAGCCCATCGATAAAGGCCCCGGCCGACTGGCGCGTCTCGGCCCGACCCAATGCCGGCGCAATATGCTGCTTCAGCGCTTCCAGCTC
>Ga0008833_1000839_pt1 | contig 20624 bp, 16 predicted proteins | sample HotLakConsoUCCLE_FD_62216 | JGI IMG/M metagenome (GOLD analysis project Ga0008833, IMG submission 62216) | Hypersaline microbial mat communities from Hot Lake, Washington, USA - Hot Lake Consortium UCC-LE | ecosystem: Environmental > Aquatic > Non-marine Saline and Alkaline > Hypersaline >... | reverse complement strand
ATCCATGACCTGCGAATAGGCGGCCGAATTCCGGGCGACGTCCAGGAAGGCCGCCGGATCGAGCCCGAGCGTCTCGGCGAAGGCGATGCCCTCGGCGATGGCGGCGCGGTTCAGGCCCAGGACCAGGTTGACGGCCAGCTTGGCCTTCGCGCCTGACCCGACCGGACCAAGGGTGAAGCGGCGGGGGCAGATCGCGGCCAGCACGTCGTCCGCGCGGGCGATATCGGCGTCGCGGCCGCCCACCAGCCCCACGCCCTCGCCCCGGGCGATCTGGGTGCTGCTGCCCGAGATCGGCATTTCCACGAAGGCGGCGCGATCGCCGAGGCGCGCATCGAGCGCGACCATGCGATCGGGCTCGCAGGTGCTGGTGTTGACGATGATCCGGGGCAGCCCCTCGGGGGGCGACACGGACAGCACGCCGTCGGCGCCCTCGACGACCTGTGCGACCTGATCGGAATCGAAGACCGCCAGGACGATGGTCCCGCAGGCGCGCGCAACCTCGGCCACCGACGCGACGGGGCGGCCACCCAGGTCGCGCAGGGCATCCCGCGAGCCCTGGCTCGGCGCATAGCCGACCACATCGAAGCCCGCCTTCTGCAACAGCGGCACAACCGCCCTGCCCACCAGGCCTATGCCCAATAATCCGACGGTCCTTGAAAGGTCTGTCATGTCCATCCGTTCCCTGCTGACGGGCGAAACTTATCGGCCGACCTGCGCTGCGTCCAATACACAGATTGAGGCGTCCCGATCGGTCAGCTCAATTCGCGCGCCGGGTCCGGTTCCGAGAAGCTGACCTGCAGTTCGTCGAACAGGCGTCGCGCGCCGCTTGCAAGCTGGGCGCCCTTGTTGGTGAGAAGACCCGCCGAGAGCTTCACATCGGCATTCAGGATGCGGCTGATGCGCAGACGCGGCCGGTTGGCCACAGCGCTGCGCGGCGCCACCGTTGCGGCGTATCCCGCCTCGACGAAACTCAGGCGCGCGGCGGTGTCGTCGATCCCCAGGCTGACCCGCGGCGAGATCTTCTGCTTGGCGCAGGCCGCGTCGAACAGGCGCCTGATGTTGCCGACCCGCCCCGGAAGCGCCAGGGGGAAGGGCTCGACCTGCTGGAGCGTCACCGCGGGAAGCTGGCCGAGCGGATGATTCTCGCCCGACACCACGATCAGTTCGTCATCGAACAGTATGGTCACCTCGATCTCGCGCGATTCTGCGGGCAGCCATGTCAGCGCCAGGTCCATCGCCCCGTCCAGGATGGCCGCTTCCAGTTCGTCCTGACTGCCCATCCGCAGCATCAGATCCACCCCGCTGTAGGCCGAGGCGAAGGCGGGGATGCAATGCTCCATCACGCGGCCCACGAAGATGTTGTTGAGACCCAGCGTCACCGTCCCGCACAGAAGCCCGTTGAGCGCCGCGATCTCCTCCTTGCCGCGTTCGACCGCGCGAAGCGCCTCGTGCGCGTAGGACAGGAACCGTTCGCCCGCCTGGGTCAGCCGGACATGGCGGAACTGGCCGCCGGTGCGGTCGAACAATTTCGAACCGACCTCGCGTTCCAGTTGCTGGATGTGCAGGGACAAGGTGGGCTGAGACACGCCCAGCGTATTGGCGGCCCGCGTGAAATGCAGCAGTTCCGCGGCCCGCACGAAATATCTAAGATGCCTCAGTTCCATACGGACACTCGATCGGTTCGGGGATGATCGTCGATGATGCGCCCGGCGCGAAACGGTGTCAATCGAACCGCATGAGAGGCCCCGCGCGCTGCCCCCGGCTGCGCTGCCCGCGCCCCCGCAGGCATAGCCCCCATGTATTGGGCCACCAAAAATTCCAAATTGGACAGCCTCTGAGCCGGTCCCTATGCTTCCGTCACAAGAAGGGACAATCCCCGGAAATCACCCCCCAGAACCGGTCGAAACCTGATCTGTGGCGCCTATCAATGCTGTTCACTTGGAGGAAGAAATGAGCCTGATTAAGCGTTCTTACGGAGTTCTTCTTGCCGCGTCGCTTGCGCTCGCCCTGCCGGCGCAGGACGCGGTCGCATTCCCCGACGAAGGGCTTGGCCTCATTGTCGCCTACGGCGCCGGTGGCGGCACCGACGTCACCGCGCGCCTGCTCGCCACCGATCTGGCCGAAACGCTGGGACAGAGCGTCACCGTGCAGAATGTCACCGGCGGCGGCGGCTGGAACGGCTGGGGCACCCTGGCCCAGTCCGATCCCACCGGGTACACGATCGGCTACATCAACGTGCCCAACCTCTACGCGGGCATCCTGAACCCCGAGACCCCGCGCGAGGAGACCCTCGAAAGCTACACGCCGCTGATGAACCATGTCACCGACTACTGCGTGTGGGCCGTGCGTGCGGACAGCCCCTACCAGAGCGTCGCCGACGTGATCGAAGCGGCGAAAAGCCAGTCGCTCTCTCTGGCGGCGCATGGCTTCGGCGGTGACGATCACCTGGCGATGATCCGGATGGAACGGATGACGGACGCCTCGTTCAACGTCGTTCACAACAACAGCACCGCGATTTCGCTGACCCAGGTTCTGGGCGGCCACGTGCAAATCCTCGGCGCCAATGTCAGCGAAGTGATCGCTCAGGCCGAAGCGGGCGAGCTGCGCATCCTCGGCGTGATGTCCAACGAGCGTTCCGAGTTCCTGCCGGATGTCCCCACCTTCAAGGAGCAGGGCTTCGACCAGGTCTGGTCCGTGTCCCGCGGCATCGCAGGTCCGGCCGGTCTGCCCGCGGACGTTCGGCAGACCCTGATCGACGCGCTGACCGAGACGTTGAATTCAGATGAGCACAAGGCCGCCGCCAAGCAGCTGGGCCTCGCCATCGAGATCATCGACGGCGAAGACTATTCGCGCTTCCTGAGCGAGACCCAGGACGAAGTGAAGACGCTGATGGGCTGGTAATCGCCCGAAGCGAACATGGGCGGCTGCCGGCCTTGCCGGAGCCGCCGGACGGCGCGGCGGACCCCAAGCCGCCGCACCGCACCATCCTCCGGCAAATGGTGATGAAGACGTGGTCTGGGCAGATCGTATCATAGGCGCGCTGATCCTGGTGGCGGTCGTCCCGCTGTGGATGCAGTCGGGCCGGTTCCCCGACCTTGCCGGTGCCTTCCCGAGGGCCGTGCTGGTCGTGATCGCGGGCCTTGCGGTCCTCATGATCCTGCGGTCGCTGTTCGGGCCCGGCCTTCCCGCCGGCGCAGGCCTGAAAGCGGGCAAGACGCTCGTGACGCCGATCCTGGTGGCGCTGACAAGCGTCCTGGCCGTCGTGGGCATGAGGCTTTTCGGGTATTTCCCGGCGATGATCGGTCTCGGCGTCGTGCTCTACTTCGTTCTTGCGGGCGAGCGCCGCCTTCTGTTCGTGACCGCCGTCTCGGTCACCCTTGCGTTCATCTTCCTTGTGTTCGCGGTGCTGCTCGGGGTTCCGCTCGGTGCTGACAAGTTGTTCGGCTGACAGGAGCGGATCATGGACATTTTCGGTTACGCGGCAGACGTCTTCACCCTGGGAAACCTTCTCGCCATCCTGATCGGCGTCTTCGCCGGCATGGTGATCGGCGCCCTGCCCGGCCTGACGGCCAACCTCGGTGTCGCGCTGCTTCTGCCCATCACCTTCTCGATGGATGTCACGGCCGCGCTGGTCATGCTGATGAGCCTTTACACCACGGCCATCTACGCGGGGTCCTTCCCGGCCATCCTGCTGCACACTCCGGGCACCTCGGCCTCGGCGGCGACGGCGATCGACGGGTTCGTCCTGACGCAGCGGGGCGAGTTCAACAAGGCCTTGCGCGTCGCGACCTTCTCGTCGGTGTTCGGCGGCGTGGTCAGCGCGCTCTCGCTGCTTCTGATCGCGCCGCCGCTGTCGCTGCTGTCGCTGCGTTTCGGCCCGGCGGAATACCTGATGCTCGCGGTCTTCGGCCTGACGATCATCGGCACGCTGGCCAGCGGCAACATGATCAAGGGCATCCTCATGGGCGCCCTCGGGCTCTTGCTGTCGACCGTCGGGCTTGACCTCGATACGGGCTTTCCGCGCTACGCCTTCGGAATCAGCGAGTTGGCCTCGGGCATCAGCTTCGTGCCTGTGGTGATCGGGCTCTTCTCGGTCTCCCAGGCCTTCCTGATGTGCGAGGAAGCCCAGTCCAAGGTCCAGCGCGTCGATCTTGCCACGCCCCACCGCTGGCGGATCTTTCCCACCTGGTCCGAGATCCGCGCGCTGCGCTACACCCTGAGCCGGTCCTCGGTCATCGGGGTCTTCGTGGGCATCCTGCCGGGGGCCGGCGCGGATGTGGGCTCCTGGGTCGCGTACAACGAGGCGCGCCGCTTCTCGCGCAACAAGGCGGAATTCGGGAACGGCTCGATCCATGGCATCTCGGCGTCGGAATCGGCCAACAACGCCGTGACGGGAAGCTCGCTCGTCCCGCTTCTGACCCTGGGCATCCCCGGCAGCGCCACCGCCGCGCTCCTGCTCGGCGCGCTGATCGTGCACGGGCTGGTGCCGGGCCGGACCCTCTTCACCGACAACGCCTCCATCACCTACACGGTCATCTTCGCCTTTCTGCTGGCCAATATCGTCATGGGCTTCGTCGGCATGTCGATCGGCCGCTACATGGCGCTGATCACGGGGCTGCCGAACGCGGTGCTGGTTCCCGTCATCCTCATGCTGTCCGTCGTCGGCGCCTATTCGCTGGGCAACAACATGTTCGACGTCTACACGATGCTGGCCGCCGGGGTTGTGGGCTATGCGATGCGCAAGGCGGGGTTCTCGCCCGCGCCGCTGATCCTGGGCCTCATCCTGGGCCCGATCGCCGAGACGGGATATCGTCAGTCCCTGGCGCTGTCGGGCGGCGACGTGGTCGCCTACATCCTGTCGCAGCCGATCGCCCTGGTGATCGCCGGCCTGACGGTTCTGTCGCTGGTCAGCGCGGTGATCCTCGAGTGGCGGGCACGGCGCGCGCTCGACGAGATGTGAGTCGGAAAAGCTGTTCCCGATAGTCCCAACAAGCGAAGGACCCATCATGCAAAGCGAGCCCATCTGGCGCGATCAGACCACAGGCAGGAAACTCTACCGTCTGCCCGTCACCACAACGCTGTCAGGCGAGCTGTCGCTTGCCCTGCATGTCGTGAAGGGCGCGAGGCCCGGCCCGACCGTGGCGCTGACGGCGACCGTCCACGGGGACGAAACCGTTCCCGCCATGATGATCCGCGACCTCCTGAACGCGATCGACCCCGAGCGGATGGCCGGCACTCTCTGCGCCATGCCCGTCTGCAACCCCCCGTCCATGGCGGTCTTCAACCGCCAGACTCCCGAACAGCACGGCAAGACAGATCTTCACGAGATCTTTCCGGGCAATGCGCGCGGAAACCTGACCCAGATGATCGGTCATGTGATCTCCGACGGGCTGGTCCGGCATTCGGATGTGGTCATCGACTACCATTGCGGCGGTTCGGGCGGACGGCTGCAGTCGCGCGTGGACGTCAACTCGGTCTGCGAAGACGAGCTGCGCAGGCGCAGCCTGTCGCACGCGCGGAATTTCGGGACGGTCATGGTGCATGAGAACGCCATCCCGAACTCGATCGTCGGCTATGCCAATTCCCTGGGAAAAATCGCCTTCGGGGTCGAGACGGCCGGTGTCTATCTGTCTCCGCAGGATCATGCCGAATACATGCGCACCGGCGTCGCCGGCTATCGCAACGTCCTGCGGGGTCTCGGAATGCTGGAGGAGCCGGTCGCGGAACGGCCACGCCAGATCCTGTTTGCAGGCAAGGCCCGCAAGGAAGCCAATCCCAGCCGGGGCGGGTTCCTCGAGTCGGGGTTCCAGGATCCGACCGAGCTGGGCAAACCCGTGGCCAAGGGCACCGTTCTCGGGCGCATCGTCGACATGACCACGCTGGAAGAGGTCGAGGAACTGGTCTCCCCGGTCGATGGCCACCTGTTCTTCTCGCGCTATTCCGGGGTCATCGACGCAGGCACCAAGGCCTATGCCATTGCCGAGGACGCCCAGTCCCGTTGGCTCGAGCCTGACGATGAGGCGTGACGCCGCCCGGCGAAACGAGGGACAGGATGGGTGACAGCACAAGGGACCTCCCCGTGACGCACGCGGAACTGCATGCGGCGATCCTCGGCTGCGCGCGCGCCGCGCAGGTGGCCGAGCCCGCGGCCGAGGCATTGGCGGACCATATCGTCGAGGCCCATCTGCGCGGCGTGGACACGCATGGCCTGCGCCGCCTGCGGCCTTACCTGGACCGCGTCGCCATAGGCGGCGTCGAAGCCCGGGCCGCGCCCGTCATCGACGAGCACGGCGCGGTCCTGCGGGTCGACGGGCGCAACGGCATCGGCCACCACGTGGCGCGGGTGGCGGCGGATGCGGCCATCGCGAAGGCCCGCGAGACCGGCATCTCGGTTGCCCTGGTGCGCAATTCCAACCATTTCGGATTCGCGGGCTATTATGCGTCGCGGATCGCGGCGGCCTCCATGGTGGGTCTGGTCACCTCGAACGGGCAGGTCATGGTCGGACCGGACGGCGCCCTGCGCCCGATCTTCAGCAACGACCCGCTGGCGATTTCGGCGCCTTACGCGGGGGGCGGCATGTTCGAACTGGATCTGGCCCTCAGCGTCACCTCGCGCCAGAACATCGTGCGCGCCGCGCGCCTGGGCCAGGCGATTGCGCCGGGCATGGCGCTCGACAGCGACGGCGTCGAAACCACGGATGCGGACGCGGCGCTCGCGGGCCTTCTCCTCGCCTTCGGGGGCGCGCGGGGCTTTGCACTGCTGACCGCGGTCGAGGTCCTGACCGGCGTGCTGACCGGGGGCGCCTTTGCGGACCTGGTCGGGTCCAAGGAATCCGCGCCCGATCAACCCGAGGCCACCGCCCATTTCATGCTTGCCATCGATCTCGACCATGCGCTGGGCGCCGAACTCTTCAACGCGCGGCTGCTCGATCTGGCCGAACGTCTTCAGGACCTTCCGATGCGCGACGGCGCTCCCCAGCCCAGGATGCCGGGCACGCGGCGCTGGCGCCTGCGCGCCGAGCGACTGGCGCAGGCGATCCCCCTCGCGGCGCAGGACTTCGACGACCTTCTCGATCTGTGCCGGGGATATGGCGTCCCGGTTCCCGCCGGCTGGACCCGCGACACCGGTGGCGCCTAGTCGCAGGGGCCCGCCCTACGCCGGCACGAGCAGGTGCCCCCTCCCCCGCGCCAAGCGGTCAAGAAGAAGTGGTGACCCAGATGAACTCCAAGACAATCCTCGTGATCGCCTTCGGCGGCACCATCGCCATGACCCGGACAGCGACCGGCGGCATCGCGCCCAGCCTTTCTGCCGATGATCTGCTGCGGGCGGTTCCCGGCCTCGACGGGATCGCGCGCCTCGAGGCGATCTCGCCCTTTCAGCTGCCGGGGGCATCGCTGGGCTTCGATCACCTGACGCAGGTCATGGCGCTCATCAACGCCCGCGCGGCAGGCGGGATAGACGGCGCCGTCATCGTGCAGGGCACCGACACCATCGAGGAGACCGCCTTCGTCCTGGACTGTCTGCTGGCGCCCGGCCTGCCGGTGGTCGTCACGGGCGCGATGCGGGGCCCCGAAGCGCCGGGCGCGGACGGGCCCGCGAACCTTGCGGCGGCCGTGACCGTCGCCGCCGCGCCCGAGGCGCGCGATCTGGGCGTCCTCGTCGTGCTGAATGACGAGGTTCATGCCGCACGCTTCGTCCGCAAGGCGCATACCAGCCTGCCGTCCTCCTTCACCTCGGCCCCGCATGGCCCGTTGGGACAGGTGATCGAGGCCCGCTTCCGGCTGGCCACGCGCCCGATCCGCGCCGGGCGGCCGCCTCTCGCGCCCGTCTCGCCGCCGCCGCCCGTGGCGGTCGTGCAACTTGGACTGGGCGAGGGCGGACGTCTGCTGGCCGCGCTTCCCGACCTCGGATACCAGGGCGCGGTGATCGCGGGGATGGGGGCCGGTCACGTGCCGCAATCCTGCGTCGCGCCGCTCGAGATCCTGGCGGCCCGCATGGTGACGGTGCTCGGCACACGCGTTGCCGAAGGCCCCGTCCTGTCCGAAACCTACGGCTTCCCGGGGTCCGAGCGCGATCTGCTGTCCCGTGGCCTGATCGGCGGAGAGGCGCTCGGCCCCGTCAAGGCGCGCCTGCTGCTGCAGATGGCGCTGGCCGCCGGTCTGTCGCGCGGCGATATCGCGCGCCTGTTCGCCGAGGCTTGAGACACTTGGCGACTGCTGACCTCCCCGACGGACCTCTCGGCGTCACGGCGCTGCGCCACGCCCGGCTTGCGCCATGACGTCCCTGCCCGTCCTGCGCGCCCGGGCGCGGTCGCTCTTGCCCGGGCTTCTCCTCAGCCTGACGGTGGGTGCCGCTGCCGGCTTTCTCGGCACTCACTACGGCGCGCCCGTGATGCTGTTCGCCCTTCTTCTGGGCATGGCGTTCAACTTCCTGCATGCGGACGGGCCATGCCGTGATGGTGTCGATTTCGCGTCCAGATTCGTTCTGCGCCTGGGCGTCGGCCTACTGGGCATCCGCATCGCCATCGAGGATCTGGCGCAGGTTGGTTTCGCCGGAGCGGCAACCATTGTCGCGCTGATCGCCGTGACCATCGCCACGGGCTTCGTGGTCGCGCCGCTGCTGGGCAGGCAATGGCGCTTCGCGCTGCTGACCGGAGGATCGGTCGCGATTTGCGGCGCCTCGGCCGCGCTGGCCATCGCGGCCGTGATACCGCCGAACGACAAGACCGAGCGGAACACGCTTTTCACGGTGATGGCCGTGACGACCCTTTCGACCATCGCGATGGTGGTCTACCCGATCCTGTTCGGGGTTCTCGGCTTCGACGACCTCCAGCAGGGGTTCCTGATCGGGGCGACCATTCATGACGTGGCCCAGGTCGTGGGGGCCGGTTTCTCCGTATCCGATGAAGCCGGAGAACTCGCGACCCTGGTGAAGTTGTTCCGGGTCGCAATGCTGCCCGTCGTTCTGATCGCCATCGTGGTGGTCCTGCGGGCAATGGGAACAGCGGGAGCGGAGAGCCGGGTCACGCTGCTGCCCTGGTTCATGGTCCTCTTTCTGGTGCTCATGATCGGCGGCAGCCTTGTCGAGGTTCCTGCGCTGATTGTCTCAAAGGTAGAACTGGTCTCCCGGGCATGCCTGATCACGGCCATCGCGGCGCTCGGGATCAAGACCTCGCTCAAGGCAGTGTCCGACGTGGGGGGTGGACACCTTGTGGTGGTCGTGGCCGAAACGCTGGTTCTGCTTGCGCTTGCGGTCGCTGCGCTCCGGAGTCTGGACCTGGTCTAGGAACTTCTCCCCGGGTCACCAAGGAAGGTATCCGGCTGCCCCGGGCAGGGCGGTCGATGAACGGGCCGACGAACGGGGATGAGGCGGCGGCAGGGGCGCGTTTGCGCCGGCGGCCGGGCCGATGTTCCGAACACGCCGCCGGGCCGGGCGCGGCCCCCGCATCAAAGCGGAACGAGGTGATTGTCCCACGCGCAATCTGCCCGAGCGAGCGCGGTCGGCGCTGCCGCCTCGATCGCGACGAGCCCACCAAGCCCGTCGCTTGCGAGATATCCGTTCCCCATGGGCGCAAGACCGCAGACATCCGCGCGCGACAGGGCCCCGAGGAAAGCCCCATCGTCGGAGAACCGGTGCAATCGGCCGCCACGGGGCGAGGTGATCGCGATCTCGCCGCCCTCGCCGCTGAACGCGACGCTGCCGGCATAGCCCTGCATCGCAAGCTCGTCGGCGAGCGGGGCTTGCGCCAGAACAGGGGCCCTGCCCGGTCGGTGCAATCCGAGCAGCGGGGTCGCGCTGCCGGGCTCGCCCTCCCATTGCATCGCGAAGCCGACGAGGCCGTCACGCCGAACTGCGAGGTGCCGGATGGAGTTCTGCCGCAGATCCGGCGCCAGTTCGACCTGATCCGCGATGGATCCCGCGCGCGAGAGATAGGTGAGGTTCGGCCTCATCGTGGGCAGGTTCAGCTTGCGGCGGTCGGTCGGGTCGGTGGCGATACCGCCATTGGCGACGAAGAGCATGTCGCCGTCGGGCATCAGGCGCAGGTCATGGGGGCCGATGCCCCCGCTCGGGAATTCGCCGACGCGGGTGTAGCCCGCCGCAGCGTCCCAGACGCCGATCACGCCCTCGCTGGTGTCGCTGCGCTGTTCGCTGGTGAACAGCGCCTTGCCATCGGCGGAAAAGACGCCGTGGCCGTTGAACTGGCGTCCCTCGGGCGGGCTCAGCCGGTGCAGCACGCGGCCTTGCGCGCAATCGAGGACGAGGGCGAATGCGCCGGGGCGGCGCGCGAAGGCCACCGCCTCGGCGCGATGCGGGTGGCCCGCCCCGGCATGGCCGCGCGCAGGCAGGGGCACATGAAAGGTCGCTGCGCCGCGTGTGTCGAGGCCGTAAAGCGCAAAGCTGCCGTCGGCATCGCGCGCCGCCGCGAGAAAGGACGGGTTGCCCACGGCGGCCCAACCGAGCCGCGGGGCGGCACCGGCGGCGACCAGAGACGCGAGAAAGCCCCGCCGATGGATCATCGCCTCAGTCTCCGTCCTGTGAATTGAAATCGGGCACGATGCCCAGCCGGGCGCCGATCTCGGTCTGGATCGCCACGCTCAAAGAGCGCACCGCCTGTTGCAGCAGCTCGGCCCGCAGGCGGGCCTGCGGGTCGGTCACGTCCTGAAAGGCCGGATCCTTGATGCGCGCGGCGGCCTGACGGATATCGGCAAGCGCGGCGTCGGTCTCGGGCAGGTCCCAGTCCGCGAGCACCGTCGCGACGCCATGGGCGGCCTCTGCCGCGAGAACGGCGTTGCGAAGGCTGCGCCGGGACCGGCGGGCCTCGGCGCGGGCCGGCTGCGGGCGCTCGAAGCTGCCCATCGGCAAGCCGAGACGCCGGTCGACAGTGAACTCCAGCGAGGACAGGATCATGGTGTAGATCGCCCGAACCGCCTCGTCTTGCGTCAGATAGGTGGCATTGCCCGTTTCCCCCGCCGTGCGGAGCGTGTCCGCGTATGCGGTCTCCCAGGCGGTGGCAAGGGCATCGGCCTGGCCCGCCAGATCGGCGGCGATGGCGGCGGCGAGCCGGCAGGTGTAGCTGCCCTGCCCATAGCCGGAGAATTCCGGATCGAAGATCAGAATCTCGAGCGCGAAAAGGCCGCGCGCGGCAACAGGGACCTCGGCACGGTCCTCGGGATCAACGGCGCTCGGATCGTCCTCGGCGATCAGCCGCGCCAGCGTGGTCTGCGTCAGGTCTCGCGGATCCGGCCAGAAGGCGATCGAGACGGCACCGGTCGCGGACGGCCCGAGCCGCAGGTCGGCGATCGGCATCCAGGCGTCGAACGCGGCGTGGAACGCCGGACGCAGCGCTTCGGGGCGGCAATCCGCCTCCGCGGCCTGCGCGAGGGCCTGCGTTTCCGCCGTGAACGACGCGAGGCCCGGCAGGATTTGGCGATCGAGCGTTGCGTCGACGCCGGCGTGGCCCGGCACCGCCAGACCAAGGCCCAGCACGAGCCCGCCGGCGAGTCCCATGGCCTTGCGGCGCAGCGGATGCGTGCCGCGCGGGCGCGGCGCGATGTCTCCGGCTCGGTTCGGGCGGCCGGGTCCCGGGTCGTCCGCGACCGGCCTCCTGAAACCGGATGGGTCGGTCGGGCGCATCACCCGTCCTGCTCGCCGAATGCGGCGCCGACCAGCAGTTCCCACTTGACCCATTGTTCCGGCTGCAACCGCTGCCGCACCTGTTCGAGCGCCGTTGCGCGCACGGGCGCCGCGGCGGCGGCCCTCTCGCTTTCGCTCAAGTCGGACGAGCGGGCAATCGCCTGCAACTCGCGCCCCATGGCGTTGCCGATTTCGCCAAGCTGCCGGCTCTGCTCCTCGGTCAGCCCGAGATGGGCGATCACGCTGGGGCGGGCGAAGGCCCGGACCCCGAAGGTCTGGATTTCGATCTGGCGCAGCCGCTGCAGCTGTTCGGCGCTGATGACCCGTTCGAGACCTTCGAAAGTGTCTTCATTGACGTCATAGAAGACCGTGCGCACCAGCGGCACGCGCTCTTCCCGCGAGAACGGGGCCAGAGCGATCTCGAACTCTTCGCGGTATCGTTCCACCACGTCGTCGGAGATTGCCTGCGCGGTCCGGGCCTGGTCTTCCGTCAGCCCGAGATAAGCGATCACCCGCTCGTCATGCAGCAGACGGTTGAGATGGCCGCGATTTCCATCCGGACCGGGCGCATTGGCGGTGGCCACTTGCGCGGTCAGGAATATCGCGGCCAAGACCGTCGAAAGGACCCGGAACGCGGTTGCGGAGTATGAGGTATTGGTCATGTACTTCCCTCTGGGACAGTTTGTCGGCGCGCCGGCGACGGGCGCGCCGACAGCGCATCAAAACAGGCGCTGATAGTTGACGGAGATCGTGCGCGGCCGGCCCTGATCGAGGAAGGCGCCGCTCGATCCGCTGACGTAATCCTTGTCGAGGATGTTCTCGACGCGGAACTGGACCTCGTGGCCGTCGCGCTCCCATCCGACATTGAAATCGAAGCGATCGTAGTCGGGCAGGGAGAACGAATTGTCGTTGTCGCCCTTTCGGCCGCGCACGTGATTGTAGCCAAGGCCGATGTTCCAAAGGCCGAAATCGGTTTCATGCGCGTAGTTCAGCATCAGGGCCAGCTTGTGCTCGGGCACGTTCGCGGGCGTATTGCCCTGATACCGGGCCGAGGAGGAGAACTCCGCGTCGAGATAGCTGTAGCCGCCGATCACGCTGAGACGATCGGTCAGATCGCCCACCACCTCGAGCTCGAACCCGCGCACGCGCTGGTCGCCGGCGATGATCGAGAGCGACCGGTCGGCCGGATCCGTTTCGACCTGATTGGTCTGTTCGATCTGAAAGACCGAGACAGAGGTGGCGAGACGATCGTCGAACCACTGGCTCTTGACGCCGATCTCGAACTGCTCGCCCTCGGAGAACGGCACCGGCCCTCCGGATGCCAGGGTGCCGACCTGCGGCGTGAGCGAGGTCGAGTAGCTGATGAACGGGTTGAAGGCGCTGCTGTGATTGTAGATCGCGCCCAGCGAGTAATCGAGAGCGGTGTCGCGGCCGCCGTTGTTGTTGAAGCGCGTCTCGACATCCGTGTAGCGCAGGCCGCCGAACACCTTCAGGTTCTCGCCGATCGTCGCGTAGTTCTGGACGTAGAGGGCCTTTTCCTCGATTTCCCAATCGATGGTGCGGGTGAAGGGGCCCAGGGGCCCGACCGGCGCGAAGACCGGGTCCAGCGGATCTATCGACCCGCGCAGGCTGCGCTGGACGCGATCGCTGGCATAGCTTTCGTCGCGATAGGACAGGCCGATGGTGGTGGCCACGGTGCCGATGCTGCCGAGGGCGAATTCGCCTTCGAGCCCGGCGCGCAGTTCCGTGTGCTCGAAATCCGTCTCGAAGCTGATGACGTCGCGGTCGAGCAATGTCGTCCGCGAGGGCGGCGTCCGCGCGACGGCGGAATCCCACAGCGCATCCACCTTGTTCCGGCCGTGGCTGCCGCTCAGCCAGACCGACCAGCCCGCGTTCAGCGGATGTTCGAAGCGTCCGGTGACGATGTGGTTGTTCTGCTCGGTCGAACTGTCAGGCCCGACGAAGGACGGACCGCGAAAGGCGATGGTTCCGTCGTCGAAGCGCAGGATTCCGGGATCGGCCACGATCTCGGTCCGGCTGAATTCATAGGCGAGATCGAGCCGCGTCCCGTTGCCGCTCTCCCATGCGAACTGCGGCTTGAGGATAAGCCGCCTGTCGTCGCTGTCGGGGTGGTTGCGCCCGGTCGAGGACTGGTTGGCGTCGTGATAGGTTCCGATGAACCGATAGGCGAAATTGTCGGCCCCCGGGAGCGGCCCGGTCACGTCGATGGAGCCGCGCCGGGTGTCGAACCCGCCGAGGCTGGTCGAGATCCGGGTGCTGGGCTCGAAACTGGGCCGTTTCGAGAGGTAACTGACGATACCGCCCGGAGACGCGGTGCCGTAAAGCAGGGACGATGTGCCCTTCAGCACCTCGACGCGTTCATAAAGCGAGCGGTCGAAATGGTAGCGCCGGACGGGCGGACGGTGGCCGTCGATGAAGACGGAGTTCGCCCGCTGCCCCAGGCTGCCGCCGCGCGTCGTGGACGACTGGAACCCGCGGATGTTGAACGTGTTCGTCATCGCCCCGCCGGCAGAGCCCGGGTTCGCGCCGGGAATGTAGTGCAGCACATCGTCGAGATCGCGCGCGTCGATCCGGTCGAGCGTGCGCGATCCCATGACGTTGACGGTGGCCGGCGTTTCGATCAGCGGGGCCTGGACATTCGTCGCGCTGCTGCCCGCAACGGCGCGGAATCCGTCGATTCCGTCGAAGCTCAATTCGAGCGTCCCCAGATCGAAGACATCGGTCGCCGCCTGCGAGACGGTGCCGCCATCGCGTCTTTCCACGAGACTAATGCCGCCCGACTCGCGCAAGGTCAGACCGGTATCCGCGATCAGCGCCTCCAGCGCCTGCCGGGGCGTCAGTTGCCCGCTCACGCGCGGGCTTGTCCTGCCTTCGAGCAGTTCGGTGGGAATGATGACGCGCAAACCGGTCTCGGCGCTCAATTCCTCGATGGCCGCAGGCAGCGGCTGGCTCGGGATGTCGATGCTCTGCGACAGTGCCGAGGCAGCGGCGGGCACCGACAACAGCAACAATCCGAGCGTCGCGGTCCGGTTCAGTCGGTCGGTCGTCATTCGGTCCTCCGTGTTTGCAAAGGCCCGTGATCCGGGCCTCTGACACGAAGACGAACAGACAGTGCGAACGTCCGGAAAAAAGATCTCAGTCGCCGGGAAAAAGCATGAAGACGCCCGGCACGATCGACACCACGCGCCCGCCGCGCAGCGCGGCCAGCGCCCGCAGCGCCTGTTCCGGATCGTTGAGGTCGAGGCCGCCGGTCACCCTGCCCAGCGGCGCGCCCGTGCCCATGATCGCGACGCGCCCGGGCAGACGCCGTTCGATGATGCGGACCGCATCGGCGAACTCCATCCCGTCGGTCACGAGCCGGTTTTCCCGCCAGGCGGCGATCGAGCGCATCTCGACGGCGTCCACGCGGTGGCTGCCGTTCTGCGCAAAACGCGCCTGCTCGTTGGCCTGCAGCGTGACAGTGGTGTCGGCGAAAGAGACCACGACCTCTCCCTCGGCGACCGCGACGCGCACCGCGTCGCCGGCCTGCGTCACTTCGAAGGCGGTGCCGACGACTTCGATCAGGGCCGGACCGGCGATGACCTCGAACCGCGTCCCGGTGGCCGCGACGTCGAAGAACGCCGCCCCCTCCAGAAGCCGGACACGGCGCGCGGCCCCGGCCGCTGTCCCGGTTTCGTCCACGATCGCGCTCGCCGCGTCGAGATGGACGGCATCGCCGGAAGCAAGCACCAGCGAACTCGGGACCTGCGCCGTCCAGGCATCGGCCGCCAGCGCCATTCGCAGCGGCCGATGGGAGGCCGCCGCCGCAAGCATGGTCCCGACCACCAGGGCCAAGAGCAGCATCCTGGCCGGGCCTTTGCCCTTGGCGCGTCCATCCCGCACGGCGGATGCGGCGCGTTTCGCCCTGTCCCAGGCCGCTCTCTCCGCGGGCCCGCGGGCAAGGAACGCGTCCCGTGCCAGCAGGATGGTGGCGTTGTCCGGGTCATCCCGCAATCGCAGGAAAATGCGCACCGCGTGCCGTGTGAGCACTTCCGCCTCGTCGCGTTCCCCGTCGGACAACGGTCTCTCCGTGTTTGCTTGTCCGCCCTGTCCATAGAGCAGATCAAGGGCGAACGGGGCAATCCCTCGCCGCTATCGGGATCGCCGCGCCCTCCTGCCCCGCGAGACCGGGGGACCGATCGCCGTGATGAGCGTCCGCCGCACCCGTCGCCGGCGCGCTATTCCAGCGCGATCGCCAGGCCGACGAGAGCGTCTTCGACCAGTTCGTGCGCGCGCGACTTGGAGACCCCCAGACGACGCCCGATTTCGGCATAGGCCGCTCCTTCCTCCAGCCGCATGTGAAGTGCCTCGACCTTTCGCGGGGGCATCCGCTTCAGCTCCGCCATGACGACCGCGAGATCCTGACGCGCGGAGACGACGCGCTCGGAACAGGGAACCGTCTCCGCGACGAAGGCGGGCATGTCCAGGATTTCCGCCTCGCGCTTCCAGCGCCGGCACTGGTCAAGCGCCAGATTCGTCACGATGCGGCGAAACAGCGAGCGGCTCCTGTCGGGCGCGTATCCGCGCCCGTTCCAGCGCAGCCAGCTTTCCTGGACGATTTCCTCGGCCACGGCGCGGCTCTTGACGATCCTGAAGGCGACCGAGATCAGGTATTCCCGGTCGCTGACATAGGCCTGCAGACAGGAATGATCGGCATTTCTGGTCATCGATGCGCCACGCTCTTCAAGCATCCCCTTGCGTCGATGGCGAGCTTGAAGCGTTGGCTGGCGACGCGATGTCTATACAATCAGCCGGTGATTTCCCGAACGGCCAAACCAAAGGCAATAAAATCTGTCAGGAATAGTTGCGCATCCGCCACAAGGGCGCGTCGCGCCCGCCCCGGGCGGTCTTCGATCCGGTCCGGATACCTGGTCGCCATCGAACATCGCGCCGCCGCGCCGCCCCGAGATCGGGGGGCCGGGATTGCCACGACCATCCACCGACATTGGCGTGATGTGCCGGGAAGCGCCGGGCGCTGACCGATTTCGGCCCGTTCGGGATCGCCCGCCAGAGCAAGGGCAAGCCGCCGATCATCCACTCCGCCTGTTGCAGTCCCGAGCACAAGCGCGAGGTTGGCGGCGCGTCGCCCTCGCCACGATCTGGCCGAGGCACCGGCCCTGCTGCCGGCTGGACCGGCGATTTCCGAGATCCCGGACGATCACGCGGTGATGCCGGCGCAGGTGCATGAGCGCGCCGGCAGGTTTCATGGCCCCTTGTTCTCGCGTCGGGTCGAGAGATGCCACAGGCCGAGCGCCGCCTGGCCGACGAGCAGGGGCATCAGGCTGCCGCTCAGAACCAGCATCCATCCGAAACTGTCCAGTGGCACCACGTCGAGAACCGTGCTCAGGCCGGGCAGTCCTGCAGCGGCCGCGGTCAGGACGAGGCAGATGCCGATCGCATACCAGACCCAGCGGTTGCGCGTGACCTCGTTGGCGAAAAGCCCGGTTCCCGCGTCGCGCATGTTGAAGACATGCCAGAGCCGCGCCAGCGCGAAGCTCAGAAATCCGATGGTCACCGCCGCGTCCTGTCCCATGTCATGTGCCAGCGCGACGAAGAAGACCGCCGTGACCGAGGCCGCGATCAGCGCGCCCCAGAGCGCGGTCGCGATCCAGTGCCCCCGGGTCAGGATGGGCTCCTTCGGGTCGCGCGGCTGGCGGTCCATGATGCCCTTGGGGCTTTCGCCCACGCCCAGCGCGAGCGCGGGGAACACGTCGAGCACCAGGTTGATATAGAGGATCTGAAGCGGCAAGAGCGGCAGCGGCGCGCCGACGACGGCACAGGCCCCGACCGCCAGGACCTGCCCGAGATTGCCGGAGAGCAGGTAGACGATGAAGCGGCGGATATTCTCGAAGATCGTCCTTCCCTGTTCGATGGCCATGACGATGGTGGGAAAGGCGTCGTCCTTGAGCACGATATCCGCCGCCTCGCGGGCGACATCGGTGCCGCGCTGGCCCATGGCGATGCCCACATCGGCCTTCTTCAGCGCCGGCGCGTCGTTCACGCCATCACCGGTCATCGCGACGACGGCGCCCGCCTCCTGCCACAGGCGGATCAGGTCGAGTTTCTGTTCCGGCGAGACGCGGGCGAAGACGTGATTGTCGCGCAGCCCGTCATGGGCATCCGCCTCCGCCCCGTCGCCCAGCTTCGCCAGGTCGCGGCCCACCGTCGCCTTCGGCTTTTCGGCAAGACCCACCTGCGCGGCAATGGCGGCCGCCGTCACCGGCTGGTCGCCGGTGACCATGATGACGCGGATGCCGGCCCTGCGACACCGTTCGATGGCATAGGCCACGTCTTCGCGGGGCGGATCCTCCAGACCCACGAGACCCAGCAGGGTGAGGCCCGCATAGGGATCGGCCCCGGCGCTGTCGGCCTGTCCTTCGGCGAAAGCGAGCACGCGGTAGCCTTCGGCGGCCAGCGTGTCGACCCGCGCCTCCCAATCCTTGCGGGCCGCATCCGACAGCGCGTCGGCCTTGCCCGCTTCGGTCGCGACCTGCGTGGCGGCCTCCAGCACCGCCTCGGGCGCCCCCTTCACCGCGACGCGAAAGCCGCCATCGGCCTCGTGAAACGTCGCCATCATCTTGGTGCCGGCGTCGAAACTTTCCTCGCGCGCCTCGGGCTGGTCGTCGAGCAGACGGCCCCGCGAAAGGCCCGCCTCCGCGGCGGCATGCAGCAGGGCAAGCTCCATCGGATCGCCGGTGCCGGCCGGGTGCTCGCCGTCGTGGTCATCCTGCGCCGCCAGTTCGGCATTGTTGCACAGCGCGGCGATCTCCAGCAGCCGGCAGGCCAGCGGCGGGGGCACGTCGGGGCGCGCGTCGCCGTCCCAGCGCAGTTCCTCGTCCTGTCCCGGCAGCACCAGCCGCGCCACCCGCATCCGGTTCTGCGTCAGCGTTCCGGTCTTGTCGGCGAAGATCACGCTGGTCGAGCCCAGCGTCTCGACCGCGGCCAGCCGCTCGACCAGCGCATTGCGCCGCGCCATGCGCCACATGCCGCGCGCCAGCGCGACCGTGGCCACGATCGGCAAGCCCTCGGGCACGGCGGCCACCGCGAGCGCCACCGCGGTCTCGAGCATCGACACGAGATCCTTGCCGCCCAGCCAGCCGAGCGCGGCCACCAATGCCGCCACGATCAGCGTGACCACCACGAGGTTGCGCGCCAGCCGGTCGAGCCGCTTCTCGAGCGGCGTCACCTCTTCGCGCGCCTCCGAGGTCAGGCGCGCGATGCCGCCGAGTTCGGTCCGCATGCCCGTGGCCACGACCACGCCGGCGCCGCTGCCGCCCGTGATCGCGGTGCCCTTGAAGGCCATCGAGCTGCGTTCGGCCAGCGCCGCCTCCGCCTCCACCGCATCGGTGGTCTTGGTCACCGGCACGGATTCGCCCGTCAGCGAGGATTCGTCGCAGGTCAGCCCGTTCGCCTCGATCAGCCGCAGGTCGGCCGTGACCACGTCGCCCGCGTCGAGCAGCACCACGTCTCCGGGGACGAGATCCTCGGAATCGACCGTCTCGCTCGATCCGTCGCGCGTCACCCGCGCCTGCACGGCACCGAGGCTGCGCAGCGCCTCCATCGACCGGACGGCCTTCCATTCGGTGACGAAGCCGATGGCGGCGTTGATCCCGATCGCTGCGAGGATCGCCGCCATCTGCACGATCTCGCCCATCGCGAAGGACACGATCGCCGCCACCGCAAGGATGCCGATCACGAGGTTGCGGAACTGGTCGGCGAGGATCTTCCAGAGGCTCGCCCGGTCCGCCTCGCCCAGGCGGTTGGGCCCATGCGCCGCGCGCCGCCGCCGCACCTCCGCCTCGTCCAGTCCCCGCTTCGGGTCGACGCACAGGTCCTCGAGCGTGTCTTCCACGCTTCGGACATGGTGACTGGTCATGACTATCCTCCGGCTTGGATCGGGCCGAGGCGGTCCGCCCTGAAAGAGTAGAAGCTGCGGTTTGTAACGTTCAAGACCTCGTCCGGTTCGATTCCGGCCTCCTGTCCGGGAGAAGGCCCGCCATTCGGGACGCCTGAAATCCGCGTTCCTCCGGCCCGATTTTGCAAAGGCCGGGCATCCTGATAGGGTGACTGGCGGAAACGTGGCAGCCGCACGGACCGGGCTCGGCCAGCAGGTCTTGCCTTGCCCGCATCCGCGGGGCGCCGCTCCCGATGACAGGAGACATTCATGCCAGCCAGATCGAAAGCGCAGCAGAAAGCGGCCGGGGCGGCCCTGGCCGTCAAGCGGGGCGAGGCCGACAAGTCCAGCCTGCAAGGCGCCTCGAAGGAGATGTTCGAAACCATGACGGAAGAGGAGCTGGAGGATTTCGCGTCCACTCCGCGCAAGAACCTGCCCGACAAGGTCGACGAGGACGACTGACCGGCGGGCACCGGGCGGCCGCCGAGACGCGTGCCGCCAGGGCCCAGGAACGGGCCGGGCGGGAGAAATCGCTCGCCAATCGCCGGAGCCATGACATAGTCGGAGCGCATGGAGTCCCTGCACCGCACAACCCGGCTGCTCTACACCGGTCGCAGCCACAGAGCCGAATGGTTCCGCTACGGGCTGGTCGTCTTCGACACGGCGACGATCATCTATTTCATCCTGAGCCTGTCATGGCCGCAGACCCCGCTGCTGACCGCCGTCGACGCCGGCATCGGCCTGCTGATCCTCGCGGATCTGGCGGCCCGTTTCTGGATTTCGGAGAACCGCCGGAAGGAATGCCTGCGGCTCTACACGATCGCCGATCTTCTCGTCGTGGGCTCGCTGCTGCTGGCGCCGATCTTCACCGACGATCTGGCCTTCCTGCGCATCCTGCGCGCGCTACGGCTGATTCACTCCTATCACCTGATCCGCGATCTCCGGCGCGAAAGCCGGTTCTTCCGGCTGCACGAGGATACGATCCTCGCCGCCGTGCATCTCTTCGTGTTCATCTTCGTGATGGCGTCGCTGGTG
>Ga0008833_1000833_pt1 | contig 20850 bp, 18 predicted proteins | sample HotLakConsoUCCLE_FD_62216 | JGI IMG/M metagenome (GOLD analysis project Ga0008833, IMG submission 62216) | Hypersaline microbial mat communities from Hot Lake, Washington, USA - Hot Lake Consortium UCC-LE | ecosystem: Environmental > Aquatic > Non-marine Saline and Alkaline > Hypersaline >... | reverse complement strand
CTTGTGGGATAGGCATCCTGCCTGTCCCAGCTGAGCAGGCGAGACGCCTGCCCTACAAGGCTTGCAGAAAACTTGATTAATCGGCTGATTGGCCCTTACACAAAAATCAGAACACTCTCAGCTACAGATCCATAAGCAAGTCGATCCCTGATCTCTGCGTAGCAATCCTCCCTAACGCACCCTCTACCTACTGTTGATCTACTTTCCTCCCAAACCTCTCCCACCCTCCTACCCTCCCACCCTCCTACTTCAACAAGCAGCCCTAACCATCCCCCGCCACCGATGCAGAACCAGGCTGGCGAATCAATTCAATCTCAACAATGGCAGTTTGATACACCACAATTAGCCCCTGGTGCGCCAGCTGACGCAGCAAACCCTGCCGCTGATTGGCCGGCACCCTGGCATGAATTTGCTGTGGACTAATGCGCCCTCGGGCACAGGATCTCAGCACCAGCAGCTGGTCAGGGGTTACCGGCCACACCGAGGTATCGAGCTTAAGCAGAGTTTTGCCCGTAACCGATAGCCCAAAGCGCACAATATCCTCTTGCCAGGTCACCAGGCCGATTTCCTGCAACCTGTGACAAATTTGGCTCTGTTGGGAAGCCTTACAGTTAAACTTTGAAAACAATTCCTCTGCCGACTGGCAGTGCCCTCCCAGCGCCGCTAGCCGTTCTAATACCGCCGGTTCCAATGCATCCGTTGTGTTGGCCATGCCGCAAATTCATCATCCAACAACAGAACTGTCACAGTTCTATCCTGAACCAGGGAGGCAACTGATGAAGCTTTAAAGTATACGATGTTGCATTCTACCTACCGTGTCAGCCGTTATTTCTCTGGATACTCAAACCTTTTTAGGACATAACCAGGCCACCTACCAGGACCTGCGACTGGCGCTGCAGCTCAACCTCAGACGCCAACTGCTGCTGGCGGTATGCGATGATGCAGCTCTGCAAATTCAGCTGGCCCGTCGCCTGGAAGCCGACCTCAATAGTAGTCAGGTCAGCCGCCCAGGGCCAACGGCACGCCCGACAGAACGGGGCAGCATTTCACCCATGGTGACCCTCAGCCTTAACACCGACCAGCCCGATCCAGTGCGTCAGGTGCTGCTGTGGCTCAAGCAACATCGACTGTTGAAGGCATCGGCAGAAACCATTCCGGCCTTTCAAATTGTGGGTTTAGAGCAACTGACCCAACGGTCGCCCACCCTGCAAAATACGTTTCTCGCCTCCCTGACCTATGTCGATGCGCTCATTACCCGCCTCGACTGCCGCCTGCTGATTTGGGTTCCTCGCCCCTGGCTGGGCAAAATTCGGCAGGCGGTGCCGGGGTTCTGGCGCTCCCGCAGCGGTTCGTTTGAGTTTGTTGGCGACCCGACCCCAACGGCAAACAGGCCCATTAGTTTTGAGATTGCCCAGTCGTTAGAAACGCGACCTGCCAGAGCACAGGCCTCTGGTTCAGGGCTTGATTTGCCTGAATTTGAACCATCGGGCCGCTCTACCCCTACCGGTCCAGCATCCCTACCGTCCAGCATCCCCCCCTCCAACTCGCCCCAAACCCTGTGGCCGGACCCCAGGGAAGGGCTTTCGGCCTTCGCAAACGCCCCTCAAGCGCCGGGCCAACCCCCCTCTGAAGCGGACTCTCAAGCCGGAGCCCATAGAGCTGAGCAAGCAATTTCCGCAAAAGCTCCGGATGGCTCTCCCACAAAGGCCCCTGGCGCGAACCAGGGGCAAGTTCCTCTCCCACCGGATGTCACTCCAACTCGGCCTTATGCTCCACCCCGCCGACCTGACGAAAAGGCTACCAGCCAATTCGCAGATCATTTCACCGTGGTGGATGATGCCCCCCTCTCTGCAACCATTTTGCCACCCGCGACAGAATGGGAGACCACGGAATTTTCGGCTCTAGTCTCCTCGGATGAGTTGGCAGATCCCTCCGCAAGCACGGAAACCAGGAGCGAGCATTCTCTACCTCCGGCTCAAAGCCCATACCCCCCGCAATTATCAGATTCCATCTCGCTAGAGGAGCGAGAGCATCCTCCCTCCTCGCTGATGTCGCTCCCGGTCTCTCTGCCGGACGAGCTTGCCACCGACCAGGCTGTGGTGGCCCTCTGGCAATATGTCCACACCCTGGAAGCTCAACATGCCGGACCTATGACCCTGGCGCGTGCCTACCTGGGCCTGGGGCAAAAAAGTCGCGATCGCATCGAGGCCGGCCCGGTCACCCTTCCCCTGCTTGACTTCGCCATTGCAGTCTATGGCCAGGCCATTTCGGGACTGTTAGAAGGAGAAGACAACTGGTGCGATGCCCTGAATGATCTAGCCAGCCTGTACTGGCTACGCTCCCAGCAAGAAGAGGCCACCGACGCCGTCGTCAAGTGGCTGCAACACAGCATTGCGGCCTATCACAAAGCCCTGACCAGAACCCATACAAAAACCAATCCCGAAACCCAATTAAGGCTCTACAGCAACCTGGGCACAGTCTACAGCCTGTTAGCCGGTTTTGATGAGCCGGTAGCCAATCTGCACCAATCCCTGAACGCTTACCGGCAGGCGCTCTCCTACGGGTCCGTTGAAATTCAGCCTGTGGAGTACGCTAACTTGCACAATAGCCTGGGGGCAGTCCACTGGCGTCTGGCCCAGCTCGAACAGCCCCATCACCATCTACGTTTGGCCATTCAGTCCTACTCTGAAGCGTTAAAAGACCGCCATCCCCCAACCCAATCTCTGGATTACGCCATGATCCAGAACAATCTGGGCATCGCTTACTGGAACCTGGCCCAACACGAAAGCCCCCTGGCCTGTCTGGAAAATGCCATTACGGCCTACCAAACGGCTCTCAAACATCGCACCGTAGACACCTTTCCCCATGGCTGCGCCGCAACCCATAACAACCTGGGAACCGCCTACTGGGACCTGGCTCAGCAATACAGCCGCAATCCCGATCAGCGCCTGGCTTATCTGCATAAGTCTGTCGAGGCTTACGAAGAAGCTCTAAATGTTGCTGAAGTTGCCCTCCAGGTTGACCCCCAGCAAGCCCTGGGCTTTGATGTCTGGGCCACCGCCCACAGTGCCGGAGTTGTGCACGATCAACTCGCTCAGGGGCTACCATCCAACCAGGCCGAGCAGCGCAAAGGTCATTTGCAATATGCCCTGGAGCATTACCTATTGGCCTACCAGGGCTGGCAGGATAGCCCCCAACAGCTAGAAGTACTGGTAACCGCCTTCGTTTACAACATTCATCTCAGCTACGAAATTTTAGGGCTTTCGAGTCAGCAAGCGGTGCTATCTCAGGTGCCTGGGGAGTTACTCCCCGATATTTTGCGCCAGCTGTAGAGGATCGCCCTCAATGAACTCATTCTGCAGCGGTATTAAACTGCAGCAGTAGCCTGCTCCGCTGATTCGACCTGAGTCTGCCGGTTTCCCCTGAGAACCAGTACCGAACAGGGAGCCCGATGCACAACATAGCTGCTCACGCTACCCAGCATCAGTTCCGTTAAACCAGACCGCCCCCGATTGCCGATGACAATCAAATTTGCCCCCCACTGTCGAGCCAGGTTGCAAATCACTTTGCCCGGACTACCGACAACCTGACGAAATTCTGTAGCAACGTTCTGCTCATTAGCCATGGCAGCGAACTGCCGCAGTCGGTCAATGCCCTCAGATTCGTAGCGTTCCCAGCTTTCGCGCCAGATATCAAAATCCACTGCAGAGGCTGCGCCGGGCATCCAGTAGCTGCCATCAACGGGGGGAGGCAGGGGCACCGGGCTGCCCTCCTCTTCACTGGATAGCCCGTGTACCAGCATCAACTCAGCCTGGGTACCCTGGGCTAACTCTAAAGCTTGTTGGAAAACTAGCCTGCTAGCCTCACTCTGATCCAGCGCTACCAGAATTTTGGTGTACATGCTCTCTTCCTCCCGAATCTAATTTCTGGCTCTAATTTCCGACTAAATTAACCTGAGTTCGGGATTAGCTGAAACCGCTAGAAATTTGCTGTAATGTCCCCTCTTGGGAGGGGTAGGGGTGGGTTAATCCTGGCCTTGAGACCGTTTACCTGGATGCAATCAGCCATCTGTACCAGCAGATTTGACCCACCCCGTCCTCCGGGCACCCCTCCAAGGAGGGGATTTAGCTCCGACGTCTGCAGTTGAGCGTTATCCCAAACTGACGCTAAATTAAGCCTCCCTCTCTCCCTCTCTCCCTCTCTCCCTCTCTCCCTCTCTCCCTCTCTCCCTCTCTCCCTCTCTCCCTCTCTCCCTCTCAAGCCTGCCCATGGTGTTCTACCCTCGGCACCAACCAGCAGGCCAGCAACACAACCGCCAGCACTCCCAATTCCGTCAGTAAGTAAAGTCCATCGTGGTAGGTCAACAACATCGACAGCATAGGACTTACCTCCCAGAGCTTACGACTGGTACACCCTCCAACTCTATTGTCCTCCGGATTCCCCAAAACCCTGGCTCACCGTAAAGAAGTGTCATAGCTCAGGGGGTTGTCGTTACAAACTCCCGCCCATCTTCATGGCAAATTTCGTAGATCATGTTGCGCCCCGACATGGCCACAATCGGCACGCTGCCTCCGGGTTCCGTCCACTGGCTGACCATGTAGAAGCGATCCAGCCCGGGCAACCGCTTCGGGACGCCTTTAATCATCAGGGGCAGGGTTTCTTTGGTGAGCAGCCAGCCGCAGCTGGCCCCCTGCCAGTTGCCGGTAAAGCGTTCATAGCTGAGGGGTGTGGCCACATCCATAACCTCAATGTCGCCCTTAATGCCGGGGTAAAACTGCTCCAGCCGGTCGATGAGAATGCCCGCTTCCTGAATTTCTTCGGCGTTGTAATCTCGACGACCGTAGATGCGCTGCCAGTAGGAGTAGGAGGTGGTCAGCATGACAATCACCACTGATTTGCCCGGTGGGGCCAGGGATGGGTCAAAGCAATAGTGCTTGACGCCAATTTCGTAGCGGTCTTCTCCAGCGATCAGAACTGGCTCGTCCAGCAAATGGGTGACCCAGTGGGGCTCAGCCGACAAATCGCGGTTTACCCCCAGGGAAACCTGGAGCTGGGAATGCATGGGCAAATGCCCGTCGTAGAGCTTTTTGATGCGGCGGTTGACGTACTCGCCCCGCAGCATGTCGAAGATGGTGCGCCGCCCGTCGCAGGCGGAGATGACCCGGTTAGCGCGATATTCCCGATTGTCGTAAAGCCGCACTCCTACCGCGCGGTCGTCCTCCACCAGCACCCGCTCAACCTGGGCCGAATAGATGACCTCTCCTCCCAAATCCAGATACCGCCGCTCAATGGCCCTGGCAAATTCCAGGGATGCGCCGATGGGAGAGCCGGCATTGCGGTTGTCCAAATAAGCCAGCAGCGACATGCCCACCATTACCGGCACGTCTGGCCAGGCGAACATATGGGGCACCGCCCGCCGCAAAAAGGGATGTTTGAACTGACTGGCTAGCTCCTGCAGGGACAGGTTGCCCCATTTGCCCAGAACCCGGATAAAGGGCAGCACTTCTTTCCCCACCCTGGCCCAGTCTGCCGCCGTCATCAGGGACTTGGGCTTCTGCTGCAGCATCGACAGGTCAAAGTCCTTGAAGGTGCGCACACCCCGACAAAAGCCTTCGATCAGCCTGGCATCTTCTGGGGAAATGCTTGTTAGATGCTGCTCAAGGGCATCGGGATAGCTGTGGACATTCAGCACTTCACCGGCTGGTCCGCGAATTTGCATGAAGTCGGCGTGGTTCACATACTCCAGGTCCTGCACGGCTCCCAACTCTTCCCAAACGTTGTAGAAGGGCTGCCCCCGCCCTGAGCCGAAGATGTAGTGAATGCAGCCATCGAAGACGTAGCCCTGCCGGTGCCAGGCGGTACACAACCCACCGGGCAAATCGTGGAGTTCAAAAATTTGGGTCTGGTAGCCATTCATCTGGGCATAGCAGCCTGCCGCTAAGCCAGAGATTCCCGCCCCAATGATGATGATGTCTGCCTGAGCCGCCATGTGGTATTTTCTTTGCAAGAATTCTCTTAAGGCATCCTATGAATTCAAGCATAGCGCGTCTTTTGCGAGTGACTTCCCGGACGCGAACGGTGCGTTTCGGCCAATGCAAACAGATTGCATCATCGCATTCGATAGGGCCAATCTCTTTTCGGCACACCTTAATAGATCATCCTAAATTCCTCCCAATTCCTGCATGGCCTCATCCGTAGTCAAAAACACATGGTCTTTACCCAGCCGGTCGATAAACCCAATATCCACCAGCTTATCCATCACAGGGCCTTTCACTTCAGACATGTAAAACTCGATGCCCAGCTCTTTGAGTTCCACCACCAGGCTTTCTAAAATTTCCAGGGCGCTGGCGTCAATCACGTTGACGCCACTGCACACCAGCAGCAGACTTTTGAGATCGGGATGGTCGGCAATTTCGCGGGTTAGAAAGTTCTCCAAATATTTGGCATTGGCAAAGTAAAGGCTTTCATCCATTCGCACCGCTAAAACCTGGGGCGAGGTTTTGGCCGGGTACCGCAACACATTGCGAAAATGCTCCGAGTCTCCCAGGCGACCCACCACCGCAATGTGGGGATGGCTGGTGCGCCACAGGTGCAGCCCCAGGGCAATCAACGCGCCAAAAATAATCCCCTTCGACACGCCTAGAGATAACACGATTAAAAACGTCGCCAGCCAGGCGATGCCATCGGCCCGGTCGTAAGACCACATCCGCTTGAAGGTGGATAGATCAATGAGCTGATAAACCGCAGTGATGATGATAGCCGCCAGACAGGCCTGGGGCAAAAAGTAGAACAGGGAGGTGAGAAACAGCACCGTAATCGCCAGCAAGCAGCCCGAAATGATGGAGGCTAACCCCGTATTTGCCCCCGCCGAATAGTTCACCACCGAACGGCTGACTCCCCCGGTGACGGGATACCCCCCCGTAAACGAAGTCCCTAAATTAGCGATGCCAAACGCCACCAGCTCCTGGTTGGCGTCGATTTTTTCGCGCCGTTTGCTGGCCAGGGCCTGGCCCCCGGCAAAGCCTTCCATGTAGCCCACCAGGGCAACAGCCAGAGCGGTCGGCAGCAGCACCTGCCAGGTCTGCACATCCAGTAGCGGCACAGTCAGCGGCGGCAGCCCCTGGGGAATGTCGCCCACCACCTTGATGTCTGCCACCTGGTCCAGATTCAATCCTGCCACCACCAGCGTTCCTAAAATGACCACCAGCAGGGGAGCGCTTTTCGCCACTGGCAAAATTTTCTGATCGCTCCAGCCCCGCCGCTGCAACTGCTGAACCAGGGGTTTGTTGAAATAGAGCAAGATCACGACGCTGACCAATCCCAGGGCCAGAGCAATCCAGTTGGTTTGGGGCAGGTTGCGAATCAGGACAAACACCAGTCTAAAGAAGGAATCTGTAGACGGCACATTCAGGCCAAACAAATGCTTGACCTGGCTAAAAGCAATAATCAGCGCCGCCCCGCTAATGAAGCCCGAGATTACCGAACGGCTGAGAAAGTTCACCAGAAAGCCCAGCCGCAGTAGCCCCATTGATAGTTCGATGATCCCCACTAAAAACGCCAGCGTTAAGGCCAACGCCAGGTAGTCAGGGCTATCTTGAGGAGCCAACTGAGACACCGTGGCTCCTACCATGAGCGAATCGACCGCTACCGGCCCCACCGCCAGCACCCGACTGGTGCCGAACAGGGGATAGAGAATGGCGGGCACAATTCCCGCATAAAGCCCCACCTGAGGCGGCAGACCGGCCAGCAACGCATAGGCCATACTCTGGGGGATCAAAAGACTGGCTACAATAATGCCAGCGATAATATCGCCGAGTAAGTTCTCAGACTGGTAATGCAAGAGCCAGTCCAGGGCGGGGATATAGCGGGTCAACCGCTGGAAAAGGGTAGGTGAACCACTGGGGTTTTCAGGCAGGGAGGATTTCATGGTTGGTGCAGGCCCAACATGGGCACATCAGATTGCAGGCCACCCTTAAATGTATCTAAGTGGTTATATAAGCGCAAAGCCTGCTGAGTGGCACAATGCCTGCCCTACAAAACCAGGAGTGGGATTACCTGGACTTGTGACAAAACCGGTGATCTAGCCTGGCGTTTTGGGGAAGCTGTTGATTGTTGCGCCAGAAATCGGGAATATGGGCCAGAGTTGCGTCGTCCACGCTCTCGATGGGCTTCCAGCAAATATGGCAGGTGGCGTTTCGCTCGAATAGCCCCTGCTTAAAGTCTCTAGAAAATGTGACTTCCTGCACATTTTGGAAACCCTCCACCAGGCTGCGTACTCGCTCACCAAACACCTGGGCTCGGTACTGCATCCGATCAGGTTTATCGGTACTGCTGCTGATGTATTCATTGAACTTGCTGTCATTGGTGCTTAGATCGAGGAATTCTTCGCGGATGTGGGGAGCAACCGTCAGCAAAGCATCCTGATCAAACTGGGTAAAGGTGTAAAGCAGGGTATCCCACAAGGCCACATTAAGCCGACTGCTTTCCCAGGACCCGTTGGGGTTATAGGCATTCCCCGGCTTAAACCGACGGAAGGCATTCTCCTCAAACACAACATAGGCGACTGCAATTGCATCCTCAAACACCTGCCGCATCTGCTGCAGCGCCTCTAAACTGAGGTTGCGGTGATATTCCATCTCGCTGTTGAGAAACCGCTTCATCGGCCCCTTGTAGCCGGTTGGGGAATGCCGCCACAGGGCGAAAAACCGCAGAATGAGTTGGCGGTCGGCCATGCGGGTGTGGGGTTCTTCAGACCGCAGAATTTTCAACAGATAATTGTTCTGGGACAGATCTCGCAGGAGTTCATTATAGTTACCCCGATAAACGCAGTTGCGCACTTCCTGATCGTTCAGTTTTTCGGCCCCCAGGTTCAGGCGCTCAAACACTTCAAACTTGACATCGGGGTCAGAGTCCCGCTCGATGATAATCACCCGCAGAATGAAGTTCAGGATCGACTCCTGTTGTTCTATCGACAAGTCGCCGAAGGTTTTGCGATTCAGCTCGCTCAGCACCTGCAACCCCGACAGCTTAAAGGTTTGACCACCCGGCAAAGTGCCATTGACAAAGGAACAGATGCTGGTCAGCCGCTGTTGCCCATCCACCACAGAATAGGTACGGTTGGGTTCTTCTGCAACATAAATGACGGGAATAGGAATATCCAGCAGCAACGATTCCACCAGGCGACTGGCCTTGCTGGCATTCCAGACAAAATTGCGCTGAAAATCGGGCTGCAGGTTCACTTTGCCCCGATTTACCCAGCTCACCATGGTTTCCACGGGCAAATCTTGCTTTTCAGTTTTTACCCGACGTTTTTCAGGATCAATGTCTAGGGGTTCTTCGGTATCGTCAGCGTCTTCAATAACAATATCGATATCTTCGGATGCAGGCTGAGCAACAGACTCAGCCTGAGAGGCAGCGGTAGGATCAGCCCAGGGCATAGCCTGGGTTGGAGAGGATTCACAATCAACGACAAGGGTAGGATCAGCCATAGGTTAGAGGAGCAAATTCTGCGCTAGGAAAAGGTTACCGCATCACTCCGGATAGTGATGATCATGCCAGTGGCGGGCAATATCGACCCGGCGGCAAATCCACACCTGATCATGGCTCTGAACATGATCGAGGAAACGCGCCAGGGCTGCCGTGCGTCCCGGACGACCGGCCAGGCGGCAGTGCAGGCCAATGCTCAGCATTTTGGGGGCATCCTGCCCTTCGGCGTAGAGGGTGTCGAAGGCATCTCGCAGGTAGGCAAAGAACTGATCCCCGGAGTTGAACCCGGCATAGGTGGCGAACCGCATGTCGTTGGTGTCGAGGGTGTAGGGGATGATCAGATGGGGCTTGCCAAATTCCGTCGTCCAGTAGGGCAGGTCGTCGGCGTAGCTGTCGGCGTCGTAGAGAAAGCCTCCCTCTTCCACCACCAGAAAGCGGGTATGGGGACTGATCCGCCCCTGGTAAAAGCCCAGGGGACGGCTACCCGCTACCTTGGTATGTATCTCCACCGCCTTACGGATGTGTTCCCGCTCGGTCTGGGCTCCAATGTACTGGTAGTCAATCCAGCGGTAGCCGTGGCTGGCGATTTCCCAATCGGCCTCCACCATGGCGGCGACGGCTGCCGGGTGGCGCTCCATGGCCATGGCCACGGCGTAAACCGTCAGGGGCAGTCCGCGACTGGTAAACAGCCGGTGCAGTCGCCAGAACCCGGCCCGACTGCCGTATTCGTACATGGATTCCATGTTCAGGTTGCGCACCCCCAGTAAGGGCTGTGCCCCCACACTTTCTGACAGGAAAGTTTCTGAAGCGGCATCGCCGTGGAGGATGCAATTTTCGCCCCCTTCTTCGTAATTAATCACAAATTGCACGGCAATGCGGGCACCTCCCGGCCATTTGGGATCAGGGGGATTTTGCCCGTAACCAATCATGTCGCGAGGGTAGGGATATTCTGCAGTCATAGATGCTTTTTCCGCCAACAATGAGCGAATTTTAGTGGGGTTTTTGATGAGAGTCTACAGCTTACTCTGGGAGGATCCCTGCCCAATTGTTTTGAAATAAATGGATCCACAAAGTTCGGTTTTTGGGAAATAACTGGCATATTGTGAGAAAAATGTGCAATATCTGTCATTTATGATCATGAAATGCACTACTGTCGAATCAGTAGATTAAGGATAAATTTGCGTTAGTCTTGGGTCTGGTTAACCCTGCGCTGATCTAACTTTGACTGTCGAGTACCTGTTGACCACGCAATGAGGTCAGTCGTCGGCTGTGGAGCTACACCTGTGTTGAACGGAAGGAGTAAACCCATGTCAAATGCCGTGCTCTTGCAAAGCAAGCAGCAGGCTGCCCCCAACCTCGATTTAGCGGCAGTTAATCGAGAATGGGGAAATGCTGACGCCACCGCGCTGGTGCGCTGGAGTTACGAAACCTTCGGGGCTGGTCTGGTGATGAGCACCAGCTTTGGCATTCAGTCGGCGGTGATGCTGCACCTGGTGACTCAGGTAGTGCCCAATGTACCCGTGATTTGGGTAGACACTGGCTACCTGCCGGTGGAGACCTATCGCTTCGCAGAAGAACTCACCAATCGCCTCGGCCTGAATCTGCAGGTTTACCAGTCCCCCCTCAGTCCTGCTCGCATGGAAGCGCTCTATGGGCGGCTGTGGGATCAACACGACATAGCAGCCCTCAACCGCTACGACCAGATCCGCAAAGTCGAACCCATGCAGCGGGCATTACGGGAACTGGGAGCCACCGCCTGGCTCACCGGTCTTAGATCAGACCAGACCGACCACCGCAAATCCCTGGACCGGGTGGGCATGCAGGGCGGGCGCTATAAGGTGATGCCCATCCTCCAGTGGACAGCGAAGGACGTTTACAAATACCTGACCCAGTTTGACTTGCCTTACCATCCCCTGTTCGATAAGGGCTACGTCACGGTGGGCGACTGGCACTCCAGCCGGCCCATCACCCCTGGGGACAGCAACGAGCGAGATACCCGGTTTAAGGGGTTGAAGCAGGAGTGCGGTCTACACCTGCCCCAGTCGCCAGAAGAGGCCGCCAGTTTGGATTCCAGTTCTCTGTAAGCTGACACAAATCGCAGTACGCTTTAGCCCAGCGGCATCGTTGGAGTCTCTAGATTGCCGCGTCTAGCTTAAGTAGAAACTGGCAGAAATCCTCAACCTCTCGGCTGAAGTTTGCGTGGCAGTTAACCAGTTGATCGACCAACTCGCCTATTCGTTTTGGCTGTAGCTCAAAGCCGTAACGATGGATCACCACATGGCGAAATGCCCGGTAGTCATTAATAAGTTCGCAGGTTTGATCAGACAGTAGGGCTGGTCGGGTCTGGGGAATGTTCAGCCCCATTTGCTGCAATAAAGCTTGATGGGAATTCGCCCCTGTCGGAAGGGATTGATCAATTTGCTTCGCGACTTCCTCAAAAATGCGTTCAGCTCCCATGTAATAGTTTTGGAGGCTCAACGCTGCAGCCTGGTAGAAGTCTGGATCCTCCGTTGCCTGACCCTTTTGGACTTGAGATCGAGCAGTTTGGACAACTTGATCTAGAGTCGCTAACTCGTTTTTGATGCGGGCAACTAAAACACCATAGCGACTCATAGGGGAAACCCCTGGGCGATCGCATCCTGAACATAGTCATTCGCGTTCTCCGCCATCACCAAATCAATCGGGAACTCCGATAAATTCAACAGTTTCCCTAACGCCTTCAGATAATTCGCTTCCGCAAGGTCCCAAACCGCCAGGTCTAAGTCCGAAGTTTCGTGAAACGTAGAGTCACTGAGCACTGAGCCAAACAGCACAACCCGGCTAACCCCAAACTCAGACTTCAGCAGGTCAGACGCTTTTCGGGCTACCGCCAGTGCCCTTTGCCGTCGATCCTTCAGCCTAGCCTGGCGTTCTTGATCACGACGGCGAGCAGTGGCTACATAATGCTGCATTTGCTCAGATGTAGGAACAGACATAGTGGTCACCAGAGGTCAGAAGATTCAGCGGCAAGGGTGAGAATATAGAGAAATCTGGAACTTTGAGATACTTCAAGCCTACCGGAATGCCAGCAATTCTCAATATGACTTTCTAGAGGACGCGATACCGCTCAGGCTGAGCTTGTCGAAGCCTGTAACTATTGCTACAGCGTAGGGTTATGGCCTTTCCCCTCCGGGGACGTTTTACGAACGACTAGCTCAGGCCGAACGGCAGCGACCCAAAATGAGAATTGCTGCCGGAATGTCCAAGGCAGTGGGACATAAAAGAGCTGCCATTACACTGGAGAGAATGGATAGTTTTGGCACTGCATCGCCTATGGCCGAGGTAAATCTCCAAGCGCCCTTGCGACAGCTCTACGATCAAGACTTTGCCCGTTGGGTAGAGGAAACTTCAGCCTGCCTGCGTGCCAGGGATGCTGAACGCCTCGATTGGGAGAGCTTGCTTGAGGAGATTGAGGGATTGGGCAAATCCGAAAAGCGGGAATTGGAAAGCCGCCTGAGCGTGCTGCTCAACCATCTGCTCAAACGGTGCTATGTTGAATTGCCAGATTGCTATCGAGGTTGGCAATTGACCATTCTGGAACAGCGTAACGCCCTGAAGCGCTTGCTGAAGCAATCCCCAAGCCTCAAACCGTATCTGGAAGCAGTGCTGGATGAGGTTTACCAGGATGCCTTGGCCGAGGCAAGGGCAGCCTATCCTGAAGGTTCGTTGCCTCAAGAGTTTCCCTTCAGTCGCACAACAGAGGACCTACTTTCCGAAGAGTTTTGGGCGGAGGGTGCATCCAATGCCTAAATTCGATGCCAATCGCTTCTTCCCAGCTATGGCGGCTTTGTCTGAAGCCGTTGGGCGAGATGTAGACTTAGTGGAAGTGTGTAAATGCCCCTTTGCTGAGCGCATTCGCCAAACGGGACAGCTATGGCGTGACGATAGACCATGCTCAGCTAACCAGTAATTTGGAGCAGGCAAGAACCTTAAGGAGATTTCTGAGAAAGAAAGTACCCACCGGAGGGGCGAAGCATCTGGACAAAAACTATGGGAACAGTCACGTCAATTTTCTTCCAGATGCTTCGCCCTTACAGCGAATGAACAATATTCGGTAAATTCTTTTTTAGAAACTACCTAAAGCCTTTGTTAAATACAGATCTGGATGCTTTTTTAAATAATCTGTAGGATTGATAGCGCTAGACGGTAGCTGATGGGCAGAGTCCATCCTACAGGTTACAGAGACTGGCGAGGGAGTTATGGATTTGAAGGACCAGTCAGCGTATCTGGAGCGGTTGCTCTCCCTATACGACGAAAAACGCAAAAGGTTTCAGGTCTCCTTCACCCTGCTGATGGTAGGCACGGTCGCCTTTTTCTTTTTTGTGTTTTTCCCCTATCTAACCCTATTGGGCAACCGGGCCGATTGCTTGAGTCGGCAGGTGCAGTGTACCCAGCTCGAAACCTCTATTCTGGAAGACCGCTTTACCGAAGTCACCTCCTCCTGGGGTAACATCCCCATTTCTACGGCAGAAGTTGTCGTGCTGTTTCCGCTGCTGGTAGGGGGTGGTTTTGTTGCCACCACCTCTCAACTGGTGGGCCAGATGCGCCTGCGCCAGGCGATTCAGCAGGAGGCCACCGCCCTGGGCGCAAAGATCGACGTTTCGCTGATTGCCCCCGTCTTGCTAGACCCAAAGCGGGGGTTGATAGATCTGATTACGGGAGGCTCTGCCCTTTTTTTTCCGGTGCTGCTGGGGTTCTACTCAATCAACTTAATCCTTGTCAGGTTGGGAGACCTGCGGCGCAATCTTCCCTATGCTCAGGCGGGTCGGTTTTATTTGGTACTCTATTTGCTGAGTGTATTGCTGCTGCTGATTGGCTCAGCCAGGGTAGTAATGCAGTTTGCCACGTTCTGGTGGGTAACCCGGCGGCGACAGTGATGCTTATAGGACCCAAAGTCCCTCTCCCGCTCTGGGAGAGGGATTTAGGGTGAGGGCTGCAAAACTGGGATGCACCCGCTCAGCTTTTTAAGGATCTGCAAAACTCGCTGTAGATCATGGTCGGCATTGGCCATATAAAAACGATTCGACAAGCCAAAAACGGGACTCTCTCCTTTAACGAGTTTCAGAAATTGCAAGTCTGGCCCATTAGACAGGTGCTGATAGTCTTGCTGCATGTCTTGCAGGGCTTGTTGCTCAAAATCGCTTAGAGCAGGCAAGTCTTGTTGCCATTCAGGAAAAAAGTCCAGTGCAAAGTTTTGCTTCAGACCAAACAGGTCCACAAGCTCCCCCAGCTCTTTGATGTTGCTGGCCTGAATCGTCTGAACCATACACGGCATAGCTTTTTGCCCGTAACTGCTGCACGATGACATCGACCCACCTTACAGAACCGGTTGCATATAAGTTTTTGTGGCCAGCTTGCAGTTCAGAGGACATAGTTTTGCAGCATCTGCGCCGCCGCGTGGATTTGCCCTAGTTTAAGGCGGAGCCAGATGACTGAGGACATTAGAGTATGGTCAAGCGCCACCCCACCTCCCCTACCTCCCCTACCCCACCAACTTCACCCACCCCACCAACTTCACCCACCCCACCTACCCTACCCCACCTACTCTTCACCTGTACCGCACACGGGAACCATCGGGGGCAAGCGGGAAGTGTTCAGCGGCACACGGGAATCGTTACGCCGCACACGGGAACCATTGCGCCGCACACGGGAATCTTGCGGGGGCAAGCGGGAAGTGTTCAGCGGCTCGCGGGAATCATTACGCCGCTCGCGGGAACCATTGCACCGCGTATATGGGAGTGTTCGGAACCTTGTGGGATAGGCATCCTGCCTGTCCCAGCTAAGCAGGCGAGACGCCTGCCCGACAAGGCTTGCGGAAAACTTGATGGATCGGCTTGTTGGCCCTTACACAAAAATCAGATCACTCTCTTCTGCCAGAAAGCTCAGGAGTGCAATATCTCGTTCAATTTCGACTCTAGCTCGGCGAGCCGCTTGTTCTTTTGCCTCAGCTCTTCGGTCTCTTTCTTCAGCTCGTTCATTCTCAGCTCGTGCGCGATCCTCGCTTCGTCGTCGTTCTTCCTCGCTTCGTCGTCGTTCTTCCTCGCCTCTTCGTTGATCTTCTGTAGCTCTTCGTTGCTCTTCTGCAGCTCTTTGTTGCTTTCTCTCAGCTCGATCATCCGCTGCTTGTGCCTCATTTCTTTCAATGCGAACTGTCTCTCGATTTCGAGAGTCCCATTCAACGCAAAAATTAACCAGCGCCACCAGGATGGCGGCCACAGTAAGTCGGTTGCTCCAGAGTCGGGGGCTGGTGACTTGTCCGAGGAGGATGAAATCGGTTTCATCGTAAAACCTTAAAAAGGCAACACTGATGATCAGAATGGTAAGGGTTGTTCCTGGAAGGAGTGAAAGGAAATTGACCCATCGCTTCATGCTGGATTGCAACTACCTGATATGACACTATTGTAGGCTCTCTCAGGGCTAGAACAGCTAGACAGGCAGAGTGGTAATAAGCATTCAGCAATCATTTGCTAAGTGCAAGGGCAAAAGATATCGCTACCCTATAGATAAAGCGAATCAAAAACCCAAGAGTAAATAAGGACCTGAGAGAACAGATGAAACAACGTTATTGGCTTGCCTTGGTCGGCGCAGTGATTGGGGGATCCTTACTCTTGTTTCAACTGACCGGCAACGGCAATATGGCGACCTCAACGCCGAATCGTGGAGTGGAGGTTGTTCAGTATCAGACTGACGACGGCAATGACCCCTACAGCTCTTTTGAGAAACCGAGCCAGGCAGAGCTGAAGGCTCAGCTTACCGACCAGCAGTATGCGGTAACCCAGAAAGACGCCACCGAACGCCCCTTCAGAAATGCGTACTGGGACAACAAAGAACCCGGCATTTACGTGGATGTGGTGTCGGGAGAGCCGCTGTTTTCTTCCCTGGATAAGTACGCTTCGGGCACCGGCTGGCCCTCGTTCTCAAAGACCCTGGAGCCCAGCAATATTGTTGAAGTGGAAGACCGCTCCCTGTTTATGGTGCGCACTGAAGTACGCAGCCGCCATGCCGACTCTCACCTGGGCCATGTGTTTGAAGATGGTCCAAAACCAACCGGCCTGCGCTACTGCATGAACTCGGCAGCGCTAAGGTTTATTCCGGTGGCTGATCTGGAGGCTGAGGGATATGGGGAGTATCTGCCGCTGTTTGAAGGGGTTGAGGCTTCCACCTGAAATTGCAGCCGCCTTCGGGACAAAGTCAGACCACGAGAATTTCGCAGCCCTTTCCCCTCCTTGGAGGGGCAGGGGCGGGTTCACCTTGGCGATGAATCAGCTCATCGGCAAAGAGGGAGTTCTTTGTTTGCACAGTTTTGACCCACCCCGCCCTCTGGGCACCTCTCCCAGGAGGGGAAGTTTCTAAAACCGATGCTTTCTATCCGTTCTTTCTGCTTCAAAATTTTTCTTTGTGGGTTACGGCCAGGACAAAGGTTAACTGCTCCATTTGAGGTTAAATGAGGGCCTAACCCACGCTACAGTTCTTACCACTTCACCTACCTCACCCACCTCACCTACCCACCTACCTTTCTCCCTAGCCCTCACTAATCAACTTCAGCAACTGGTCGGTGGACATCTTGCCGCTCATGTCGGCTCCTTCGAGCAGGCTGTCGGCCAGGTCGCGTTTCTGGCGGTGCAGGTCTACGATTTTCTCCTCAATTGTGTTTTTGGCTACCAGGCGGTAGATGGTGACGGGTCGCTGCTGGCCGATACGGTGGGCGCGATCGCTGGCCTGATCTTCTACCGCCGGGTTCCACCAGGGGTCCATGTGGATCACGTAGTCCGCTGCCGTCAGGTTCAAGCCAGTCCCCCCTGCTTTAAGGCTGATCAGGAACACATCTCCTTCCCCGGCCTGGAAAGCATTGACCCGCTTCTGCCGCTCTTTGGCAGGGGTGCTGCCGTCCAGGTACTGGTAGTGGACATCCTGACCATCCAGAAACTCGCGGATGATGGAGAGGTGGTCTACAAACTGGCTGAACACCAGGGCTTTATGGTTGTTTTCCAGCAGTTCTTCCAGGATTTCGCCAAAGGCTTCCAGCTTGGCGCTGGGCAGGGCGGCATCCTTTTTCACCAGACGAGTGTTACAGCAGGAGCGGCGCAGGCGCATGATTTCGGCCAGCACCTGCAGGTGTTTGGCCCCGGCCTGGGCGTCGGACTCGGTAAGTTTTTCGATGGCATCCCGCCTTAAAGCCTCATAGAACGCCATTTCCTTAGCGCTTAGCTCCACCTGCAGGGTAACTTCTGTGCGGGCGGGCAGCTCGTCCAGCACCTGGGTCTTGGTGCGCCGCAGGATGAAGGGCTGAATCAGCTTTTTGAGACGGTTGCGGGCCTGTTTATCCTGATGGCGTTCGATGGCGTTGGCAAACTTCTGGTTGAACTGGTCCAGGGAACCAAGCAGGCCAGGATTAATGAACCGGAACAGGTTCCACAGTTCCCCCAGATGGTTTTCGATGGGGGTGCCGGTGGTGATCACCTTAAAGCCGCCCTGCAGCTTCATTGCCGCTTTGGAACGTTTGGTGGCGGGGTTCTTGATGGCCTGGGCCTCATCTAGCACGATGGTCTGCCACTCCACCTCGGCCAGCATTTCCGAGACATCCTCCTGCTGCAGCAGGCCGTAGCTGCACACCAGCATGTCAAAGGGCTGCAGATTGTCGATCAGCTTTTTGCGATCGCCGCTGCCAAGCTGCACCGGATTCATAGTCGGGGCAAACTTTTCCGCCTCGCTGATCCAGTTCATGCAGACGGACGTGGGGGCCACAATCAGTGTCGGACCCTCCGGGGCACGGGTAAGGATAACCGCCAGGGTCTGCAGGGTTTTGCCAAGGCCCATGTCATCGGCCAGGCAGGCCCCTACGCCCCAGTGGGCCAATCGCGCCAGCCACTCAAACCCGTCTACCTGGTAATCCCGCAGGTCCGCCTGAAGCGTGGAAGGCAATTCCGGCTTCAGGTTCTGGACTTCCTTCAGCCGCTTGATGTGCTCCTTCCAGTGCTTGTCGGCCTTGAGCTGGCCGACCTCATCTATCCAGTCTTCCATAGCCAGGGAGGCCAGGGGATGGAAGCGCATGCCGTTGCCGTTCTTTTCGGAAAAGGCGCGGAGTTCGTCCAACCGCTTGCGAAATTCCTGAGTAAGGGCGAGGAACTGGCCATCCTGCAGCTTCACAAAGCGACCGGGGGAAGCCTCCAGCAGCTCCATCAGTCGCTGCATGTCGAGCACTTCGTTGTCACCGATCTGCAGCTCACCGCTGGCCGCAAACCAGTCCCGCTGCTGGCGAATCTGCATTTTGAAACTGCTGAGGCCAATGCGGTCGGTAACCCGCATCTTTTCGCCCTCGGGCCATTCGATGACGGCTTTATCGCCCAGATCCTGCAATTCCAAAATCAGTTCCAGGCAGTCTTCCGGGTCACCAATCAGCCATTCGCCTGCTTCGTCCTCCACCCGCTTCAGGGTGGGGCAGGCGTTTTCTACCGCTCGGGCCAGCTTCTGCTCTGCCTTCAGATCCCGATGGGTCTGCAGGCGCTTGTCGCCCACTTCGGCCACGACCATTTCGCCGCCGGTACCGGGGCGGTAATAGGGGCCATCCTCCCCAAAGGGGCGGGTGAGTAGGGACACCTTCAATCCATCCCCAGCGGGCAGCAGGTGAACGTGGGGTTCGGGGTGGGATTCCACCTCTTCGGCATCCGCCACGCCGCCGCCGATGTCGGAATGCACCATCACCAGACCAGACACGGCGTTGATAGCCGAGAGAACCTGATCCTTGGCGCTTTCGGGCACTTCCAGGTGGTTGTCCGGCCCCAAAATTTCGGCGATGCGGTGGTGGTTGACATTCAGCTCTACGACCTTGATGCGGGTGGGGGTCTCCTTCACCACGGCTATGTTCTTTTTGTCGCTCACCTCAGGCACCAGGGAAATCGCCAGCCATCCTGGCTTCGTCTGGCGCACCATCAGGGCGGGTTCCCCTTTCACAATTTCGACGCGGGTGGTGGGGGAGCCTTCCCAAAACACCAGAGGGTGGCCCACCAGGGATAGCAACGCCCTGTCTTTAAATTCGTAGTTGTTGTTCTGGTAGCCGTAAACCGAATACTCGGGCACTAATTGGGCACAAATTTCTAAATCTTGTGGGGTCAGGTAACTGAAGGTTTCGGTTTCCTGCTTCAAACGGCGCAGGGCGATGGCTCGCCCCCGACTCCAGCCCCCTTTGGCAGAAATTTTCTGCTCCTTGGGCTGCAGGGTCCAGTTGTTTTCGGAATAAAAGGTGAGGAACCAGGCCAGCCGGTAGTCTGTTGTGGCGCTGCTGGTTTTCTGGCCGGTATCAACTTTAGGATTTAACCCTGCTAGCGCCGTGAGGGAAATTTCCCAGGGTTCCTTGGGTTTAATCAGATCCACCAGGGGGTGAATGCCGGTTTTTTCTTGCAGGGGAGTTGCTTGTTTCGACTCCTTCAGGCTTCCATTGAGGCGCGACATCAGGGTGGCAGCTTCCATGGCAAACCAGTCGTAGCCGGAAGCAATTGCCCTTTCGTAGAACTCTCGCATCACCCTTGGGACTTTTTTGCGAGCTTCCGCCAGGTCTACCCAGTAGAGGGTCAGGCAGTCTATCAGCACCTCAAAACTCATGCTGGAGTCGAGGGTAGACACGGGGGTGCCGGTCAGGTAACGCTTGGCAGTAGAGTTTCCTTGCAGCACCTGGCAGACTTTTTCCAGGCAGGTGTAGATCACGCTGAGCCAGTGGTTGTAACCCTGGGCGGCAATCAGGTGGGCGTACTGCTCCGCTTCTTGAAGGCTGGCGGCAGATCCTTCCCGAATCAGGGCCAGCACCAAAAATATGCCGGTGACGCTGTCAAAGTAGACCTTGCGTTTGCCAGACTCCTTTTTGTAGAACCTGAGGGCCGAATTGCTTAACGCAATGGTCTCGGCATAGTTCCCCTGCAAAAATCGCAGCCAACTGGTGTATAGCAAAACCTCAGTTTGGACATCCTGACTGGTTGCGAGTTGGGTCAGCGCTGCTTCCGCCTCTGGCAACCGTCCCCGGCTCAGCAATTGCTTGACCCAGATAAGGCGCATCATGTCGGAAGCGTCGCTATCGGGACGGCTGCATTCTTCGTGCAGTAGCCCGAAAGGACCATCTGCCGGTTGCAGCATCATGAGCGAATCGATGCAGATATTGACCAGTCCGGCTTCAAACAGATCCTGATCTTTCTTCAGGGTCAGAAACCAGTCGCGGTCGAAGGGGTTATTGCAAATCAGCTCAAAAATTTCGGAAAGAGAAATGGGGGAGCGAAAAAAGAGATTGCGCTGATAAAGTTCGAGCTGTTCTTCAATGTAGTCCCAGTCGTAACGGTA
>Ga0008833_1000831_pt1 | contig 20915 bp, 14 predicted proteins | sample HotLakConsoUCCLE_FD_62216 | JGI IMG/M metagenome (GOLD analysis project Ga0008833, IMG submission 62216) | Hypersaline microbial mat communities from Hot Lake, Washington, USA - Hot Lake Consortium UCC-LE | ecosystem: Environmental > Aquatic > Non-marine Saline and Alkaline > Hypersaline >... | reverse complement strand
GCATGTCCTTGAGATAGCGGCCGGTATGCGAGCGCTCGACGGCGGCCACGTCCTCGGGTGTGCCCACCGCGACGATCTCGCCGCCCCCGTCGCCGCCCTCGGGGCCGATGTCGATGATCCAGTCGGCGGTCTTGACGACGTCGAGATTGTGCTCGATGACCAGCACCGAATTGCCCTGCTCGACAAGCTCGTGCAGAACTTCGAGGAGCTTCTTGACGTCCTCGAAATGCAGCCCCGTCGTCGGCTCGTCGAGAATGTAGAGGGTGCGGCCCGTCGCGCGCTTCGACAGTTCCTTCGAGAGCTTCACCCGCTGCGCCTCGCCGCCCGAAAGCGTCGTCGCCTGCTGGCCGACCTTGATGTAGCCGAGGCCCACCCGCATCAGCGCGTCCATCTTCTCGCGGATCGAGGGGACGGCCTTGAAGAAGCCCTGCGCGTCTTCGACCGTCATGTCGAGAACGTCGGCTATGCTCTTGCCCTTGAACCTTATTTCCAGGGTTTCGCGGTTGTAGCGCGCGCCCTTGCAGGTCTCGCAGGTGACGTAGACGTCGGGCAGGAAGTGCATCTCGATCTTGATGACCCCGTCGCCCTGACAGGCCTCGCAGCGCCCGCCCTTCACGTTGAAGCTGAACCGGCCCGGCTTGTAGCCGCGCGCCTTCGCCTCGGGCAGCCCCGCGAACCAGTCGCGGATCGGGGTGAAGGCCCCGGTGTAGGTCGCGGGGTTCGACCGGGGCGTGCGCCCGATCGGCCGCTGGTCGATGTCGATGACCTTGTCGAGGTGCTCGAGGCCCCTGATCGTCTCGCAGGGCGCCGGGGTCTGGCGCGCGCCGTTGAGCGCCATCGAGGCCGCCTTGAAGAGCGTCTCGATGGTGAGCGTCGACTTGCCGCCACCAGAGACGCCAGTGACGCAGACGAAGCGGCCCAGCGGGAACTCGGCGGTGACCTCCTTGAGGTTGTTGCCGGTGGCCTTGACCACGGTCACCGACTTGCCGTTGCCTTGGCGCCGGTCCGGCGAGACGGGGATCTCGCGCGCGCCCGAGAGGTACTGCCCGGTGAGCGAGGCCGGGTCGGCGGCGATATCGGCGGGCTTGCCATGGGCCACCACCTGCCCGCCGTGCACGCCGGCCCCCGGCCCCATGTCGAAGACGTAATCCGCCTCGCGGATCGCCTCCTCGTCGTGCTCGACGACGATCACGGTGTTGCCCTGGTCGCGGAGGTTCTTCAGCGTGGTCAGAAGCCGCCCGTTGTCGCGCTGGTGGAGGCCGATGGAGGGCTCGTCGAGCACGTAGAGCACGCCCGTGAGCCCGGAGCCGATCTGGCTCGCGAGCCGGATGCGCTGCGATTCGCCGCCCGACAGCGTGCCGGCGTTGCGCGACAGGGTGAGGTATTCGAGGCCGACGTTGTTGAGAAAGCCCAGCCGCTCCCGGATTTCCTTCAGGATCGCGCGGGCGATCTCGTTCTTCTGCCTGCTCAGCTGGCCCGGCACCCGCTGGCACCATTCATGCGCCTCGCGAATCGACATCTGCACGATCTGGCCAATGTGCAGGCGCTCGTCCGGGCCGCCGCCGGCGGGGCCGATCTTCACCGCGAGCGCCTCGGGCCTGAGCCGGTAGCCCTCGCAGGTGCCGCAGGGGCGGTTGTTCTGGTAGCGCTCGAACTCCTCGCGCACCCAGTTCGAATCGGTCTCCCGGTAGCGCCGCTCCATGTTCGGAATGACACCCTCGAAGGCACGGGTGACCTCGTAGACCCGGCCGCCCTCGTCGAACCGGAAGCGGATCTCCTCGTCGCCCGAGCCATGGAGGAACACCTGCCGGACATGGGGGTCGAGGTCCTTCCACTTCGTGCCGGGCTTGAAACCGTAGTGTTTGGCGAGCGACTGGATGGTCTGGGTGAAGTAGGGCGACGCCTTCTTCCGCCACGAGGCGATGGCCCCGTCGCCCACGGAGAGGTTCTGGTCGGGCACGATCAGCCGCTCGTCGAAGAACAGCTCGACCCCGAGACCGTCGCAGTCGGGGCAGGCCCCGAAGGGGGCGTTGAACGAGAACAGGCGCGGCTCGATCTCGGGAATGGTGAACCCCGAGACCGGGCAGGCGAAGTTCTCGGAGAAGGTGATGCGCTCTGGCTCCTCGCCCTCGCCGTCCTCCTCCCCGGCCCGGGGGACGGTTTCGAGAATCGCGATGCCGTCGGCAAGATCGAGCGCGGTGCGGAAACTGTCGGCGAGCCGGGTCTCGAGCCCCTCGCGTACCACGATCCGGTCGACCACGACGTCGATGTCGTGGCGGAACTTCTTGTCGAGCGTGGGCGGGTCGTCGAGTTCGTGAAACTGCCCGTCGACCTTCACCCGCTGGAAGCCCTGCTTGCGAAGCTCGAGAAACTCCTTGCGGTATTCCCCCTTCCGGTCGCGGATGATCGGGGCGAGGAGATAGCCGCGCGTGCCCTCCTCCATCGCCATGACCCGGTCGACCATGTCCTGCACCTGCTGGGCCTCGATGGGCTGGCCGGTGGCCGGCGAATAGGGCGTGCCGGCGCGGGCGAAGAGAAGCCGCATGTAATCGTAGATCTCGGTGACCGTGCCCACCGTCGAGCGCGGGTTCTTCGAGGTGGTCTTCTGCTCGATGGAGATCGCCGGGGAGAGCCCGGAGATGTGGTCGACGTCGGGCTTTTCCATCATGTCGAGGAACTGGCGGGCATAGGCCGAGAGCGATTCGACATAGCGGCGCTGGCCCTCGGCGTAGATCGTGTCGAACGCCAGCGAGGACTTGCCGGACCCCGAGAGCCCGGTGATGACGACGAGCTGGTCGCGGGGAATATCCACGTCGATGGATTTGAGGTTGTGCTCGCGCGCACCGCGCACTTCGATCTTCTTGAGCTCGGGCATGGGGTCCTCGTGGGCAGAGGGAAAACATAGGCGCGCTCGGCGCGGGTGCCAGAGCGTTTATAGAACATTACCGGAACATTGAAAAATTAATTCGCATGTCTGCGTGGACAGGCAGGCGCCGCGAACGGCCGCGCGAGGCTAAGGTGATCGGCGCGACGCGGCTGGAAGATCACGCCGCCGACCGGCGCGCGCCCGCCTCCATCGCCCGGTGCACCGCGACGATCACCCCCCATCCGACGAGGGAAATCGCCGCGGCGGCCGCGAGCGGCCCGGCGAGACCGAACGGCAGGGTCAGCGCGATGAGCGGCACGCTGACGGCCGTGCCGACATTGCCGAGCTGCGCGATGGCGCCGTTCGCCCCGGCCCGTCCGACCACGTCCGAATTGTACGCGGGAACGGCGGCGAAGGCCGCGCCGGGGGCGAGGCCGAGGATCACGAGGAACGCGAAGGCTGCGGGCACGAGCAGCCCTTCCGGTACGACCGCGAGCACGCCGGCGGCGACGACCGTCGCGGCGTAGGCCCCGTAGAGCAGGCGCCGCGGCGGCACGACCCGCGCAAGCGCTCCCGCCGTCATGGTGCCGACGAGGGCCAGAAGCGGCAGGAGCGGTGCTGTCCACCCCCCGATGAACTCGGGCAGATAGGTCAGAAGCCCGAGAAACATCAGCGTGTGCCAGAAGAACCCCATCGCCGGGGCGACCACCCGGGGCGTGAGATAGATCGCGAGGTGGCTTCTGAGCCAGCTTTCCCGGAGGACGGCCGGAGCGGGAAACTGCGGCGTGGCGGGCCAGAGCAGGCCCGCCAGAACGAGAAAGGCCGCCCCGTGCGCGGCGAAGACCGCGCCCGCTCCGCCGGCCGCCAGAAGCGGCGGCAGGAAGAACGCGGTCAGCGAGAAGCCGACCCCGAAGAACGTGCCCCAGATCCCCATCACCACGGGCTGGTGGCGGGGGGCCGCGATGCCGGCCAGAAGCGTCGGCGCCGTCACGACGATGGCGAGATGCGCCGCGCCTTCGAGAAAGCGCAGCCCCAGCAGGAGCGGAAAGGGCGGCAGCAGCGCCTGGGCGAAGGACAGCGCTCCCGCCGCGGCGAGACCGCCGATCAGCACCGGCCGAAGCCCGATGCGCGCCGCGAGCGCGCCGGCCGTCGCGCCGAACACCATGCCCATGATCGCGAGGGCGGACACGGCGAAGGGCAAGGCCTCGCCGGCTCCCGGATAGCGGACGGCCAGCACGTCGAGCGTCAGCGCGACCCGCGCGAACTGCCCGGCGGCCAGGAGCCCCGCGACATAGAGAAGGGCGACGAGCCGCCAGTTCGTGTCCATGCCGCCTTCTCCGCCCGCACCGGAGCGTGGTCAAGAGCGCGCGTCCGAAGGGCGGGAACATGCGCGCCGGACCCGGGATGTCGGAGGGGGGCTTTCCGCCCCCCGCGCGCCCTGCGCGCTCCCCCCGAGGATATTTCCGGGCCGATGATGCCAAAAAGGCGCGGGCCGGCCTCATCGGCCCCCGAAGTATCCTCGGGGGTGAATGACGCCCGGGACGGGCGGCAGAGGGGGCAGACAGCCCCCTCCTCCGGCCCTCAGATGTGGATCACCCGGTCATAGGCGTCGAGCACGCTTTCGTGCATCATCTCCGAGAGCGTCGGGTGCGGGAAGACGGTGTGCATGAGGTCTTCCTCGGTGGTCTCGAGCGTCCGGCCGACGACGTAGCCCTGGATGAGTTCGGTCACTTCCGCGCCGATCATGTGCGCGCCGAGAAGCTCGCCCGTCTTCGCGTCGAACACCGTCTTCACCATGCCCTCGGGCTCGCCGAGCGCGATGGCCTTGCCGTTGCCGATGAAGGGAAACCTGCCGACCTTCACCTCGTAGCCGAGCTCCTTCGCCTTCGCCTCGGTGAAGCCGACGCTGGCGATCTGGGGGTGGCAATAGGTGCAGCCCGGAATGCTTTCGGGCTTGATCGGATGAACGTCGTTCCGGCCCGCGATCAGTTCGGCCACCAGCACGCCCTCGTGGGAGGCCTTGTGGGCAAGCCAGGGCGCGCCGGTGATATCGCCGATGGCATAGAGGCCCTCGACGCCGGTGCGGCAATATTCGTCGGTGACGACATGGGTGCGGTCGATCTTCACGCCGAGCGCCTCGAGGCCCAGCCCCTCGGTGTTGCCGACGATGCCCACCGCCGAGATCACCGCGTCGAACTCCATGGTCTCGGTCTTGCCGTTCGTCTCGATATACGCGGTCACCTTGTCTTCGGCCCGGTCGAGCTTCGTCACGATGGCTTTGCGGAGGATCTTCATGCCCTGCTTTTCGAAGGACTTCTGCGCGAAGGCCGAGATCTCGGCGTCTTCCACCGGCAGGATGCGGTCCATCACCTCGACCACGGTCGTCTCGGCGCCGAGGGTGTTGTAGAAGCTCGCGAACTCGATGCCGATGGCGCCCGAGCCGATGACGAGGAGCTTCTTCGGCATGTGCGGCGGCTGGAGCGCATGCTTGTAGGTCCAGACCCGCTTGCCGTCGGCCTCGAGGCCGGGAAGCTCGCGGGCGCGGGCGCCGGTGGCGAGGATGATGTTCTTCGCCTTCAGCGTTTCGGTGCCCTTCTCGGTCTTCACGCTGACGGTGCCTTTCGCCGGCAGCGTCGCCTCGCCCATGACCACGGCCACCTTGTTCTTCTTCATCAGGTGGCCGACGCCGGAACTGAGCTGCTTGGCCACCCCCCGCGACCGCTTGACCACCGCGTCGAGGTCGTAATCGATACCTTCCGCCTTCAGCCCGAACTCCTTGGCGCGGTGCATCAGGTGGAAGACCTCCGACGAGCGCAGCATCGCCTTCGTCGGGATGCAGCCCCAGTTGAGGCAGATGCCCCCCATGTGCTCTCGCTCGACGATGGCGACCTTCTGGCCGAGCTGGCTCGCGCGGATCGCGGCGACGTAGCCGCCGGGACCGGCGCCGATGACGATCATGTCGAATGTGGTCTCTGCCATGAGGGCCTCCTCGCCCGCTCGCTGGTATCGCCTTGTTCTGCCACGGGCGTCGTCGCGATGCCACCCGTCCGCGCCGAAAGGCCGCGTTGAGCCCGGCGCATGGCGCCGGCTGTCATGGCGGGGTCAAGAAACTGTCACGGGAATGGGTCAAAGGGTGGCAAACGTCCGCGCGAGCCCGAAGGTCATGACAGAGCAAGAGCCCGTTCGCTTCGGCGTGATCGCCGACCCGCAATACGCCGACAAGGAGCCCGGCATGGGGCGGGATTACCGCGCGAGCCTCGGCAAGCTCGGGTCGGCGGTCGCGGCGTTCAACGGCCGGGACCTCGACTTCGTGGTGACCCTCGGCGACGTCATCGACGAGGGTTGGGAGAGTTTCGACGCCGCCCTCGAACCCTACGCGCGGCTCCGCGCGCCGGCGAAATTCGTCCTCGGCAACCACGATTTCGCGGTGCCCGACGCTCTTCTCGGCGCGGTGCCGGGCCGGCTCGGGCTGTCGCGGCGCTACCACGACTTCGCCGTCCGCGGCATGCGCTTCATCATCCTCGACCAGACCGAGGTGAGCGTCTTCGCCACGCCGCCCGGCAGCCCGGCGCGCGACGCCGCCGAGGCGAGGCTCACGGCGCTGAAATCCGCGACGGCACCCAATGCGGAGAGCTGGAACGGGGGGATGTCGGAGGCGCAACTCGACTGGCTCGGCGAGCGGCTCGCGGCGGCGAGGGCGGCGGGCGAGGCGGTCGTGGTGTTCGGGCACTACCCCGTCACCCCCGGCCTTCGCCACGCCATGTGGGGCGCCGAGGCGCTCGCGGGAACGCTCGGCCGCGCGCGCCATGTGCTTCTCTACCTCGCGGGACACGATCATGCGGGCGGGCTTCACATGGCCGGCGACCTGCCTTGCGTCACCCTCGAGGGCATGGTCGAGACCACCGACGAGACGGCCTTCGCCGTCGTCACGATGGAGGCGGCGCGGGTCCGGATCGAGGGATGCGGGCGGGCGACCTCGCGCGACCTGCCCCGCCGCGCCCTGCAGCCGGTGTGACGGTCAGACCGCCGCCTCGGCCTGCAGTTCGCGCACGACGGCCCCGTATCCGCCGCCATCGACATAGCTCTGCTCGCCGGGCTGGCTGATCCGACCGAGAGCGGCGTTGCGGGTCGGGAAACGGCCGAAGCGCCGGATAACCTCGCGGTGGGCGCGTGCGTGGAGCAACTGCCCGCTGTCGCCGGGCATCCGGGTCTTGATGAGGCGCACCGCCCGGTCCTGGTCGACGAGCGATTCGGAGTGGACGAGCGGCATGTAGAAGAACTGCCGCGCGGGCGCGTCGATCCTGGTGTCCCAGGCCTTCGAGATCGCCATCTTCGCCGCCGCGCGGGCGATGTGATCCGAGGCGAAGGCCTTCGGGGTGTCGCGGAACATGTTGCGCGGGAACTGGTCGGTCAGGATGATGTAGGCGAGCGTGCCCGAGGGAAAGGTCAGCCAGAACGAAAGCGCTCCGGCCATCGCCCCCTGCCATGTCGGCTCGAACCTTTCGCGGATCTCGGTGTCCAGCGCTTCGCTGCTCTCGTACCAGCTTTCCGGCCCGATCTCGTCCAGCCAGTAGGCCAGTATCTCTTCCGGCGTTTCCATCGCCCTGTCCTCGCCTTCGTTCACCCCCTACACGCCCCGCGACCGTTACAAATCCGTAACGTCATCACAAGACCGAAGGGGCCGGGTGGAACCATTCACGCCGTTTCCTCGGCGAGTTCGGCATTTTCGACATATTGTTCCTGCGCGGCCTCGAGGGCGACGGTGGTGCTGATCGGGGAGATCGGCACGTAGGAGACGTTTTCCTCGACCGGCGAGGCGGCGGGACGCTGGCGCATCCGCCACAGGGCGTAGCCCGACAGGATGAGGAGCATGGCCGCGAGGAAGGCCCAGAACATCTCGGGGCCGATGATGTCCATCATGTAGCCCGCAAGGACCGGGCCGAGAACGGCGCCGAGCCCGTTGAGAAACAGAAGCGCGCCCGACCCCGCCGCCATGTCGTCGGTTTCGAGGTAGTCGTTCATGTAGGCGATGAGCAGCGGGTAGAGCGGATTCGAGAACCCGCCGATGAGGAAGCTCGTCACCAGCAGGACCGGGAAGACATCGGAGAACACCAGGGCTCCGATCGCCGAAAGCCCGCCGCAGAAGGCGAGCACCAGGATCAGGAGCCGACGGTCGGTCCGGTCCGCGATCCAGCCGACCGGGAACTGGAACAGCAGACCGCCGATGTAGAACACGGAGACGAAGACCGCGATCTGCGGTGTCGTGAGGCCCGCCTCGGTGCCGTAGACCGCCGTCATCCCGAACTGTGCCGCGAAGACCGCGCCGGCGAAGAACGTACCGACCGCCGAGAGCGGGGAGAAACGGAAGGCGGCCAGCAGGGACATCGGCTTCGCGCGCTCGTAGGCCGGCGTGGGTGTAGCCGACAAGAGCATCGGCGCGATGGCGACGGAGACGAGCACCGAGGGCAGGATGAACATCACGAAGCCCGAGGCGTCGCCCAGGAGAATGACGTATTGCGAGGCGACGATGCCGCCCATCATCACGATCGTGTAGACCGAGAGCGACTGGCCCCGGGTCTCGTTCGTCGCGGAGTTGTTGAGCCAGCTCTCGGCGGTCACGTAGACGCCCGAGAAGCAGAACCCGAAGATGACGCGCAGAAGGCCCCAGGCAATGGGGTCGGTGATGGTGGGATAGAGGATCAGCACCGCCGAGATGAACGAGGCGAGTGCCGCGAACACCCGGATATGCCCGACCCGGCGAATGAGGACCGGCGCGATGCGCGAGCCGCCGAGAAACCCCAGGAAATAGGCCGACATGACGTAGGACATCTCGACCGCGCTGAAGCCCTCGATGGAGCCGCGCAGGCCGAGCAGCGTGCCCTGCATTCCGTTGCCGATCATCAGCAGGAAGATCCCGAGGAACAACGCCCAGGACTGGAAGAGGACACCGATCATGGCGGGCCTTTCTGCTGCACTCGCGCCGCAGCTATCAGGGGCGGGTTACGGAGGTCTTTCGCTTTCACGACGCCCCCGTGTCGCGTTCAGCCGGACGGGTCAAGGAGCGAGGCGTCGCCGTAGGAAAAAAAGCGGTATTCCCCCGCGATGGCGTGGGCGTAGATCTCGCGGATGCGTTCGGAGCCCATGAAGGCCGAGACGAGCATCATCAGCGTCGACTTCGGCAGGTGGAAGTTCGTCATCAGCATGTCGGACGCGCGAAACCTGAAGCCGGGGGTAATGAAGATGTCGGTGTCGCCGGAAAACGCGCGCACCGCGCCGGTCTCGCGCGCCGCCGTCTCCAGAAGCCGCAAGGCGGTGGTGCCCACGGGAACGATCCGCCCACCCGCCGCGCGGGTCGCCTCGATCTCGGCCGCCGCCCCGGGGGTGATCTCGCCCCATTCCGAATGCATCCGGTGTTCGGAGATGTCGTCGACCTTCACCGGAAGGAACGTCCCCGCCCCGACATGGAGCGTGACATGGGTGCGCTCGATCCCGGCCGCGTCGAGTGCGGCCATCAGGGCGGCATCGAAATGGAGCGACGCGGTCGGGGCCGCGACGGCCCCGGTGCGGCGTGCCCAGATCGTCTGGTAGTCCTCCCGGTCGCGCGCGTCGGCCGCCCGGCGGCCGGCGATGTAGGGCGGCAGCGGCATCGCGCCGGCCGCTTCGAGGGCCGCGTCGAAATCGTCGCCCAGGAGGTTGAAGGCGAGGAGGGCCGCGCCCTCGCCCCGCCCCTCGACCGTGGCCGAAAGCTCGGGAGAAAAGACGATCACCTCCCCGTCGCGGACCTTCTTCAGGGGCTTCAGGAGCGCCTGCCAGCGCCCGCCGGGACGCGGCTCGAGAAGCGTCGCCTCGATGCGGGCGGCCGTCTCTCCCCCGGCGCCGGCGCGTTGGCGCGTGCCGCTCAGCCGCGCCGGAATGACCTTGGTGTCGTGCAGCACCAGCCTGTCGCCCCGGCGCAGGAAGCGCGGCAGGTCGATCGACCGGGCGTCGGTCAGGCTGGCCGGTTTCGTCACGAGCAACCGCGAGGACGACCGGGGCCGCGCCGGCCGGGTCGCGATGAGCCGCTCGGGCAGATCGAAATCGAAATCGGAGAGTTTCATGGATGCGGGTTCTACTGCCCGGGTGCGGGGCCGTCGACCCGGGGCACCGGGCGGCGGAAGATCTCGCGGAACATCCCCGGCGTGAAGAGCGAAAGGGGGTTGATCGCGATGCGCGGCGCGGAGGCCTCGCCGGTCATCCGGAACGAAAAGCCGAAGAGTCCTTCGCCGCGCCGGGTGAAGATCGAGCCGATCCCGTTCAGCGCGTAGATCGGGGAAAGCACGCCCTGCATGTCGATCCGCCTGGCGCGCATGTCGTAGATGCCGTCCATCGAGATGCCCATGGAGGCGCCCACCGCGGCCGAACTCACGAGCTGTAGCCCGTTCGGCGAGAGGCGGAACTGCGCGTCGACACTGTCGAAGCGGATGCCGGTGCCGCCTTCGTCGAGAAGGCCCACGATGCTGATCGCGTCGAGCAGCGCCGCGAGTGCGGGGGCGTCGCGCACGATGACGTTCTCGATCAGAAGCTCGCCGTTGTAAGTGCCGGGCGCGCCCGTCGGGCTGAGCAGGAGATCGAACGCGCCGCCGTCGCCGTTGCGCAGGAAGCCCGCGTCGCGCACCACCCCGCCCGCGTCGTCGCTGATGATGCGGATCGCGGTGCCGCCGGTGACGTCGATCAGCCGGCCCCGGATCGGGGTGCCGCCGTTGAGGCGGGCGCGGAAGATGCCCTCGCCGCCGTCGAAGTCGCCGACGAAACCGCCGAGCACGATTCCGTCCGAGATGATCACCCGGTCCGGCTCGAGGCGGATCGGCCCGCCGCGCCCGCCGCCGTCACCACCGGGGCCACCCGGGCCACCGCCCGCGCCGAGCGCGCGAATGTCTATCGCCCCGCCCTCGACCCGGATCGCCGGGGCGCCGCCCGCGCCGGTGGGAATGACCGAGACCGCCGCGTCGAGCCAGTCGCCGATCCGCAAGGCCGGCACGCGCAGGCCGGCGAACTGCCTCTCCTCGGAGAGCCTCAGGTCGATGTTCTCTGCCCGCAGCCCCGGAGCGCTGATCGAGAGCGCGTTGACCTCCGGCCGTTCGCCCAAGCTCACGATGGCTTCGAAATCGCCCGCGACGGGGTCGGGCTTGGCCCAGTCCACCCCCGGGATCGCCATGCCGAGCCCCGCGAGGTCGGAGGCGATGCGCGCGACGGGCGGCGCGCCGTCGGGAATGTCGATCTCGAGACTGGCGGTCGCGGCACCCGTGACGGTTCCCGGCGGCAGGTCGATGCCGAGGGTCGCCAGCGTCTCGCCCGAAAGCACCGTCTCGCCCGCGATGCGCCCGCCGCCGGGCGGCGCGCCCGGCCCGATGGCCCGCGACCAGCGGACATCGGCGGGAATGCCGTCGAGGCGCACCGGCCCCTCGAGCGCGACCGCATCGCCGTCGAAGGTGAGCGCCAGACGCTCGGCCGCGAGCGCCCGCCCCGGCACAAGGCTGTCGCTCGCCACGTCCGTCAGCACGCCCCGGCCCGCCAGTCCGAGCTCCTCCAGGGTCGGGTCGCGCCCGGTCTCGAAGGCCAGTTGCGCGGTGAGCCGCGCGTCGCCCGCGAAGGTCTCCGGGCCGAGGCCCGTGTCGCTCAGAAGCCCGACCGGCGGCGCCGACAGCACCGCGAGGGCCGCCGGCATGCTGCCTTCGGCGGCGAGGTCGAGCGCGATCGTGGACGGCGTGTCGCGGATGTCGGGCACCTCGAAGACGCTGCCGGAGAGATCGACGTCCCCCGCCGGCCCCGCGATCTCGCCCTCGTCGATGGCGATGACGAAGCGGTGGTCGTGGAGCGAGGCGCGGCCGGCGGCGCCTGTCAGCGGCGCCATTTCGGGCAGGTACCGGACCTCGGCCCCCGCGAAGTCGAAGCTGAGACCGGTGATCGGCGGCGCGCTGTCGGCGACGCGCATCGCCGCGCGGATGTTCGACAGGCTGCCGGCGGCGATGTTGCGCCCGAGCCAGGCCCGGGTCTTCGGCACGAGGGTCTGCGGCCAGTGCGCCAGCACCTCCTGCGCGCCGATCCTGTCGATCCCCGCGTCGATGGCGACGTTCCAGTCCGCTCCGCCCACCCCGGCGCGCGCCGAGGCGTCGAGCCGCGCACCGGCGACCTCCGCCGAGAGCCGGCCGATCTCGACCGAGAACGGGTCGAGCCTGATGCGAAAATCCGCGGTGCCGTCGGAGATGGACACAGGGGTCTCGAAGACGCCCTCGGGGTCGATGCGCGCTTCCCTGAGGCCGAGCTGGCCGGTGAGGCTCGCCGGCCAGGCGCCGTCGAAATCGCCGAGCCACGCCCGGCCCTCGCCCGAAAGCGCGAGCACCTCGGACTGCACCGAGAGGTCCGTGAAGGTGATCCGCTGCGCCTCGGGGTCGAAGGTGAAATAGGCGCGGCCGCGCTCGAAGGGCACCGCCGGCGCATCGGGCACCGGCCGCAGCGCGCCCCGCCCCAGGTCGAGCGTCGCGGCGAAATCGGCTAGGGCGCCCCCGCCGTCGAGCCGGGTGCGGATCGCCCCGGAAATCGGCGCGTCGAGCACGCCGAGATAGCTCAGCGCCGGCGCCTGCACCGCGATATCGGTGGCTGGCACGTCCGAAACGGTCGCGCCGAAACTCGCCCGGGCCGACCCGAAGAAACTCTGCGCCGAAAGCTGCACCTCCGCGAGGTCGTCGGTGCCGTTGAAGAGCTCCGACACAAGCGTGATCGAAAGCCCGGTGCCGGTGCGCGCGAGCCTCAGGCTCGCGTTCGACGCCTGCCAGAGCCGGCCCGTCCGGGCATCCTCGAGGGTCACGGTGAGGTCGTCGGCGCGGATCTCCTCGATGCCCACGAGCGCGGGGTCCGACAAGGTGTCCTCGAGTTCGTCGATGATGCCCGCGATGTTGCGGGCCCGCCGCTCGACGCCGCCGCCGTAGCTGAGGGTGAACCGGCCCTCGACGTCGCGCCGCACCGTGACCTGCGCGCCACGCAGCGAGATGGCGCTCGGCATCACGTCGCCGCGCAGGAGCGCGCCGAGGCGGATCGTGGAGCGCAGCACGTTGAGGTCGGCGAGCTTGGCGCCCGTGGGGTCGCCGACAGTGACGTCGCGCACCAGAAGCTCGGCCCGGCCCTCGCGGCTCACCGCAAGCTCGATCCGGCCGAGCCGGATCGAGCCCTGCCCGAGCCCCGCGTTGAGCCGGCTCTCGATCTCGGCGCGCAGGACGTCGGGCATGATCAGCGTGCGGCCCGTTAGCGACAGGCCGCCGAGCACCACGAGTCCGAAGAGGACGAGCGTTCCCAGAACGGTCCAGAGCCCCACGCGCCCCTTCCGGTGCGGCGGCGGCGGCGGCGTGTCGTCGTTCTCTTCGAAACCCATGCCTCGGCTCGCGCTTGACGCGATTGTTTTGACTTCCGCGCATTAGACCTAAAACAACGGCGGAATGCACATCAAAAAGGGCGAGACCCATGATCGACGAAGGCCAGGACGCACCGGATTTCACATTGCCGCGCGACGGAGGCGGTGAGGTGACGCTCTCGTCGCTGAGGGGAAAGCCGGTGGTGGTCTATTTCTACCCCAAGGCCGACACCTCGGGCTGCACGCTTCAGGCGCAGGGCTTCACCGAGCATGGCGAGGCCTTCGCCGCCGCCGGTGCCGAGGTGCTCGGCATCTCGAAGGACCCGGTGAAGAAGCTCGACAAGTTCCGCGACAAGTACGGCCTCGGCGTGGCGCTCCTGTCGGACGAGGAGAGCGACGTCTGCGAGCGCTACGGCGTGTGGAAGGAAAAATCCATGTACGGCAAGACCTACATGGGCATCGAGCGGTCGACCGTCCTCGTCGGACCCGACGGCAAGGTCGCGAAAGCCTGGCACAAGGTGAAGGTGCCCGGCCATGTCGAGGAGGTGCTCGAGGCGGTGAAGGCGCTTTGACCTCGCTCGCCGAGCGGGCGGTGGAGGTGCTCTCCACCGCCGACGGGCGCGAAAAGACCGAGCTGTCGCGCGCCCATGCAGCGGCCTGGCGGGCGGCGCGGGAGGCGGGCGAGCCGCTGGAGATCGGCAGTGCGGCCCCGCCCGACGCCCCCGCCCGCCCGGCCCGGCCCGAGCTTCTGTCGCCCCGCGACGTGCCACGCCGCCGGCCCGGCAGCCCCGAGGGGCGGATCGCGCTGCTCCACGCGGTCGCCCACATAGAGCTCAACGCCGTCGATCTTCACTGGGACCTCGTGGCGCGGTTCGCCGGCACGCCCATGCCGCCCGGCTTCCACGACGACTGGGTGAAGGCGGCCGACGAGGAATCGAAGCATTTCAACCTTGTCTGCGACTGTCTTGAAGCGATGGGGAGCCATTACGGCGCCCTGCCCGCCCATGCCGGCATGTGGCGCGCCGCCGAGGACACCGCCGCCGACCTCATGGGCCGGCTCGCCGTGGTGCCGATGGTGCTCGAGGCGCGTGGCCTCGACGTCACGCCGGGGATGATCGAGGTCTTCCGCAAGGCGGGCGACTTGGGCGCTGTCGCGGCACTAGAGACGATCTATGCCGAGGAGGTGGGTCATGTCGCTTATGGCTCGAAGTGGTTCCATTTTCTCTGCGGACGCGAGAACCGCGACCCCCGGCCGCTGTTCCACGCCCTCGTCCGGAAGTACTTCCACGGCCCCCTGAAGCCGCCCTTCAACGACGAGAAGCGCGCCGAGGCCGGCATCCCGCCCGATTTCTACTGGCCGCTCGCCGAGGCTCCCGCCGGGTAGGCGGGTTCCCGCCGATTAATCCACGAACCGGCGACAATGCCCTCAAATCGTCCAAGTCTGTTGCGATAACGGCAATCGAACGTTAACGAAATCAGGTGCATCCGACTGGCGTGACCGGTAGGTGTGCTTACCGGGGACAACGCGGGACGGAACCTTGCGACAGCCACTAGCTCACCGCCTGAACGTGCGGCTCGAACGCTTTCTGCCAGAGCAGCGCCTGTTTCTGAGATCCGACACCGAAACCCGCTTCATCCGCCTTTCCGCCCTCACCCAGGCCGTCGCCATCTCCGGCTCGGCACTCGTCGTCGGCTGGACGATCATCGCATCCGCGATCCTCCTGATGGACGCGGTCACCGCCGGAAACGTCCGCGACCAGGCCGAGCGCGAGCGGCTGCGCTACGAGGAGCGGCTGAACACCATTGCCACGCAGCGCGACCTCGCCGCCGGAGAGGTCCGCGAGGCCCAGGCCCGTTTCGCCGCGGCCCTTGAACGCGTCTCCGACATGCAGGCGAAGCTTCTCGAGACCGAGGAGCGGCGCCGCGAGCTCGACAAGGGCATCGAGGTCATCCAGGCGACCCTCAGGCGCACGATCAGGGAACGCGACACCGCGCGCGAGGAAATGGCGCGGCTTTACGCCCGGCTCGAGGGCGAGGGCGCGAACGGGTCCGTGCTCGCCGAATCCGGTGCGGCCAGCGGCGCTCTCGATCTCGTCGCCCAGGCTCTCGCCGAGACCGCCGCCGAGCGCGACGGCATGGAACAATTCGTTGCCGAAGCGGAAACACGCCTCTCGGAGATGGAGTTCGAGCGCCAGCTTCTGGAAGAGCGCAACGACCGGATCTTCTCGCAGATCGAGGACGCGGTCGCGACCTCCATGGCGCCCCTCAGCCAGATGTTCGGGGAGGCCGGGCTGCCGGCGGACTCGATCCTCGACCAGGTGCGGTCGGCCTATTCCGGACAGGGCGGCCCGCTCACCGAATTCACCTTCTCGACCAAGGGCGAGACCACGGACGCCGACAGTCTGCGCGCCGCCGATCTCCTGCGCAGCCTCGACGAACTGAACCTCTACAGGCTCGCCGCCGAGCAGACGCCGTTCGGCATGCCGCTGCAGGGAAGCTACCGCATGACGAGCGGTTTCGGCCCCCGCTGGGGACGGATGCACAACGGCACCGACTTCGCCGGACCGCATGGCACGCCGATCTATTCCACCGCCGACGGCGTCGTCACCCGGGCCGGCACCATGTCGGGCTACGGCAAGGCGATCTACATCCGTCACTCCTTCGGACTGGAAACCCGCTACGGCCATCTGTCGTCGATCGACGTCGAGGTGGGCCAAAGGGTCTCGCGCGGCGAGCGTATCGGTGGTATGGGGAACACCGGACGTTCGACAGGTACGCATCTTCACTACGAGGTGCGCGTCACTGGTGACCCCGTCAACCCGATGAAATTCATCAAGGCTGCAAGAGATGTTTTCTAAGAGCAAGATCAACGAGCCAGCCCCAAAGGCTGAGGCAGAGACACAGAAGAAGGCCCCCGAGATGAACCAACCGAAGACCTCGACCGACTTCGCTCCCACCTCCGCGCCGAAGGCGAAGCCGCCCGCATCGGTGCTTTCGGCGGACCTCACGGTCACCGGCAACATGAAGACCTCCGGCGACATACAGATCGAGGGCACGGTGGAAGGCGACATCCGCGCGCATCTGCTGACCGTCGGCGAGGGCGCGACGGTCAAGGGCGAATGCATGGCCGACGACGTCGTGGTGAACGGCCGGATCGTGGGGAAGGTGCGCGGCCTAAAAGTCCGCCTGACCTCCACGGCCCGGGTCGAGGGCGACATCATCCACAAGACCATCGCCATCGAGTCGGGCGCCCATTTCGAGGGGTCGGTCCAGCGCCAGGAAGACCCGCTGAACCCGGGCGCCAAGGGCATGCCGCCGCGGAGCCCGTCGACGGCGACGACATCGGCGCCATCGGCCCCGGCCTCGTCGGGGGAAAAGACCTCGTCCTGAACGAGACCGCTAGGAATACATACGGGCATCGCTTCCAGGGGGGCGGTGCCCGTTTTCGTGTCCGGACGCCCCCGCCTTTCAGACCGGCCCGCCTTTCAGACCGGCCCGCCTTTCAGACCGGGTCGTAGAGCGCGCGGCGGTAGAGGTGCCAGGTCGCGTGACCGAGCACCGGCAGGACGACGAAGAGGCCGAGAAAGAGCGGCAGCATCGCCGCGATCAGCAGCACGGCGATGATGAGCCCCCAGATCAGCATGACGGGAAGGTTCCGCGCGACGGTGCGCAGGCTCAGGAGCATCGCTGAGACGAAGTCGATCTCCCGGTCGAGAAGAAGCGGCAGCGAGACCACGGTGATCGAGAAGGTGAAGAAGGCGACCGCCCCGCCGACGATCATCTGGATCGCCGAATGCACCGCGCCTTCCGGTGTCAGCAGCCAGCCCAGCGACACCGGTTCGAACATCGACGAGGGGCCGACGAAGGCGGCGAAGAGCATGTGGGCGAAGAACGACCAGAAGAGGAAGATCATCACCAGCATCGCGCCGAGCCAGGGCACCTGGCGGCGGCGTTCGGCGGCCACGACCCCGAAGATCTCCGACGCGACCAGCGGTTCGCCCGCCTCGAGCCGGCGCGAGATCTCGTAGAAGCCCACGGCCGCGAAGGGTGCCACGAGCGGGAAGCCGAGCGACAGCGTGAGGGTCCAGGTCAGCGTGCCCGCGCCGACGAGCAGAAGGGCGATGCCCGCGACCACGTAGACGGCCGAGAACACGAGCCCGTAGACCGGCGCGCGCCGGAAATCGGCGATGCCGGCCTTCAGCGCGGCGCGAAGCTCGGCGGGCGTCACCCGCCCGATCTCCGGCAGCGGCGATGCGGCGGGCATGGATTCGGACATCGGCAACCCTCTCTCCTCCCGGTTCCCCCTGTCGGGACTGTGCCCCGCCTTGCGGCGGCGCTCAAGAGGGGGCGCCGCCCCCGGCCCGTCCGGGCCTCCCCCGAAGTATTTCCCGGGAAGATGAAGGCCGCCGGGCCGGGGATGCAGTTCGCTCCGGAAGGGAGACCGCCGGGATCTGGGCGCCTTGCGATGGCGGTTCGAGCATGGCGCTCTAGAGTAGGTCGCTCAGGAGCGGGAAGCGGTTTCGAGCTTCCCGGACATGCGAAATCAAGGGGATGAGTATGTCTCTCGGGAGTGGAAACCGGCCATGCGCTTGCCGGACATGCGGCATCGGGAGAGTGGAGCGGACCGCCGCGAAGGCAGGTGAGCGCGGCGCCCTCAGCCCTCCGCGGTCGCCTCCGCGCGTGACTTGCCGGCGACGTCGAGCGCCAGCGTCGCGGCCATGAACCCGTCGAGGTCGCCGTCGAGCACGCCAGAGGTGTCGGAGGTCTCGTACCCGGTGCGCAGGTCCTTCACCATCTGGTAGGGCTGGAGCACGTAGGAGCGGATCTGGTTGCCCCAGCCCGCCTCGCCCTTGGCGTCGTGGGCTTCCTGGATCGAGGCGTTCCGCCGGTCGAGTTCCATCTGGTAGAGGCGGGACTTCAGCGCCTTCATGGCGATGTCGCGGTTCTGGTGCTGGGACTTCTCCGACGAGGTCACCACGATGCCGGTGGGAATATGGGTGATCCGCACCGCCGAATCGGTGGTGTTGACGTGCTGGCCTCCGGCACCCGAGGAGCGGTAGGTGTCGAGCCGGATGTCGGAGGGGTTCACCTCGATGTCGATGTCGTCGTCCACCACGGGGTAGACCCAGACGCTGGCGAAGGAGGTCTCCCGCGTGCCCTTGCCGAAGGGCGAGATGCGCACGAGGCGGTGCACGCCCGACTCGGTCTTCAGCCAGCCGTAGGCGTTCGGGCCCGAGATCTTGTAGGAGACCGACTTGATGCCGGCCTCGGCACCCGGTTCCTCCGATTGCAGCTCGACCTTGTAGCCGTGCTTCTCGGCCCAGCGGACATACATCCGCTGCAGCATCTCGGCCCAGTCGCAGGCTTCGGTGCCGCCGGCACCTGCGTTGATCTCGAGGAACGTGTCGTTGGCGTCGGCCTCGCCGTCGAGAAGGGCCTCGAGTTCGGCCGCCCCCGCGCGGGTCTTCAGCGTCTTCAGCGCCGCCTCGGCCTCGGCCACGACCTCGTCGTCGCCCTCGGCCTCGCCCATCGCCACGAGCTCGATGTTGTCCTCGAGCTCCTGCGCCATCGCCTTGTAGCGGTCGATGGCGTCGACGAGCGTCTGCCGGTCGCGCATGAGCTTCTGCGCCCGCTCCTGGTCGTTCCAGAGGTTCGGGTCCTCGATCATCGCGTTGAATTCCTCGAGGCGGTGCTCCGCCGTCTCCCAGTTCATCCGCTGGGCGAGAAGATCGAGCGATTTGCGGATCGCGGCGACGGCGTTTTCGGCCTCTGCGCGCATGGGTGTTCTTTCGGAAAGGACTGTCAGGAGGCGGTGATACCAACGCCGCCCGGGGGCATCAAGGCGTGGCGAGAACCGCCACGGCCTCCCAGGGGGCAAGCGCCATCCGGCCCTCGACCGCGTCGCGGGGGGTCACGGACCAGCTCACCGCCCGGCCTCTCGCCGCGAGCGCGCCGGGCACCTCGAAGGCGACGGGGTCTCCCGAGAGGTTGACGAGGACCGATAGACGCGCGCCGTCGAGGTCGCGGGCATAGGCGACGACGGGGCCGTCGTCGTCCGAAAAGCCGGTGAACCGGCCGAAGGTCACAACCGGCTCGTCGCGCCTCAGCCGGATCAGCCGGCGGTAGTGCTCGAAGACGCCCTCGGCGTCGGCGCGGTCGGCCTCGACGTTCACCTCCGAATGGTTCGGGTTGACCTCGATCCAGGGGGTGCCGCCGGTGAAGCCCGCGTTCGGCCCCGCGCTCCACTGCATCGGGGTGCGCGCATTGTCGCGCCCGTTGGCGTTGGCGCCGGCGAGGAAGTCGTCGAACGACGCCCCCGCCGCCATCTCTTCGTCATGGTGGCGCAGGGTCTCGAGGTCGCGGAACTGGTCGAGACGATCGAAGCGCATGTTCGTCATCCCGATTTCCTCGCCCTGGTAGACGAAGGGGGTGCCTTTCATCAGGTGCAGCATGGTCGCCAGCGCCCGGGCCGAGCGCACGCGGTATACCCCGTCGTCGCCGTATTTCGAGACCTGCCGGGGCAGGTCGTGATTGCTGAGAAAGAGCGAATTCCAGCCCTCGTCCGCCAGCCGCCGCTGCCAGGCGAAGAGCACGCGCTTCAGCACCGCGGGGTCGAACGGCCGCGCCCGCCACTTGCCGTGTTCGGTGTCCCAGCCGGCGAGCACGTGGGAGAACTGGAACACCATGTCGAGCGGCCCGGTCTCGCCGCAGAGATCGAGCACGTTGTCGAGGGTGACGTTCCAGCTTTCGCCGATGGTGACGAGGTCGGTGCCCCCGAAGGTCTTCGCGCGCATCTCCCCGAGCCAGGTCAAAAGGTGCGGCCCGAACTCGTGGAGGCCCCGGTCGACGTCCTTGCCGATGAGGTCGATCACGTCCATCCGGAAGCCGCCGATGCCCCGGTCCATCCACCAGGTCATCATCGCGTAGATCTCCTCGCGAAGGGCCGGGTTCGTCCAGTCGAGATCGGGCTGTTCGGGGCTGAAGACGTGGAGATAGTAGCGGCCGACCTCTTCGACCCAGCTCCAGGCCGGGCCGCCGAAGACCGCGCGGCGCGCGTCCGGCGGCCCGCCGTCCGGCCCCGGGTCGCGCCAGACGAAATAGCCGTGCTCGGGCACGTCGCGGGAGCGGCTGGCGGCCTTGAACCAGGCGTGTTCGGAGGAGCAGTGGTTGACCACGAGGTCCATCACGACGCGGATGCCCCGCGCCCCGGCCTCGGCCACCAGACGGTCGAAATCGTCGAGGGTGCCGAATTCCGGCGCGATGGCGCGGTAGTCGGAGACGTCGTAGCCGTTGTCGGCCATCGGCGAGGCGTAGACCGGCGAGAGCCAGAGAAAGCCGATGCCGAGATCGGCGAGATGGTCGAGCCGGTCGTTCAGGCCCGGCAGATCGCCCACGCCGTCGCCGTTGGAGTCGGCGAAGCTGCGGGGGTAGACCTGATAGCCGGTGGCGCGCTGCCACCAAGGGGCATCCGCCATTCCGCCGCCCTGCCTAGTAGAGGCCGCCCGAGGACATTTCCCCGAAGGTCGCCTGGTCGGGCACGGTGATGACCTGCCCGTCGGGGGTCTCCACCAGCGTGCCCTCGGGCAGTTCCTCCATCTCCTCGGGCGTGAAGAGCGGCAGGTTCGCGCCCATCGCGAACCCGCCGTCGAAGGTGATGCCGAAGAC
>Ga0008833_1000830_pt1 | contig 20968 bp, 13 predicted proteins | sample HotLakConsoUCCLE_FD_62216 | JGI IMG/M metagenome (GOLD analysis project Ga0008833, IMG submission 62216) | Hypersaline microbial mat communities from Hot Lake, Washington, USA - Hot Lake Consortium UCC-LE | ecosystem: Environmental > Aquatic > Non-marine Saline and Alkaline > Hypersaline >... | reverse complement strand
CACCGCCAACCTGCTTTGGGACAACAAGTCCAGCGTGCTGGTGGGCGATTTCCTGTTCGCGCGGTCGTTCCAGCTGATGGTGGAATCGGGCTCGCTGCGGGTGCTCGACATCCTGTCGGACGCCGCCGCCACGATCACCGAGGGCGAGGTGCTGCAACTGACCGCGGCGCGCGACCTGGCCACCTCGGAAGAGATCTACCTGCAGGTGGTGCGCGGCAAGACGGCGGCGCTGTTCTCGGCCGCGACCGAGGCGGGCGGCGTGCTGGCCGGCGTGCCCGAGGACCAGGTGCGCGCCCTGCACGCCTATGGCGACGCGCTGGGCATCGCCTTCCAGATCGCCGACGACCTGCTGGACTACCAGGGCGATCCATCGGTCACCGGCAAGAACCTGGGCGACGATTTCCGCGAACGCAAGCTGACGCTGCCGCTCATCAAGGCGGTCGCGAAGGCCGACGCGGAGGAGCGCGCCTTCTGGAAACGCACCATCGCCCGCGGCGACCAGCACGAGGGCGACCTGGAGACCGCGATGGAGATCATGCAGCGCCATGGCGCGCTGGGGGCCACCCGCGACGATGCGATGGCGTGGTCGGCGCGCGCCCGCGCGTCGCTGGCAGCCCTGCCCCCGCACGAGCTGCGCGACATCCTGGGAGAGTTGTCCGACTACGTGGTGAGCCGGATTTCCTGAACGCACGCCCCCCGGCAAGGCACCGCATGACCGATCCCAACGCGGCTGTCTCGCGTTCGGGTGACATTCCGCCCAAGACGCGGCTACCCGGTTGCAGCAGGGGGCGATCTGACCCATGCTGACTGTGTTTCCGCCTTCAGGATCAGGTATGTTCGCCGCCGCAAGACGCCTTTCCCTCTCGATCTGCATGGTTCTTGCCACCCTGGCGGCGTCGCCGCTCGGTGCCAGGACGGAGCTGGGGCTGCGCACGGGCGAGGCCGGCAACGAGCTGCGGGGCAAGCTGCGCGCCGCCTTGCTGACCAACGAGTTGCTGCGCGAAGGCGGCGACGACCCGCAGGACCTGGTCGCCGCCGCTCAGGCCGACTATCGCAGGCTGCTGACCGCGCTCTACGACGAGGGGTATTTCGCGCCCGAGATCTCGATCACCCTCGACGGGCGCGAGGCGGCGACCATCCAACCCTTAGGCGCGCCGCCCGCGATTAGCACGATCATCGTGCGGGTGGATACCGGGCGGCGTTTCACGTTCGGGCGCACCTCGGTTGCGCCGCTGCCGCAAGGCACCGCCCCGCCCGAGAATTTCGGCCCCGGCAAGCGCGCCGGCACCGACAAGCTGCGCGAGGCGGCGCGGCTGGGCGTCGAGGCGTGGCGCGCACGGGGCCACGCCAAGGCCGAGTTGGCGGGGCAGCGCGTCACCGCGCGCCATCCGGAGGCGCAGGTGGATGCCGACCTGCGGATCGATCCCGGCCCCCGGCTGACCTTCGGCGCGCTGCGGATCAGCGGCAACGAAGACGTGCGCACGGAGCGCATCCGCGCCATCGCGGGACTGCCCACGGGGCGGGTGTTCGACCCGGAGGAAGTGAAGCGGGCCGCCACCCGCCTGCGCCGCGCCGGGGCGTTCAGCTCGGTCGCGTTGAGCGAGGCGGAAGAGGTCGGGCCGGGCCAGACGCTCGACATCGCCGCCCAGGTGGTCGAGGAAAAACCCCGCCGCTTCGGCTTCGGCGCGGAACTCTCCACCGAGGAGGGCGGCACGCTCTCGGGTTTCTGGCTGCACCGCAACCTGCTGGGCGGGGCCGAACGACTGCGGATCGAGGGCCGGATCACCGGCATCGACAACGACACCGACGGGCTGGACTACCGGCTGGAGGCACGGCTGGGCCGGCCCGCCACCTTCGGCCCCGATACGGATCTCTACGCCTTGGCCATGCTGGAAAGCCTGCAGGAGCCCGTATTCGACAGCGACCAGGCCCGGCTGGAGGTCGGCCTGCGCCGGATCCTGAGCGACCGGCTGGAAGTCACCGCCGGCGTGGGCTTTCGCTATGCCTCGGTCCGCGACGTGTTCGGCAGCCGCGACTTCACCCATTTCATCCTGCCGGTCGCGCTGACATGGGACGCGCGCGACAATCCGCTCGACCCGGCCGGAGGGGCCTATCTGAACGCCACCGCCCTGCCCTTCGGCGGGCTGGACGGCACAGCCTCGGGCGTGCGGCTGACCGCCGATGCCCGCGCCTATGCGGGTTTCGGGCCAGAGGATCGCTTCGTGCTGGCGGGGCGGCTGCAACTGGGATCGGTCATCGGCCCCGAACTGGACGGCACCATGCCGGACGACCTGTTCTATTCCGGCGGCGGCGGCACCGTGCGCGGGCAGGACTACCAGTCGCTCGGCGTGATCCTTCCGGGGCGCCGCACCGCGGGCGGGCGCTCGTTCCTGGGCCTTTCGGCGGAACTTCGGGCGCGCGTGCGCGGGCCGTTCAGCGTGGTGGGGTTCTACGACACCGGCTATGTCAGCCGCGACAGCCTGCCCGATGCCGACAGCCCGCGCCATTCCGGCGCGGGGCTGGGCCTGCGCTACGACACCGGGATCGGCCCGATCAGGCTGGACCTGGCCACCCCAACCTCGGGCCCCAATTCGGGCGAGGATCTCTATTTCTACGTCGGCATAGGGCAGGCGTTTTGAGACGGGTGCGGCGGTTTGTCCTCGGCCTGGGGCTGGCGCTGGCGGCGGCCTCCCCGGTCGTGCCGCAGGATGCAGGCGGCAATGGTGCCGGCCTGCTGACCCGGCTGTTGCAGGATGCACTTTCGGGGGCGGGGCGCGAGGTGCGGATTACCGGCTTCGAGGGCGCGCTGTCCAGCCGGGCGACGATCGACAGCCTGACCATCGCCGATGCAGAGGGCACCTGGCTGACGGTGCGCGACGCGGTGCTGGACTGGAATCGCGCCGCGCTTCTCGCCGGACGGCTGGAGGTCAACGAATTCTCCGCCGCCGAGATCGAGATGCCGCGCCCGCCGGTCCGCGACCCGGAACTGCCGCCCCCCGAGGCCACGCCCTTTCGCATCCCGGAACTGCCCGTCTCGGTGCGGATCGACCGCATCTCGGCCGGGCGCGTGATGCTGGGCGCCCCCGTGTTGCAGCAATCCGCCGAACTGACGCTCGAGGGCCGCGCGCAACTGGCCGAGGGCGGGCTCGATATCGACCTGAAGGCCGAAAGGCTGGACGCGCGCGCAGGGCGTTTCGCGCTGGAGGCCGGCTTTGCCCCGGACGATGGCACCGCGCGGCTGGACCTGCGGATGGAGGAGGGTCCGGAGGGCATCGCCGCCACGCTGGCGGGCCTTCCCGGTCGCCCCGCGCTGACCTTGACCGCCGCGGGCGACGGCCCGATCCGCGATTTCGTGACCCGGATCCGCCTTGCCTCGGACGGGCAGGAACGGCTGGGCGGCGAAGTGCGCCTGACGGCCTCCGACACCAGCCCGCCCGACTGGCGGCTGGCGCTGGATCTCGGCGGCGACGTGACCGCCCTTTTCGCCCCCGAGTTGCAGCCGTTCTTCGGCCCGGACGTGACGCTGCAGGCAGACGCGACCCGCACGGCCGAAGGGCTGACGCGGCTGGAGGATTTCGCGCTGTCCGCCCGCACCGTGCAGGCGCAGGGCCGCTTCACCCTGGGCGAGGACAACTGGCCGCGCGATGCACACCTGACGCTGCGGGTCGCCGATCCCGAGGGCGGCCAGGTGATCCTGCCATCCGACCGGGCCGAAACCAGTCTGCGCCGGGCGATCCTGACCCTCTCGCTGGATCCCGAGGCGCGGGATTTCACGCTCAGGGGCAGCGTGCTGGACCTGGAGTCACCGGGTTTCGGCGCCTCGGCCCTGCGGCTTGCCGCCGAAGGCAATGTGACCCCGGCAGACCAGACGGGTGATGGCGCGTTCCGGGCCACGCTGCGCAGCAGTGCCGAGGGCCTGTCCGTTCCGGACCCGGCGCTGGCCCGCGCGCTGGGCGAGATGCTCCAGGGGCGGATGGAGATCGCCTACGAAAGCGGTGGCCCGCTGCGGCTGTTCGGGATGGACCTGGCGGGGGCAGACTACGGGCTGGGCGGGGCGGTGACGCTGTCGCTCGACGGGCAGGACCCCGTGGCCGACCTCGATCTGGCGCTGTCGGCACAGGACATGGCGCGTTTCTCCGGGCTGGCGGGGCTGGAGCTGGGCGGCGCTGCCGAGCTGGGCATCCGCGGCCCGGTCCGCCTGCTGTCGGGTGCGTTCGACCTGCGGATCGACGGCAGCGGCAATGACCTCGGCGTGGGCAACCCGGCCGCCGACGGGCTGCTGGCGGGGCGCGCCGCGCTGGCGATGGAGGCCGTGCGCGACGAGAGCGGCATGGCGCTCGACACGCTGAACGTGAATACCGACGCGGCGATCCTGGCGGCCTCGGGGCGACTGACCTCGGCCGAAAGCCGATTGGATTTCACCGCCCGGCTCAAGGACCTGGGCGCGCTCTCGCCCGACGGGCGCGGGGCCGGGGAACTCAGCCTCGCCGGCGAGGCCGGGATGCGGGGCACACGCCTGTCCCGGCTCACCCTGTCGGGCCGGGCCGCGAACCCGCAGGGCGACACGGTGATGCCGCTGGGCGCGCAGACGCTGCGCCTGTCGGAGGGGCGGCTGGAGGTCTCCTATGACGCCGCCACTGACGACGCCTTCAGCGCCGAGACGGTGATCGAGGCTCCGCGCCTGTCGCTGGACGGCGAGAGCGTGCTGGCGGATCGCCTGCGGCTGAGGGTGGACGGCATGCTTTCGCCCGACGGCGCAACGCGCGCCGACCTGCGGTTGCGCCTGGGCGCACAGGGGCTGGATGCCGGCGATCCTTCCCTCGCCCGCGCGCTGGGCGACGCGCTGGATCTGGAGGCACGCCTGACCCAGGCCGAGGGCGGGCCGGTGGAACTGCGCGACCTGGAGTTGCGGTCGGGCGCGGCCTCGCTCACCGGCCGCGCCGCGCTGCTCCAGCCCCTGGAGGCGATGCAGATCGACCTGGAGGCGGCGCTGGACAGCGGGCCGCTTGCCCGATTCTCCGGCTTGGCCGGGCGGCCGCTTTCGGGCGATGTATCGCTGGCGCTGGGCGGGCGGATTACGCCGCCCGAGGGCAGTTTCGACCTGACCGCGCGGGGCACCGCACGCGATCTGAGCCTGGGCGAGCCTACTGCCGACAGCGTGCTGGGCGGCACCACGCAGCTGGATCTGGCGGCGCGCCGCAGTGCCTCGGGGCGGCTCACCCTGTCGCGGCTGGACCTGGGCAATGCCAACCTGACGCTCTCGGCCGAGGGCGATGACAGCCGGGTAAGCTATGCCGCGCGGCTACGCGACGTCCGGCCCCTCGCACCGGATTATTCCGGCCCCGCGTCGCTGGACGGCACCGCCGACGCGGTAGGCGGCGGCTGGCGCGTGGCGGCACGCGGCACCGGACCGGGCGGCACCGAGGCGCGGATCACCGGGCTGGTGGCCAATGCCGGGCAACTGGCGCTGTCGGCGCAGGGCACCGCGCCGCTGGGCCTGGCCAACCCGTTCATCGCGCCCCGCCGGATCCAGGGCGCCGCGCGGTTCGATCTGACGCTGCAAGGCCCGCCCCGTGCGAGTTCACTGGCGGGCACGCTCTCCACCTCGGGCGCGCGGTTCGCCGATCCGCAGCTGGGCCGCGCGCTGACCGATATCGACGGGACGGTGCGGCTGGCCAACGGCACCGCGCAGATGCAACTGACGGGCCAGCCCGGCGACGGCGGACAGGTCAGCCTGTCGGGGCCGGTCGGGCTGACGCCGCCGTTCCGGGCCGACCTGGTGGCGCGGCTGGACGCGGCCGGGCTGCGCGATCCGGGCCTCTACGAGACCACGGTCGACGGCCAGGTGCAGGTCTCCGGCCCGCTGACCGGCGGCGCGCGCGTGTCCGGGCGGCTGACCTTGGGGCGCAGCGAGATCCGCATTCCCGACACCGGCATCACGGCGCTGGGCGAATTGCCGGAGGTGCGCCACCTGGCCCCGCCGCCCGCCGTCCGCCGCACGCTGAGCTATGCCGGGCTGACCACATCGGGGCGCGCGGCGGCGAGCGGAGGGCCCCCGCCCCGGCCCTATCCCCTGGACCTGACCATCGAGGCGCCCGCACGCGTCTTCCTCCGGGGCCGCGGGCTGGACGCGGAGCTGGGCGGCTCGATCCGGCTGACGGGCACCACCGCCAACGTGATCCCGCAGGGCGGCTTCGAGCTGATCCGCGGCCGTCTGGACATCCTCGGCCAGCGCTTCGATCTGTCCGAGGGGCGGGTGCGGCTGGAGGGCGATTTCGACCCGTTCCTGCGCCTCGTGGCGCGCACCGAGAAGGATGGCACGCGGATCTCGATCGTGGTGGAGGGGCTGGCCTCCTCGCCCGAGGTGAGGTTCGAATCCGCACCGGAACTGCCACAGGACGAGGTGCTGGCGCGGCTGATCTTCGGGCGCGACCTGTCCAGCCTTTCGCCCTTGCAGGCGGTGCAACTGGCCTCCGCAGTGGCGACGTTGGCCGGGCGCGGCGGTGACGGGGTGCTGTCCAGCCTGCGCGAGGGCTTCGGGCTGGACGATCTGGACATCACCGAATCCGAGGATGGCGGCGCGGCGGTGCGCGCGGGGAAATACATCTCGGAGAATGTCTATACCGACATCACGGTGCAGTCCGACGGGACCTCCGAGATCAACCTCAACCTCGACGTCTCCCCCAGCGTGACCGTCCGGGGCGGGGTCGCGTCGGACGGCAATTCGGGCCTGGGCGTGTTCTTCGAACGCGACTACTGAGGCGCGGGGCACCGGCGGTCCCTCGCGGGCCCGTCTCGCGAGGAGCCGCCCGCGAGGGCGCGCGGCGCGCCCCCGCCCAGCGGGGGCATCAGCCCCCGCGCACCGTGTCGATCATCAGCTGCACGTTCTCGGGATCCGCATCCGGCGTGATGCCATGGCCGAGATTGAAGATATGCGGCCCGCCGCCGAACGCCTTCACGATCCGGCGCGTCTCGTCGACCAGTGCCTGCCCGCCGGTCACCATGTGCGAGGACAGCAGGTTGCCCTGCACGCAGCCATCCACCTGCACATGCTCGGCCGCCCATTCCGGGCTCACGCCCGCGTCGAGCGCCACGCAATCCACGCCCGTTGCCTTGGCGAAGCCCACATAACGGTCGCCCGCCTCGCGCGGGAAGCCGATCACCGGCAGCCCCGGGTGGCGCGCCTTCAGCGCCTGGGTGATCCGCTTGCAGGGCTCCAGCGCATACTTGTCGAAATCCGCCCCCTTCAGAGACCCGGCCCAGCTGTCGAACAGCTTCACCACCTCGGCGCCGGCCTCGACCTGGGCCGAAAGATACTCGATCGTGCCCTCCACCAGCCGTTCGATCAGCTGGTCGAACAGCGCCGGATCGGCCTCCTTCAACGCATGTGCCGGGCCCTGGTCGGGCGTGCCGCGGCCCGCCACCATGTAGGTGGCCACCGTCCAGGGCGCACCGGCGAATCCGATCAACGTGGTCTCGGAGGGCAAGTCGCGCGACAGGATCCGCACCGTCTCGTAGACCGGCGACAGCGTCTCGTGCACCGCCTCGGCGGGTTTGAGCGCGTCGAAATCCGCCTGGGTCGTCAGGGTGGACAGGCGCGGACCCTCGCCGGTGACGAACCACAGGTCCGCGCCCAGCGCCTGGGGCAGCAGCAGGATATCGGCGAACAGGATCGCCGCGTCGAACCCGTAGCGCCGGATCGGCTGCAACGTCACTTCGGCGGCCAGTTCCGGATTGTAGCACAGGCTCAGGAAATCGCCCGCCTGCGACCGGGTCGCGCGGTATTCGGGCAGGTAGCGCCCCGCCTGCCGCATCATCCAGATCGGCGGCGGACTCAGCGTCTCGCCTGCCAGCGCTCGCAGGATCGTCTTCGTCTCGGCCATCGTCACCCTTTCGTGCTGTCAGCCAAACTGGTCACTTGGCAGGCGCGCGATGTCAAGACAAGCTTGTCAGACACGCGCTGCCCGACTAGACGGAATTCCATGACAGAGACGCTGCCCACCCCCGCTTCCCCGCTCAAGATCGGCACCCGTGGCTCGCCGCTGGCGCTGGCCCAGGCCCACGAGACCCGCGACCGGCTCGCCGCCGCGTTCGCGCTGCCCCCCGAGGCGTTCGAGATCGTCAAGATCAAGACCACCGGCGACGACCGCGCGCTGATCGTCACCGACACCCCGCTCAAGGAGCTGGGCGGCAAGGGCCTGTTCACCCGAGAGATCGAGCAGGCGCTGCTGGACGGCAGCATCGACATCGCGGTGCATTCCATGAAGGACATGCCGGTGCTGCAGCCAGAGGGGCTGGTGCTGGACACCTTCCTGCCCCGCGAGGACCGGCGCGACGCGTTCGTCAGCCACGCCTGCGAGAGCATTCACGACCTGCCCGAGGGCGCGGTGGTGGGCACCTCCTCGCTGCGGCGGCGGGCGCAGCTGCTGTTCCGGCGGCCGGACCTCAAGGTGGTCGAGTTCCGCGGCAACGTGCAGACCCGGCTGAAGAAGCTGGAAGACAAGGTGGCCGAGGCCACCTTCCTCGCGATGGCGGGGCTGAACCGGCTGGGCATGACCCATGTCTGCCGCGGCCCGATCGCGCCCGAGGACATGCTGCCCGCCGTGGCGCAGGGCGCCATCGGGATCGAGCGCCGGATGGATGATTCCCGCGCCGCGAAGATGCTGGAGGCGCTGCACGACACCCCCACCGGCACGCTGCTCGCCGCCGAACGCTCCTTCCTCGCCGCGCTTGACGGGTCGTGCGAGACCCCGATCGCCGGACTGGCGGAGATCGAGGGCGGCACGCTGCGCCTGCGGGGCGAGATCCTGCGCCCGGACGGCTCGGAGTGCCTCTCGGACGACATGTCGGGCGCGGTGGAGGACGGCCCCGGGATGGGCCGGGAAATGGCGCGGAAGCTGCTGGCCCAGGCCGGCCCGGGGTTTTTCGACTGGCGCGGCTGACCCTGCGCCCGCCTCACCCGGGCCCGGCCCGTGCGGGAGCGGCCTAGCGCCGCGCCGGCACCTCGGGCCGTCCCTCCAGCGCGAGGCGCGGGGCGGGAGCGGCGGTTTCGCAGATCACCTTGCCGCGCCGGATCACATGGGTGCGGGTGGCCCGCGTGCGGATCGCCTCTATCGGCTCATCCGCGTCCAGCACCACCATGTCCGCATTGCAGCCGGGCGCCAGCCCGTAGCCCTCCAGCTCCATGATCTTCGCCGGGTCGGCGGTGACCGCGTCGAAGCAGTCGCGCAGGCCCGCGCGGTCGGTCATGTGGCAGGCATGGGCGGCGATCCAGGCGATATCCAGCAGATCGCACTGGCCCAGCGGATACCAAGGGTCCAGCACCGAATCCTGCGCGAAGCCCAAGGTGCAGCCCGCCTTGCGCAGCTCCGGCACCCGCGCCAGCCCCCGCCGCTTCGGGTAGGTGTCGAACCGCGCCTGAAGATGCAGGTTGGCGGGCGGGTTGGCCATCACGTGCATCCCGGCATCCGCCATCATCCCGATCAGCCGGTTGGCGTAGAAATTGTCCATCGAATGCATCGAGGTGAGGTGCGAGCCGGTGACCCGCTCCTGCAACCCCAGCCGTTTCGTCTCGAAGACCAGCGTTTCGATCATCCGCGAGTTGGGATCGTCGTTCTCGTCGCAATGCATGTCCACAAGGGCGCCGCGCTCGGCCGCGATCTCGCACAGCGCCTTGATCGAGGCGCGGCCCAGCTCGGCGGTGGGTTCGAGATGCGGGATGCCGCCAACCACCTCGAAGCCCATGTCCAGCACCTTGCGCACGCTGTCGGCCATGTCGGGGCGCGAGAAGAAGCCCATCTGCGGGAAGGCCACCAGTTGCAGGTCCAGGTAGGGGGCCACCTCGCGGCGGACCTCGGCGATCACCTCGGCGGCCATCAGGTCGGGATTGGTGATGTCCACGTGGCTGCGGATCGCCAGCAAGCCCTTGGACACCGCCATGTCGCAATAGCGCAAGGCGCGATCGCGGAAATTCTCGGCCGAGAGCCCCGGCGAGATCCGGCCCCAGAGCGCGATGCCCTCGGCCAGCGTGCCGCTTTCGTTGTAGAGCCCGTCGGTGCCCAGGCTCAGCGTCGCGTCGATATGGAAATGCGCATCCACGAAGGGCGGCGCCACCAGCTTGCCGGTGGCGTCGATCTCCTCCGCGCCGGCGCCGAGACCGGGCGCGATCTCGGCGATCCTGCCGTCCTTGATGGCGATGTCCTGGCCGGTGCGCCCGTCGGGCAGGTTGGCGCCCCGGATCACGAGGTCGAATGTCATGGCTGTCTGTCCTTGCTTCTGCTCAGTCGTGGAAGGCGGCCCGCAACGCCGTCGCGATATCGGGCACCACCTGCGCGATCACCGCGCGCCCCTTCTCCGCCGTGGCCCCGATGGCGGAGGATAGCACGCCGGAGGGCGGGATCGGGCCGGTGTCGAACGGGTAGACGTCATAGGGCGGAAACGCGGCCGCCGGCCCGTCCGGGATCAGCTCGGCGCGCACCAGTTCGGGCCACAGGTGCAGCATGCAGGAAGTCTCCATCACCGCGGCATGTTCCAGCTCCCAGCTCAGCAGGCCGTCGGGAAACAGCACGGCCTCGGTTACGGGGGTGATGAAGGTCCAGTAGCCCAGCTTGACGATCCGCGCGCCCTCCACCCCCTCGGCCTTCAGCGCGCGCAAGGCGAGGTCGGACGCCTCGGTGAGAAACCACTGGTTTTCCATGTGCCCGTCGAACAGCACGATCCGCGTCAGCCCGTGGCGCGCCAGATCGCAGATGATGTCCCGCACCATCAGGGTGTAGGTGGTGCCGTCCAGGCTGGCGCAACCGGGAAAGTGGTTGCCGCCGCCGGACTTGGGCTGCGACTTGTAGCCATAGGGCAGCGCGGGCGCAACCAGCGCGCCCAGCCGCTCGGCCACCAGCTCGGCGATGCGTTCCGGCATGAAGCGGTCGGTGCCCAGCGGCAGGTGCGGGCCGTGCTGCTCGAGCGATCCGGTGGGCAGGATCACGATGGGCGGGCCCTCGCGCGTCAACTGGTCGAGCTCGGGCCAGGTGAGTTCGTCGAGGCGAAGGCTCATGCGCCGCCCCAGGCGGGTTCATGCCCCAGCCGCATCACCCCCACGTCGCGCGCGTTGCAGCGCTTGTGGATCTCGCGGAAATAGGGATCGAACTGCCGGTTCAGCGCCTCGGTCTGCTCGTGCGCGGCCAGGAAGGCGGGCATCTCCTCGCGCAGCTCGGCCAGCAATTCGGCCTCGTTCACGCGCAGGCAGCGCCCGTCCTCGGCCATGATCTCGCCGTTGACGATGGCATGGGTGATGGAACTGCCGGTCTCGCAATAAACCAGGTGGTTGGGCAGGTCGTTCATCGGGGTGAAGGGGATCGTCTCCAGGTCGAGCACCAGCATGTCGGCCTTCTTGCCCGGCTCCAGGCTGCCGGTCTGGTCCTCGATGCAGGCGCTGCGGGCGCCGTTCAGCGTGGCGCAGCGCAGCACCTCCTCGGCCGAGAGCCACAGGTCCATGTCCGGGGTCTGGACGTTGTGGATCAGCCCGGCGGCGTGCATCACCGCGAACATGCGCGTGGTGTCGGAGGTCGAGATCCCGTCCGAGCCCAGCGCCACGTTCACGCCCGACCGCATGATGCGCTTGACCGGCGCGACCCCGGCGCCCAGCTTCTGGTTGGAGATGACGTTGTGAACGATGGACACGCCCGCCTCGCCCATCGTCTCGATATCCGCATCCGTCACCCAGATCGAATGCGCGATGGTGGTCTGGCGCTGCAGCAGGCCCAGCCGCTTCATGTAGGCGATCAGCGTCTCGCCGTAGAATTCCTGTCCGGTCACGGCCTGCACCCGGGTCTCCAGGATATGGGTGTGGAACGGCACGTCATGCGCCTGCGCCAGTTCCATCGCCTCCTGCATCAATTCGGGCGTGCAGCGCTGCGGGGCGGAGGGCGCCACCATGAAATTCAGCCGCCCGGCACGACCGTGGTGATGCTCCAGCGCATGGCGGCAATGGGCCAGCCATTCCGCGCCGTCCGCCGCGCCCAGCGCATCGGCCTGCGCGCACAGATCGGAGGGCACCATTTCGCGCGTGAAGGGGATGGTATCGAGGAACGGCCGGTCCACCACGTGGCCCGAGATCGTGGCGCGCAGCCCCACATCCTCGTAGGCCTGGAACACCGCCGCCAGCTGCTCGGGCGTCTGGCGGGGACTTTCGTAGACATCGTCGGTGACGCAGGTGGTGCCGGTCTTGAGCGATTCCATCGCGCAGAGCGCGGTGCGCAGGTAGACCAGCCGGGGCGAGAGGGTCTGCGCGCCGAGGATCGGATAGGCATAGAGCATCCAGACCTCCAGCGGCATGTTGTCGTAGCGGCCCTTGTAGAGCGCCTCGGGCGAATGCATGTGGCTGTTGACCAGCCCCGGCATCACCAGCTTGCCGCGCCCGTCGATCACGGTATCGGCCCGCGCGTCGCCCGCATCGCCCACGGTGACGATCCGGTCGCCCTCGATCAGCACGTCGGCGCTGGTCGGTCGCGCGTCCTGGCCTGGCGCCATGGTGATGACCCGGGCACCCTTGATGAGAATGGACATGTTCAGTTGCTCTCCCCTGGAAGGACATAACCCACATCGGCGGGCCAGCTTGCGAAGACGGCGGCGCCGGGCTTGAGATCGAGCCCGTCGAGCTCGCTCTGCTGTTTCTGGACCTTCATCTCGGTCCCGTCCGACAGCCGCAGCATGATGGTGACGAAGGAGCCGGTGAATTCCTCGGTCAGCACATGGGCGGACAGCTCGTTCGCGCCTCCCGAGGCCGCGCCGGCCAGTGCCACCCGGTCGGCGGGCACCAGCAGGCTGGCCGGCGCGCCCGGCGCGGGCGGCGTACCCCGGCCGGCCGCGAAGGCACCCACCGGCGTCTCCACCCGGCCCGAGGCGCCCATGCGCCCGTCGAGGATGGTGTTGGCGCCCACGAACTGGGCCACGAAACGATTGGCCGGCGCCTGGTAGACCTCTTTCGGGGCGCCGATCTGCTGAACACGCCCCCCCGCGAGGATCGCCACCCGGTCCGCCATGGCGAAAGCCTCGGACTGGTTGTGCGTGACATAAAGAAAGGTGATGCCCAGCTCGTTGTGCAGCCGCTTCAGTTCGGATTGCATGTGCAGCCGCAGGTTGGCGTCCAGCGCCGAAAGCGGCTCGTCCAGCAGCAGGATGTCCGGTTGCAGCGCCAGCGCGCGGGCGATCGCAACACGCTGGCGCTGACCGCCCGAAAGCTGGTGGATCGACCGCTCTGCGAAATCCGCGATGCCCAGCCGGTCCAGCCATTCCAGCGCGCGCTTGCGCCGGTCCGGCCCGGCAAGCCGGCGTTTCTGCTTCAGCCCGAACTCCACGTTCTCCAGCACCGACAGGAAGGGAAACAGCGCGTAGCTCTGCCAGACCATCGGCATGTCGCGTTCCCAGGGCGGGGTTCGGGTGATGTCGTCGGCGTTCCACATCAGCAGCCGCCCGGCGCTGGCATATTCCAGCCCCGCGATCAGGCGCAGCGTCGTCGTCTTGCCGCAGCCCGAGGGGCCCATCAGCGCGATGAACTCGCCCTTCTCGATCGCCAGGTCGGTGGGGTGCAGCGCCACCGTGTCGCCGAAACTCTTGCTCACCTGGTCGAGCACCAGGATGGGATTGGGCGTGGCCATCAGCGCACCTCCTTGTCGGCTCTGCGTGTCGTGAGGATCTGGGCCACCAGCACCAGCGCGATCGAGATGAAGAAGACGATGGAGCCGATGGCGTTGATGCGCGGGCTGACCTGCCCCTGGAGCAGGGCGAGGATGCGCACCGGCAGCGTCTCGTTCATGCCGGACACAAACCACGCGATCATGAACTCGTCGAACGACACCGCCGCCGTGATCGCCAGCGCCGAAAAGATCGCCGGCCTGCAGAACGGGATCACCACGCTGCGCATGGTGGACCAGCGCGTGGCGCCCAGGTTCCAGGCGGCGCCCTCCAGGTCGGGGCTCATCTCGGCCAGCCGCATCCGGATCAGCGCCATGGCGAAGGGCGCGCACAGCACCACATGCCCCGCGATCACCCCGGTGAGCGTGCCCACCAGGTCGATCAGCGAAAAGAACGACAGCATCGCCAGCCCGAGGATCAGCACCGGCACCGTGGGCGGCAGGGTGGCCAGCGCCAGAAAGGCCATCTTGCCGGTGAAGCGGAAGCGGTAGTCCACATAGGCGGTCGCGAAGCCGATGAAGGTGGCGATCACCGAGACGATCGCCGCCACCTGAAGACTGCGGAGGAAGCCCGCGCGCACCGTTTCGTCGGTGAAGATCAGCCGATACCATTCCAGGCTGAACCCGCCCCAGGGCAGGCTGGGGTATCGGTCTGCATTGAACGAGAACACGATGATCGACACCACCGGCGCAAGGATGAACAGGAAGATCAGGATGGTGAAGCCGCCCAGCAGGCGGTCTGCCCATGCGCCGCTCATGCCCGCGCCCTCCCACGGCCATAGGCCAGCGCCAGCGCCGAGAACAGCACCACGACCAGCGTGACGATCATCACCACCGCCACCACCGCCGCGCGCGGCCAGTTGTTGCCGGATTTCGCCTGGTCCACGATCAGGATCGAGAGGGTCGGCGGGGTGGATCCGCCCAGGAAGACCGGGCTGACATAGTCGCCGAAGGCCAGGATGAAGGCGAAGGTCGCCGCCAGGATCAGCCCGATCCGCGCCGAGGGGATCACCACGGTGAACACCGTGCGCACCGGCCCGCAGCCCAGGTTGTGCGATGCGCCCACAAGGTCGCGGTCGACGTTGGACAGGGCGAAGAACTGGATCAGGATCACCAGCGGCAGGCACAGCGTCAGGTATCCGATCACCGTGGCGAAGGAGCTGTTCAGCAGCGACAGCGCCGGAATGCCCACGCCCCCCAGCACCGCGTTCACCACGCCCTCCTGCGCCAGGATGATCATCCAGGCATAGACCCGCACCAGGTAGGAGGTGAAGAACGGCGTGATCAGCATGAACAGCGCCAGACGCTTGACAGAGGGCCGGGCCCGGAAGGCCAGGTAATAGGCCACCGGAAAGGCCAGCAGGCTTGCCGCCACCGCCGTCACGACACTGATCTGGGCGGTGTAGAACAGCCCGTCCCAGAAAAAGCCCCGAGTGAACATGCGCTCCCAGTTGGAGAACACGAAATCCGGGGTCAGGCGGTAGTTGCGCACCACCCAGAAGGTCATCCAGACGAGGAAGACCAGAGGCGCGAGAAAGAACATGCCCTGCCAGATCAGCGCGGGCGACGCCCAGAAGGCGGCGAACCCGTCGATCCGGGGGCGGCGTCGGGGGGCGGAGGTGTCGGCCATGAGGTCTCAGCCTTCGGTCGGACGGCAAGGACGGGGGCGCGCCCCCCGGCAGGGGCGCGCACGGCGTTTCGTCCGGTGTCTCGGAAGCGGGCCTGCCGGCACGAGGCGCGCGGCCCCACCGGCAGGCCCGTGGCGCATCAGGACTTGAAGTCGGTCCAGACGTCGGTCCAGTCCTCGACGGGCTGCTGGATCGGCGTCTTGCGGATGTGGATCTTGCCTTCCGCGAACTCGTCCATCACGTTGCGGTCCTCGAAGGTGTGCCGCAAGAGCTTGGCATGGTCCGGCGCATCCTTGTTCAGCTGCACCCAGCCCTCCCGCGACGGGATCGAGGCGTTGTAGGCCGGCATCCGCGCAGTGCGGCTCTGGCCCTCAGGCGAGGTCATGTACTGGATGAAGGCCTTGGCCAGGTCCGGCTTGGGCGTGCCCTTGGCGATGGAGAGCGACTCGGTCCATTGCAGCCCGCCCTCGCGCGGCACCCAGCTGTCCACCGGTACGCCATCGGCCGACAGCAGCAGCGTGATCCAGTCGCCCACCCCCGGAATGATCGCCGCATCGCCATTGGTGAGCGACGAGAAGGTGTTGGCCATCGAGTAGAAACCCGAGGTCTGCGGCTTCAGCGACATCAGCGACTCGGTCAGTCGGCCAAAGCCCGCATCGTCGATATCGAACGGGTTGTCATTGCCCGCGGCCAGGCCCACGCAGCCCATCGAGGGCAGGTACCAGTCGAAATAGCCCACCTTGCCGGTGACCTTGGGATCCCACATCGCCTGGTAGGTATCCACCTCCTCGCGGGTGAACACGTCCGTGCGGTAGGACACGCCGAGGAACCCGTAGCGGATGATCATCGAGTAGAGATCGCCATCCAGCCAATGGCCCTCGAACTGCTGGAACTCCGGAAAGAAATCCTCGAACGGGTAATCCTCGGGGGTCAGCGGATCGATGAAGCCCGCGTCGCGCAGCTGCACCACGTATTCCGCATCGGCCAGGATCACGTCATAGGCACCCACAGGCGACTGGCTGACCAGCGCCATCATGTTGTCGCCGCCGACATATTCCTTGGCCACCACCTTGACGCCATACTGCTCCTCGAAAGCGCCCACCACGGCGGGGTCGTTATGGCCGGGCCAGCACAGCAGGTTGAGCGTGTTCTCCTGCGCCCGCGCCACGTAGGGGCTGGAGAGCAGCGGCATCGCCGCGGTGGCGCCCAGGCCCCGCAGGACGGTCCGGCGGTTCAGGCCCTTGCGCAGGCCCGCATATCTTCTGAAATCGGTCATTTCCCTGTCGTCCTTCCTTGTTGATCGTTCGAGGGGCGCTCAGCCCTGAAGCGCACCGAAGCCGGGCTGCTGCGTCCACAGGTCCAGCACCTCGCGCGCCTCGGTCGGCAGCAGCCGCTCGGCGGGCAGGGCACGGTCGTGCAGGTCGGCGCGCACCATCTCCGTCAGCGGCGCGAGGTCGAAGCCCATGTCGGCCGCATCGGCCAGCGTGTTGGCGTAGTAGAGCTTGCCGATCCCGGCCCAGAACATGGCCGCGACGCACATCTCGCAGGGCTCGCAGGTGGTGTAGAGTTCGCAGCCCGACAGGTCCCAGGTGCCCAGGTTCCGGCCCGCGTCGCGGATCGCCTCCACCTCGCCATGCGAGGTGGGATCGTTGCGAGTCACGACATGGTTGCAGCCCTCGCCGACGATCCTGCCGTCCTTGACCACGACCGCCCCGAAAGGCGCCGCGCCCTGTTCCAGCATCTCGCGCCGGCTGATCTCGATCGCCCTGCGCATGAAATCCGTCTTGTCCATGTCCCGTCCCCCGTGGCCGACGCGAGGCCAGAACGCGGGGAATCGGGGGGCGCGTCAAAGGACTCGGGGCCAGCGGCCGGGCTTGCCCCGGAATTGCGGCGAAAATCGCCAAGAATTTGTGCAGCATTGGCTCACTTGCACGAATTCGTGCAGTGGACAGAAGACAACTGTCCCGACCAAGAGGCCGCGCAAAGGCCCCTTGTCGCCCGCGTCCGCCCGGCTCGAAACCCGGCCGGGCTCCGCGGGGCGTGGCTCATTCCGGCAAGAGCTTGCCGGGATTCAGGATGTTCTGCGGGTCCAGCGCCGCCTTCACCGCACGCATCGCGGCGAGCGCCACCTTGTCCTTGCGCCGCGCCATGGACGGCAACTTGGACAGCCCGATCCCGTGCTCGGCGGAAAAGCTGCCGCCCAGGTCCAGCGCCACCTCCTCCACCGCCTCCATCACTGCGTCGGCCACCGCCGGATCCTGCGACGTCAGATGCACCGGGTAATGCACGTTGCCGTCGCCCAGATGCGCCACCGGCGTGGTGACGCACCCCGGATCGACCCGCTCCGCGGCTTCTCCCGCACGCTCGAGAAACGCCTCCACCCGGTCCAGCGGCACGGCGATGTCGTTGGTGATCAGCGGCGTGCGGCTCAGGCAGACTTCGGCCGCCGCCTCGCGCCGGGCCCACATCTCGCGGCGCTGCGCCTCGTTGCGCGCCACCACCGCGTCCAGTACCGCACCCTCCTCGAACAATCCCTCCAGAACCTCTTCGAGATAACGCACCAGGGGCACCTGCCCCTCGGCGTCGGGCTCGGCATCGCGCGAAGCGGTGGCGCCCACCTCCAGCAGGATGTTGACCTCGTGCATGGTGTCGAAAGGCGCGCGGGCCTGCGGATCATGCGCCAGATGCGCCTCGATATAGCGCCGGGGCATGTATTCGAACGCCTCAACCGCGCCGCCCGTGGCCTCCTGCATCCGGTTCAGCAGATCCAGCGCGGCGCCCAGGCCCGGCACCGCCACCATCGCCGTGGCATAGGCGCGCGGCTTCGGCGCCAGCTTCAGCACCGCCGCGGTGATGATCCCCAGCGTGCCCTCGGCCCCGATCATCAGGTGGCGCAGGTCGTAGCCCGAGTTGTTCTTGTGCAGCGCGCTCATCAGGTCCATCACCTCGCCCGAGGCCAGCACCACCTCCAGCCCCAGGCACAGGTCGCGCGTATTGCCGTAGCGCAGCACGTTCGAGCCCCCCGCATTGGTGGACAAGACCCCCCCGATCATGGCCGAGCCCTTGGCCCCGAAGGTCAGCGGAAACACCAGCCCCTCCGCCTCCGCCGCCTCGTGCAGCGCCGAGAGGATCACCCCGGCCTCCGCTATCGCCATCCGGGCGCCGGGCCGGATCTCGCGGATGCGGTTCATCCGGTCGAGCGACAGGAGGATCGCCCCATCCGCCGTCGCGCCGCCATTCAGCCCGGTATTCCCCGAGACCGGCACCACCGGCGTTCCGGTGGCGCTGGCAAGCCGCATCACCTCGGCCACCTGAGCGGTGCTGTCGGGACGCGCCACCACCAGCGGGTGCGAGACATACTTGCCGGTCCAGTCGGAATGCCAGCGTGCGGCATCCGCGCCGAGCGCGACACCCTTCGGGCCCAGGATGGAGGTCAGTCTCTCGGTGATGTCCATGTGGCGCGGCCCTCCCTTTTCGGCGCCACTCTCGCCCAGCCGGCCGGGCGGCGCAAGCGGGCCGCGCGGCTCGGGCGCATGCGGGGAAACGTTCCCCGGCCTTGGGGATCGGCACCAGCCGCGCGCCGCCGCGGACACAGAGATCGCACCGCTCCGGGCCATGCACCGAGGCGATGCGGATCGCGCTTTCGGCTTTCACGGTGCAATGACCATAGGCAGCGCCAGCGCGCCGCCCGGCACCGTCTCCGACAGCGCGGCAAGGCCCGTCATCGCATCACCCGCGCGGGTGCGCCGCTCCTGCGCGGCAAGCGGCAAGGCGGCAAGACAGGCGAGCGGGACCGCGAAAAACCACATCCCGCATGATCGAACGACCGCGCAAGCGGTGCGGTCACGATCCGCCGACACGGGGCCTCGCGGTCCCGCGATCGCCCCACCCCGGCTTCATCGTTCTTCAAATACGCAAGGGATCGCCCCGCAGGCCATACCGGGCGCGGCCGGTCAGGCGACCATCTTCTCGGCGTTCTTGAGATCGACACTGACCAGCTGGCTCACGCCCTTCTCCTGCATCGTCACGCCGAACAGCCGGTCCATCCTGGCCATGGTCACCGCGTGGTGGGTGATGATGAGGAACCGGGTGTCGGTGCGGCGGCACATCTCGTCCAGCATGTCGCAGAACCGGGTGACGTTCGCGTCGTCCAGCGGCGCGTCCACCTCGTCCAGCACGCAGATCGGCGCCGGGTTGGCCAGGAACACCGCGAAGATCAGCGCCAGCGCGGTCAGCGTCTGCTCGCCCCCCGAGAGCAGCGACAGGGTGGACAGTTTCTTGCCCGGCGGCTGGCACATGATCTCCAGCCCGGCCTCCAGCGGATCGTCGGATTCCACCAGCACCAGCTTGGCCTCGCCGCCGCCGAACAGATGGGTGAACAGCAGGGTGAAGTTCGAATTGACCTGCTCGAAGGCGGTCAGCAGCCGTTCGCGGCCCTCGCGGTTCAGGCTGGCGATGCCGTTGCGCAGGGTGCGCACGGCCTCTTCGAGGTCGACCTTCTCGCGCACCAGCTCGTCATGCTCGGCCTGCAGCTCGCGGGCGTCCTCCTCGGCGCGCAGGTTCACCGCACCCAGCGCGTCGCGCTGGCGCTTGAGGCGGTTCACCTCGGTCTCGATCGCCTCCGAGCCGGGCATCGCACCGGGATCGAGGCCCAGCCGCTCCAGCAGCACGGGCGGCGTCGTCTCCAGCTCGTCCGCGATGCGGGCCTCGGCCTGCGACACGCCCTCGCGGGCGGCCTCGGCGCGGGCCTCGGCGGCGGCGCGGGCCTCGCGCGCGTCCGAAGCCCCGCGCTCGGCAGCCCGCTCGGCCGAAACCGCCTCGCGCAGCGCCGTCTCGGCGGCGGCCAGCGCGTCGGCAGAGGCCTGGCGGCGGGTCTCGGCCTCCTCGGTGGCGCGCGACAGCTTCTCGCGCGTCGCGGCCAGTTCGCCCGGCAGGCGCGCAGCCGCGGCCAGTTCCGCCTCGCTCGCGGCCTTGCGCCCGGCCAGTTCCGTGCTGCGGGTCTCGGCCGTGGTCAGCCGGTGGCGCCAGCCCGACAGCTCCTTGGCGACAGTCTGCGCACGGGCGATGCGGGCCTCGCCCTCGCGCTTGAGCTCGTCATGGGCCGAGCGCCGCGCCATCATCATCATGCGCGCGGCCTCGACCGTCATCTTCACGTCCTCGACGCGGGCACGGGCGGCCTCCAGGTCTTCCAGCCCGGCGACACCGCGTTCGGCCTCGCGCAGCCGGATCCTGGCCTCGGAGGCCTCCTCCTCGTGGCGCGTGGCGGCTAGGCGCAGGCTTTCCAGCTTGCCCTCGGCCAGGTTGCGCTCCGCCTCGGCACGGCTTAACGCGCGATTCGCCTCGGCCGCGCGGGCATCGGCGGCGCGGCGGGCCTCGCGCGCGGCCTTGTCCGCGTCGGTCAGCCGCGCCAGTTCGGCGGTCAGCGCCTCGTGCGCGCCGCGCGCGCCGTCCAGCCGGGCATCGGCGCGGGCCATCTCCTGCTTGAGCTGCTCCAGCCGGTTGAGCTGCTGCAGACGCAGCGCGGCGGCCGAGGGCGCATCCTCGGCCCAGGCGCGGAACCCGTCCCAGCGCCACAGGTCGCCCTCCTGACTGACCAGCCGCTGGCCAGGACGCAGGAGCGGTTGCAGGCGCGGGCCGTCCTCCGGCGCCACC
>Ga0008833_1000825_pt1 | contig 21079 bp, 16 predicted proteins | sample HotLakConsoUCCLE_FD_62216 | JGI IMG/M metagenome (GOLD analysis project Ga0008833, IMG submission 62216) | Hypersaline microbial mat communities from Hot Lake, Washington, USA - Hot Lake Consortium UCC-LE | ecosystem: Environmental > Aquatic > Non-marine Saline and Alkaline > Hypersaline >... | reverse complement strand
CTCTTCCAGCGACATGCGGATCCGGGGTCAGGCGCACCGCGTCGTCGGTGCCGCTGGCGCGCACGTTCGTCAGCTTCTTGCCCTTGAGCGGGTTAACTTCCAGGTCGTTGTCGCGCGAATGCTCGCCGATGATCATGCCCTGGTAGACCTGCTCCTGCGGGCCGATGAACATCCGGCCGCGCTCTTCCAGGTTCCACAGCGCATAGGCCACCGCCTGGCCGTCCTCCATCGAGATCAGCACGCCCGCGCGCCGGCCCGGGATCGGCCCCTTGTGCGGGGCCCAGCCATGGAACACCCGGTTCAGCACGCCGGTGCCGCGGGTATCGGTGAGGAATTCGCCGTGATAGCCGATCAGCCCGCGAGAGGGCACATGCGCGACGATCCGGGTCTTCCCGGCGCCTGCGGGTTTCATCTCGACCAGTTCGCCCTTGCGCGCGCCGGTCACCTTCTCGATCACCGCGCCGGAATAGTCGTCATCCACGTCGATGGTGACTTCCTCGATCGGTTCCAGCGTCTGGCCGTCCTCTTCGCGCAGCAGCACCTGCGGACGCGAGATCGACAGCTCGAACCCCTCGCGGCGCATGTTCTCGATCAGAACGCCCATCTGCAATTCGCCGCGCCCCGCCACCTCGAAGGCCTCGCCTCCAGGCGTGTCGGTCACGCGGATCGCCACGTTCGATTCGGCCTCCTTCATCAGCCGCTCGCGGATCACCCGCGATTGCACCTTCTTGCCGTCGCGGCCCGCCAGCGGGCTGTCGTTGATCCCGAAGGTCACGGTAATGGTCGGCGGATCGATCGGCTGGGCGGGCAACGGGTCTTCCACGGCGAGCGCACAGATCGTGTCGGCCACGGTGGCCTTCTGCATGCCAGAGATGCTGACGATGTCGCCGGCCACCGCCTCGTCGATCTCCTGCATGCCGAGCCCGCGGAAAGCCTGGATCTTGGTGACGCGGAATTGCTCGATCTTCTGGCCCACGCGCGAGAGCGCCTGCACCGTGGCGCCCACCTTCAGCCGGCCCGATTCCACCCGGCCCGTGAGGATGCGCCCGAGGAACGGGTCGGCCCCCAGCGTGGTGGCGAGCATGCGGAAATCCTCGTCCTTGCGCGCCTGCTGGCGCGGCCGGGGAACGTGGTTCACGATCAGCTGGAACAGCGCGCCCAGATCCTTGCGGGGCCCGTCGAGCTCGGCATCGGCCCAGCCCGAACGGCCCGAGGCGTAAAGATGCGGGAAGTCGAGCTGGTCCTCGTCGGCACCCAGGTTGGCGAAGAGGTCGAACACCTCGTCCAGCGCGCGGTCGGGTTCCGCGTCGGGCTTGTCCACCTTGTTCAGCACCACGATGGGCCGCAGCCCCAGCGCAAGCGCCTTGGAGGTGACGAATTTCGTCTGGGGCATCGGGCCCTCGGCCGCGTCCACCAGCAGCACCACGCCGTCCACCATCGACAGGATACGCTCCACCTCGCCGCCGAAATCCGCGTGGCCGGGCGTGTCGACGATGTTGATGCGCGTGCCCTTCCATTCCACCGAGGTGGCCTTGGCCAGGATCGTGATGCCGCGTTCGCGCTCCAGGTCGTTGCTGTCCATGGCGCGTTCGGCCACGGCCTGGCCGACGCGGAAGGCGCCCGATTGCTTGAGCAGTTCGTCCACCAGCGTCGTCTTGCCGTGGTCCACATGCGCGATGATGGCGACGTTGCGAAGATCCATATCCGGAAATGTCCTTGATGCGTTTCGCCGCCACATAGGGGTCCGCGCCGCAAAAGGCCAGAGCCGCATTGCCGCGCAGCGGCATTGGCGCGTTGACGGCGCGGCCCGAAATTGTAAAGATTTTATGACGAACACCCCGAAGGGAGGTTGACCGGATGCGCCATTTGCGGCTTTCCGGCGGTCGGGGCAGGTTTGATTTGCTGTTGCTTTCGGTTCTCTGGTTCCTCGACCTGTGCCTGATTGCACTTCACGGATTTCTCGGCCTGCGCCGCGCCGCCGACCCGGCCGCCCCCTGGCCCGATTTTCTGAACATCGCCCGCGACGCCAGCCTTCCGGAGCTTCTTGGCTATGCCAAGTGGCTGGCGGTGGTGCTGTGCCTGCGGGCGGCGTGGCGCCGGCGGGCCGATCCGCTGCTTGCGGCGGCGGCCCTCGTCTTTCTGCTTGCCTTGGCCGATGACAGCCTGCGCCTGCATGAACGCAGCGCCGACCTGCTGATGGCGCTGGATCTGCATCTGCGCCACGGGCCCTGGATCTTTCCGGCTGGCGAATTGGCGGTCTGGGGCGTGCTGGGGGTGATCGCGCTGGCAGTGCTGGCCCGTGCCCTGCCGCGCAGCAGCGCGGAGGTTCGCGCGCTCTTGCTGCCGCAAGCGCTGTTGTTCCTGGGCGTGGTCTTCTGCGCGGTCGTGCTGGACCTCGTGCATGGCGCGGCAGAGGATCTCAGCCTGGTCGCAGGTCTGCTGGGGATCTTCGAGGATGGCGGAGAGATGGTGTTCCTCTCGGCCATGGTGGCGCATGCCTGGCCCAGTTTCTGCCGGCCGGCACCGGCACGTTAGCGCGGCCACCGCCCCGATGACCTGCGCGCCCACCGCCTCGGATGCCATCGCGCTTGCCATATTGCGCGCAGGGCAGGCTCAGAAATCCTTGAGCCTGCGGGTGGTTTCCGGGTCGAGAAAACCTGCCACCGTCGCATCGGTCTCCAGCGCCATGGCGCGCTCCAGGTCGGCATGGGCGACCGTGTTCAGAACACGTTTCATCGCTCGGCAGGACAGCGGCGGCAGCGCCGCGAGGCGGCGCGCCACGTCCATCGCCTCGGCCTCCAGCGTCGCATTCGGCACCACGCGCCAGGCCAGCCCGTAGTCCCGCAACGTCGCCGCGTCGTAGCGTTCGCCCAGGAACAGCATCTCGCGCGCCCGCGCCAGCCCCACGAGGGCAGGCAGCAGCGCCGTGACACCGCCGGTCACGAAAAGGTTCAGCGAGACCTCGGGGAAGAAGCCTTTCGCGCCTTCTCCCCAGAGCGCGAAATCGCAGTTGATCGCCCATTCGAAGCCGCCGCCCACGGCCCAGCCGTTGATCGCGCCCACCACGGGCTTGGGCCCGCGCATGATGGCACGGGTGGCGCGCTGGATCGCGTCGACCAGCGCTCGGGCCTGCTCCTCGGTCTCCGGCTGCACATGATCGTGCCGGTCGTCGCCCGCGCAGAAGGCCCGGCCCTCGCCGGTGAACAGGATCGCGCGGGTCGCCGGGTCTGCATGGGCGTCGTCGAAGGCGCGGGCCACGTCCTCGATCAGACGCGGGTTCATGGCGTTCAGCCGCTCCGGCCGGTTCAGCGCCACGCGCCGCACGCCGCCCTCGTGCAGGGTGCTCAGCACCGTGTCGTAGGTGAAATCGCTCATGCGCCTCTCCGTATCACGCGTTTCGTCTTGCCCTCGGTCACCGGGAAATGGCCGGCCGGGCGCAGGGTGACCCGGGCCGTGGCGCCCAGTGCGCGCTTGATCGCCGCTTCGGTGGCCCGGGCGAGATCGGCGCTGTCCGGCGTGCCCGGGGCCAGTTCCACCTCCAGCGGCAGGTGGCTGTAGGGCGGCGGGCCGTCCAGCACGATGCGATAGTCGCCCGACAGGCCCGCCATGGCGTTCACCACCGCCGCCACCATGCTGGGAAACAGGTTCAGGCCTCGCACCACCACCATGTCGTCGCTGCGCCCGATCACCCGGAACCGAAAGCCGGTGCGCCCGCAGGCGCAGGGCCCGGTGGCGTCCACCGCGATGATGTCGCCGGTGCGGAACCGCACCAGCGGCTGGCAGTCGCGCAGGAGATGGGTGAGCACCAGCTCGCCCTCGGCCCCGGCCTCCAGCGGCAGCGGCGCGCCGTCGTCCGGCGCCACCAGTTCGGGCCAGAGCATTTCGGCCGCCATGAAATGCAGCCGCGTGTCATGCCCGCATTGCGCGGCGAAGTTGGAAAACACGTCCGAGACGCCGTAATTGGCGTTGCGCGCCTGCATGCCCCAGGTCTCTTCCAGCCGGGCCCGGAAGGCCGGATCGTCCAGCCCCGGCTCGCCTCCGAAAAGCCCGAGCCTCAGCCCCAGGTCGCGCGGGGCGAGGCCGGCAAACCGCTCGACCAGAACCCGCTCCAGCACCGCCGGATAGGAGGGGGTGCAGGAGATCGCGGTGATCCCGAGCTCCCGGATCGTGCGGATCAGCAACTCGGTGCCGCCCACGCCGAAGGGCACGACCAGCGCGCCGGTGGCCTCCAGCGTCAGGTGATCGGTCACCCCGCCCATCCACATCTGGTAGTTCAGGCAATGCACCACCATATGCCCCGGGCCCAGCCCCGCAGCGCGGTGGCTGCGCCCGCCCACCGCGGCCGTGATCGCGCAATCGCGCGCCGAAAGCGCGAGGTTCATCGCCTGTCCGGTGGTGCCCGAGGTGCGGTGCAGCCGCACCGCCGCCTCGCGCGGGGCGGCGAGATAGTCTCCGAAGGGCGGGTGCGCGGCCTGCGCGGCACGCAGCTGCGCCTTGTCGGACAGCGGCAGGCGGGGCAGGTCGCGCAGGTCGTCCGGAGGGGAAAGCTCGCCCCACAAGTCCCGGTAGAAGGGCGAGTTTTCCGAAACATGCCGCGCCTGAGCCCGCCACGCCGCCTGCTGGTGCGGCCAGAGGGTCTGCGGCGAAGCAAACTCTGCGTCTTGCACAAGGTCCATCCGGCCTGCCTCCTTGCCCGTTCCGGTCATCAGCCGTCATCCGGATCGCGCCGTCAACCCGGCTCATATTGACTGTCGTCAAGGCGCAGCCTGATCGGAGCGCGCAGGTTGGGCGCACAGGACGGACAGGGAGAACACCATGCCCGACACCCCGGAACCGCTTGCCGCCGACCTTCTGGGCCCGCGCGTCGACCCGGCGTCGCTGCCCTACTCCAGCACGGCCGAGGCCGAACCGCTGGAGGGGCTGATCGGGCAGGAGCGGGCGATGGACGCGATCGGGCTGGCCGCCCGCATGGCGCATCGCGGGTTCAACCTGTTCGTGGTGGGCCCGCGCGGCACCGGGCGGCACCGGGCCGTCTCCGGCGCGCTGAGCGCGCGCGCCGGCGCGCGTCCCGTGCCGGATGACTGGGCTTATGTGAACAATTTCGACGCGCCGCACCGCCCGCGCGCGCTGAGGCTTCCGCCCGGTTCGGCCGAGCGGCTGCGCGCCGCCATGGAGGAACTGGTGGACGATCTGGCCATCGAGATCCCCTCGCTCTTCGAATCGGAGGATTACCAGACCCAGCGTCGCGCCATCGACGAGGAATTCGGCGAGAAGCAGGAAAGCGCCATGGCCGATTTCGCCGACCGCGCGCGGGCCGAGAACGTGGCGATCCTGCGCACGCCGATGGGTTACATGCTGGCCGCGATGCGCGACGGCGAAGTTGTGCGCAAGGAGGATTACGAGAAGCTTCCCGAGGACGAGCAGGGCGAGATCGACAAGAAGATCGCCCGTCTCCAGGAAGAGCTGGGCGAGGTGCTGCGCGCCGCCCCGGCGATGGAGAAGGAACACCGCCGCCGGGTCGAGGCGCTGAATGCCGAGATGGCCGAGCGCGCGGTCTCGGCCCGGATCGCGGAGACGGTGAAGGATCTGGGCGATCTGCCGGGGGTCGAGGGTTACCTGGACGCGGTGCGCGACGACATGATCGCCAATGCGGGCCTGTTTCTCGCCGTGGCGCAGCAGTCCGGCAATGGCCCCTTCCCCGAAGCCGTCGGCCACCACCACGAAGCCGGCCCGTTCCGGCGCTACGCGGTCAACGTGATGGTGAGCCACGCGCCGGACGAACCGGGCGCCCCGGTCGCCACCGAGGACCTGCCCACGCTCGACCACCTGGCGGGCCGGATCGAGCATGCCTCGCAGATGGGCGCGCTGATCACCGATTTCACCATGATCAAGCCCGGCGCGCTGCACCGGGCCAATGGCGGCTACCTGGTGCTCGATGCCCGCGAGGTGCTGTCGGAGCCCTATGCCTGGGATGCGCTCAAACGCTGCCTGAAGTCGGGCGAGATCGCCATCACCTCGCTGGCCGAGCGGCTGAGCCTGATGTCCACCACCTCGCTGGAGCCCGACCCGATCCCGCTGGATATCCGCGTGGTGCTGGTGGGCGATCGGATGCTGCACCTGCTGCTGACGCTGCTGGACCCGGATTTCGGCGAGCTTTTCAAGCTCCAGGCCGATTTCGAGGAGGACATGGAGCGCACGTCGGAGGCGCTGGCGCTCTACGCCCGGCTGCTGGCGGCGCAGGCCGCGCGCGACGGGCTGCGCCCGCTTGACGCACCGGCGATGGCGCGGGTGCTGGACGAGGCCGTGCGGCTGGCCGACGACAACCGCAAGCTCTCGCTCCGGGTGGAGCGGCTGGCCGACCTGATGCGCGAGGCCGATCACTACGCTGCGGAGGCGGACCGGGCGCAACTGGGCGCCGAGGACGTCGTGCGCGCGCTGGAGGCGGCGGATACCCGGGCCGCGCGCATCCGCGACCGGATGCAGGAGGCGATCGAGCGGCACACCATCCTGATCGACACCGAGGGCCGCAAGGTGGGCCAGGTCAACGGGCTGTCCGTGATCTCGCTGGGCGATTTCCGCTTCGGCCGACCCTCGCGGATCACCGCGCGGGTGCGGATGGGCGCGGGCAAGCTCATCGACATCGAACGCGAGGTGGAACTGGGCGGCCCGCTGCATTCCAAGGGCGTGCTGATCCTGTCGGGCTACCTGGCCGCCACCTATGCGCCGGACCTTCCGTTTTCGCTGCATGCGAGCCTGGTGTTCGAGCAGAGCTATGGCGGGGTGGACGGCGACAGCGCCTCCTCGGCCGAACTCTACGCGCTGCTTTCGGCGCTGGCGGAGATCCCGATCCGTCAGGACCTGGCGGTGACCGGCTCGGTCAACCAGCTGGGCGAGGTGCAGGCCATCGGCGGGGTGAACGAGAAGATCGAGGGCTTTTTCGAGACCTGCCGCAGGCGCGGGCTGACCGGCAGCCAGGGCGTGCTGATCCCGCAATCCAACGTGGAACACCTGATGCTGCGCCCGCGGGTGGTGGAGGCGGTGGCGGCAGGGCAATTCTCGGTCACGCCGGTGGCGACCATCGAACAGGGCATGGCGCTGCTGACGGGCCGCGAGGCGGGCGCGCGGGGCGATGACGGCGCGTTCCCCGAAGGCTCGCTCAACGCGGCGGTGGAGGCGCGGCTGCGCGCCTTCGCCGAACGCCGCCGCGACTTCCTGCGCGAGGGCGGGCAGGGCGGCGGGAGCGCCGGACAATGAGCGCCCGGCCCCCCCGGCTGCGGCTGCTGATCGCCGCCTCCAGTTATTCCGACGCGCAGGCGGCGCTGCGGCTGGCCGAACGGCTGGGCGCGGGGCTGGCCTCCGACCTGCTGGGCCTGATGGTGGAGGAGACCGAGGCGCTGGATCTCGCGCAGCTTCCGGGCCGGCAGCTCGTCACGCATTCGGGCCGCATGAGGCCCCCCCCCGCCCCCGAGGCGCTGCGCCGGATGCTCGACCGCGAGGCGCGCGCCTTCGAGCAGGGGCTGGCGCGGCTGGCCGAGGCGCAGATGCTGCGCTGGTCCTTCCGCCGCGAGGGCGGCGAGCTGGTTCGCGGCGTGTTGGCGGCCTTGCAGGGCGGGCAGGGCGACCTGCTGATCCTGGGGCGCGGCATGATGCGGGGCCCCGCCGGCTGCATCCTGGCGCTTGGTCCCGAAGGTGGCGCGGCGGCGGGCCTCGCCCAGCAACTCGGGGCCGCGCTGGGCCTGCCGGTGGAGGTGCTGCGGGAGCCCGACCCGGCGCGCCTCGCGCGGCGGCGGGCGGCGGCGGTGGTGGTGGACCCGGAGAGCGCCGGCCTGTCCGACCCGGCCGCGCTGCGCGCGCTGCTGGTGGCCGCGCGATGCCCGGTCCTGCTGCTGCGTGAACCCGCACTCCCGGGCTTGCCAACCGGCGGGGATTGAGGCTAAACGCTCCCGGTCCCACGGGTGATTAGCTCAGTTGGTAGAGCGCCTCGTTTACACCGAGGATGTCGGGAGTTCGAGTCTCTCATCACCCACCACCGGGCCGGCACCCCCTGTCACCTCGCGAAATCCGGGGTTAGACTGGCCGGGGCGTCGCGGTCCGGAAAGGGCCCCGCCCGTGGCAGGAAGGGGCGGACGATCCATGACCATTCTCGGCGACATGCTGTCCACGCTGATGGAGCGGCGCTACGCGTTCCGCCCGCGCCGCTCGCGCAGGCCCATGCAGACACTTCTCGACTCGCTGCTGGGCAGTCTTGGCGACGTGTCGGGCAGTTCGCTCGCCGCCGAGATCCTCGACAGCTACGGCGCGATGGACGAGGCCGGACGCGCGGATTTCTTCGCGCTGCTGCTGACCCGCTACGGGATCGAGGCCGACGCGCTGGCCGAGGCGCTGGCGCGCTGGCGCGACGAGGCAGGCACCGGAAGCTACCGCGCGCTGCAGGCCGCGGCCGAACCCCGCCGGCAGGAGATCGCCCGACGGCTGAACCAGTTGCCCGGCGCCACGGGCCGTCTGGTGGACATGCGCGCGGACCTGTTGCGCCTGTTGCCCCAGCGCCCCGAGCTGGGGCCGGTGGACGAGGATCTGCGCCACCTGTTCCGCAGCTGGTTCAACCGGGGCTTTCTGGTGCTGCGCCCGATCAGCTGGCACTCGCCCGCCGACATCCTGGAGCGCATCATCAGCTACGAGGCGGTGCACAGCATCGGCAGCTGGCAGGAGTTGCGCCAGCGGCTCGAACCCGAGGACCGGCGCTGTTTCGCCTTTTTCCACCCGGCGATGCCGGACGATCCACTGATCTTCGTGCAGGTGGCGCTGACCCGCGGCGTGCCCGGCGCGATCGGCCCGCTGCTGGCCCCCGATGCGGCGCCGCTGCCCGCCGAGGAGGCCGATACGGCGGTGTTCTATTCGATCTCCAACTGCCAGAAGGGGCTGGCGGGCATCTCCTTCGGCGACATCCTGATCAAGCAGGTGGTGGAGCGGCTTTCGCTGGAACTGCCCGACCTGCAGACCTTCGTGACCCTCTCGCCGATTCCCGGCTTCACCCGCTGGCTCGCGGATGCGGGGCTGGATTCGCAGGCGCTCGCCCCCGAGACGCACGAGGCGCTGGCCGCGCATTACCTGCTGGAGGCCCGCCGCCGCGATGGCCGCCCGCGCGACCCGGTGGCGCGGTTCCACTTGCGCAACGGGGCGGAGGTGCACAAGGTGCATGCCGGCGCCGATGCTTCGGCGCGCGGGCAGGCACAATCGCTGGGGGCGATGGTCAATTATCTCTACGATCCCCGCCGGATCGTGGAGCGGCACCAGCGTTTCGCCGATGACGGAGAGATCGCCGCCGCCCGCGCGGTGAGCCAGGCGGCGAAGAAAGGCGCGGCGCTCCTGCCGCGCATGGAGGCAAAGGCATGACGAACCCGCTCTACGACACGCTGTTCGGCCGGCACGCGGGGGCCGGCACCCCGTTCCTGCACCTGCCCGACGGGCGCAGCCTGTCGCATGACGGTTTCCTGCGCATGGCGGCGCGTTTCGCCAACGCGATCACCCAGGCGGGGCTGGTGCCCGGCGATCGGCTGGCGGTGCAGATCGCCAAGTCGCCCGAGGCGCTGGCCGTTTACGCCGCCTGCGCGCGCGCAGGCGTGATCTTCCTGCCGCTCAATACCGCCTACACCCCGGCGGAGGTCGAGTATTTCGTCGGTAATTCCGGCGCGAAACTGCTGCTGTGCGACAGCGGGGCAGAGGCTGCGCTCGTGCCCGTGGCTGCGCAGCATGGCGCCCGGCTGGAGACGCTGGACGCCGACGGCTCGGGCAGTTTCGCCGACCGCGCGGCCGGTTGCGCCGAGGATTTCGAGACCGTGGCGCGCAGCGGCGAAGACCTTGCGGCGTTTCTCTATACCTCGGGCACCACGGGGCGCTCCAAGGGGGCGATGCTGACGCAGGAGAACCTGCTGTCCAACGCCCGCGTGCTGACCGACTGCTGGCGGTTCACGCAGGCGGATGTGCTGCTGCATGCGCTGCCCATCTTCCATACGCACGGGCTGTTCGTGGCCACCAACATCATGCTCCTGTGCGGCGGGGCGATGCTCTTTCACCCGAAGTTCGACGCGGCCGCCACGATCCGCGACCTGCCGCGCGCGACCGCGATGATGGGCGTGCCCACCTTCTACACCCGCCTGCTGGAGGAAGACGCATTCACCGCCGCGACCTGCGCCAACATGCGGCTGTTCGTGTCCGGCTCCGCCCCGCTGCTGGCCGAGACCCACCGCCGGTTCGAGGCGCGCACCGGGCACCGGATCCTGGAACGCTACGGCATGACCGAGACCAACATGAACACCTCCAACCCGCATGACGGCGAGCGGCGCGCCGGCACGGTGGGCTTTCCGCTGCCGGGGGTGGAGCTGAAGATCCGCGACGCGCAGGGCCGCGATCTGCCGCAGGGCGAGACCGGCGTGATCGAGGTGCGCGGGCCCAACGTGTTCAAGGGCTACTGGCGGATGCCGGAAAAGACCGCCGAGGAATTGCGCGCGGACGGCTTCTTCATCACCGGGGACCTGGGCCGGATCGACCCGGACGGCTATGTGGAGATCGTGGGCCGGGCCAAGGATCTGATCATCTCGGGCGGCTACAACATCTATCCCAAGGAGATCGAGGATGCGCTCGACGCGCAGCCCGGCGTGCTGGAAAGCGCCGTGATCGGGGTGCCGCATCCCGATTTCGGGGAGAGCCCGCTCGCGCTGATCGTGCCCGAGAACGAGGGCCCCGACCTTGACGCGGTGGTGGCGGCGCTCAGGGCGCAGCTTGCGGGCTTCAAGCAGCCGCGGCGGCTGATCCTGGTGGAGGCGTTGCCGCGCAACACCATGGGCAAGGTGCAGAAGGCCGCGCTGCGCGCCACCTATGCGCGCATGTTGCAGGACGGCGCGGCATGAGCCGCGCGCGCCCGGGGACGGCCCTGGCCGATGACCTGCTGCTCGGAAGCGCCACCGCGCAGCTGCGGGCCTTGCGGAACGGTGCGATCAGCGCGGAGGAACTGCTGCGCGCGCATTTCGCGCAGGTGGATGCGCTGAACCCGGCGATCAACGCGGTGATCTGGCAGGACCGTGACGCCGCGCTCGAACAGGCGCGGGCCTGCGATGCGGAGGCCGCCTCGGGCGCCCGGCGCGGGCCGCTGCACGGCCTGCCGATGACCGTGAAGGAAAGCTTCGACCTGGCGGGCGCGCCCAGCACCTGGGGCGTGCCGGAGTGGCGCGACAACATCGCCACCCGGGATGCCGAGGCGGTGGCGCGGCTGCGCGCGGCCGGGGCGATCGTCTATGGCAAGACCAACGTGCCGCCCCGGCTGTCCGAGGGCCAGAGCTACAACGACATCTACGGCACCACCAACAACCCCTGGGACGTGACGCGCGGGCCGGGCGGGTCGTCGGGCGGCGCGGCGGCGGCGCTGGCCAGCGGCATGGCGGCGCTGGAGCTGGGCAGCGATATCGGCGGCTCGCTCCGCAACCCGGCGCATTGCTGCGGGGTGTTCGCGCTGAAACCCACCTGGGGGGTGGTGCCGGTGGCAGGCCATGCGCTGCCCGGTGCGCGGGCCGAGACCGACATCAATGTGGCCGGGCCCATGGCGCGCAGCGCAGCCGACCTGTCGCTGGCGCTCGACGTGCTGGCCGGGCCGGGCGCGATGCAGGCCTCGGCCTGGGCGCTCGCGCTGCCCGACGATCCGCGCGAGCGGCTGTCGGAGTTCACCGTGGCGCTGAAGCTCGACGACCCGGCCGCGCCGGTGGAGGCGGGCTATGTCGCGCTGCTGGAGGAATTCGCGGCCGCGCTGGAGCGGGCGGGCGCGCGGGTGCTGCGCGACACGGTGCCCGATATCGACAGCGAGGCGCATTTCACGCTCTACATGCAGCTTCTGGGTGCCGCGCTCTCCGCCGGGCAGCCCGAGGCCGAGGTGGCGGCGCTGCGCACGCAGATGGAGGCGCTTGGCGATCCCGAGACCACCCGCATCTTCGCCCCCCGGCTGGAAGGGATGCGGCTGCGGCACGGCGACTGGCTGCTGCTGGACGAGGCGCGGCGCACCGCCCGGCGGGCCTTCGACGCCTTCTTCTCGCAGGCGGATGTGCTGATCGTGCCGGTCTGGTGCAACGTGGCCTTCCCGCATGACCAGGCCCAGCCCCGCTTCGCCCGGCGCTTCACCGTCAACGGGCAATCGCGCGCCGAGCTTGGCCAGGTATTCTGGGCGGGGTATTCCGGCGTGGTGCATCTGCCCGGCGTGGTGGGCCCGGTCGGCATGCTGGGCCACATGCCGGCGGGCTACCAGGCCATAGCCGGGCACGGGCGCGACAAGACCGCGCTGGCCTTCGCCCGCGCGGTGGAGCGGGAGATCGGCGGCTTCAACCCGCCCCCGATGGTGAAAGAGGCGGCCGCATGACCCGGCCAGAGACGCGCTTCACCGGTCCCGAGCTTTGTGCGCTGAGCGCGCGCGCGGCGGTGGCCCTGTTGCGCAAGGGCGAAATCTCGCCCGCCGAGTTGCTGACGGCGGCCTACCGCAGGATGGACCAGGTCGAACCGGCGGTGAACGCCACCGTCACCCGCTGCGAGGCCCGGGCAGCGGCCGCGGCCCGTGCGCTCGACCCGGCTTCGCCCGAGGCGCGGGGGCCTGGCTGGCTGGCCGGCCTTCCCGTCGGCATCAAGGATCTGACCATGGTGTCGGGCGTGCGCACCACCTTCGGCAGCACGGCCCTGGCGGATTTCGTCCCCGACGAGACCGACCCGCTGGTGGAGCGGCTGGAGGCGCGCGGCGGGATTGTCGCGGGCAAGACCAACACGCCGGAATTCGGCGCGGGCGCCAACACGTTCAACGGCGTCTTCGGCATGACCCGCAATCCCTGGGACGTGTCGCGCAACGCGGGCGGGTCGTCGGGCGGGGCGGCGGTATCGCTGGCCACGGGCGAGCTTTGGCTAAGCCACGGGTCCGACCTGGCCGGCAGCCTGCGCACGCCGGCCGCGTTCTGCGGGGTGGTGGGGCTGCGGCCCACGCCCGGGCGCTGTGGCGGCGGGCCCGCTCCCGCGGCCTTCACCATCGAGGGGCTGCAAGGTCCGATGGCGCGCGACGTGGGCGACCTGGCGCTGTTTCTCGATACCATGACGGGCTGGGATCCGCGCATGCCGATCTCGATCGAGGCGCCCGCCACGCCCTTCCAGGCGGCGCTGGAGGCCGACCCCGGCCCGATCCGCATAGCCTTTTCCGAGGACCAGGGCGGCTTTGCGCCGGTCGAGCGCGAGATCCGCGCCGTCCTGCGTGCCGCGATGGAAACGCTCGCGCAGGCGGGCCTGACCGTGGAAGAGGGCTGCCCGGACCTGCCGGGGCTGCAGGACACCTATGTCACGCTGCGCGGTGTGCATTACGGTGCGCTGAACGCCTTCCAGCCCGCCCATGTCCAGGCGGCCTTCAAGCAGACGCTGCGCGAGAATACCGAGTTCGGGCGCACCCTGTCGTCCGATGCGATCTACCGCGCCATGCGCCAGCGCACGGTGCTCTACCACGCTATGCGCGAGTTCCTGCAAGGCGTGGATGTGCTGGCGATTCCGGTCACGGGCATCGCCCCGGGCCCGGTGCAGGAAGAATACCCGCGGTCGGTCGATGGCGTGCCGGTGGCCGATTACGTGGATTGGCTGCGCTTCTCCTTTCTCGCCACCACCTGCGCGCTGCCGGCGCTGTCGCTGCCCGCGGGCTTCACGGCGGCGGGCCTGCCGGTGGGGGTGCAGCTGATAGGCCCGCCGCGCGGCGAGGCGCGCCTGTTGCAGGTGGCGCGCGCGATGGAGAGGGCGCTGGCCCTGCCGTCCGGTCCGATCGACCCGATGGGCAGGCCCTGACGCCTCGCGGCGGGCCGGCAGGCCTTGACGCAGGCTGGTGCGCCGGGCGACCCATTGGCCAGCCAGGCGCCGATGCCTCGCCCCTGACACGCGCGCATCTCGCCGCGACGCCCTATGCGGACCGTGTTCGCCGCAGGCTGCGTGCTGGGCACGCTGCGGGTGCTGGTGCTGGTCCCGCGGCCGGGAGAGACCGGCGCGGTGCTGGCCGAACTGCCGCTGATGCTTCCCGCAAGCGCCCTGCCGGCCCGGTGGGCGGCGCGTCGCAGGCTCGTTCCCGCCCCTGCGGCAGCCCGCCCGGCGATGGGGCTCGCCGCCTTCGCGCTCTTGATGCCGGCCGAAACGGGCCTCGCCAGGCGGGGCTTCGGCCGTCCGCTGGCCGAGCACCCGGCGGGTCACGGCAAACCGTCGGCCCGGCCGGGGCTTGCGGGGCAGGGGATGGTCGTGCTCTGGCCGCTGATCCTGGTGCGACCGGACAGCGCTCGGCTCGGGCGGGGATGGTAGGCCCGGAGGGACTCGAACCCCCAACCAAAGCGTTATGAGCGCTCTGCTCTAACCAATTGAGCTACAGGCCCGGCCGAGCCTCTGCTTAGCACCCGGCAGGGCAGGGTCAAGGCTTTCGCATTGCCTGAACCGCACCGATCGTCTAACCCGGCTCTGAAATCGAAGGGGGCCGTCATGACCACGGGCAAGAACGGGCTGACCTACGCCGATGCGGGCGTGGATATCGACGCGGGCAACGCGCTGGTTGACCGCATCAAGCCCGCCGCCGCGCGCACCGCGCGGGCCGGCACCCTGTCGGGGCTGGGCGGGTTCGGTGCGCTGTTCGACCTCAAGGCGGCCGGCTATATCGACCCGATCCTGGTGGCGGCCACCGACGGGGTGGGCACCAAGCTGCGCATCGCCATCGACACCGGCGCGCTGGGCGGCGTGGGGATCGACCTGGTGGCCATGTGCGTGAACGACCTGGTGTGCCAAGGCGCAGAGCCGCTGTTCTTCCTTGACTATTTCGCCACCGGCAAGCTGGCGCTGGACGAGGCGGCGGCGGTGATCGAGGGGATCGCTGCGGGCTGCGAGGGGGCGGGCTGCGCGCTGATCGGGGGCGAGACCGCCGAGATGCCCGGCATGTATGCGGCGGGCGATTTCGACCTTGCGGGATTCGCCGTGGGCGCGATGGAGCGCGGCGCGGCCCTGCCCGCGGAGGTGGCCGAGGGCGACGTGCTGCTGGGCCTTGCCTCGGACGGGGTGCATTCCAACGGCTATTCGCTGGTGCGCCGGATCGTCGAGCTGTCCGGGCTGGGCTGGGACGCGGCCTGCCCCTGGGACGAGGGCAGCCTGGGTGCGGCGCTGCTGGCGCCCACGCGGCTCTATGTCCGGCCCGCGCTTGCGGCGATCCGGTCGGGCGGGGTGCATGCGCTGGCCCATGTCACCGGCGGCGGGCTGACGGAGAACCTGCCGCGCGTCCTGCCCGAGGGGCTGGGCGCCGAGATCGAGCTGGATGCGTGGGAACTGCCGGGCGTGTTCCGCTGGTTGGCGGGGCAGGGCGGGCTGGCCCCCGAGGAGATGCTCAAGACCTTCAATTGCGGCATCGGCATGATCGTGGTCGTTTCGCCCGACCGCGCCGCCGCGCTGCAGGAGGTCCTGGCCCAGGCCGGCGAGCGGGTCACCCGCATCGGGACAGTGCGCGCCGGGGCGGGCGTGCGCTACAGCGGGTCGCTTCTGTGAGCGCACGCGTCGCCATCCTGATCTCGGGCGGCGGCTCGAACATGGTTCGGCTGGTGGAAAGCATGACGGGCGAGCATCCGGCCCGCCCGGTGCTCGTGGTCTCCAACCTGCCCGGGGCGGGCGGGCTGGCGCGCGCCGAGGCGCTGGGCGTGCCCACGGCGGTGGTGGATCACCGGCCCTTCGGCGCCGACCGTGCCGCATTCGAGGCGGCATTGCAGGCGGTGCTGGAACCGGCGCGCCCGGATATCCTTTGCCTTGCGGGCTTCATGCGGGTGCTGACGGCGGGGTTCGTGCGGGCCTGGGAGGGAAGGATGCTGAACATCCACCCGTCGCTTCTGCCGAAATACCGCGGGCTGCACACCCATGCCCGCGCGCTGGAGGCGGGCGATGCCGAGCATGGCTGCACTGTCCACGAGGTGACGCCCGAACTGGATGACGGCCCGATCCTGGGCCAGGCGCGGGTGCCCGTGCTGCCGGGCGACACGCCCGACACGCTGGCCGCGCGCGTACTGGAGCAGGAACATATCCTCTACCCGGCGGTCCTGCGCCGCTTCGCCGGCGGCCTGCGCGACCCGCGTCCGACGGGCTGAGCGGCTGCTTTCCTTCGCCGTCCGGATCGCGTAGACAGAGCGCCACTCTGCGGGGCGGATTTGCCCGGCCCGCCACAGCACAATGACAACAAAAAGACAGCCATGCGCATATTGACCACGACGGAAGAGCTTGCCGCGTTCTGCGATCGCGCCCGCGCGGCGCCCTATGTCACGGTGGACACGGAATTCCTGCGGGAACGCACCTACTATTCCAGGCTCTGCCTGCTCCAGATGGCGATCCCGGGCGAATCCGACGACAGCGCCGTGCTGGTCGATACGCTCGCCGAGGGCCTGTCGCTGGAGCCGCTCTACGGGCTTTTTCGCGAAGAGAGCACCGTGAAGGTGTTCCACGCCGCCCGTCAGGACCTGGAGATCTTCTACGTCGATGCCGGCGTGATCCCCGCGCCGCTCTTCGACACCCAGGTCGCCGCGATGGTCTGCGGCTTCGGCGAGCAGGTGGGCTACGAGACGCTGGTCAAGAAGATCGCGAAGCACACGCTCGACAAGTCCTCGCGCTTCACCGACTGGTCGCGCCGCCCGCTGTCGGAGGCGCAGATGACCTACGCGCTGGCCGATGTGACGCATCTGCGGGTGATCTACGAGGCGCTGGAGAAGAAGCTGCGCGAGACCGGGCGCGAACGATGGGTGGCCGAGGAAATCGCCATCCTGTCCGACCCCGAAACCTACGTGGTGCGCCCCGAGGATGCCTGGAAGCGCGTCAAGACGCGCAACAACGCACCGAAATTCCTGGCCATCGTGCGGGAACTGGCGCGGTTCCGCGAGGACTACGCCCAGCGGCGCGACATTCCCCGCAGCCGGGTCTACAAGGATGACGCGCTGGTGGAACTGGCCTCGACCAAGCCGCGCAACATGCAGGAGCTGGGCCGGTCGCGCCTGTTGCTGCGCGAGGGGCGCAAGGGCGAGATCGCCGAGGGCATCCTGGAGGCGATCAAGGCCGGGATCGAGTGTCCGCCCGACCGGATGCCCAAGCCCGACCTGTCGCGCGAGAAGCTGCAGGTGAACCCGGCACTGGCCGATCTGCTGCGCGTTCTGCTGAAGGCCAAGACCGAAAGCTCGGGCGTGGCGCCGCGGCTGATCGCACCGGCTGCCGATCTCGATGCGCTTGCGGCGGGCGCGCGCGACGTGGCCGCGCTCAGCGGCTGGCGGCGCGAGGTGTTCGGCGAGGACGCGTTGCGCCTGTGCGAGGGGCGGATCGCGCTGGCCGCGAAGGGCCGCGACGTGAAGGTGGTCGAACTCTGACGGGCCCGTGCCGGGGACCGGCGGCTAGCGCCGGCGGCTCTCCTGCGCGTTGCGTGCGCCGATCACCCGGATCACCCGCACGCCCGCAAGCTCCTTGTCCGTGACGAAGGTGGCCACGGTGACGGTGCGCGAGCTTTCGGTGCCCAGGCTGGTTGCGTCGCGCGGCAGCACCACATCGAAGGTGAAGCTGAGGCTGCCTTGGGCCTCCTGCGGCGAGGTGACCGGGGTCAACTGCACCTCGTAGGGGCCTTGGCGGGCGGCAATGCCGGTGGCCCGAACGATCGCCCCGCCGGGTATCGGCTCCACGCTGATATCCTGGATCCGGTCGATCGGCCGGCCCGCATAGACAGCCTCGGGGCGCGAGATCTGGCCACGGCGCGGCAGCAGCGCGTTGCGCTCGTCCGTTGTGACCTCGACCGGGGCGCTGCGGCCGAACCAGTTGAACGGGTTGAGGCGCGACTCGCGCACCGCGCCGCAGCTTGCCAGCACCAGCGCCGAGACCAGAAGCACCGCCACGGATTTGCGCATCGTTCCCGCCCTTTCCCGCCTTTCCTCCCGGTTACCCCATCGGGACCGCGATGAAAAGCGCCAAGGCGGGGCTGGACCCGGGCGGACACAGCGCCTAGGTCAGGGGCGATGACGAGCGGGAGCGAATGAGACATGGCCAGTGCAGCCTTCGAAGAGATCGTCGAGGACTTCGAGTTCCTGGAGGACTGGGAAGACCGTTATCGTCACGTGATCGAGGAAGGCCGCAAGATGGACCCGCTGGACGAGGCGCTGAAGGTGCCCGCGACCAAGGTGGAGGGATGCGCCAGCCAGGTCTGGCTGCACCCGTCGCTGGCCGGAGGCCGGTTCCATTTCGACGGCGACAGTGATGCGATGATCGTGCGCGGGCTGATCGCCGTGCTGCGCCGGCTTTACAACGGGCTGACGCCTTCGGAAGTGCTGAAGGTGGATGCGCGCGCGGAACTCGCGCGGCTCGGTCTGAACGACCACCTGTCTGCGCAGCGTTCGAACGGGCTGCGCGCCATGGTCGAGCGGATCCGGCAGACCGCGGCGGAACAGGCCGGCGCCGCCTGAGCGGCGCCACATCCGCTCACGCCAGCATCAGCACCGGGTTTTCCAGGTTCTCGACGATCGCCGTCAGGAGTTCCGCCCCCAGCGCCCCGTCGATGACCCGGTGATCCACCGACAGCGTCACCGACATAACGGTGGCCGTGCCCAGCGCTCCATCCTCGCCCACGACGGGTTTGCGGATGCCCGCGCCCACCGCCAGGATCGCGCCATGCGGCGGGTTGATGACCGCGTCGAAATTCTCGATGCCATACATGCCGAGGTTGGAAATCGCGAAGCTGCCGCCCTGGTATTCGTGCGGCGCCAGCTTGCGGTCGCGGGCGCGCGCGGCGAGATCCTTCATTTCGGCCGAGAGCGCCGAGAGGGTCTTGGCCTGCGCGTCGCGCAGCACGGGCGTGAAGAGCCCGCCTTCCACCGCCACCGCCACCGCCACGTCCGACGGCTTCAGGCGTAGGATACGGTCGCCCGCCCAGACCGCGTTGGCCGCGGGCACCGCCTGCAGCGCGTTGGCGCAGGCCTTGATGACGAAATCGTTGACCGACAGCTTCACGCCGCGGCTTTCGAGCTGCGCGTTCAGATCCTTGCGGAAGGCCATCAGCGCATCCATGCGGATCTCGCGGCGCAGGTAGAAATGCGGGATGGTCTGCTTGGCCTCGGTCAGGCGCTGCGCCACCGTGCGGCGCATCCCGTCCAGCGCGACTTCCTCGGTCTCGCGGTCCTCGTACATGCGCAGCACCGCGTTGGGCGACAGACCCTCGGGTTGTTTCGCGGGCAGGGCGGCCTTTGCGGGCGCGGCCTCGGCCCCGTCGGCTTTCTCCGCCTGCGGCGTGGCGCCTTCGACATCGGCCTTGACGATCCGGCCACGCGGGCCGGAGCCCTCGATCCGCGCGAGGTCCAGCCCTTTCTGCGCCGCGATCCGCCGTGCCAGCGGCGAGGCGAAGATCCGTGCGCCCTTGTCGTCGGTGGGGGCGGGCGGGGCGGCCTGCGCGGCCTCCTCGTCCCGTGTCTGCCGGGATTCGGACGCCTTGCCGCCGGCGTCGCCCTGCGTCGCGGCGGGTTTCGGCGCCGCGTCGGCCGTGCTGCCGGTATCGCCGATATCCTCGGCGCTTTCGCCCTCCTCCAGCAGGACGGCGATAGTCGTGTTGACCTTCACGCCCTCGGTGCCCTCGGCCACCAGCAGCTTGCCGATGGTGCCTTCGTCCACCGCCTCGAACTCCATCGTGGCCTTGTCGGTCTCGATCTCCGCCAGCAGGTCGCCGGAGGCGACTGTGTCGCCCTCCTTGACCAGCCATTTCGCCAGCGTGCCTTCCTCCATCGTGGGGGAGAGGGCGGGCATCAGGATTTCCGTGGGCATCGCGCTCTCCTTAACGGTAGGTGACCTTGCGCACCGCCTCCACCACCTCGTCGGTGGTCAGCAGCGCCAGGCGTTCGAGATTGGCGGCATAGGGCATGGGCACGTCCTTGCCGGTGAGGTTGAGCACCGGAGCGTCCAGCCAGTCGAAGGCCTGTTCCATAAGCACCGCCGAGATGTGATTGCCGATGGACGCCACGGGCCAGCCCTCTTCCACCGTGATGCAGCGGTTGGTCTTCTTCACGCTCTCGATCACGGTGGCGGTGTCCATCGGGCGCAGGGTGCGCAGGTCCACCACCTCGGCCTCGATCCCGTCGGCCGCCAGGCGCTCGGCCGCCTCCAGCGCGTAGGTCATGCCGATCCCGAAGCTGACGATCGTCACGTCCGCGCCCTCGCGCCAGACCTTCGCCTTTCCGAAGGGGATGGTGAAATCCTCCATGTCGGGCACCTCGAAGCTCTTGCCGTAGAGGATCTCGTTTTCCAGGAACATCACCGGGTTCGGATCGCGGATCGCGGATTTCAGCAGGCCCTTGGCGTCGGCGGCGGAGTAGGGCATCGCCACCTTCAGCCCGGGGATATGCGCATACCACGCGGCGTAATCCTGGCTGTGCTGGGCCGCCACGCGCGCGGCGGCGCCGTTGGGGCCGCGGAACACCATCGGGCAGCCCATCTGCCCGCCGGACATGTAAAGCGTCTTGGCGGCGGAGTTGATGATCTGGTCGATGGCCTGCATGCCGAAATTCCAGGTCATGAACTCGACGATGGGCCTGAGCCCGCCGAAGGCCGCCCCCACACCGAGCCCGGCGAAGCCATGCTCGGTGATGGGCGTGTCGATCACCCGGCGGGCGCCGAACTCGTCCAGCAGCCCTTGGGTGACCTTGTAGGCGCCCTCGTACTCGGCCACCTCCTCGCCCATGACGAAGACCGCGTCGTCGCGGCGCATCTCCTCGGCCATGGCGTCGCGCAGCGCCTCGCGCACCGTCTGCTTCTTCATGCTGGTGCCCTCGGGCCAGTCGGGGCTGCGGTCGGCAGGGGCCGGGGCAGGGGCCTCCGGCTCCCGCTCGGCGGCCTTCGCCTGCGCTGGGGCGGGTTTCGGCGCGTCGGGCGCGGCGGTGTCCGACCCGCCGCCCTCGGGCAGGTCGTCGGCGCTTTCGCCCTCCTCCAGCAGGACGGCGATGGGCGTGTTGACCTTCACGCCCTCGGTGCCCTCGGCCACCAGCAGCTTGCCGATGGTGCC
>Ga0008833_1000823_pt1 | contig 21131 bp, 24 predicted proteins | sample HotLakConsoUCCLE_FD_62216 | JGI IMG/M metagenome (GOLD analysis project Ga0008833, IMG submission 62216) | Hypersaline microbial mat communities from Hot Lake, Washington, USA - Hot Lake Consortium UCC-LE | ecosystem: Environmental > Aquatic > Non-marine Saline and Alkaline > Hypersaline >... | reverse complement strand
ACACCCTCGAACGCGCGCGGCCCCTGATGCAGCGCCTCGTCGATCTCACCGGGGAAACGGCGAACCTCGGCATCCGGCAGGACGGCAAGGTGCTGTTTCTCTCCCAGGTCGAGACCCACCAGTCGATCCGGGCCTTCTTTCCGCCCGGCACCCTGTCGCCGCTCCACGCCTCGGGCATCGGCAAGGCGCTCCTTTCGGCGATTGAGGATGACGCGATCCGCCGTCTCGTCCGCGAGGCGGGGCTCGAGGGGTTCACGCCGAAGACGCTGACCGGCACGGACCGGCTTCTCGAAGACATCGCCCGCATCCGCGAGCGCGGCTATTCCGTCGACGACGAGGAGCGCACCACGGGAATGCGCTGCGTCGCCGCGCCGATCCGCAACGCTGCGGGCGACGCGGTCGCGGGGCTTTCGGTCTCCGGCCCGGTCAGCCGTATCTCCGACGCTGCGGTCAAGGCATTCGGCGGGCATGTCGTGATGGCAGCGCGCGACCTCAGCCGGGCAATCGGCTCGGCGGAAGCCTGACGTCCGGCGCACGTGCCGACCGGTCCCGCCCACCTCGGCAGGTCCGTGTCGTCATCGCGGCGACACCGCTCAGGCCGCCGTCCGCAGCACGATATCGGGTGACAGGCTCTTCGCGCGCACGTAGCGGCCATTGGGCAGGTCGTTCGCCTCCGCCCGGGCCAGAGCCTCCGGCCCGGTATGGCCGTATTCGCGCCACCGCCCGACAAGCCGCTGGCGCAGCACCGGCTCCGGCACCTCGAGCAGGACGGTAAGGTCGAACAGGGGCGCGAGGCGCGCCCAGGGCTGTTCGGTCGACAGAAGGTAGTTCCCCTCGACCACGACGATGTCCGTTGTCCGCGGAATAAGTCGCGCCGCTCCGCGCGCGACCTCGAGGTTCCGGTCGAATACCGGCACCGCGACCGCCTCCTCGTCATTGGCCTTCAGCCGGCGCAGCATGTGGTCGAGACCGGCGACATCGAACGTGTCGGGCGCCCCCTTGCGGTCGAGAAGTCCAAGCGCCCGCAGGAGACCGTCGTCGAAATGATAACCGTCCATCGGCAGAACCGCTGCCCGACGGCCCTCTCGCTCGTTGAGCCGGACGACGATTTCATCCGCGAGGGTCGACTTGCCGGAACCCGGTGCGCCCGCGATCGCGACGAGCGTTCTCCTGCCTTCTGGCAACGCCAGGAGGCGCTCGAAAAGCAATTGAAACCCCTCCGATACCGACAGGTGAATCTCCACGGCACAGCCTTCGCACATCTGATGCGCTCCGAGCTTGCCCCTACGTCAGCTAACCACGCGGCAACGCCCGAATCAACTCGTGTTGAACAGGAAATGCAGGACGTCGCCGTCCCTTACGAGGTAGCCCTTGCCCTCGGCGCGCAGCTTGCCTGCGTCCCGCGCGCCCTGCTCGCCGCCATATTCGACGTAGTCGTCGTAGGAAATCGTCTCGGCCCGGATGAACCCGCGCTCGAAATCGCCGTGGATCACCCCGGCCGCCTGGGGCGCGGTGGTGCCCGCGCGAATGGTCCACGCCCGCGTCTCCTTCGGCCCCGCGGTGAAATAGGTCTGAAGGCCCAGAAGCTCGTAGCCTGCGCGAATGAGCCGGTCGAGTCCCGCCTCCGCCAGACCCAGTTCATCGAGAAACTCCGCGGCCTCGTCGCGGTCGAGCTGGCTGATCTCCTCCTCGATCTTCGCCGAGATCACGACCGACGCCGCGCCCTCGCGCGCCGCCATTTCCGCCACGGCGTCGGAATGCGCGTTGCCCGTCCCCGCCTCCGTCTCGTCGACGTTGCAGACGTAGAGCACGGGTTTCGAGGTCAGAAGCTGCAACCCGCGCCAGGCCTTCGCGTCCTCCTCGCCGACCTCGACGGTGCGCGCCGGCCGCCCGGCCCCGAGCGCCTCGGCGGCGGCCTTCAGAAGCCGCTCCTGCTCTACCGCCTCCTTGTCGCCGCCCCGCACCTTGCGGACGATGTTCTGCAACCGCCGTTCGATCGATTCGAGGTCGGCCAGCATCAGCTCGGTCTCGATCGTCTCCGCGTCGGCGATCGGGTCGACCCGGCCCTCGACATGGGTGACGTCGGGGTCCTCGAAGCAGCGCAGCACATGGGCGATGGCATCGACCTCGCGGATATTGGCGAGAAACTGGTTGCCGAGCCCTTCGCCCTTCGACGCGCCCTTCACGAGCCCCGCGATGTCGACGAAGGTCATCCGCGCGGGGATCGTGACCTTCGACTTCGCGATCTCCGCGATCACGCCCACCCGCGCGTCGGGTACCGCAACCTCGCCCACGTTGGGCTCGATGGTGCAGAACGGAAAGTTCGCCGCCTGCGCCGCGGCGGTTCTCGTCAGCGCGTTGAAGAGCGTCGACTTGCCGACGTTCGGCAGGCCGACGATGCCGGTCCTGAAGCCCATTGTGCGACCCCTTGCTGCTCCGCCCGGTGCCTCTACCGGCCCCCGGCTGCACGCGCAAGCCGGGCAACCCGCGCCCTGTCGCGCACCAACGGCAGGCTGCCGCGTCGAGGGTCCACCCGCCCCGGCGCCTGCCCCATTGATTTTCCCGCCCGCCTGTCGCACACCCGCCCGGTTCGACGAGGGGGATGAAATGACGCGGATCGACGACACATTCGCCCGGCTGCGCGCCGAGGGCCGGAAAGCCTTCGTCGCCTACATCATGGCCGGCGACCCCGACGCCGACACCTCGCTTCAGGTCATGCGGGGGATGCCGGCGGCGGGGGTCGACATCATCGAGCTCGGCCTGCCCTTCACCGACCCGATGGCCGACGGCCCGACGATCCAGCTCGCCGGCCAGCGGGCGCTCGAAGCCGGACAGACCCTCGACAAGACACTCGCCATGGCCCGCGCCTTCCGCGAGGGAGACGACACCACGCCCATCGTGCTCATGGGCTATTACAACCCGATTTACTCCAAGGGCGTGCCGCGCTTTCTCGAAGAGGCGAAGGCGGCGGGCATCGACGGTCTCATCATCGTCGACCTGCCCCCCGAGGAAGACGGCGAACTCTGCCTGCCGGCGCAGGCGGCGGGCCTCAATTTCATCCGCCTCGCCACGCCGACGACCGACGACGCGCGCCTGCCGAAGGTCATGACCAACAGTTCGGGCTTCGTCTACTATGTCTCGATCACCGGCATCACCGGCTCGGCGGAAGCCTCGGCGGCTGACGTCGCCCCCGAGGTCGCCCGCATCAAGGCGGTCTCAGACCTCCCGGTGATCGTCGGCTTCGGCATCAAGACGCCCGAGGCGGCCGAGGCCATCGCCGGCGTCGCGGACGGCGCGGTCGTGGGCTCGGCCATCGTCGAGCGCATCGGCCGGGGCGACACGCCGGGCGACGTGCTGTTGTTCGTGAAGACCCTCGCCGACGGCGCCCACCGGGCCTAGCCGTCACGGTCCTCGTCGAGCACCCGCCGGACGGTCGCGAGGCCCGGAAGCAGCGCTTCGATCTCGCGCTCGGGAAGGCGCGCCGCCAGCCGGTCGATGTCCGGCGCAAGCGAAGCGATGGCCTCTTCGCGGAACGTCCGGCCGGCATCGGTGATCCATACGCATTTCGAGCGGGCGTCCTTCGGGTTCGGCGCCATCCTGATCAGATCGCGCTCCTCGAGCCCCGCCAGCGTATGCGTCATTGTGGTCTTGGGCACTTGAAACGCGCGCGCGAGCTTCAAGGGCGTTGCGCCGTCGCCGACCCGGACGAGGTGGTTCAGGACGCTGAAGTGAGACAGGAGAAGGCCGTCAGGGAGATGCGCCTCCAAGAGGGCGCGGCTCAATTGTGCGATAATCCCAACTTCGTTGAAGAATGCGAACCAGACTGATTGGCGGGGATCAGGCATTCACTATTCTGGTCTCGAGCGGCCAGCGCGGGGTGCGCGGCGTTCGCTCACCGTAGCCCAGAAGCCCCAGCATTTGAACCGTTTCGCCGGGGCCAGCGAAGCTCTCGTGCAAACGCCGATAGATCCCGGCCATTTCAGGATATTCCTGCAATGCCTGGCTCACCGGGCGCAGCGCCATTCCCCGGGCGGTGGTCGCGAGGTTCAGCCGCAGCCAGTCGCGCCCGGCCGCGATCTGTGCCGCGCGCGTGTTGCCGGCCGTCCGGCTCACCGTGAACGCCGGTGCGCCCAGAATGGCGCTCGCCGTGCTCTCGATCGCATCCCGCGTTCCGGGGTTGCCGATGTCCGAAGCCGCCTCGCGGCTGAACAGGCCGACCAAAGCCAGCATTTCGAGAAACGGACCACCCGCGTCGATCCCGTCGGGCCTTGCGTTGATCTCGGCCTTGCCGATGCGCAGGAGGTCGATGCTTTCCTGCCACGCCGCCGGCGTGGTGGCCTCGATCATCCAGGCGTCGTGGGCAAGCTGCCTCAGCGCTTCGAACTCCGGTCCCGATGCGACGACCTCGGCGTAGGGAGCAAGGGCGGTCGCATCCGCCTCGGTGATGCCGCGAACCTCGAAGGCTTCCTTGTGCGACCGGCGGTCGAAGACATGGGCGAAGAGCGGGTCCGGCATTCCCGCGCCTGCGATGAACCGGCACCGGGCCACGGGCGCGCCGTCTGTCTCGCCATCGGGGAAAAGCGCCGTCTCCACACCGTAGCCGGCGGCACCCGCCGCCATTTCCATCAACTCGATGAAACAGCCCATGCCGATGGTCAGTTGCCGCCCGAACGGGTCGGTCACCGGCAGGTCCCGCGTGAGGTCCCGCGTGATGACGAGGTCGTCCTCGCCCACGAGTTCCACCACCCAAGGCTGCCGGTTGTGCGGATTCGGCGCGAGCAGCGCGAAGGACAACGCGTCGCGCCGCACCTCGCCGTAGGTCCCCGCCAAGCTCCATGGCGCGAGGGCGGCATGGGGCGTGCGCGTGGCGACGAAGGCCCCCGCCCCGCCTGTCGCCGCGAGGATCGTGCCGCCGCCCACCAGGGCGATCATCCTGCGTCTCGAAAGTGTCATCGCGTTCTCCTTTTGGTTCGATATCGCACGACTTAGTGCAATATGGTACCAAATAGCAAGAGCAAATGCCGCGTTGTGCCTGCGCCCCGGCCCGGTAAACATCGAGCCCACTCGGGGAGGGGAAACGCACATGCCTGTCATCACGGAAATCGCCGACCTCAAGCGCCTCTACCACCGCCGCGTCCCGCGCATGTTCTACGACTACGCCGAGACCGGCTCGTGGTCGGAACAGACCTTCCGCGAGAACACTTCCGACTTCGACAGGCTCCATTTCCGCCAGCGCGTCGCGGTCGACATGAGCGACCGCTCCACCGCCTCCACCCTCGTCGGCGAAGAGGTCACCATGCCCGTGGCCATCGCCCCGGTGGGGCTTCTCGGCATGCAATCGGCCGACGGCGAGATCAAGGCGGCCCAGGCGGCGGAAGCCTTCGGCGTGCCCTTCACCCTCTCCACCCTCTCGATCTGCTCGATCGAGGACGTCGCGGCGCGCACCACGAAGCCCTTCTGGTTTCAGGTCTACACCCTCAAGGACGACGACTTCATGACCCGGCTTCTCGCCCGCGCGAAGGATGCCGGCGTCGAGACCATCGTGCTCACCCTCGACCTCCAACTTCAGGGCCAGCGCCACCGCGACATAAAGAACGGGCTTTCGGCACCGCCGAAACTCACCCCCGCCACCATGCTGAACCTCGCCACCAAGGTTTCCTGGGGCCTCGAGATGCTGGGCACGCCCCGGCGGTTCTTCGGCAATGTCGTGGGCCATGCGAAAGGCGTGACCGACCCGTCATCCCTCTCGACATGGACGGCCGAGGCCTTCGACCAGGCGCTCGACTGGGAGCGGGTCGCGGAGCTGCGGCGGATGTGGGACGGCAAGGTCATCGTCAAGGGCATCATGGACGCCGGGGACGCAAAGCGCGCCATCGAGGCCGGCGCCGACGCGATCGTCGTGTCGAACCACGGCGGCCGGCAGCTCGACGGCGCGCTGTCGTCGATCCGCGCGCTCGAGCCGGTGGTCGAGGCGGTGGGCGACCGCGTCGAGGTGCATTTCGACAGCGGCATCCGCTCGGGCCAGGACATCCTGAAGGCGCTCGCGCTCGGCGCGAAGGGCGTCATGGTGGGCCGGGCGATGGTCTACGGCCTCGGCGCGATGGGCAGGAAGGGCGTTTCGGAAGCTCTGCGCATCCTCCAGCGCGAACTCGAATACACCATGGCGCTATCGGGCCGCACTAGCATCGACGCGATCGACCGCTCGATCCTTCATGTGCCGAAGGGGTTTTCGGACGACTGGGACTGAGCGGCGTTCATCGCCTTGCCCTCCGGCGGCACCTTCCCGGGCAAGGACGCGCGAGATACGCGACCGGGCCGGACAGAGGTCGGCGGCGCAAAACTGGTTCTTCATCATGCACAATCCGGCGCAACAACGCGCGTCGGTGCAGAAATGACGCGACAATGGCCTCGCGACCGCCCCGGAAGCGCCACGATCTTGCCGCAAAGGCGGGGACTGCGATACCGTCGGGGCATCAGTCGATTGGTGTGTCCCCCATGCGTATCCGTGCCAGACTTCTCGCCGTTCTCCTTCTCGCCGCGCCTCCCGCCGCGGCGGAGGGGCTCTACCCGTCGCAAACGCCGGAATTCGGCCCCGAGACCCTGAGCCTCGTCCGGGCGACCGAGAAGCTCTTCGACAGTCTCGAAGCCGAGAGCGCGCAAACCGCGCCGAACGGGCGCTTCCAGCTCCGCCCCGTGCTGCGCGATGCCGAGCCGGTGGCGCTTCCCGCCGCCGGTCGTCATGCTCTCAGCGCCGAGAACGGGCCCGTGGCCGATCTCACCGCCTACAAGGTCACCTGGTATCCCACCGACAGGCTTTCGGGCACCGTCGATTTCGTGGGCACCTGGAAGAACGGCCGCAACATCATTTGCGGCTATGTCACATGGGACATGTCGGACCCGGTGAACCCGTCCCTCGCGGCGATGACAACGTCCTACCTCGACACGAAGGCCCTCGTGCGCATGGCCGACGACACCGCCCATGCCGAACTTCTCCGCGCCAATTGCGCCTATGGCGAGATCGAACCCAACCTCGAACTGGCGCGCGCGCCGGGCTGAGAAACCCGGGCGGCCGACCCCCAACAAGCACCGGGTGCCGGCCCCGAGCCGGAGACCCGTGAGACGCGAACGCGTCGCGAACTGCCACAAGACGTCCCGGCAGGGCAAGGGAACACACGGTCCTCACCTCGTCCCGAGAAACCCCTTGCCCGGCATCCCCCGCCCCGCTAGAAGCCAAGCCTTCTTCGGCGGACACCCTTGGAGGCCGCCGGTTCAACACTAGGAGAATACCCATGGCTGGCGAGATCCCCGATCTCATCGCCACGGAACGGACGGGGACAGGCAAGGGGGCCGCCCGTCAAGCCCGCAGAGACGGGCTCGTTCCTGGCATCATCTACGGCGGCGGCACCGACCCCCTGCCGATCAACATGCCCTTCAACGTGCTTCTGAAGCGCCTCAAGCAGGGCCGGTTCCTCTCGACGCTCTTCAACATGAAGGTCGAGGGCCACGACGACGTCCGCGTGATCTGCCGCAACGTCCAGCGCGACATCGTCAAGGACCTGCCGACCCACGTCGATTTCATGCGGCTGAAGCGGACCTCGAAGGTCAACCTCTTCATCGGCGTCGAATTCGTCGGCGAGGATGCGTGCCCCGGCCTCAGGAAGGGCGGCGTGCTGACGGTCGTGCGCCCCGAGGTCGAGCTTGTGGTGACCGCTTCGGACATCCCCGAGAGCATCACCGTCGATCTCACGGGCCTCGAGATCGGCGACACCGCGACGATCTCGGGCGTGACCCTGCCCGCGGGCGCGAAGCCGACCATCGACCGCGACTTCGTGATCGCCAACATCCAGGCTCCGTCCGGCCTCGCCTCGCAGGCCGCCGAGGACGAGGAGGCGCCGGAGGCCGACGAGGTGCCGACGGCAGGCGAAGAAGCCTGAGAAGAGTGATGCCGCAGAACTTGCGGACCGAAGCGGGGCCCTTCCGGGCCCCGTTTTCGTTTGCCCGGGGGGCTGGCTTTTCCCCCCGCGGGAAGGCAGACACGGGCTGAACCCGCCGCAACCGCGAGAGCAGTCATGCGCCTCTTCGTCGGCCTCGGAAACCCCGGCCCCAAATACGCCCGCAACCGCCACAACATCGGCTTCATGGCCGTCGACCGCATTGCCGCCGACCACGGCTTCGCGCCCTGGCGGGCGAAGTTCCAGGGCTCGGTCAGCGAGGGGCGGCTCGGAAGCGAGAAGGTGGCGCTCCTGAAGCCCGAGACCTTCATGAACCTCTCCGGCCAGTCGGTCGGCGAAGCGATGCGCTTCTTCAAGCTCGAGCCGGCCGATGTGGTGGTCTTCCACGACGAGATCGACCTCGCGCCCGGAAAGCTGAAGATGAAGACCGGCGGCGGGCACGCGGGCCACAACGGCCTCCGCTCCCTGCATGCCCATATCGGCGAGGCCTACACCCGGGTGCGCATGGGCGTCGGCCACCCCGGCCGCAAGGAGGCGGTGGCGGGCTACGTACTGCACGACTTCGCCAAGGCCGACGAGGACTGGCTCGACGACATGCTCCGCGGTGTCTCCGACGGGGCGGCGGAGCTCGCGGCCGGCGACACCGGGAAGTTCCAGAACGCGGTCGCGCTGCGTCTCAACCCGCCGCGCTCCTCCAACACGGCGAAGCCCGAAAAGACAGTTTCGCCGGAAGCGTCGCGGCCTGCCGGCGCCTCCGACCCGAGGCCCGCAGCTTCCGACAAGCCGGAGGAGGCCGCGGGAGACAGCCGCTCGGCCCTCCAGAAACTCATCGATCGGTTTCGTTGACGCGCGAGAACCGGCGGATATCGGGATCACCGGTCCATTGTGCGGGCACCGACCAAGCCGCGTCTTGATTCCGGCTCAAGGACCTGTAGCCTTGGCCCATGATCCATAAAGACCCTTCCGTCAACGTTCTCGGCGGCCCGCTTTCGCCCTGCTCGTCGGACCCCGTCACCGGGTTCTTCCGCGACGGCCATTGCAACACCTGTGAGGCGGACAACGGCTCGCACACGGTCTGCGCGGTGATGACCGACGAGTTTCTCGCCTATTCCAAGTATCTCGGCAACGACCTCTCCACCCCGAGGCCGGAGTTCCGATTCGCGGGTCTCAAGCCCGGCGACCGCTGGTGCCTCTGCGCCGCGCGCTTCATGCAGGCGGTCGACGAGGGCGTCGGCCCGCAGGTCGATCTCTCGGCCACCCACAAGCGCGCGCTCGACATCGTGCCGCTCGATGTGCTCGAGGCTCACGCGCTGTCGGAAGCCGAGTAGCGGCACTCCTGTCGCCCGGCCTTGCCCTGCCCACTCAGCACCCGGGATGCCGGGTCGGACTGTCGCGTGAAGTCTCGGCCTCGATCGAGCCGGTCATCCCCTATTCCGCGCTCATCAGGTCATCGATGAAGAGGCTCAGAAGCTGCGGACGGCCGCTCACGCCGGCTTTCCGGTAGATCGCGGCCGTCTGCGCCTTCACCGTGCCCTCAGAGGTTTCCCTCAGCGCGGCGATTTCCTGGGTCGACATGCCCTTGATGGCGAAGAGCGCGACATCCCGTTCCGCCGGCGTGAGGCTCCAGTCTCCGAACCGTTCCTCCAGCACCTCCATGAACGCCCCCGATGCCGCCCTCAGGGCCGCCTCCGCGCGCCGGGTCCGCGCCCGGGCCTGACCGAGGGCGATACCCCCGACCGCGATGCCTAGGATCAGCCCGACGGCCGCGCCGATTTCGATGAGTTCCACGATCTGCCAGTCCAGCGGCGCGACGTCGAGACCGAGCACGGTGGCGGCTATGCCCGACACGAAGAAGGCCGCACAGAGCACCTGGATGACAAGAATGCCCGCGAGGACATAGCGGTTCGTCACATCTGGGCCCCATGCTCTTCGTCAAATGCTTGCTGGCGCCGCGCTTCAGCGCGGCTCAATCATCTTCGTCATCGTCATCGTCATCGTCATCGTCGTCTTCATCGTCATCGTCGTCTTCATCGTCCTCGTCGTCCTCGTCGTCTTCATCGTCCTCGTCGTCTTCGTCGTCCTCGTCGTCCTCGTCGTCCTCGTCGTCATCGTCGTCTTCGTCGTCGTCTCCAGTGAAGGAACCCACGGAAGACCCGCCCCAACGATCGTCGTCGTCGTCATCATCTCCGAACAAGGTGAAGTAGTCGCGCAGGATCACCCCGTTCGCGGGGTTCAGCACGATCTCTCGCCGCCCCTGCGGCCCGATGGCGACGAAGCGCAGCCGGCCGAGCAGCGTACGGGTCACGCGGATCTGCGTGAACCCGTCTTCGCGCAACTCGCTGACGACCCTGTCGCGCAGGGCAGACCCCTGCGCCATGGCCGGCGCGGAGGAAAGGGCGAGAAACAGGGTGAGGGCAACAGGCTTCAGCATGGCGAGACCTTTGTCGGAGCCCCCGCGTTTTGCAAGGGAACTCCTCGGTTCACTCCTCCCGCCGCTTGCGGAAGGTGGCGTTGAACGCGATCGATACGCGCTCATCGTCGGCCTCGTTCGGGTAGACCCAGTGCACGAGATACGACGGGAACAGGATCATCTCTCCGGGCGCGGGCCGGAGCTTCTTCTTGCCGCGGAACGCGGGCGCCCCCAGCAGGCGCCAGTTCGGCAGGTCAGAGCGCGGGTCGAGGAACTCGATCATCCCCGAGTTGCCGGTTTCGACGTCCGGCTGGGAGACGTAATAGACCCCTGACCAGTGTGCGCCGGGGTGCGTGTGCGGCGCGTTGAAGCCACCGGGCGGGTTGGCGTTCATCCAGGCGAAGATCTTCAGCCGCAAGCTCGCGGGGTCGGTCTTCGCCTTCACCCGACGGGTCGCGTCCAGCACCGCTTCCTCGGCGACCTGCCTCAGCGTCTCGAACGGTGCGGCCGTCTCCTCGAAGAGATTGCCTGCGGAATGCCAGCCCAGCCGGTTCGACTTGTCGACGCCGGGCGAGGCGGTTCGCAGCCGCGCTCCTTCTTCGAGGAGCGCGGCGTTGAGGGTGGCGTGATCGGCCACCCGGTAGCGCAGGAGCGGCGTAGAGAAGAGTTTGTCGTGAGTGGTGTGCTCCAGCATGTCCTGCGCTTTCCTCTTGAGCGCCCGCCGCCGCCGAGGCGCCGGGGCTACAATTCTACCGGAAGACCCGTTCAGTCCTCGTCATCGTCCTCGTCGTCTTCATCATCATCGTCCTCGTCGTCGTCCTCGTCATCCTCCTCGTCGTCGTCATCCTCCTCGTCGTCATCGTCCTCGTCGTCGTCATCGTCATCGTCCTCGTCGTCATCGTCCTCGTCGTCGTCATCCTCGTCGTCGTCGAACTCCTCGTCGTCGTCCTCGTCGTCGTTCTCCTCGTCGTCCTCGTCGTCGAGCTCCATCTTCCAGACGTTACCCTGGAGTTCGAGCTCGTAGCGCCGCCCGTCCGGTCCAATCGATTTAATCTCGGGGTTGCGGCCCAGAGCGCGCTCGACCTCGACAACGTCGAAACCGTTTTCGCGGAGCCGGTCGATCTGGCCCTGAATTTCCGAGGGATAGCTTGTCTGCGCGAGAGCGGTCGAGCCGAGCAGGGCCGCGCTGGCGGAGAGAGTGAGAAGCTTGTTCATGGTGCATGTCCTTCGTGGTTGGGCGCGGGGAGCGCATGGGCCGGAAGCTGCCTCCCGCCCGTCTCGAAGGATATTGGTCATGGGGTTAGGCCCCGCGCCATAAACCGGGGACCTAGGGCCATAAACCTGAGTTTATGGGCGGCCCAGACGGTTCAGTGCCCGCCCATCTCGAACCCGAAGGCCCGCGCGACGGTGAAGATGTCCTTGTCGCCCCGACCGCACATGTTCATGCAGATGATGTGGTCGGACGGAAGCTCCGGGGCGATCTTCGCCACATGCGCCAGCGCGTGCGAAGGCTCGAGCGCGGGGATGATGCCTTCGGTCTCGCAGCAGAGCTTGAACGCCTCGAGCGCCTCGGCATCGGTGATCGCGACGTATTCCGCGCGTCCGATGTCATGCAGCCACGAATGCTCCGGCCCGATGCCGGGGTAGTCGAGTCCCGCCGAAATGCTGAAGCCCTCGAGGATCTGGCCGTCGTCGTCCTGGAGAAGATAGGTGCGGTTGCCGTGCAGCACGCCCGGCCGCCCGCCGGTGAGCGAAGCGCAATGCTCCATTTTCTCGTTCACGCCCTTGCCGCCGGCCTCGACGCCGATGATCCGGACGTCGGCGTCGTCGAGGAACGGGTAGAAGAGGCCCATCGCGTTCGACCCGCCGCCGATGCAGGCGATGATCGTGTCGGGCAGCCGCCCCTCCTGTTCGAGAAGCTGCGCCTTCGCCTCCTTGCCGATGATCGACTGGAAGTCGCGCACCATTGCCGGATAGGGGTGCGGGCCCGCCACCGTGCCGATGCAGTAGAACGTGTCGCGCACGTTCGTCACCCAGTCGCGCAGGGCGTCGTTCATCGCGTCCTTCAGCGTGCCGCGCCCGCTCGTCACCGGCACAACCTCGGCACCGAGAAGTTTCATGCGGAACACGTTCGGCGCCTGACGCTCGACGTCGTGGGCGCCCATGTAGACGATGCACTTCAGCCCGAACTTGGCACAAACCGTGGCAGTCGCCACGCCGTGCTGCCCCGCACCGGTCTCGGCGATGATGCGGGTCTTGCCCATGCGGCGCGCCAGAAGGATCTGGCCCAGCACGTTGTTGATCTTGTGCGCGCCGGTGTGATTGAGTTCGTCGCGCTTGAGGTAGATCTTCGCACCGCCCAGCCGCTCGGTGAGACGGGGCGCGAAATACATCGGCGAGGGCCGGCCGACGTAATGGGTCCAGAGATCGTTCATCTCGTCCCAGAAACTCTCGTCTGTCTTCGCCTTCTCGTATTCCGCCTCCAGCGACAGGATGAGCGGCATCAGGGTTTCGGAGACGAACCGGCCGCCGAAATCGCCGAACCGGCCGTTCTCGTCGGGGCCGGTCATGAAGGAATTGAGAAGATCGTCTGGCATTTCGGCGCTCCCCGGTGTCGGACACTCATTGCTAGTCGAGCCTGCGGGATTCCGCAACGCCCCGGCCTCATAGCGTCCGCTTGAACCCCACGTGGCTCGGCACGAAACCGAGAGCCTCGTAAAAGGCCGCACTCTCCGTCCGGGCCCGGTTCATGGTCAGTTCGATCATCGCGCAGCCGGCCTCCCGCGCCAGCCGCTCGACCTCGGCGAAGAGCGCCCGACCGGCCCCCTGCCGGCGAAGACCGGCGGCGACTCGTACGCTTTCGACGTGAGCGCGCCGGGCGCCCTTGTGCGCGAGCCCGGGAATGAAGGTGACCTGGCAGGTCGCGACGACCCGGCCCCCGGCCTCGCCCACGATCGTCACTGTCCCGGCCATGGCGGCGATCTCGTCGAATGCGGCGAGGTAGGGTGCGAGGTCGGTGCTCTCCCGCGTCGCGCCGAGAGGATCGTCGCGGAGAAGCGCCACGATCCCGGCGACATCTTCCCGCCTGGCCGGGCGGAAGACGAGGTTCACCGGACCGCCTCGAGAAAGGCTCGAATGAGGGCGGGGTCCTTTTCACCCGGTGCGCTCTCGACACCCGAGGACACGTCGAGCTGTTGCGCCCCGGTGGCCCGCACCGCCTCGGCCGCGTTCAGGGGCGTGAGCCCGCCCGCGAGCATCCACGGCCCCGCCCAGTGCCGCCCCGCGATCAGATCCCAGTCGAACGCGGCGGCGTTCCCGCCCGGCCGGTCGGCCCCTTTCGGCGGCTTGGCGTCGATCAGAAGCTGGTCGGCCACGCCTTCGAACTGCGAAATCCTGCCGAGGTCTCCTGGGCCTTCGACGCCCAGCGCCTTCATCACCGGCAGCCCGTAGCGGGTCTTCACATCGGCGACGCGCGCCGGGGTCTCCTCGCCGTGAAGCTGGAGCATGTCGAGCGGCACCCAGCCCGTCAGCCGGTCGAGAAAGCCGTTGTCGGCATTCACCGTCAGGGCGACCTTCGCCACCCCGGCCGGCACCTCGAGCGCCAGTGCGCGGGCGGTATCGAGGTCGAGGTTTCGGGGAGATTTCTCGAAGAACACGAAGCCCACGTAGGCCGCACCCGCCTCGACCGCGGCGGCAACCGTCTCGGGCGTCGAGAGCCCGCAGATCTTCACCCGGGAGGTCACGCTGTCAGGTGCGCTTCGGTGCGTCGAGAAGGGCCAGAACGTCGTCGCCCCTGGCCTCGTCGGTCTTGAGGTCGCGCATCTCGCGTTCGAGCTTCTCCCGCTCGCGCCGCTCGCGCACTGCAGCCGAGCGGTACCGGTGCTCGCGCAGCCATTCCCAGACGAACCCGATGAGAATGCCCGCGATGATGGCGGCGAAGATGACGAGGTAAAGCGGCAGCGTCGCCGCCCAGGACAGACCGAGCAGGCCCGACATCTCGGCGGGCAGAAGCGCCACCGTCACCGGCCCGCGATTGGCGAGGGCCACGGTGACGAGCACGATGGCGAGAAGGCCCAGGAAACCGGCGCGCAGGTAGGACATCAGGACTTCCCGTTCAGGCGGTCGCGCAGGAGCTTGCCGGTCTTGAAGAACGGCACGTGCTTTTCCTCGACCTGCACGCTTTCGCCGGTGCGCGGGTTGCGCCCGATCCTCGCATCGCGCTGCTTCACGGAGAACGCCCCGAAGCCGCGAAGCTCCACCCGGTCACCCCGCGCCATGGCGTCGATGATCTCCTCGAAAATGGTCGACACGATGCGCTCGACATCGCGGTGATAGAGGTGGGGGTTGTCGTCGGCGATCTTCTGGACGAGCTCCGATCGGATCATGGCATTTCCCCCTGGCGGTTTTCATTATCGGCGGACTATAGGGCGATTCCCGGGCACGCGAAATACGTCGCGGCCCGGCTGCAGGGAGAATTCTGTGACTAAAGCGCTGAATTCGGCTGCCTTTCCGCGGTGCAGCACGCGCCGGGGTTGCGATCGGCCCCTGCGGCGGCAAGTCGCGCCTGGCCCCGATTCGCGACCTCGTCCACCCGCTCCCGGACCCGGACCGCAGCCTCACTCGCCGCGCGGGATGCCCGGGAGCCGGCGCGGGATGCCCGGCATTTCACGCTGGCCCTGAACGGAGTTCGGCCTCGGCCTGGACCGGGTCTTCCGCAGGCCACGGGGCATCCGCTCCCGGCGGTGCCCGTCTTTCCGCCCTGCCAAACCGCCCGGGAGAGGGCGTGAAAGACAAAAGCCCCGCCGAAGCGGGGCTTTCGCAAGGCGGTTCAGGGCGGGGCCTACTTGTCGTCGTCGCCCTTCAGCGCGGCGCCGAGAATGTCGCCGAGCGAGGCGCCGCTGTCGGACGAACCGTATTGCTCGACGGCGTCCTTCTCTTCGGCGATCTCGCGGGCCTTGATCGAGAGGCCGAGCTTGCGGGTCTTCTGGTCGACATTGGTCACCCGCACGTCCACCTTGTCGCCCACCTGGAAGCGCTCGGGGCGCTGTTCGGCACGGTCGCGCGACAGGTCCGAGCGGCGGATGAAGGACTTCATGCCCTCGTATTCCACCTCGATCCCGCCGGCCTCGATCGCCGTGACTTCCACGGTGATGATCGAACCCCGCTTCACGCCCTCGACGGCACCAGAGAAGCTGTCGTCGAGCGCCTTGATCGAGAGGCTGATACGCTCCTTCTCCACGTCCACCTCGGTGACGACGGCTTTGACCATGTCGCCCTTGCGGTAGTCCTGGATGGCTTCCTCGCCGCGACGGTCCCACGAGATGTCCGAGAGGTGGACCATGCCGTCGATGTCGTTCTCGAGGCCGATGAAGAGGCCGAACTCGGTGATGTTCTTGACCTCGCCCTCGACCGGCGTGCCCTCGGGGTGGGTCTCGGCGAAGACTTCCCACGGGTTGCGCATGGTCTGCTTCAGACCGAGCGAGACGCGGCGCTTGGCGCTGTCGATCTCGAGCACCATCACTTCGACCTCCTGCGAGGTCGACACGATCTTGCCCGGGTGGACGTTCTTCTTCGTCCAGCTCATTTCCGAGACGTGAACGAGACCTTCGACCCCGGGCTCCAGCTCGACGAACGCGCCGTAATCGGTGATGTTGGTCACCCGGCCCTGATGGGTCGAGCCGAGGGCATATTTCGCCTCGACGGCATCCCACGGGTCTTCGAGAAGCTGTTTCATGCCGAGCGAGATGCGGTGGGTCTCCTTGTTGATCTTGATGATCTGGACCTTCACCTTCTCGCCGATCTCGAGGATCTCGGAGGGGTGGTTCACCCGCCGCCACGCCATGTCGGTGACGTGCAGGAGGCCGTCGACACCGCCGAGATCGACGAAGGCGCCGTACTCGGTGATGTTCTTCACGACGCCGTCGACCGCATCGCCTTCCTGAATGTTGGCGATGACCTCGGCGCGCTGTTCGGCCCGGCTCTCCTCGAGGATCGCGCGGCGCGAGACGACGATGTTGCCCCGCCGGCGGTCCATCTTGAGAATCTGGAACGGCTGCTTGAGGCCCATCAGCGGGCCTGCGTCACGCACCGGCCGCACGTCGACCTGGGAGCCGGGCAGGAACGCCACGGCGCCGCCGAGGTCGACCGTGAAGCCGCCCTTGACGCGGCCGAAGATCGCGCCCTCGACGCGGTTCTCGTCGGCATAGGCCTTCTCGAGCTTGTCCCATGCGGCTTCGCGCCGGGCCTTGTCACGGCTGATCGAGGCTTCGCCGCGCGAGTTTTCCACGCGGTCCAGATAGACCTCGACCTCGTCGCCCACCTCGATCTCGGGGGCCTGGCCGGGGTTCGCGAATTCCTTAAGGTCGACGCGGCCTTCCATCTTGTAGCCGACGTCGATGATGGCCTGTCCCGCTTCGATCGCGATGACCTTGCCCTTGACGACAGACCCCTCGTCGGGCGTGTCGATTTCGAAGCTTTCGTTGAGGAGGGCTTCGAATTCCTCCATCGATGTGTTTTGCGCCATGTGGCTCGGGTGATCCTTCGGTTCTGGGTTGCTGGCCGGGCGGTTGGCTCCGCCGGTCTTCATGGGTTTGGTCTCTGGCGGGCGACGCACCGAAAACAAGAAGGGCCGGCGCTGACCGACCCTGCTCAACTCTCGCGGTCGCGACTGTTCCGCCGCTTCGACGGGCGCGGTATAGGGGGAAAAGGACCCCGAGGCAAGGCCGGCGATTTCACCGGCCGATCAGCGCCCGGAACCACCAGGTCACGGCTCCGGCGGCGGCCTGACCGAAGCCCGCGCCGCAGCGCGTCACGCCGCCTTTCGAGCGGCAGAGGCACACGATCGATCAGGGAAACCGGGCGCAGTCGCATCGGAAGCGCGACGTCCCGAAGAAACCGCGGGTTGCGGGGGCCTGAGCCCCACCGCGCGCATGGTTCATCGAGCCTTATCGCCACGCCGTCATACACCGCCCCGGATCCACGCGGAGCCTCTTGGCCCCGCATTCGTCAAACGGTCTCGTGCCCGGGCAACCGGGCCTCGATACCGCCGGCAGGTTGGGGGACTGACTGGAGCCCCCGATTACGGACCCCGGGTCAGGCCCCGGGGGCGAGAGACCGCCCTGGCAGGCGGGCCCGCCATCTTTCTTACTGCGAAGACCGGCCTCCGAGCACACGCTCCACATGGCCGGTCGCCCGAGCGACCGCCTCCTCTATCGAAAGGACGGTGGTATCGAGCATCAGCGCATCCCCGGCCGCCGTCATCGGCGCGTCGGACCGCTCGGCGTCGCGTTCGTCGCGGGCGCGGAGGTCTGCGAGAACCTCCTCGACGCCGATCTCCTCGCCCGCCTCCGAAAGCTCTTTCCAGCGTCGTGCGGCCCGCACCTCGTCGGAAGCCGTCACGAAAAGCTTCACCTCGGCCTCGGGGCAGATCACCGTGCCGATGTCGCGCCCGTCGAGCACCGCCCCGCCGGACCGGCGCGCGAAGGCCTTCTGGAAGTCGAGCAGCGCCGCGCGCACCGCGGGCACGGCCGCGACCTTGCTGGCGGCAGCGCCGACCTCGCTCGTCCGAAGCCCGTCACGCCTGAGGTCCTCGACCGTCAGCGCCCGCGCCGCCTCTTCGGGCAGGCTGCCCTCCAGAACCGCGCGGCCCACGGCGCGGTAGAGAAGCCCGGTGTCGAGATACTCGAACCCGAACCGCGCCGCGACGGCGCGCCCGATGGTGCCCTTGCCCGCCGCCGCCGGCCCGTCGATCGCCACCGTGAAGCTCATGGCGCGTCCGCCGAAAGGGTGGGGTCGTCGGCGTCCGCCGACAGGGCGGGGTCGTCGCCTTCGAAGCACGGCAGCCCGTCGCCGATCTCGTAGTAATCGCCTTTGTCGCGGCAGAAGATATGCGCCGTGAGCCTTGGCCCCGTCGCTCCGCCGAGCGCATTGGGATGGGTCGACGACAGGTGAAGCCCCACCTTTTTCCGGAAAAGGCGCAGGCCGCAGGTCGCCCGGACCCCCCGCCGGGCCTCGGGCGACGATTGGAACCACGTCACTTCACCGCCGATCCCGACGGCGTCCCGGGGTGCCGCGGTGGCGGCGACATGATGCCCGGAGGTCTTGCGACACCGGGTGCAACGACTGCCGGTCACGGGGCGCACGGGACCCGTCACCGCGAACCCTACCGCTCCGCGAAGGCAGCTTTCCCGGATCATGCCGCCCCCCGCTCGAACACCGCCCCGAGCGCCTCCATGAGCGGCACGAAGACGGGGAACGACGTCGAGATCGGCGCCGCATCGTCGACCTCGACGCCCTTCACCGCGCCCATCCCGAGGCAGAGAAAGCTCATCGCGATCCGGTGGTCGAGCCGGGCCTCGGCGCGTCCGCCGCCCGGCACACCCTTCGGCCCCAGACCGTGAACACTCATGCTGTCTTGCGTTTCGTCCACCGTCACGCCGTTGGCCCTGAGCCCCGCGGCCATCGCGTCGATCCGGTCGCTCTCCTTCACCCGAAGCTCCCCGACCCCGCGCATCACCGTCACGCCTTCCGCGAAGGCCGCGACGACCGAGAGGATCGGGAATTCGTCGATCATGCTCGCGGCCCGTTCGGGCGGCACCTCGACGCCGCGCATCGCAGGAGAGAACCGCGCGCGGAGGTCCGCCACCGGCTCGCCGCCCTCGTCGCGCGGGTTCTCGAAGGCAAGCTCGGCCCCCATCTCGCGAAGCGTGGTGTAGAGCCCCGCGCGCGTCGGGTTGAGCCCGATGCCGGGCACCAGCACGTCCGAGCCCTCGGTGATGAGCGCCGCACAGACCGGGAAGGCCGCCGACGAGGGGTCGCGGGGGACGGCGATGGACTGGGGGCGCAGCTCGGGCTGGCCGGTGAGCCGGATCACCCGCACGCCGTCCTCGACGGCGGTGGAGATCTCCGCCCCGAATCCCCCGAGCATCCGCTCGGTGTGGTCGCGGGTGGCCTCGCGCTCGCGCACGACCGTCACCCCCGGCGCGTTGAGGCCCGCGAGCAGCACCGCCGATTTCACCTGTGCGGACGGCACCGGAAGCGTGTAGTCCACCGGCACCGGGTTTGCGGTGCCGACGAGGGTCAGCGGCAGCCGCCCGCCCTGCCGGCCATGCGCCGCCGCGCCGAACTCCGCCAGGGGGTCGGTGATCCGCCCCATGGGCCGGGACCGGAGCGAGGCGTCGCCGGTGAAGGTCGCCGTGATCGGGCAGGTCGCCATCGCCCCCATGATGAGCCGCACGCCGGTGCCCGAGTTGCCGCAGTCGATCACGTCATCGGGTTCCGCGAACCCGCCCGTTCCGACACCGTGGACCGACCATGCGCCCTCCCCCGTCCGCTCGACCTCGGCCCCGAACGCGGCCATGGCCTTCGCCGTATCGAGCACGTCCTGCCCTTCGAGGAGCCCCGTGATCCGGGTCTCGCCCACGGCCAGCGCTCCGAGAATGAGGCTTCGGTGGCTGATCGACTTGTCGCCCGGCACCTCGGCGACGCCGGTGAGCGGCCCCGCGGGCCGCGCGGTCATCGGTTGGGGTGTGCCATGCGCGCCCATCGCGGTCTCCCTGGCCAGCGGAGACGGGGAATAGCGCGGGGGGCATGGTGCGTCCAGCGGGTTTCAGCGGCCCCCGGGGCCGACCGGAGCGCGAGGGCGGTCCCGGCGATCCAGCGACAGAGGTCCGCGCCGGGCGCGCATCGCGCAGAGTGTCGAAGTCGCCGGTCATTGGCCCCGGTCATTGGCCCCGGTCATTGGCCCCGGTGTCTGGCCGCGCGGCACGTCGTCGCCAGGTCCATCGGCAGCGAAGCAGGTGTGCGCGGGGTGCCCGATGCGCCCCGCCCCCATGCTTCGCCGCGACGCTCTTGATCCGCCGGTCCGCGATCCGATGCGCTTCGTTCGGGAGCGTCTGTCGCCGGCGCATGCCTCGCGGGGACGGGCCGGGCCCCGTCAGGGACCCCGGTGAAACGTGAGATAGGCGGGCGTGCGCCCCTCGCGCAGCGCCTTTTTCTCGTAGCGCGTCGAAAGCCAGTCGCTCCAGGGCGTGCCGGTCGGGTGGTCGAGGCGCCGAAACCCCGCGGCCGGCACCTCCTCGAGACTCTGGCGGACGTAATCTTCGATATCGGTGGCGACCCGGAACTCGGCGCCGGGGGCGAGGATACGGTGGAGAGGCCCCAGATGCTCGGGCGTCACGAAGCGGCGGCGGTGGTGGCGCGCCTTCGGCCAGGGGTCGGGGTAGAGCAGGAACGCCCGCGCGATGGAGCCGTCCGGCAGCGCGTCCATGAGGTCGCGGACGTCGCCTGCGTGGATGCGGATGTTCGACACCCCCGCCCGGGCGATCTTGCCGAGGCACATCGCGACCCCGTTGACGAAGGGTTCGGCGCCGATGAAGCCGACGTCGGGGTGAAGCCCCGCCTGGTGCACGAGGTGCTCGCCGCCGCCGAAGCCGATCTCGAGCCAGACCGGGCGGTCGCCGAAGACATCCCTCGGGTCGAACCGGTCGCCGATCTGCCCGAGCGCGACGCGCGGCAGGTCCTCGGCGAGCCAGCGCCGCTGGGCCGGCTTCAGCGCCTTGCCGTGGCGGCGGCCGTAGAAGTTGCGGCGGGGGGCGTCGGGGGTTTCGGGCATCGCTCGCGCTGTCTCGCTCCCCGGCCGGACGGCGTCAAGCCGTGGTCCGGCACGGGTCCGACGCAGAAGCGAATCGGATCGGACCCGGGCCGCCGCCGCGTGGAGCGCCCGCCCGGCACCGGGAGCGGCGGGAGGCACGGGACGCGCGATGCCGGCG
>Ga0008833_1000820_pt1 | contig 21216 bp, 20 predicted proteins | sample HotLakConsoUCCLE_FD_62216 | JGI IMG/M metagenome (GOLD analysis project Ga0008833, IMG submission 62216) | Hypersaline microbial mat communities from Hot Lake, Washington, USA - Hot Lake Consortium UCC-LE | ecosystem: Environmental > Aquatic > Non-marine Saline and Alkaline > Hypersaline >... | reverse complement strand
TCGGTTTCGGGCTCGACCTCGGGACCTGCGCGGCCACGGGAGCGACGGAGGGCCTGCTCTACGTCTCACCGAGGTCGGGCCGGGCGGTCTCGCGCGCCGGCGCCGGCGCGTGGAAGGACAAGCTCCTGCCGCTCTCGCCCGACCTCGTGGGCAAGGGAAGCGGGGAGCGGGAAGGCGTGCTTCAGGGTCTGCGGGTGACCTCGCATTTTCTCGGCCGGCATCTTGCGCCGTCGCTGGGAGAGCACCCGCTGCCCGCCGCCCGCCAGCGCTTCATCGACAGGTTGTCGCGGGGCTGAGGCCGGCGCTTCAACCCCTGGCGAGGATCGCGGCGGCCGAACTGCGGATCGAGTCCTCGGCCGGGATGAACGCGATGCCCAGCATCTCCCGCGTCCGGCCGTTCGAGATCGCCAGTTCGAGGTCGAGGATCGGCAGGACGGCGCGGGCGCTCGCGTCGAAGGGCGCCATCAGCCGCACCAGCCACTTCGGAGCGCGCCGTTTCGGGACCTTCGCACCCGGGTGCGCGGCCCTCAGCACGTCGGCGATCTCGGGCGCCATCATGTAGCGGTCGGCCAGCACGAAGCGGCTTCCGATCGAGGCGTCGCGTTCGAGGGCGCGAAGATGCGCGGTGGAGACATCGCGAATATCGACGACCGGCAATCCGAAATTGGGAATCGCCGGCAGCTTGCCGGTGAGCATCTGTTCGATGACTTCGAGCGAGGTGCCCCAGCGGGCATCCACCGGAGTGCCGGCGACGAGGCCGGGGTTGATCGCGGTCAGGCGCATCTCGGGGTGCTTCGACGCGAAGTCCCACGCCGCCTTCTCGGCGAGAAGCTTCGATTTCGCGTAAGGCGTCATGGTCGGGTGATCGGCCTCGGACCAGTCGGTTTCGTCCACCACCTGCCCGGGAGCGATGTCCTTGTACATCACCGCCGCCACGGAAGACGTGATGACGAAGCGCGTGACACCTGCCGTCTGCGCCGCCCGGAGCGCCCGGAGAGCGCCTTCGACGGCGGGCCGGATCACATCCTGTTCGTCCTTCGGTTGCGCCAGCGGGAAGGGGGAGGCGGTATGGAGCACCGCGTCGATGCCTTCCATCGCCTCGGTCCATCCCGCGTCCCTGTCGAGATCGAGATCGACGAAGGTCAGACGGTCGAGGGCACCCGTGTCGGAGAGATGGGGCCGCAGGGCGTCGCGCACCTCGTCGGCGCGCCCGGCCGAGCGGAGCGAGCCGCGAACCGTGTAACCCGCATCGAGCAGGTCGAGCGCGATCCGTTTCGCGATGAAACCGGTAATGCCTGTCAGAAGGACGGTCTTTTGCATCTGGCGCTCCAAGTCAGACATTCCCACTCAGGTGGTGGAGACTGAAGGGAAGTCAACTCCCGGCGGCACGCGCAAGACGGCAGGCTGCGCGGAGCGGAGAGTGAGCCGCTCGAACCAGCACTCTTGCCGCAATCACCTGCGCCCTGATCCGCGTGCCGCCGGGGGAAAGCGTCCAATGGACGCTTTCCGACCTCGGCTGGCCGAGGAGCCTTCGTGCAATGACCTGTGCCTGGATCTCGGCGTGCGGCGGAGGGGAAACGTCCCCCGGAGGTTTCCCATATCCGCTCAGGACAGCAATCGTCTCGCGATGACCTGTGCCTGGATCTCGGCGGCCCCCTCGAAGATGTTGAGGATACGCGCGTCGCAGAGGATCCGGCTGATCGGGTATTCCAGCGCGAAGCCGTTGCCGCCGTGGATCTGCAGCCCGTTGTCGGCCGCCGCCCAGGCGACACGCGCTCCGAGAAGCTTCGCCATGCCGGCCTCGAGGTCGCAACGCCGCCCCTCGTCCTTCTCGCGGGCCGAGAAATAGGTGAGCTGGCGCGCCACCATGATCTCGACGGCCATCATCGCGAGTTTCGAGGCCACGCGCGGGAAGGCGATGAGCGGCTTGCCGAACTGCTTTCGATCCTCCGCATAGGCCATCGAAACGTCGAGCGCCGATTGCGCCACCCCCACCGCCCGCGCGGCGGTCTGGATGCGTGCGCTCTCGAAGGTCTGCATGAGTTGCTTGAACCCCTGCCCTTCCTGCCCGCCCAGAAGGTTCTCGCCCTTCACGCGGAAGTCGTCGAAGTTGAGCGTGTATTCCTTCATGCCCCGGTAGCCGAGCACCTCGATCTCGCCGCCGGAAATGCCGGGGTCCTGCCAAGGCGCCTCGTCGGTGCCCGGCGTCTTCTCGGCGAGAAACATCGACAGGCCCCGGTAGTCCTCGGTGCCCGGCACGGTGCGCGCGAGCACGGTCATCACATGGGTGCGCGCGGCATGGGTGATCCAGGTCTTGTTGCCGTTGAGCACCCAGTCGCCGGCTTGGTCCTTCCTCGCGCGGGTCTTCAGCGCCCCGAGGTCGGAGCCGGTGTTGGGCTCGGTGAAAACCGCCGTCGGCAAAATCTCTCCCGAAGCGAGGCCCGGCAGCCACTTCTCTTTCTGTTCGTCGGTGCCGCCGCAGAGGATGAGTTCGGCGGCGATCTCGGACCGCGTGCCCAGCGAGCCCACGCCGATGTAGCCGCGCGACAATTCCTCCGAGACGACGCACATCGAGACCTTGGGCAGCCCGAGCCCGCCGAACTCCTCGGGAATCGTAAGGCCGAACACACCGAGTTCGGCCATTTCGGAGATGATCTCTTCGGGAATGAGCGCGTCCTTCAGGTGCCATTCATGGGCGTCAGGCAGCACCCTCTCCCGCGAGAACCGCACGAACTGCGCGCGGATCATCTCGAATTCCTCGTCGAGGCCGGCGTCGCCCACCGTGGCCTCCGCCGACCGTTCCCGCATCAGTTCCACGAGCCTGAGCCGCGCGCCCTGGGTGTTGCCCTCTCGGGTCAGCCGCATCACCGATGTGTCCATCATCGCGCGCTGGTCGTCCTGCGAAAGCCCGAGGTCCTGCGGGCGGACGATCTCGCCCTGGCTCATCGGCAGCCCGCCGTAGAGCTGCCAGAGATATTCCCCGAAGGCGATCTGGAGGATGAGCGCCTCGGTCTCTCCGAACCGCCCCTCGGCCGCCAGCCGCTCGGCCCAGCCCTGCATCTGGCGCAGTGCCTCGACATAGGTGGCGAACCAGGCGAGGCCATGGGTTGCTGTCTGCTCGGCCTCGACGAGCGCGCCGGACACCCTCTCGCCATCGCTCACCCTTGCGCGCACTTTCGCCCGCGCGGACTCGAAGAGCGCTTCCACGGGGGGCAGCGCCGCTGCGGTCAACTCCAGCAGTCCCTCGAGGAGGGGGCTCTCGGTCACGGGGCTCGCTCCGTCATGGGCCATGGCTCACCTATCGTTTTTCTGCACCTGCGAAGGGATACTGGAGGCGCAAGCCTCACGCAAGAAGCTTTCGCGGTTGTTATGCTCCGAGACATAAAGTGTCTCGGAAATTATTGCCGTGCAGCCCCCGTGACGCCGGGTTATCAGCCGCGGTGACGGGGGGCGGATGCCGGAACTCGATCCCATGCTCTGGATTGCCGTGTTGGCGGTCGCGATCTTCGCCGGGGTGGTGAAGGGTGCGGTGGGCTTCGCCATGCCGATGATCCTGATCTCGGGGCTCGGCACCTTCCTCGCCCCCGAAGTGGCGCTTGCCGCGCTCATCCTGCCGACCGCGGTCTCGAACATCTGGCAATCGGCCCGGGGCGGCTTCGGCAACGCGATCGAGGCCGCGAAGGCTCACCGGCTCTACATCGCGATCGTGCTGGTGATGATCCTGTTGTCCGCACAGGTCGTGCTGCTTCTGCCCGACCGGGTGGCGTTCCTCCTGATCGGCCTGCCGATCACCGCCTTCGCCGCGACGCAACTTCTCGGCTGGCGGCCCAGGATCGGGCCCCGAATGCGGCGGCCGGCGGAAATCGGGATAGGCCTGCTTGCCGGCACCATGGGCGGCATCTCGGGCACATGGGGGCCGCCGACGGTGCTCTACCTCACAGCGCTCGAAACCCCGAAAAGGGACTTCGTGCAGGTGCAGGGCGTGGTCTACGGCCTGGGCGCGCTTGTCCTTCTTGCCGGTCACATCAACTCCGGCGTGTTCACCGCCGAGCGGGCCCAGCTTTCCGCGATCATCTGCGTGCCCGCGGGGCTCGGAATGCTCGCGGGGTTCTGGCTGCAGGACCGGCTTGACCAGGAGCGCTTCCGCACGATTACCCTCGCCGTCCTCGTCATCGCGGGCGCCAACCTCATCCGCCGGGGCATCTTCGCCTGAGTAAGGGGAGCCGAAGGCCCCCCTCGCTCCCGCGCATTCTACCCGATCGCGGCGGCGCGGACGTCGTCGTCGATCTTGTCCTCGTATTGCTCGAAATTCTTCGCGAACATCGCCACGAGCTTCTTCGCCTGCACGTCGTAGGCCGCCTGGTCCTCCCAGGTCCGCTTGGGGTCGAGCAGGATGTCGGGCACCGCGCTCGCCTTCACGTGGGTCGGCACCTCGAAGCCGAAGTTCGGGTCGGTCCGGTAGGGTGCCGCGGCCAGCGAGCCGTCGAGCGCCGAGGTCAGGAGGGCGCGGGTCGCCTTGATCGGCATCCGGCTGCCGGTGCCGTAGGCGCCGCCCGTCCAGCCGGTGTTCACGAGCCAGCAGGTCGATCCGTGCTTGGCGATCTTCTCCTTCAGCATCGCGCCGTAGACCTCCGGCCGGAGCGGCAGGAACGGCGCGCCGAAGCAGGTCGAGAAGGTCGGCTGCGGCTCGGTCACGCCGCGCTCGGTTCCGGCGACCTTCGAGGTGAAGCCCGAGAGGAAGTGATACATAGCCTGCGCCGGGGTCAGCCGGGCGATCGGCGGCAGCACTCCGAAGGCGTCGCAGGTCAGCATGATGATGTTCTTGGGGTGTCCGCCCAGCGCCGTGCGGGACGCGTTGGAGATGTACTCCATCGGATAGGCCGCCCGCATGTTCGGCGTCAGGCTGTCGTCTTCGAAATCGAGTTCGAGCGTTTCGGGGTCATGCACCATGTTTTCGATGACGGTGCCGAACATCCGCGTGGTGGCGTAGATCTCGGGTTCCGCCTCGGGCGAGAGGTTGATCGTCTTGGCGTAGCACCCGCCCTCGAAATTGAAGGTGCCGCGGTCCGACCAGCCGTGCTCGTCGTCGCCGATCAGCACCCGGTCGGGGTCTGCCGAGAGCGTCGTCTTGCCGGTGCCCGAGAGCCCGAAGAAGATCGCCGTGTCGACCGGGTTGCCGGGCGCGTGGTTGGCCGAGCAATGCATCGGCATCACGCCTTTCTCGGGCAGCAGGTAGTTCAGAAGCGAGAATACCGATTTCTTGTTTTCGCCGGCATATTCCGTGCCGCCGATCAGGATCAGGCGCTTGTCGAAATTCATCGCGATGACCGTCTCGGTCCGGCAGTCGTGCCGCGCCGGGTCGGCGAGGAAGGTCGGCGCATTGAGGATCGTGAACTCGGGCTCGAAGCTGTCGAGTTCGTCGCTGTCCGGGCGCCGCAGCAGGTGCCGGATGAAGAGCGAATGCCAAGCCAGTTCGGTGACGAGGCGCACGTCGAGCCGGTTCGCGGGGTCGGCGCCACCGAAGAGATCCTGCACGAAATAGTCGCGCCCCTTCATGTGCTCGAGCATGTCGGCGTGAAGCCGGTCGAAACCCTCGGGCGACATGGTCCCGTTGTTGTCCCACCAGATCTTGTGTTCGACGGCGGGGGTCCGGACGACATGCTTGTCCTTCGGCGAGCGGCCGGTGAACTTGCCCGTCGATACAAGGAGCGCGCCGCCGTTGCCCAGCTTGCCTTCACCACGGGTGAGAGCGGCCTCGATCAGCGCGGCCTCGGGGAGGTTGTAGTAAACCGACCCGAGACCCGTGATGCCCTGATCTTCGAGACGTCGCTTCGGATTGACCCGACCGGTTTGCATGCTTTCTTCCTCCGATTTCGCCGCTGCGTCACCTGACGCCGCCTGATCACGCATATCGCGCGTTTTCGAGACGAGGGAACCGGTGTTACGCTAACAGTTAGCGCAACCACCATTATCTCGTGGACAGTTACCGCAAACATGGCCGATAGGTGAGGCAATTTAGCCATTCCTCACGAAATCCTGCCACGATCCGGCCTGCATCTAGGGGTGATTCGCGTTTTCGGTTGCTTCGGCCGAACCCGCGCACGATTATGCCTGAAAAAAGACGCAATGCTTGTGTCAAACACCGGGCAGCGAGAGCAGTTGAAGGAAACAATACATGTCGAGGATCGCATTGGTCGACGACGACAGAAACATTCTGACGTCGGTGTCGATGACGCTCGAGGCCGAGGGTTTCGAGGTCGAAACCTACAATGACGGGCAGGCCGCGCTGGACGCTTTCAACAAGAAGCTCCCGGACATGGCCGTGTTCGATATCAAGATGCCCCGGATGGACGGGATGGATCTTCTTCAGCGCGTGCGCCAGAAGACCTCGATGCCGGTGATCTTCCTCACCTCCAAGGACGACGAGATCGACGAGGTGCTCGGTCTCCGGATGGGGGCGGACGACTACGTAAAGAAGCCGTTTTCACAGCGTCTTCTGGTCGAGCGCATCCGCGCGCTCCTGCGCCGCCAGGAGGTCATCGCGGGCGACGACGCCGGCGAGCCGGGCGAAACGAGCCAGGTGATGCTGCGCGGCGAGTTGCGGATGGACCCGCTGCGTCACGCGGTTTCCTGGAAAGGCCGGGACGTTTCCCTGACGGTCACCGAGTTCCTGCTGCTTCAGGCCCTCGCCCAGCGCCCGGGGTTCGTGAAGTCGCGCGACCAGTTGATGGACGTCGCCTATGACGACCAGGTTTATGTCGACGACCGCACCATCGACAGCCACATAAAGCGGCTCCGCAAGAAGATGCGGATGGTCGATGAGGATTTCTCTGCTATCGAAACCCTCTATGGTATCGGGTATCGCTACAACGAAGAGTAAGCTAGTGCTTGCGTCGGGGTAAAAGGTGGACGGCGCAAAAACTTCCAGAGATGCCGAAGTCGTACTCGGCGAAGACTGGGTCGGGGCGGACGCCGCCGCCGACAGCGAACTTCGTGCGCAACGCGGCCGGCGGGGAGTCATCTCGATCAATCGCTCGCCGCTGGCGCGCAAGATCATCACCTTCAATCTCCTCGCGATCCTCGTCCTTGTGGCGGGGGTTCTTTTCCTGAATCCCTTCCGCGACAGCCTCGTCTTCCAGCGCGAACGCGGACTCGTCGTCGAGGCGAGCCTCATCGCCGAGGTCTTCGAGGCACAGTTGCCCCGGGACGCGCCGGTGAACCTCGCCACCGGCGACGGGCTCGACGTGCCCGGAACCCTCGCCGATCTCGAGCTTCCCACCGCCGTCGAGGTCTTCGTCTACGACCAGACCGGCAACCTCATCGCCACCACCGTCGGCCAGCCCCGCGCCGGCGCGCCCATCGCCGACATCGCCCGCGACGACCGTTCGACCGTCATCACCGATTTTCTCAACTCGATCTGGGACGTGATGTCGGGCATCTTCTCGCGCGAGCGCGCCCCGGACCCTGCCGAAAACAGCGAGAGTCTGGCCGCCGCCCTCGTGGAACTGGCGCTGCAGGACGGCACCCAGATCAACACGGGCACCGACGCGCAGGGCAACACGATCTTCTCGGTCGCCACGCAGATCATGCAGGGCGGCGAGGTCGTGGGGATCGTCGCGGTCACCTCGGCGGCCGGCGAGATAGACCGGCTGGTGCGCTCCGAGCGCGAGCAGGTGCTTCAGATGTTCGTCATCGCCATCCTCGTCTCGATCGGCCTCTCGCTTGTCCTCGCCTCGACCATCGCCAACCCGCTCTCCGACCTCGCCGCCGCCGCGGAGATCGGTTCGGAGAAGCAGAAACGCAAGTTTTCCCCCGGCCGGGTGCGCATTCCCGACCTTTCCGCGCGGCCCGACGAGATCGGCCGGCTTTCGGCCGCGCTGCGCGGCATGGTCGCGGCCCTCTACGACCGGATCGACGCGAACGAGCAGTTCGCGGCCGACGTGGCGCACGAGATCAAGAACCCCCTCGCCTCGCTCCGCTCGGCGGTGGGCACCCTGCGCGTCGCCAAGCGGCAGGACCAGCGCGACAAGCTCCTCGATGTGATCGAGCATGACACCCGCCGCCTCGACCGGCTCGTCTCGGACATCTCCAACGCCTCGCGGCTCGATTCGGAGCTGGTGAAGGAAGACGAGGAAACCTTCGACCTCCTGCAGATGGTCGAGAACCTCTCCGACCACATGGCGCAGGAAGCCTCCGCCAAGGGCATCGAGTTCATCACCGACCTGCCCCAGGAGGCGATCATGATCGAGGGGCTCGAAAGCCGCCTCGCGCAGGTCTTCGTCAATCTTCTCTCCAACGCGATCTCCTTCTGCGAGGACGGCGACGCGATCCGCGTCTGGGTCCGGCGCCGCGAGAACCGGGTGCTCATCGTGGTCGAAGACACCGGCCCCGGCATTCCCGAGGAGGCGCTGACGAAGATCTTCAACCGCTTCTATTCCGAGCGCCCGCAAAGCGACTTTGGCAACAATTCCGGCCTCGGCCTCGCGATTTCGAAGCAGATCGTCGAGGCCCATGGCGGCGTGATCTGGGCCGAGAACATCCGCCCGACAGAGATCGACGCGACCTCCGAACCCCTCGGCGCGCGGTTCGTCGTCGGTCTTCCCGTCTGAAGCGCGTGCCATGCCCGAGATCGTGCATGGTTCGGCGGTGACCTTCGGGGGCCGCGCCGTTCTGATCCTCGGACCTTCGGGCAGCGGCAAGTCGGGCCTCGCGCTCGACCTCGTCTCCCGAGGGGCCGTGCTTGTCGCCGACGACCGCGTCGCGCTCGAGGCGGCAGAGGACGGACCACCGAGGGCGAGCCCGCCCGCCGGTCTCGAAGGCCGGATCGAGGCGCGCGGTCTCGGGCTTCTGCGCACCGAGTGGCGTGGCGGGGTTCCCGTGGCCCTCGCCGTCGATCTCGGCCAGACCTGCGACGAACGGCTGCCGCCGCCCCGAGCCGTCGCGTTGTGCGGCCGCCCGGTGCCCTTGATTCGGGCGAAAGACGCGCCAAACCTTGCCGCAGCCATCTTCGTTGCCCTGAAAGGCGGTCTCGAGGCCCATGACTGACGCGCCCCGTCCGGACCCGCGCGAGGCCCCCCGCCTCGTCTTCGTCACCGGCGCGTCCGGAGCCGGGCGGCTCACCGCGATCAACGCGCTGGCCGATCTCGGCTTCGAGGCGATCGACAACCTGCCGCTTGCACTCCTCGACAGGCTTCTCGCCGGCGGCCCGCTCGAGCGGCCCATGGCCCTCGGCATTGACACCCGCAACCGCGACTTCACCGCCGACGGCCTCGTCGAGACCGTCGAGCGGCTCGACCAGAGCGAGGCCCTCCGCGTCGACCTGCTGTTTCTCGACTGCCGGCCGGACGTGCTTCTGCGCCGCTATTCCGAGACACGGCGCCGTCATCCCATGGCCCCGGCCGAAAACCCGGGCATCGGCATCGAGCGCGAAATCGAGCTCCTCGCGCCGGTCCGCGCCCGCGCCGACATCCTCGTCGACACCTCCGACTTCTCGCCGCACGATCTGCGCGCGGAACTCACGCGGCTCTTCGAGGGCGGCAAGGAAGCCGCCCTCGCGGTCTCGCTCCAGTCGTTTTCCTACAAGCGCGGCCTGCCCCGGGGCACCGACCTCGTGTTCGACGTCCGGTTCCTCGCCAACCCCCACTGGCGGGCCGACCTCCGCCCGCTCGACGGGCGCGACCCCCGGGTGGTGGATTACGTTGCGTCAGATGCACGCTTCGAGGGGTTCCACGAGAGGGTCAGCGAACTGGTGCGCTGGCTCCTTCCGGCCTACATAGAAGAGGGAAAGACCTATCTGACGATCGCCTTCGGCTGCACCGGCGGTCAGCACAGGTCCGTCGCGGTGGCCGAGCGGCTCGCCGCGGCGCTGGGGGAAGAGGGATGGCCGGTGTCCGTGCGGCACCGGGAACTGGAGCGGCGCGGTCTCGCCGTTCCGGTTCGTGGTGAGGGGAGCACTGGTTGATCGGCATCGTGATCGTGGCCCATGGCGACCTCGCCGCAAGCTACAAGGCTGCGGTCGAGCATGTCGTCGGCCGCCAGGACGGCATCGTCGCCATTCCCATCGGCGACGACGTCGACCGGCCCGCCAAGGAGGCGGAGATCTGCGCGGCGGCCGACGCGGTCGACACCGGCGACGGCGTCGTCGTGGTCACCGACATGTTCGGCGGCTCCCCGTCCAACTTGTCGCTGCTCGCCTGCCGGCCCCTCGACCGGAAGATTCTCTACGGCGCCAACCTGCCCGCGCTGATCAAGCTCGCCAAGTCGCGCGACAAGACGGTCGCCGCGGCGGTCGCGGCCGCCACCGCGGCGGGGCGGAAATACATCGACACGTTCGACGGCGACTGATGGGAAGAAGACGATGACCGAGACCCGCACCCTCAGGATCGTGAACGAGAAGGGCCTGCACGCGCGGGCCTCCGCACGGCTCGTCGAGGTCGTCGAGGCCCATGACGCCGAGGCCGAGGTCTCGAAGGACGGCATGGCCGCGTCCGGCGACAGCATCATGGGGCTTTTGATGTTGGCAGCTTCCCGCGGAACAACTATTGAGGTCCGGACCAGCGGGCCGGAGGCCGTGAAGCTTGCCGATGCGCTGGAGGCACTCGTCGCCGACAGGTTCGGCGAAGGGGCCTGAGCGGGGAATGAGGGACGCGAGCCTTTGGTAGAAAGCTCACAGCCACACCCGATGTCGCTTCGGCGCGCCGGTCGGTCCGAGCCGGAAGCGCCTCCGCCGGACGGAACGCTGCCGCCGTCCTCTCAGTTCCTGGGCCAGGGCGAAGGCAAGCCGATTTCGGAGCAGCCCTACGACCGGCGACGGCTCTCCTATGCCAACACCTTCACCAACCCGGTCTCGCGCCGCGTCATACAGACAATGGAGCTTCTTACCGGAAGGTTCCGGCTGCTCTACCTCATCCGCAAGTTCGAGGCGGGCGGCGTGCCCCATGGTCAGGCGTTCTGGTCCCGCGCGCTCGACATCATGGGCATCGCCCTCGAAACTCCCGAGGACGAGATCGCCCGCATTCCGCGGGAGGGGCCGCTGGTGATCGTGGCCAACCACCCCCACGGGCTGGTCGACGGCATGGTGCTGGCCGAACTGATCGGCCGGGTGCGCACCGACTACAAGATCCTCACCCGCTCCCTGCTGACCGGCGTGGCGGAGATCGAGGATTTCATGATTCCGGTCCCCTTTCCGCACGAGGATGACGCGCTCGACAAGAACCTCGAGATGCGCAAGCGCGCCATGTCGCATCTCGCCGGTGGTGGCTGCGTGGTGCTCTTCCCCTCCGGCGTCGTCGCCTCGTCGCGCCGCATGTGGGGGCCGGCCATCGAGGCCGAGTGGAACCCCTTCACCGCGAAGATGATCTTCCGGTCCGGCGCCACGGTCCTCCCGGTCCGCTTTCCGGGCCGGAACAGCCGGGCCTACCAGATCGCCAACCGCATCTCGCCGACGCTGCGCCAGGGACTTCTGCTGCACGAGGTCTGCCACGCGCTGAACCGCCCGCAACGGCCCATCGTCGGCAACCCGGTCTCGCCGGTCGAGGTGCAGGACTGGGCGGGCCGGTCGCGGGAGTTCATGGCCTGGCTTCGCGCCGAGACGCTCTCGCTCCGGCGAGAGGATTGACGCCGGACGACCGCACCGGGGTTTGCGGGCAATCTTCCGAACGAAGGCGCGGCGCCTGGCGCGTGTCGCGTTCATTCGCACGCACGCGGTACGCCCCAGACCCCCGATCTCGCATGTCCCAGAAGCTCAAGACCGGTTCCCAGTCTTGACAGCGACGCGCCCTAGCGCGTCGGAACCGGCGTCTCGCCCCGATAGTCGTAGAAGCCCCGGTCGGTCTTCCGACCGAGCCAGCCCGCCTCGACGTATTTCGTGAGCAGCGGACAGGGGCGGTACTTGGTGTCGGCCAGCCCGTCGTGCAGCACGTTCATGATCGCGAGGCAGGTGTCGAGGCCGATGAAGTCGGCAAGCTCAAGCGGCCCCATCGGGTGGTTGGTGCCGAGCTTCATCGCCCGGTCGATGCTCTCGACCGAGCCCACGCCCTCGTAGAGCGTGTAGACTGCCTCGTTGATCATCGGCATGAGAATGCGGTTGACGATGAACCCGGGGAAGTCCTCCGAACTGGAGGTCGTCTTGCCGATCCGGTCGACGACGTCCGCAAGCGCCTTGTAGGTCGCGTCGTCGGTCGCGATGCCGCGAATGAGCTCGACAAGCTGCATCACCGGCACCGGGTTCATGAAGTGGAACCCCATGAACTTCTCGGGCCGGTCGGTGCGCGAGGCGAGCCGCGTGATCGAGATCGACGAGGTGTTCGAGGTCAGGATCGTGTCGGGACCGAGATGCGGCACGAGGTCCTCGAAAATCGCCGTCTTCACGGTCTCGCGCTCGGTCGCGGCCTCGATGACGAGGTCGGTCGCGCCGAGGTCGGAGAGCGTCGTGGTGGTCCGGATCCGCCCCATCGCCGCATCGCGGTCGGCCTGCGAGATCTTCTCGCGCGAGACCTGCCGGTCGAGGTTGCCGCCGATGATCTCGATGGCGCGGGCGAGTGCCGCCGCATCGATGTCCATCATCAGCACGTCGTAGCCCGCGAGCGCGAAGACATGGGCGATACCGTTGCCCATCTGCCCCGCGCCGATAACCCCAACCGTCTGAATGTCCATGGCCGATCCCCTGTCGCACTTCGGTCTATCGCAGCCTCCGGACCCCTTCGCAAGACGGAAGCCGGAGCCTGCGGCCATTAGGAAACCGGCAAGGTCTTTGTGGCAGTCCGGTGACCGGGTGAGACGAAAACATGGTGGGCTTGGGATGCTTGACGCATATTCCAGGGGCGGTCTGGACTATCGCCATTGCCGTTACGGCACATCGCGGCTCGCGTTCCGCGGGCCGGAGGCCAGGGCAGAAAGCCCCTATGTCGCGGCGCTCGGCGGCAGCGCCACCTTCGGGAAGTTCGTCGCGCAGCCCTGGCCCGTGCTCTTGGAAAAGGTCACCGGCGTCCGGACCGTCAACCTCGGCTGCATGCATGCCGGGGCGACCACATTCGCCGACGACGCCTCGCTCATGTCCATCTGCTCGGGCGCGGAGGCTGTGGTTCTGCAGATCACCGGCGCGCATTGCCTCGACAACAGCCATTACAGCCTCCATCCGCGCCGCAACGACCGTTTCATCGACGCCACGCCGAAGCTCAGGGCGCTCTACCCCGAGGTCGATTTCACCGAGTTCCACTTCGTGCGCCACCTGCTTTCGGCGCTGGAGTCCGTCTCGCACGCGCGGTTTATCGAGGTGGTCGCGGGGCTGAAGCGGGAATGGGTCGAGCGCACGCGCGACCTTCTGCGCGCCATCGATGCCCCCGTGATCCTCCTGTGGATGGCCGACCGAAGCCCCGAAACGCCGAACACGCCCATGGCCGAGCTTCTGCGCCGCGACGACCCGCTCTTCGTCGACCGCGAGATGATCGAGACGGTGCGCGGCGAGGCCGCCGGTCTGGTTCTCGCCATCGCCACGGACGATGCGCGCGGCGAAGGTCTCCGGGGCAAGGTCTATTCCGACCTCGAGCGGCCGGCGGCGATGCGGATGCCGGGACCGCTCTGGCACGCGGAGGCGGCGACCGCACTCTACGACGCCGTCACACCCTACCTGCCCGCACGCCGCCGCACGCGGTCGCGGCCGGCGGCCGAAGTGGTCAGAGTTTCTCCACGAGTTCGGGAACGGCCGTGAAGAGGTCCGCGACGAGGCCGTAATCGGCGACCTGGAAGATCGGCGCCTCCTCGTCCTTGTTGATCGCGACGATGACCTTGGAATCCTTCATCCCCGCGAGGTGCTGGATCGCGCCCGAGATGCCGACGGCGATATAGAGGTCGGGTGCGACGACCTTTCCGGTCTGCCCCACCTGCCAGTCGTTGGGCGCGAAGCCCGAATCGACCGCCGCACGGCTCGCCCCCACCGCAGCGCCGAGCTTGTCGGCGAGCTTCTCGATCAGCGCGAAATCGTCCTCCGACCCGACCCCGCGGCCGCCGGAGACGACGATGCCCGCAGAGGTCAGTTCAGGCCGGTCGCTCGCGGCCACCTTGTCCTCGACCCATTCCGACAGCCCGGGGTTTTCCACCGCGCCGATCGTCTCGACCGGCGCGGAGCCGCCGGTGCCCGCGACATCGAAGCTCGAGGTGCGCACCGAGACCACCTTGACCGGATCGGCCGATTTCACCGTCTGCACCGCGTTGCCGGCATAGATCGGCCGCTCGAAGGTGTCGCCGTCGACGATGCCGGAGACATCCGAAATCACCATCACGTCGAGAAGTGCCGCCACCCGGGGCAGGATATTCTTGGCATCGGTCGTCGCCGGGGCGACGATGTGGGAATAATCGCCCGCCAGCGAGACGATCAGCGCCGCGGTCGGCTCGGCGAGCCGGTGGCCGAGCGAGGCGTCTTCGGCCACGAGCACGCGGGCGACGCCGTCTATCGTCGCCGCCGTCTCTCCCGCGGCCGCCGCGGAGGCGCCCGTGCAGAGCACCGTGACCTCGCCCAGCGCCGCCGCCGCCGTCACCGCCTTCGCGGTGGCATCCATGTTGAGCGCACCGTCGGTGACTTCCGCCAGTAGAAGAACCGCCATCAGATCACTCCCGCCTCGTCCCTGAGTTTCGCCACCAGCTCGTCGACCGACCCGACCATCACGCCCGCCTTCCGCGACGCGGGCTCCCCGGTCTTCAGAACCTGGAGGCGCGGCGTCACGTCGACGCCGAAATCCGCCGGGGTCTTCTCGTCGAGCGGCTTCTTCTTCGCCTTCATGATGTTCGGCAGGCTGGCGTAGCGCGGCTCGTTGAGGCGCAAATCCACCGTCACGATCGCCGGCAGCTTCACCTTCACGGTCTGCAGGCCCCCGTCCACCTCACGGGTGACATGGGCGCTGTCGCCGTCGATCTCGACCTTCGAGGCGAAGGTGGCCTGCGCCCATCCGGTGAGCGCGGCGAGCATCTGGCCGGTGGCGTTCATGTCGTTGTCGATGGCCTGCTTGCCGCAGATCACGAGGCCCGGAGCCTCCTCGTCGACCACCGCCTTCAGAAGCTTCGCCACGGCCAGGGGCTCGATGTCGACATGCACGTCGTCGGCCGCGACGATGAGGATGGCGCGGTCGGCCCCCATCGCCAGCGCGGTCCGCAGCGTCTCCTGGGCCTGTTTCACGCCGATGGAGACCGCGACGACCTCCTCGGCCACGCCCCGCTCCTTCAGCCGGATCGCCTCTTCCACCGCGATCTCGTCGAAGGGGTTCATCGACATCTTGACGTTGGCGAGATCGACCCCGGACCCGTCCGACTTCACGCGGACCTTCACGTTGTAGTCGATCACCCGTTTGACCGGGACCAGCACCTTCATCGGTCCGACTCCTCTGTCGCGGGGGCACGTCGCCCCGGTTTGGCAAAGGGTTAGCCCGTGCGCCTCTGATGGGACAGTGCAAAATCGACGCAGAATCGCCATCCGACGCCGCGTTACGGTCGCTTCGGGGCGTCGTCCCCTATCCTCAGCGCGCCATCAGCGCCTCGCGCGCGGCGGCGAAGAGCCCGTCGCCGAGCGCCCGGTCGAACCGGTTGAGCGTCACCGCAAGGGCGATGCCCCGTTCGGGCACGAAGCCGACGACCGCGTACCACATAGTATTCGAACCGTTGTGCCAGACGAGACGTTCGCCCCCCGGCAGGCTCTCGACAACGAGGCCCAGCCCGTAATCCGCCGCTTGCGGCGTCGTCATCTCCGCACAGCTCTCCCGACCGATCAACGCGCCCTCGGCACAGGACAGCCGCAGCGTCTCGGCCCAGCCCAGAAGATCGCCGAGACTCATGTGAAGCGTGCCCGCCGGCCCCATCCATGCTGGATTGTCGGCCCAGGGCCGGGCGGGGTCGACCGAGAAGGTCAAGCCCGCGATCCTTCGGTGGCCGCGCGGGTCTCCCTCGCCCCTTGGCGGACCCAGACCGACCGAACCGAGGCCCGCCGGGGCGGCCACCCGCTCGCGCACGAGGCGCTCCCAGGGCGTGCCGGTGGCGGCCTCGAGGGCGGCGCCCACGAAGACATAGCCGATGTTGGAATAGGCGTGCTCGCCCGGTGTGCCCGGAAGCGGGTCGCCCCAGAGCCGGCGCAACTGCGTGAGCCGCCGCTCGTCGGGACCGCCCCGCCCCGGTCGAAGGAGCGACAGGGGCGAGACGTTCGCCGGCAGCCCGCCGGTGTGGCTCAGGGCTCGGCGAAAGGTCACCCCCTGCCAGTCGGGGTGCAATGTCTCGCCCGGCAGATGCGCCGCCACCGGGCCGTCTAGGTCGATCTCCCCGGCCTCGTGCATGACGAGCGCCAGGGCGGCGGTGAAGGACTTGGTGATCGAGCCCACATGCCAGAGCGCGTCCCGCATCACGGGCCGCCCGCCCCGCCGCGTCGGCCCCGAGACGAGCACGTGGCGCGCTCCGCCGTCCTCGGACCAGGCAAGTCCCAGCGCGACATCGGCGTTGGACGACGCGAAGTCGGCGAAGACGGCTTCGGGCGTGTCCGCCCCGGCAGAGGCGCCGAGGGCCGTTGCCGCAAAGAGGGCTGTCAGAAAGCGGCGCATGACGCGATGATAACGGTCGAGACGCTTCGGGCCAACTCCGGCCCGGATAGCCATCGACGGCGTCAGCGGTGCGCGCTTCCGGTCGCCGATCCCTCTCCGGAGGGATCGCCGCTGACTGCGTCAGCGGTGCGCGCTTCCGGTCGCCGATCCCTCCCCCGGAGGGATCGCCGCTGACTGCGTCAGCGGTGCGCGCCCGGAACCCACAGCACGTCGGCCCTGCCGCCGTCGTTCTCCATCCGGGCCGCAACGAAGAACCAGTCCGACAGGCGGTTGAGATAGGTCACCGCCGCATCGTTCACCGATTCCATCGTCGCCAGTTCCACGACGTGGCGCTCGGCCCGCCGCGCCACCGTACGGCAGAGGTGGAGATAGGCCGACGCCGCCGAGCCGCCCGGCAGGATGAACGAGCGCAGGGGCTCAAGGTGCGCGTTCATCCCGTCGATCTCGGCCTCGAGCCGCCCGGTCTGGCCCGGGGTCATGCGAAGGGGCGGGTATTCGGCCTGCGCATCGAGCTCCATGTCGGGCCGGCAGAGGTCCGCGCCGAGGTCGAAGAGGTCGTTCTGGATCGTCGCGAGCTGCCGGTCGCGGTCATCTCCCATATGAAGCCGCGCAAGCCCCACGGCGGCGTTCAACTCGTCGACCGTGCCATAGGCGGTCACCCGCAACGAATGCTTGGCCACCCGCGCGCCGTTGCCGAGCGCGGTTTCGCCCGCGTCGCCGGTCTTGGTGTAGATCTTGTTGAGCACGACCATCAGTTGCCTCCCGAACCGCGGATGAACACGAAAAGAAGAATGAGCAAGACCGCGATGAACTGCGCATAGATCCGCCAGCGCATGAGGCGGTTGGCGTGCTTCTTGTTGAACTCGCCGCCCCTGGCGAAGCCCCCGATACCGGTGAGCAGAATGCCCAGCACGATGAGCACCGCGATGGCGGCGACGATGAAGAGTGGATCGTTCAGCATGGGTCCCCCGCGCTTTAGACCCGCGACATAGCGGGGCGGTCGGAAAAAGCGAAGGCGAATACCGGAAAATCGGCCTGAATGTTCAGGACAGCGCCCGGACAAGCGCATCGGCCGCCCGCGTCGGCAGGAGCCGCTTCAGGGCGTAGCTCGCCTGCGCCAGCCCCGTCACCCGGTAGCGCACGCGGGGCCTGCGGCTTTCCAGCGCACGGACGATCTTGCGCGTGACATGGCTCGCGGGCACCTCGAGCCGGGCGTTGGGGTTCGTGCCCTCCCATTTCGCGATCATCTCGCGCTCGTACTCCCCGGCCCGCGCGCTCGCCTGCCAGTCGATCAGCCGCTCGAAATTCGCCCGGGAATTCTCGCCGAACCTCGTCGTGATCAGCCCCGGCTCGATCAGGACGACATGGATGCCCGAGCCGTGAAGCTCGAGCCGCAGCGTGTCGGTCAGCCCCTCGAGGGCGAATTTCGTCGCGATGTAGGCGCCGCGCCACGGGTAGGCCGTGAAGCCGAGCACCGATGAGCAATTGACGATCCGCCCCCGTCCCGCCGCCCGCATCACCGGAATGACCCGGCGCGTCAGGTCATGCACCCCGAAGAGGTTCGTCTCGAAGATCTCCCGCAAGACCTCGCGCGGCAGGTCCTCGACGAGCCCCGGCACCCCGAACGCACCGTTGTTGTAGAGCGCGTCGAGCCGCCCGCCCGTGGCCTCCAGCACATCCGCCAGACCCGCCGCCACGCTTTCGGCATCGGCGTAGTCGATGCGCGGGCTCTCGAACCCCTCCGAGCGCAGCCGCGCACAATCCTCCGCCCTGCGGGCCGAGGCGAACACCCGCCAGCCCCGCGCCCTCAGCGCCCCGGCGGCGTCATGGCCGATCCCCGAAGAACAGCCCGTGATGAGAATCGACCGCTCGCCCATGATTGCCCTCTGGACCGTGCATTTGCCCCCGTCTACACAAGCCCTATGAGCAGTTCCACCGATGACCCCAACATCGGGCCAAACGAGGTATCAGAGCCGCTGCGCCGGGCGATCGGCGAGCGCTACCTGACCTATGCGCTCTCCACGATCATGCACCGGGCACTTCCCGACGCGCGCGACGGGCTGAAACCCGTCCACCGCCGCATCCTCTACGCCATGCGCCGGCTCAATCTCACCGCCGAGGGCCGCTTCCTGAAGTCCGCGAAGATCTCCGGCGACACGATGGGCGACTTCCACCCCCATGGCGACCAGGCGATCTACGACGCGATGGCGCGGCTCGCGCAGGACTTCAACGTGCGCTACCCGCTCGTCGACGGGCAGGGCAACTTCGGCAATATCGACGGCGACAACCCGGCCGCCTCGCGCTACACCGAGGCGCGTCTGACGAAGGTCGCCGAGGCGCTGCTCGACGGGCTCGACGAGGACGCCGTCGATTTCCGCGACAATTACGACGGCCGCCTTCAGGAGCCCGTCGTCCTGCCGGCCTCGTTCCCGAACCTCCTCGCCAACGGCGCGGCCGGCATCGCGGTGGGCATGGCCACCAACATCCCGCCCCACAACATCGCCGAGTTGTGCGACGCCTGCCTTCACCTCATCAAGACACCCGACGCCCGCGACGACACGCTCCTGAAATACATCCCCGGCCCCGATTTTCCGACCGGCGGCATCATCGTCGAGCCGCCCGCGAGCATCGCCGAGACCTACCGCACGGGCCGGGGCGCCTTCCGCCTGCGCGCGCGCCATGAGGTCGAGGACCTCGGCCGCGGCCAGTGGCAGATCGTCGTCACCGAAATTCCCTACCAGGTGCAGAAGTCGAAGCTCATCGAGCGGCTCGCCGACCTCATCCAGACAAAGAAGGTCCCGCTCCTCGCAGATGTGCGCGACGAGAGCGCCGAAGATATCCGCATCGTGCTCGAACCGCGCTCGAAGAACGTCGATCCCGACATGCTGATGGGGCTTCTCTTCCGCAATTCCGAGCTCGAGACGCGGTTTTCGCTCAACATGAACGTGCTGATCGACGGGCTGACCCCGAAGGTCTCGTCCCTGAAGGAGGTGCTGCGCGCCTTCCTCGACCACCGCCGCGAGGTGCTCGAACGCCGCTCGCGCCACCGCCTCGGCAAGATCGACCACCGCCTCGAGGTGCTCGAGGGCTTCATCACCGCCTTTCTCAACCTCGACCGGGTGATCGACATCATCCGCTACGACGACGACCCGAAGGCCGCTCTCATGCGCGAGGACTGGGGCCGCCCCTTCGTCCGCGCCACTTCCGAGGCCGACTACGTCTCTCCTTCCCCCGGCGACGGCGAGCTGACCGAGGTCCAGGCCGACGCGATCCTCAACATGCGCCTGCGCTCGCTCCGACGCCTCGAGGAGATGGAGCTGCGCGCCGAGTTCGACCGGCTGACGGCGGAACGCGAAGCGCTCGAGGACCTTCTCGAAAACCCCGAAAAGCAGTGGGACAGGGTCGCCGACCAGATCAGGGAAACGAAGAAGACCTTCGGCAAGGACGATCCGGGCGGGACGCGGCGAACCACCTTCGCCGAGGCCGCCGAGACCCCCGACGTGCCCTTCGAGGCGATGATCGAGAAGGAGCCCGTCTCCGTCGTCTGCTCGCGCATGGGCTGGATCAGGGCGATGACCGGCCATATCGACCTCGACCGCGAGCTGAAGTTCAAGGATGGCGACGGGCCGCGCTTCACCTTCCATGCCGAGACCACCGACCGGCTGCTGATCTTCGGCTCGAACGGGCGCTTCTACACGCTTTCGGTCGCGAACCTGCCCGGCGGGCGCGGCATGGGCGAGCCGGTGCGCCTGATGGTCGATCTGCCGAACGAGGCCGAGATCGTCTCGCTCTTCGTCCATGAGCCCGGCCGCAGGCTCGTCGTCGCCTCGAGTGCCGGAGACGGGTTCGTCGTGCCCGAAGACGAGGTCGTGGCCCAGACCAGGGCCGGCAAGCAGGTGCTGAACGTCAGGGACGGGGCGACCGCGAAGATCTGCCGCCCGGTCGCCGGCGACCATGTCGCGGTCGTCTCCGAGAACGGGAAGTTCCTCGTCTTCCCGCTCGCCGAGTTGCCCGAGATGACCCGCGGCAAGGGCGTGCGCATCCAGAAATACAACATGGCGCGCGGGCGGCAGGGCACGCTCGAACTCGACGGCGGGCTGTCCGACCTCGTCACCTTCGACTGGTCGGCGGGCCTCACATGGTCGATGGGCGGCGGCAAGACCCGCCACGAGCCCGACCTCGGCGACTGGCTCGGAAAGCGCGCCGGCGTCGGCAAGCGCCCGCCCTACGGCTTCCCGAAGTCCAACAGGTTCGATCGCTGACGGGGAAACCCGGTCCGGAGCCCCTTCGCGGCGGGCAGGCCGCTGACGTCGTTTCCCGGGGCCGCGGCCCGCCGGCCGGCCCAACTGGCGCTTGATTCCCGGCCCTCATGCCGCTAGACGGCGCGCGATCTTCAACCGGGGGCGCGGCAAGCGCCCCATCACCCAAGGCGCAGGGGCTCATGGCGAAGGAAAAATTCGAGAGAAACAAGCCGCATGTGAACATCGGCACGATCGGGCACGTCGACCACGGGAAGACGACGCTGACGGCTGCGATCACGAAGTATTTCGGCGACTTCAAGGCGTATGACCAGATCGACGGCGCACCCGAGGAGAAGGCGCGGGGGATCACGATCTCGACGGCGCACGTGGAATACGAGACC
>Ga0008833_1000816_pt1 | contig 21291 bp, 22 predicted proteins | sample HotLakConsoUCCLE_FD_62216 | JGI IMG/M metagenome (GOLD analysis project Ga0008833, IMG submission 62216) | Hypersaline microbial mat communities from Hot Lake, Washington, USA - Hot Lake Consortium UCC-LE | ecosystem: Environmental > Aquatic > Non-marine Saline and Alkaline > Hypersaline >... | reverse complement strand
ATCGCCGGCCGCCGCCTCACGGACTCCGCGGCCGGCAGAACCGCCGCCGCCCCCTAATCCGCGAGAATCCTCGCATGCCCGCGACCCGTCCGCTTCGCGGCATAGAGCGCCTTGTCGGCATCCGTCAGCATCGCGTCCAGCGTCGGTTCGGCATAGCGACGGGAGAGGGCTATGCCGATCGACGCCGAAACCCGGCATTCGACCCCTCCGACCGAGACCGGCTTCTCGATCGACGCGATGAGCCTGTCGGCCAGCGCCTTGAGCCTGTCCAGGTCCGTGGGGTCGTCGACGATGGCGACGAATTCGTCGCCGCCCACCCGGGCGAGGTCGTCGCCCGGCCTCAGCCCGCCCTCGAGCCGCCGCGCAGCGGCCGTCAGCACCGCGTCCCCGATGCCGTGGCCATGGGTGTCGTTCACCGACTTGAAGTAGTCGAGGTCCACCTGCAGAAGCGCGAAGGGCCGCGCATCGCGCACCCTGGCTGCGAGCCAGCCGTCGAGCGCCCTGCGGTTGCCGAGGCCCGTAAGCCCGTCGGTCAGCGATGCCGCCTGGGCGGCATCGCGCGACATCTCCAGCCCGTGGATGAGCCGGCGCGCCTCGGCCATCGCCACCGAGTTGGCCTCGGCGAGATAGAGCATCTCGATCGTCTGGCCGCTCGAGGCGAAATCCGCCGCCGTCAGCCCGTATTCGGCCACCGCCGACACCACGCCGATGCCGAAGGAAAGGTCGATAACGTAGCCCGGCCGAGGCGCCAGAGCGGTCACCACCCCGTTGAGGCTCACCCCCTGCCGGCCCCGAATCCGCAGCCGCAGCCGCGCGCCGGCCAACGCCGCAAGATCCGGCGTGCCCACCAGTTTCAGCGGACGATCGACTTCGAGCAGGTCGAAGAACCCCAGCCCCACCGGCTCGGCCGAGGGGCAGATGCGGCGGAACGTCGGGGCGGCGTGCGCGATCTTGCCATCGGCGCCGACAACGAGGTGCATCGGCAGGAGCCTGTCGAGCACGCCGTGCGGAAGGATCATCTCGGGCGTCATACCGCCTCGCTGCGAAAAAGCGCGAACTGCCGGCCCTCGGAATAGGCGCCTTCGAGCAATCGCACCGAGACCTGTTCGCAGCACGGGCATGCGTCCGGGCACTCGCCTGTCCATTCGATGAGCGCGAGCGCCCCGTAGTCGTCGGCCATCGCCCGCAGAAGCCCCGCGAGAATGAGGCCGAAACCGGCGAAATGCGACCGGCAGATCACCACAAAGGCATCCGGCGCAACTTCCGTCGTCTCGATATCGGGCAGGCACAGGTCGGGCACCGCGAGCCGCGCCCGGCCGGGAAGTTCGTCGAGCGAATTCATGAAATCGGCGAAATCGAGCCCGCCGAAGCGCAGGAGCCGGCGCACCGGTTCGGTGGCGGGGTGCGACACGATATAGGTCCCGAGATCCTCCAGCAGAACCTCGCGGGGCTTTCCCAGCGTCGCCACCGCGGCGTCGAGCACGGCCACCGTGAGAGCCGGGTCGTAGGTGAGCAGCGCCTCGAAGCCCTCCGGCGCGAGCGCGGCAAGGTCAGCGATTCGCGCCCAGGTGTCTTGCCCGTAGGTGTCGGTCAGAAAGCCCTGAAGGCCCCTGTTTATAAGCCCATGCATGGCCAGCTCCGCTACTCGGGCCTACCCTTGGGCCGAAGTCGTTAAATTCCCGCAAAGACGAACCGGGCGTCAGTAATCCGTCGGCGCCCCGCCCTCGACCCCGCGCCGCGTGACGAACTCCGACAGCGCCTCCACCCTGTCCTGCGGCAGCACCGGCGCCTCGAAGCCCGCCACGATCTCGCGAAAGAGCCGGTGCGCGCGCTCGTGGGTCCAGGCCGACCCCGCCAGCGCCCAGCCCTCGTAGTTCCGCCAGTCTGACAGGAACGGCTGGTAGAACGCGGTCTCGAACCGGCTCTGGGTGTGCTCGATGCCGAAGAAATGCCGCTCGCTCGCCGGCAGCCCGTTCACCTCGGCGATGGCGTCGAGGGCGATCTCGTCCGGCCCCGTCGCGGTCACCACCGGGTCGCAGTAGCGCTGGATCTGCTGGAGCACCTCGCAATCCATGATGAGCTTCTCGGGGCTGGCGATCAGCCCGCCCTCGAGCCAGCCGGCGGCGTGGTAGACCATGTTGGTGCCCGACTGCACCGCCGACCACAGCGAATGCGCCGTCTCCCACATCGCCTGCCCGTCGGGCACGTTCGCGGCGCAGGAGCCCGAGGCGCGCAGCGGCAGGCCATAGAACCGCGCCATCTGCCCCGTCATCTGGGTCGCGCGCATGTATTCGGGGGTGCCGAATGCCGGCGCGCCCGACTTCATGTCGACATTCGAGGTGAAGGTTCCGATCGCGCAGGCGCAGCCCGGTGCCACCCATTGGAAAAGGGCGATCGCCGCCAGCGCCTCGGCGACCGACTGCGCGACCGCCCCCGCCAGCGTCACCGGCGCCATGGCGCCGGCCAGCGTGAAGGGCGTCACCACCACCGCCTGCCCGCGCCGGATGCACCGCAGGCACCCGTCGATCATCGGCTGGTCGTGCTTCAGGGGCGAGGTCGAGTTGATGTTGGTGAACATGTGCGGGCGCGCCCGGAACGCCGCCTCGTCGAGGCCGCCCGCGATCTTCACCATCTCCATCACGTCCTCGACCCGCTCGGGACCCAGCGCATAGGCATGGGCCACCTTGTCGGTGAGCGTCAGCATGTCGAAGACCACCTCGAGGTGGCGCACCGAGGGGTGCACGTCCACCGGCTCGACCGGGTAGCCGCCGTTGAAATGCAGGCAGTCGAAGGCTTGCGACAGTTTCAGGAGGTTGCGGCAATGCTCCCGGGTGCCGGGCACCTTGCCGGTCTCGAGATCCCAGTAGTTCGGCGGCGAGGCCACGGCGGCGAAGTTGATATGTCCCTCGCCGATGGTGATCCGGCGCGCGCGGTTCCACGGCGTGATGGTGAACGAGGCCGGCGCGCGGCCCACCATCTCCATCACGAAGTCGCGGCCGAGCCACACGGTCTCGCCCTCGACACGTGCACCGGCCGCCCGGAACAGCGCCAGCGCCTCCTCGTTCAGGAAGGCGACGCCGATCTCCTCGAGAATGCGCATCGCCCCGTCGTGGATCGCGGCCACGCCCCCGGGGCCGAGGGGCTCGACCGGCGGGTCCCGCACCACCGGCGGCGACCACGGCATCTGCGCGATCGTCGATCCCCGCGCGAGACGGGCGTTGCCCGCCCGTCCGCCATGCCGCCGCCGCGTCTTCGTCGCCTCTTCGGTCATCGCCAGTCCTCCGCCGATGCCCGATGTTCTCACCGCGAAGGCCCGAGCCTTCGCGTGATTGCGACAGAAAGTGTCGCGTTCGTTCAGAGGCGCGTAAGCCAGCCGGGCAGATGGCCGATGTCGGGCAGCACCGCGTCGGCGAGCGGGGCAAGCAGGCTTTCGGGGGTCATCCCGGTGAGTACGCCCACCGTCGCCATGCCGGCCGAGCGCCCCGCGCGCAGGTCGTGGCCGGTGTCGCCCACCATCACCACGGCTTCGGGGGCAATGCCGGTGGCCGCCGAGAACGCGAGAAGCTGGCCCGGCTCGGGCTTCGCGCCGTGGCCCGAATCGGCGCCGGCGAGAAACACGACATGCCCCGCGACCCCGAAGGCCTCGAGATGCTCGCGCGCCGAGCCCTCGGTGTCGTTCGTCACCACGCCGAGCGCGTAGCCGAGACCCGCCAGCGCCTCGAAGAGCGGCGGCAGGTCGACCGCCGGCACCTGTCGCACCTCGGCACTCGCCACGGCGAAGCGCAGGTCGAGCACGTCGCGGGGCAGGTGCGGCAGATGCGGCGCGAGAAGGTCGACGATGGCCTCCGAAGGCCCGGTCACCGCCGGGCTGTCGGCCTCGAACCCGTGGGTCGCCGCGTCATAGCCCAGCGCCAGCGCCAGCCGCGCGGCGAGCGCGGTGTCGCCGCACGAAAGCTCACCCAGCACATGCCGCGTGCCCGCCCCCCAGGTCGCCCGGAAATCGGTCAGCGTGCCGTCCTTGTCGAAGATGATGGCGCGGATCATGGAGCCGCACATAGCGCCCGGAGCGGTTTCGGGGAAGCTCTACCGCTTCGCCCGGCGCCAGCCCGCCGCCCGCGCCTCGGCCTCCGAACAGAACCACCGCTCGCCGCGCGACGGGTTGATCCGTGTCGCGCCGTAATGCTCCTGCCCCGGCATGTGGTAGATCCGCCCCGAATTCGAGATGTTTCCCTTGATGACGCAGGCCCCCGCGCCCTGCGGCACGGGCTGCGGGGCCGCCGGCGCTCGCTGGCTCGCCCGGAAGTCCGACGGGTCGTCGTGCCGCCAGGCCCAGAGGCCGCGGCCGAGAAGCTCCGCCTCCTTCTCGAATTCGGGATAGTCCCGCAGGGTCTCGCCGGAATAGGTCCGCACCACGCCGTTTCTCAGGAGCGCCTCGCCGAGGTCCACGCCCCGCACCTCGCAGGTCGCCAGCGTCCGGTCGTACCTGTCGAGGCGGATCGCGGCGCACTCCGCCCTGTGGCCTTCCGCGAAGCGCGCGAGCACCCGGCCCGACCATTCCCCGCAGCGCACCGCCGTGCCGTCCGCCTCCCAGCAAAGCTGGTCGCGCTCGGGCGCGTCGATCCCGAACAGCCGCACGCGCTCGCCGCCAACGTCGATCGTGTCGCCGTCGATCACCCGCACGCGCCCGTCCGGCCCCGCCGTCGCCGCCAGAGGCGTCACGGCGAGGACGAGGGCCAGAACCCATCTCGTCACCCGTCTCACGGGTGGGAGTCTGGGCGCTGCCGGGGCCGCGCTCAAGGCATTTCTTTAAGGAAGGTTAACCGCTCACGCGTCGGAGTCGGCGAGAACCGCGTAATCCACCATCACATGGGTGCGGTAGGCCGGCCGCTCGCAGAGCCGGTCATAGTAGCGCTCCACCACCGGGCGCGGCGCGCGCGGCACGTCGATGGTGAACCAGCGGAAGAGAACGTGTCCGATGACCACGTCGGCGAGGGTGAACTCATCGCCCTGCACGTATGGACCCTCGCCGAGCTGCCCTTCCAGCACACCCAGAAGCGCCTCGAACCGCCCGAGCGACGCGGCGAGCGCGGCCTCGTCGCGGCGGGCGGCCGCCGTGCGCACCCGCGCCCAGAAGATCGGAACGACGAAGGCGGCGGCGAAGTTCACCTTGCCCCATTCAGCCCACATGTCGACCGGGGCCCGCGCGGCCGGGTCGGCGGGCCAGAAGGCGCCGCCGTCGCCGTAGGCGGCCGCGAGGTACCGCAGGATCGCGCAGCTCTCCCAGACGACGAGGTCGCCGTCCTTCAGCACGGGCACCAGCCCGTGCGGGCTCATCGCGCGGAACTCGGGCGTGTCCGTGCCGCCGTGGACATGCCCGTAATCGAGCCGCTCGGGCGCAAGGCCCAGTTCGGCCGCCCCCCACATCACCGCCTGCACGTTCGACGACGTCGCCCGTCCGTAGATTGTAGCCATGTGCCCCCTTGCGATTGACGCGACCGGCCCTTCCGATAGGCTTGCGCGCAATCATCGCTGCCTGCCACGCTAAGGGGCACGGGAGGTGAGCGTCAATCAAGAGACCTGCAGGGAGAGACCCATGATCATCAGGACCACAACCGCAACCCTCGCCTTCATCGCGAGCGCCGGCATCGCCGCGGCCGATTGCGAGACCGTGACCTTTTCCGACGTCGGCTGGACGGACATCACCGCCACGACGGCGGCGACCACGGTGATCCTCGAGGCCATCGGCTACGACACCGACATCAAGATCCTCTCGGTCCCGGTGACCTACACCTCGCTTGCCGCCGGGGACATTGACGTCTTTCTCGGCAACTGGATGCCCACCATGGAAGCCGACATCGCCCCCTACCGCGAGGCCGGCACGGTCGACACCGTCCGCGCCAACCTCGAAGGCGCGAAGTACACGCTGGCCACCAACGCGGCCGGCGCCGACCTTGGCATAACGAGCTTCGAGGCCATCGCCGCCAATGCCGACGCCCTCGACGGGCGCATCTACGGCATCGAGCCGGGCAACGACGGCAACCGCCTGATCATCGACATGATCGAGGCCGACGCCTTCGGCCTCGGCGCCGCCGACTTCCGCGTCGTCGAAAGCTCCGAGGCGGGCATGCTGGCGCAGGTCTCCCGCGCGGCCGAACGCGACGAGCCGATCGTGTTCCTCGGCTGGGAGCCGCACCCGATGAACGCCAATTTCGACATGACCTACCTCGAGGGCGGCGACGAGTGGTTCGGCCCCGACCTCGGCGGAGCGACCGTGTTCACCAACACCACCGCGGGCTTCTCCGAGGCCTGCCCGAACCTCGGCACCTTCCTCGACAACCTCGTCTTCTCCCTCGAGATGGAGAACGAGATCATGGGTGCGATCCTCGACGACGGGATGGACCCTGCCGCTGCCGCGACCGAATGGATCACCGCCAACCCCGAAACGGTGATGGGCTGGCTCGACGGCGTCACCACCCGCGACGGCGGCGACGCCGCGGCCGCCGTCTCCGCGGCCCTCGGCCTCTGACCGGGCGGGGCGGCGGCGCGTGCCCGCCGCCCCACACCGGGCCCCGGCCGCGCCATGACAACTGTCCAGTCCCTCGGCGAGATCCTCGCGTCGCTCGTCGGTGCACTCGTCTGGGTGCTGACCGCCCTTTGGGATCTGGCGCTCTGGCTCATCCCGGCGCTCTGGTGGTTCGTCACATGGCTGCCCCAGCGCCTTCTCGGCCTCAGCGACGAGAAGCTCCCGGTCGGCGTCACCGCCACGCGTGGCTTCGAATACATCCGCGATGGCGCGCGGCCCTTCCTCGACGGGTTCTCGCGGGCGACGGAAACCCTCATCAACATCGTCAGCGCCGCCCTTCAGCGCCCCCCGGGCACGAACTGGCTGCGCGGGCGCGGCTTCGAGCCCCATGTCTCGTGGTGGACGGAGGCGACCCACCCGATCCTCATCATCGCGCTTCTGGTGGCACTCGCCTGGGTGATCCAGCGCAGCCTCGCGGTCTGCGCTCTGGTGGTGGCGGGGTTCCTCTTCATCCTCGATCAGGGCTACTGGAGGGAGACCGCCGAGAGCCTGACCCTCGTGCTCACCGCCTGCCTTGTCTGCATGGCCATCGGCGTGCCCATCGGCATCGCGGCCGCCCACCGGCCCCGCCTCTACGCATGGATGCGCCCCGTTCTCGACCTGATGCAGACCCTGCCCACCTTCGTCTACCTTATTCCGGCAATCGTCTTTTTCGGCATCGGCATGGTGCCGGGCCTCATCGCCACTGTCATCTTCGTGCTGCCCGCCCCCATAAGGCTCACCCAACTCGGCATCGCCTCGACCCCGCAGTCGCTTCTCGAAGCCGCCGACGCCTTCGGCGCGACCCCCCGCCAGAAGCTCTGGAAGGTCGAACTGCCCTCTGCCTTTCCGCAGATCATGGCCGGGCTCAACCAGACGATCATGCTGTCGCTGTCGATGGTCGTGATCGCCGCCCTCGTCGGGGCCGACGGGCTGGGGGTGCCGGTGCTGCGCGCCCTCAACACCGTCGATACGCGGCTCGGCTTCGAGAGCGGCCTCGTGATCGTCGTGGTGGCGATCCTGCTCGACCGGATATTGCGGAGGGACCGCGAATGACCGCCGAGACGCGGACAGGCGCCTGCCATTGCCGCGCGGTGCGCTTCCGCGCCACCCTGCCAGATGGCCTCGCCTCGGCCCGCCGCTGCGACTGCTCTTTCTGCGCCATGCGCGGAGCGGTCGCGGTGACCGCGCGGGCGGAGGATTTCGAGGTTCTCGAAGGCGCCGACCGCCTTGCCCTCTACACCTTCGGCACCGGCACCGCGCGGCACTGGTTCTGTTCGGTCTGCGGCATCTACACCCACCACCGCCGCCGCTCGAACCCCGCCGAGCTTGGCGTCAACCTCGCCTGCCTCGACGGGTCGTCGCCCTTCGATCTCGCGGAGATCGAGGTCGTAGACGGCCGCAACCACCCCTCGGACGGCGGCGCGGGCGGGATCATCGGCGTCCTTCGCTTCGAGAGGCGCAGCCCATGACCCCGGCTGTCCGCTTCGACGCCGTCTCGATCGTCTTCGGCTCGCACCCCGAGCGCGCCCTGCCGCTCATGGACGAGGGACGCGACCGGGCCGATGTGCAGGACGCCACCGGCCAGATCCTCGGGGTTCACGACTGCAGCCTCGATGTCGCCGCCGGCGAGATCCTCGTGCTCATGGGGCTTTCCGGCTCGGGCAAGTCCACCCTCCTGCGCTCCGTCAACGGCCTCAACCCGGTGACCCGGGGAGATGTGCTGATCGGCGCGGGGGGCGATCTCGTCTCGGTCCCCAAAGCCGATGCAAAGACCCTCCGCGACCTCCGGCAGACCCGCGTCGCCATGGTGTTCCAGCAGTTTGGCCTCCTGCCCTGGCGCAGCGTGCGCGACAACGTCGCCCTCGGCCTCGAACTCGCCGGCATGTCGCGCGCCGAGCGCATCTCGCGCGTCGACGACGAGCTTGCCCTCGTGGGGCTTTCGGACCGCGCCGACGCGCTGGTCGCCGAGCTTTCGGGCGGCATGCAGCAGCGCGTGGGCCTCGCCCGCGCCTTCGCCACCCGCGCGCCCATCCTCCTGATGGACGAGCCCTTCTCCGCCCTCGACCCGCTGATCCGCGCGCGCCTCCAGGACGAGCTTCTCGCGGTGCAGGAAAAGCTCGCCCGCACGATCATCTTCGTGAGCCACGACCTCGACGAGGCCTTCAAGCTCGGCGACCGCATCGCGATCATGGAAGGCGGCCGGATCGTCCAGAGCGGCACCCCGCGCGACATCTACACCGCCCCCGCCAACGCCTACGTCGCCGACTTCGTGGCCCACATGAACCCCCTCGGCGTGCTCTGTGCGGCGGACGTGATGGAGCCGGCCACCGGCACGCCCGCGCTGACGGTGCCCCACGACACCACGATCGACGAGGTGATGGCGAAGGTCGAGGACACCAACAGCCCCGTCGGCGTCGTCGAGAACGGCGCCCTCGTCGGCCAGGTCACCCCCGACACGGTGCTGAAACGCCTGCTCGCCTCGAAGGAGGCCACCCGCCCCTAGGCCGGGCTTCGGCCCGACAGGCTTTCGAACCGCCCCCGTCCTCACCGCACCCGCCACCGAAGCGGTCTCCGTCAGCCCTTCAGCGCCTCCACCGGCGGCGTCACGCGGCGCGCCAGCACATGCTCGCGCCAGGCGATGAAGCTCACCGCCATCACGATCATCGTGCCGCCCCCGATCACCCAGATGTCGAGCCCCTCGGCGAATATCACCCAGCCCGCCAGCGCCGCCCAGAGAAGCTGGAGAAACGTCACCGGCTGGGTCACCGACACCGGCGCCTCGCGGAACGCAAGCGTCATGAAGTAGTGCCCCGCCGTGGCGAGAAGGGCGACCGCGAAGAGCAGGACGAGTTCCGAGGCCGTCGGCCAGACCCAGCCCGGCAGCGCGAAGGGAAAGAGCGCCACGGTGCTCACCAGCGACAGCATCACCACCACAAGCTCGGGGCTCGCCTCCCGCGTCAGCCGCTTGGCGAGGAGGTAGGAGACCCCGAGCGCCAGCGCGCCCCCCAGCATGGCGAAATGCGCGGGCTCCAGTTCGCGGATGCCGGGGCGCAGGATCACGAGCGCGCCCATGAGCGCCATGCCCACGGCCGCGATCCGCCGGAGCGCCAGCCGCTCGCCCAGAAACAGCGCCGCCCCGAGGGTCACATAGACGGGCGCGAGATAGTTGAGCGCCGTGACCTCGACCACAGGCAGCCGGGCGATGGCGTAGAACCACAGGATGACGGCGACCGAATGGGCCGCGCCGCGGATCGCGAACAGCCGGAAGAGCCGGCCGTCCATCGGCAGCCACAGCCTGCGCAGGACCGGCAGCAAGAGCGGCAAGCCGAGGGCGTAGCGCAGAAACCCGACCTCGGCGGACGGCATTCGCGTACCGACGAGCTTCACGAGCACGGTCATCGCCACGAAGGACAGCCCCGAGGCGAGCATCCACAGTACGCCGGCGAGGGGACGGTTGCGCTCGATCATGGAGCGATGGGTGACAGCCCCGGCACGCCGCGGCAAGTCTCAACCGCTCGTCGCGAGCCCCAGCGCGAGGGCGAGCATGACGACACCGACGACCCCGTCGAGCACCCGCCAGGCCCGCGGCGTCCGGAACACCGGCGCGAGCGCCCGGGCGAGATAGCCGAGCGAGAAGAAGAACACGAAGCTCGCCGCCCGGCGGCGCCGCCGTTCAGAGCCCGGCGACCCCGACCCGGATGAGGTTGACCGAAATCAGCAACAGCGCGATCTCGACGAGAATGAAGAACACCCGCTCGTGGATGAGACGGGTAACCCGGTAGCCGAGCCAGGCGCCGAAGACCGCGACGGGCGAGAGCGCCGCGATCGTGCGCAGATCCGCCCCGTCGATCAGCCCGAGGGCGAGGTAGGGCGGGACCTTCATGAGATTGATGATGGCGAAAAGGATCGTGGCGGTGCCCGCGAACATGAGCTTCGGCATGTTTTGCGGCAGCGCGTAGAGCTGGAAGGCCGGCCCGCCCGCATGGCTGACAAAGCTCGTGAACCCCGAAATGCTCCCCCAGAACAGTCCGCGGGGAATATCGGCGGGCCGCGCCTCGGTCGCTCCCTTCAGGCGCGACAGCATGCGCATCGCGAGAAACGAGAGCCCGACGCCGCCGATGACGATGCGCACCACGTCCTCGTCGGTCTTTCCGGCCAGCAGATATCCCGCGGCGATCCCGATCGCCGAGGCCGGAACGAGAATCGCGAGGTTTCTGCCCGAGAACGAGCGGCGGTAGATATAGATTCCGTAGACGTCGCTGACGAGATAGACCGGCAGGAGAAGCCCCGCACCCTGCATCGGGGACATCACGAGCGACATCGTCGGCACGCTCAGAAGCGCGATCATCGGCAAACCGCCCTTGGCGGCTCCGACGAAGAAAGCGGCCGCGACCGCGGCAAGCCAGCAAGCCAGCAAGCGACAGGGTCCGACAAGCTCGCGCCCCCTCGCAAGGCTCGCGCGGCGGGCGCGTGGCTTCATCGGCCGCGGACCCCGAACGAGGCGGCACAAACCTCGGGCGATCGCCCTCGATGGAACCCGAGACGGAGATGCACCGCGCGGCATGCTCGAAGGTCGCGCGGTGTGCAAGCGTCGCGCGCCGAAGGCGCGGCCGCTCCGACCCCGCCCGGTCGGTCCCTCGCCGGTGCGGCGTCAGGACGCCCCGGCTTTCGGCGGCGGCGGCAAGCCTTCGTGCCATTCGGCGTGCGGTCCCCCGTGATTGGCCATGCCGGGCTTCGTGAGACATCCGCGCGGCGCCACATGACTGTCGATCCGCCGCTTCGGCCGCTCGTGCCAGGAGATGTTGAAGGCCGCGAGGCGGGGAAAGAAGTGGAGTTCCGAATAGGGCAGATGGTCGTGGACCCACCAGGCCAGCGCCCGCCAGTCCGTCCCGGCCTCAAAGGCGTCGGCGAACCGCGGGATGACGATGCAGGCGGTCGCGCCCGCATGGCCCTCCGCGTCCCGCCTGTCCCAGATATGGCCCGCGTAATTCGCCTCGTTCGACGCGCAGGTATAGCCCGACTTCCCGGCGCGCTGCCGGTCGTTGCAGAAGGCATTGACGGCGCAGGACCTGTAGGCCGAGCGCACGACGATCTTTCCGAAGCATTCCTGGAGCGGTTCGAGAAGCTCCCCGCAAAGGCGCCGGCCGACATGGATCGCGAGATCGGGGTCGTCGGGTATGTTCGGGATGCCGTGGAAGTTCGCCACGTCGCTGTAGAGAGATTCCCGCAGGAAGAACGAGGGCGAGAGGCGGACACGCCCCAGCTCCTCCAGGGCCGAAACCGATCGTGGCTCTCTCATCGAAACGGGTCTCCCAGATCCTTCGGTCCGGCCTCCATGACCTTCCGGCAGCGGCGGACGGACACCTTGTTCGCAATGCTTCCTTGCCGACGGAGTGCCGGCGTCACGCCGAGAGCTTCTCCATCACCTCGTCGGAAACCTCGAAATTCGCCGTCACCCGCTGCACGTCGTCGTCGTCCTCGAGGACCTCGATGAGCCGCATGAGCTTTTCGGCACCCTCGAGGTCGAGCTCGGTCGTGGTCGCGGGTTTCCAGATCAGCCGCGTGGTGGCCGCCTCTCCGAGCGACCCCTCGAGGGCCGTCGCCACCTCGTTGAGGTCCGTGTCGGCGGTGTAGATCACATGGCCCTCTTCGGAGCTTTCGACATCCTCCGCACCCGCCTCGATCGCGGCCATCATCACCGTGTCCTCGTCTCCCGCGGAGGCGGGATATACGATCTCGCCCTTCCGCTCGAACATGAAGCTCACCGAGCCCGTCTCACCGAGGTTTCCGCCGTGTTTTCCGAAGGTCGACCGCACGTTCGAGGCGGTCCGGTTGCGGTTGTCGGTCATCGCCTCGACGATCACCTCGACCCCGCCGGGGCCGTAGCCCTCGTATCGGATCTCCTCGTAATCGTCGCCCTCGCCGGCCTGCGATTTCGAGATCGCCCGCTCGATGACGTCCTTCGGCACCGAGACCGCCTTCGCCTCCTTGATGGCAAGGCGCAGGCGCGGGTTCTTCTCGGGGTCCGGGTCGCCCATCTTGGCGGCGACCGTGATTTCCTTCGAGAGCTTCGAGAAGAGCTTCGAGCGCGCCGCATCCTGCCGCCCCTTGCGGTGCTGGATGTTCGCCCATTTCGAATGGCCTGCCATGCCCGTCTCCGTCACGTGTCCGAGGTCGTCGGCGCTCTATATCGAACCTCGCGCCCCGGGGGCAAGCTCAGGCGCGCTCGTCCTTGGGGCTGCCCATGACGATATGGCTGGTGATCTGGCGCACCTGCGGCTGCACGCCGAGCCGTTCGGTGTGAAACTCCTTGTAGGCGGCCAGATCGGCGCACTCGACCCGCAGGAGATATTCCACGTTGCCGGTGATGTTGTGGCATTCGCGAACCTCGGGACAAAGCGCCATGGCCCTTTCGAACGCCTGCTGTGCGCCCTTGGTATGTTCGTTGAGGCCGACGGTGACATAGGCGAGGAACCCCCCGCCCCGGGCCGCCGGGTCGATGACAGCGCGGTAACCCCGGATCGCGCCGGAACGCTCGAGGTCCTGCACCCGGCGCAGGCAGGCCGAGGGCGACAGCCCCACCCGCTCGGCGAGCTCGGTATTGGCGATCCGGCCCTCGCGGGCGAGAACCCGCAATATCTGTGCACCGATGTCGTCATGCTTCGTCATTTGTTGCGAATTTTGCACTCCCGCCGCGTATTTCGCAACCCGATAGCGCGCATTCCCGCCTAAACCTTGCGCATGAACACCGAAGTCATCCTCGCGCTCTATCTCTTCGTTCTGGTGGCGATCTTCACGCCGGGGCCGAACAACATGATGCTGCTGGCATCGGGCGCGAACTTCGGCGTGCGCCGCACCCTGCCGCACATGGCGGGCATCACCATCGGACACGCGGGCATGGTGGTCATCCTCGGCCTCGGGCTGACGCGCCTGCTCGACGCCTTCCCGTCGGTCTTCACTGCCCTCGAGATCGCCTGCCTCGCTTACCTTCTGTGGCTCGCCTGGCGCATCGCGAACGCCGCACCGCCCGATGGCGCAGAGGGTGCCGGCCGGCCGCTGACCTTCGTCCAGGCGGCCGGGTTCCAGTGGGTCAACCCGAAGGCCTGGGCCGTGGCGCTGACCGCGGTGACGGCCTACGCACCCGGCGAAGGAATTGCGGCCGTGCTCGTCACCGCCCTCGTCTTTCTCACCGTGAGCGTGCCGTCTGTGTCGCTCTGGGCCGGTCTCGGCACCGGCCTCCGCCGCTGGCTCGGCACCGGCCGCCGGCTTCGGATCTTCAACCGGACGATGGCCGTCCTCCTCATGCTCTCGACCCTCCCCGTCCTCTTCTGAGGGTCGGCCCGGCCGTCTCCGACGGGAGTATTTCGGGAACGAAGAAGCTGGACGGTCGGGCCATGACCGTTAGGGTCTGCCGCGATGACGACCGACCAGATCCTGCTTTTCGCCCTTTTCGCCGCCGTCTTCGGTCTCTTGATCTGGGGCCGGTTCCGCTATGATCTCGTCGCCTTCGCCGCGCTCATGGTCGCCGTGCTCCTCGGCCTCGTGCCGACCTCCGCCGCCTTCGCGGGCTTCGGCCACCCCGCGACGATCATCGTCGCGCTCGTGCTCGTGGTCTCGGCGGGGCTCATGCGGTCGGGCGCGGTGACGGCGATCACCCGAAGCCTCGTCGACAGCGGCCGCAGCCTCGGCAGTCACATCGCGATCCTCGGCGGCACCGGCGCGGTGCTTTCGGCCTTCATGAACAACGTCGCCGCCCTCGCCCTTCTCATGCCGATCGACCTGCAGACCGCCCGCAAAGCCGGCCGGGCGCCGGGGCTCTCGCTGATGCCCCTGTCCTTCGCGACCATTCTGGGCGGCCTCGTGACGCTCATCGGCACCCCGCCCAACATCATCATCGCCGGCATCCGCGAAGAAGCGCTCGGCGAGCCCTTCCGGATGTTCGACTTCGCCCCCGTGGGCGGTGTCGCAGCACTCGCGGGCCTCGCCTTCGTCGCCCTCTTCGGCTGGCGGCTCATTCCCCAACCGCAGGACGAGGCGGCGAACGACCCGCTCTCGGACGTCGCGGGGTACATCGCCGAACTCGTCGTGCCCGAGGGCTCCGACCTCGAGGGCAGTCTCCTCGGCGATCTGCAGCAGGAGGCCGAAGGCGCCGACGTCGCCCTCATCGGCCTCGTGCGCGACGGCAAGCGGGTCTACGGTACCGGGCGCACCTCGCTGCTGCGCGCGGGCGACGTCATCCGCGTCGAGGCCACCCCCGAGGCGCTGGACGACTTCCGCTCCGCCACGAAGCTCGCCGTCGCCGACACCGAGAACGAGAAGCGGCTCCGCGCCGAAGGCGAGGGCGTGGTCCTCATCGAGGCGGTCGTGCCCCACGGGGCGCGGATCGCGGGCAAGTCGGCGCAGTCCATCGGGCTCGCCTGGCGCCGCCGCACGGTGGTGCTCGGCATCTCGAGGCGGGGTCGGCGGATCACGTCCGAGGTCGCCCGCACGAAGATCGAGCCCGGCGATATCCTGCTCCTGCTGATCCCGAAGAACCAGGAAAGCGATGTGATCGAATGGCTCGGGGTGCTGGCCCTCGCGGATCGGGGGCTCGCGGTGACGGAGGAGGGCAAGGCGTGGCTCGCCATCGCCCTTTTCGCCGGCGCGGTCGGCCTTGCCGCGCTCGGGCTCGTCTACATGCCGGTGGCGCTCGGCGTCGTGGCCGTGGGCTACGTCCTGACGGGCGTGCTCTCGCCCGGGGAAATCTACAACCGGATCGAATGGCCCGTGGTCGTGCTTCTCGGCTCGATGATCCCCCTCGGCTCCGCCCTCGAAGCCTCCGGCGGGACGGCGCTGATCGCCGAAGCGCTGCTTTCGGCCACCGTGGGCCTGCCGGCCTGGGGGGTGCTGACGCTTCTGATGGCGGTCACGATGACCCTGTCGAATCTGCTCAACAACGCCGCGACCACGATCATCGCCGCGCCGGTCGCGATCGGCATGGCCGAGGCCTTCGGGCTCGACCCCGACCCGTTCCTGATGGCGGTGGCGGTCGCCGCCTCCTGCGCCTTCCTCACCCCGATCGGACACCAGAACAACACGCTCATTCTCGGACCCGGGGGCTACCGCTTCGGCGACTACTGGCGGATGGGCCTGCCGCTCCAGGTGCTCGTCATCGCGGTCTCGGTCCCGGCGATCCTGGTGTTCTGGCCGCTCTAGGCCCAGTCGGGGAGGGCCGCGCTTTCGGGCGTGATTATCCCTAGCCCCAGCCCTCTCCCGCGACGATGACCCGCATGCCGCCCCGCGCGAGGTCCTCGCGGGGCGCATCCGGCAGGGCACGCACCTCCACGGCAAGGGCATGCGGGCAGCCCTCGAGCCGGCCCGACCACGCGGTCGCCCGCCCCGGCCGGTCGGAGACGCAGAGCGTGCCGTCCGACATGAGCACCGTCACCGTCTCGGAATAGAGGATCACGCGCTCCACTCTCGCCATCTCCGCGGTCGGCGCGGCGCAGGCGGCGGCGAGAAGAAGCGGGAGAAGCCTTCGCATCAGAGCGGCCAGAGGAACGGAATTGTAAGGCACACCACCACCCCGAGCGAGAGATTTAGCGGCAGTCCGACCTTGATGAAATCGGTGAAGGCATACCCGCCCGGCCCGTAGACGAGCATGTTCGTCTGGTAGCCGATGGGGGTGGCGAAACAGGCCGAGGCCGCAATCATCACCGCGACAACGAGGGGTCGGGGGTCGACCCCGGTGGCCCCTGCAAGCGCGATGGCGATGGGCGCCATGATCACCGCGATGGCGTTGTTCGAGACGAACTCGGTGAGCGTCGTCGTCAGGAAGTAGACGGCCCAGACGAGCACCACCGGCGGCATGTCCGCGAGCCAGGGCGACAAGGAACCCACGATGAGCGCGACCGCCCCGGTATGGTCGAGCGCGGCCCCCACGGCCAGCATGGCAAGGATCAGCGCCAGAAGACGTCCCTCGACGAACTGGAACGCCTCCTCGGCGTCGATGCAGCGGGTGAGAAGCGCCACGGCGACGGCGATGAGCGCCAGCACGAGAATCGGGGCGACGTCGAGCGCGGCGAGTGCGACGATCCCGACCATCGCTCCGATGGCGAGGGGCGCCTTGCCACGCCGGTAGGCACGTTCGGAGGGGTGGGAGACGTCGACGAGGTCCATGTCGACGGCAAGGCGCTCGATATCCGCCGGGGCGCCCTCGAGAAGCAGCGTGTCGCCCACCGCGACGACGAGGTCGTCGAGCTTCTGGCCGATGTTCTGGTTCCGCCGGTGCACCGCCAGCGGATAGACCCCGTAGCGGCGCCGGAGCCGGAGGTTGCCGAGCGAGCGGCCGACCATCCGGCATCCCGGCGTGATGAGAACCTCCACCGTGGCCGTCTTGACCTGGCTCAGCCGGTCGACCGTGCGCAACTCCCGCGACTGCTGGAGGCCGAGCACCTCGGCCATGTCGGTCCTGAGTACCACGCGGTCACCGCTCTCGAGGACGACGCCGCCGAGGTCGCGCCGGAGCGAGGCGTCGCCGCGCAGCACATCGACGAGCCGCACCCCGTCGCGGCGGAAGAGATCGACCTCGGTCGCGCGCTGGCCCAGAAGCGACGACCCCTCGGGCACGGCGAACTCGGTGAAGAACTTCGCCTTGCCTCGCGCGCCGCCCAGAAGAGCCGCCATCGAGGTGCGTTCGGGCAGGAGATGGCGCCCGAACACGAGAAGGTAGAAGAGCCCCCAGGCGACGACCACGAGCCCGATGGGCGTGATCTCGAAGATCGTGAAGGGCTCGAGACCCCTCTCCCGCGCCACGCCGTCGACGAGAAGGTTCGTCGACGTGCCGATGAGGGTCAGCGTCCCGCCCATGATCGCGACGTAGGAAAGCGGAATGAGGAGCTTCGAGGGCGAGGTGCCGAGCTGCCCTGCCACCTGCACGAAGACCGGGATCATGACGACGACGACGGGTGTGTTGTTCATGAACGCCGAGGCCAGCGCGACGAAGCCGAGGAGCGCGCCGATGGCGACGGCCGGGCGCCGCTTCGCATTGGCCTCGGCGAATTTCGTCAGCCGGTCGAGCGAGCCCGTCCGCACCAGCGCGCCGGTGACGATGAACATCGCCGCGATGGTCCAGGGTGCGGGGTTCGAGAGAACCGCGAGGGCGTTCTCGTAGGGCAGAAGGCCCAAGAGCATGAGAAGTGCGACCCCGCCGATGGCGACGACCTCGGTCGGATAGGTCTCACGCACGAACATGGCGAACATGCCCAGGACGACGCCGATGGTCAGAAGCGCCTCCGAAGTCGGCGAAATCTCTGGCAGGATCATCGGCGCGTCCCGGGGTTTCGGGGGTCATTGTCCCGCCACGGGCGCAGGGAGACAAGCGGCTTCGGCATTCCTGCCCGGATCCGCCGGAAACCGCGGGGGCAGCCTGAAGCCGGCACCGCGCGCCCTGCGCCCCGCGTGTGCTCCGAAGCGATGGAAACGGTGCTCGCCATGCGGACGCTGCGCCGCGGTTCAGGAAACCGCCGCGGGCGCCGGCGCCAGCACCCCGCCGCGCCTGACGGGATGGATCGCGGTCGCCGCCCCGGTCCGGTCATCGGTTTCCACGAAGACCCCCGAGAGGGTCGCCTCGCCCCGGGCGGGCACGAAGCGGCCCTTGCCCATGCCGGTGAGAAACCGGCGCATCGGCTCTTCGCGGTCCATCCCGATGATCGAGACGTAGTCGCCGCACATGCCCGCGTCGGTCTGGTAGCCGGTGCCGCCGTCGAGAATCATCGCATCCGCCGTCGGCACATGGGTATGGCTGCCCACGACGAGGCTCGCCCGGCCCGCGCACCAGTGCCCCATCGCCATCTTCTCCGACGTCGCCTCACAATGCATGTCGACGACGCTGGCGGCCACCCGTCCGCCGCGCGGATGGGCCTTCAGCACCTCGTCGATCGCCGAGAACGGGTCGTCGAAGGGCCGCTTCATGAAGACCTGGCCCAGCACCTGGGCGACGAGCACCTTGCGGCCTCCGGGCGCGTCGAACACCCGCGCGCCGAGGCCCGGGGCGGCCTTGGCGAAATTGATCGGCCGGATCACGCGCGGCTCGTTGGTGATGAAGGACAGCATCTCCTTCTGGTCGAAGGCGTGATCGCCGAGGGTCACCACATCCGCCCCCGCGTCGAGCAGCCCCTGCGCGTGCTCGGGCGACAGCCCCGCGCCGCTGGTGGCGTTCTCTCCGTTCACCACGACGAAATCGAGCTTCAGATCGGTACGCAGGACACGCAGGCCCGCTGCCACCGCATCCCGCCCCGACCGGCCAACCACATCGCCCAGATAGAGAATTCGCATGGGGCACATGGCTAGTGCCGCAAACCGGGCCGGGCAAGCGGTTTCGCTCGGGCAGTCCTGCGCCGCCGAGCGGCAACGTCCTGTTCAAAAGCCCGGTTTTCCACGAGGAAAGACACCCGTTGGGTGCTTGTGCCGGAACCGCGGCGACGGGTGCCGCTGCCTTCCGCCGGTTCAGACGGGGTAGATCGTCTCGGCCTCCGTCACGATCATGTCGAGGGAAATGTCCCACGGCTCATCGGGCAGTCGCGCCACTTCCTGCGCGGCATAGGCGAACCCGATCGCGGTGACCGGCCCGACCTCGCGAAGTGCGGCGAGGGTGCGGTCGTAATGCCCCGCCCCGTAGCCGAGCCGGTGGCCGCGCCGGTCGAAGGCGAGCATCGGCACGACGAGCGTCAGGGGCCGCACATCCGGCCCCGCGCCGGGAAATTCGGTGCCGAAGCTGTCCCTCTCGAGGGCGAGGCCCGGGCTCCATGCGCGGAACATCAGCGGGCCTTGGCCCCGGGTCACCGGCAGGCACACCGGCCCGCGTGCCTCGGCCAGCCCCATGGCCGCGCGGGGATCGATCTCGCTGCGCATCGGCCAGTAGAAGGCGACGGGCCCCGGCAAGCCGACGAGATGCGCGTCGAGCCGGGCGGTGGCCGGCGCGATGTCGACCGTGCCGAACACGGCCTTCCGCCGCGCACGGGCCTCTTTCCGCAAGACCGCCTTGCCGGTCACAGGAGCATCACCGCCGCGAGACCGAGGAAGGCGAAGAAGCCCACGACATCGGTCACCGTCGTCACGAAGGCCCCCGAGGCCAGCGCGGGGTCGACCCCGACCCGGTCGAGCGTCAGCGGCACCAGAATGCCCGCGAGCCCCGCCACGAGAAGGTTGATGACCATCGCGACGCCGATGACGACGCCGAGCATCGGCGTGCCGAACCAGACCACTCCGACACCCCCCATGAGCACCGCGAAGACCAGCCCGTTGACGAGCCCCGCGCCCACCTCGCGGCGAATGACCCGGAGCGCGTTCGAGGTCGTGAGGTCCTTCGTGGCCAGCGCGCGGACCGCGACGGTCAGCGTCTGGGTGCCGGCGTTCCCGCCCATCGAGGCGACGATGGGCATGAGCACGGCGAGCGCGACGATGGCGGTGATGGTGGCTTCGAACTGGGCGATGACGAGGCTCGCGAGAATCGCGGTGATGAGGTTGACGAAGAGCCAGGGAAACCGCCGCCGGGCGATTTCGAGCGTCCGGTCCGACAGGCTTTCATCGCCGACGCCGGCAAGGCGCAGGATATCCTCCTCGTGCTCCTCGTCGAGCACGACCATCGCGTCGTCGATGGTGATGACCCCGATCAGCCGGCCGTCCTCGTCGACCACGGGCGCCGAGATCAGGTGATACTGGTTGAAGGCATAGGCCACCTCGCCCTCTTCCCGGGTAGCGGGGATCGTGCGGAACGACGGCTCGGTGAGATCGACGAGCTTCGCCGCCCGGGGCGACGCCATGATCTTGCCGAGCGTGACATAGCCCGTGGGCCGGTGACGGGGGTCGACGAGAATGACGTGGTAGAACTGTTCCGGCAGATCGTCGCGCCCGCGCAGGAAATCGATCACCTGTCCCACGTTCCAGTGCTGGGGGGCCGCGACCACCTCGGTCTGCATGAGCCGGCCGGCGGAATATTCCGGAAACGACAGCGACGCCTCGACGGCCACGCGGTCGGCGAGTTCGAGCGCGCCCAGAATGGCCTGCTGCTGGGGCGTGTCTAGGTCTTCGAGAAGATCGACGACATCGTCTGATTCGAGATCGCGCACCGCCTCGGCGAGCACGTCGCGCGGCAGGAAGGCGATGACCTCTTCCCTGACCCCCTCCTCCAGTTCCGACAGCGTCTCGCCGCCGATGAGGCGGCCGGCGATCAGCAGAAGCTCCCGGCGCTGTCCGGATTCGAGCTGTTCGAGAAGGTCGGCGATATCGGCGGGATGAAGCGGCTCGAAAAGCTCCTCGATCCGCTGCACGTCGCCGCTGGCGATCGCGAGACGGATCGACGAGGTGAGTTCGGCGTCGAGCCCGTAGTCGCCGTCGCCGCGCGCTTCCGTGTCGAGATCGTTCTCCGCCGCCATGCCTGCCTCCTTCGTTGCCCCGAGCATAGGGCAACTCCCCCGGCGACAGAAGGGCGGCCCGGGCGATTTACCCCGGCATTCCCGACGCCTAGGATCGCCCGGAAGGAGCCCGCCCATGCCCGACCGCCTGATCCTCGGCCAGACCCTCGAAGCCCGCGGCAACCCGTTCCTCGAGGGGCCGGGGGCCATGGTGCACAGCGCCCGCGGCGGGGTTCTCGTCCGCGACGGCCGGATCGCCGAAGTGGGCGATGGCGCCGCCCTCCGCGAAGCGAACCTCGGTGCGGAGGTGACCGATCACGGCGCGGGCCTGAT
>Ga0008833_1000812_pt1 | contig 21472 bp, 27 predicted proteins | sample HotLakConsoUCCLE_FD_62216 | JGI IMG/M metagenome (GOLD analysis project Ga0008833, IMG submission 62216) | Hypersaline microbial mat communities from Hot Lake, Washington, USA - Hot Lake Consortium UCC-LE | ecosystem: Environmental > Aquatic > Non-marine Saline and Alkaline > Hypersaline >... | reverse complement strand
GAAGAGCTCTTCAAACTTCCGGTCGACCTGCACTCCCGCACCTCCTGTCCGAAGCGCTTTTTGAAGCGCATTGAACCCGACTTGAAGCATGTCGCGTGATCCTGCGCTGCGTCTCGAAGATATTCTGGAGGCGATCGACTCAATTGAATCCTATGTCGAGGGCTATGATTTTGAGCGGTTCGTGCATGACTGAAAGACCGTGGATGCCGTCACCCGCTGTCTCGAAATCGTAGGAGAGGCGGTTAAACACCTGCCGAATGAAATGACGGAAGCTCACCCTGAAAAACCCTGGCGGGCGATCAGCGGTTTCCGGGACATTCTCGCCCACAGCTATTTTCGCGCGGATGATTCGATTATTTGGGATGCCGCCCTAACCGGAATTGCGCGGTTGAAGCCCGTCGCCTCGCACTTACTCGATACTTAGGCGTCGTCATCTAGGGGCGTCTGAAGTACGGGCGGCCGAAGCGAAGGCGGACAGGAGTGTCCGCTCTCCAGCTACGCCGCGCTCTGTCTCGATCTATCGTATCCCGTATCTTGTCTTCCGTATCTCGCATCCCGCAGCTCAAAAAATTTCAGCCTTTCAGCGTTTCAGCCTTTCAGAATTTCAGCCTTTCCCATGAACCTCCTCCTCACCGGCTGCGCCGGCTTTATCGGCTCCCACACCCTCGACCGCCTGCTGGCTGAGGGGCACTCGGTGGTGGGCGTCGACAATTTCGATCCCTTCTACCCGAGGTCCTTGAAGCTTGCCAATTTGGCGGCGCACATGAATGACGACCTCGGGGCTGTGAACGTAGAAAAGGATGAAGGTGCGAAAGTGGGTGATCCACCTTCAGACCTTCAAACCTTCCCACCTTCTCACTCCCCATCAAAGGGGTCTTTCGATTTGATTGAGGGGGACCTTGCGGATGAAACGACCTATACGAAAATAAAGTTTTTCATGGGTGATAATCCCTTTGACGCCATCATCCATCTCGCCGCCAAGGCCGGCGTCCGCCCATCCATCCAAGACCCCGTCGGCTACCAGCGGGCCAACGTGATCGCCACCCAGAACCTGTTGGAATTCGCGAAGGAGGAGGGGATTCGACAGTTCGTCTTCGCTTCCTCCTCTTCGGTCTATGGGGTCAATCCCAACGTGCCTTGGCGCGAGGACGACCATGTGCTGCGGCCCATCAGTCCCTACGCCAGCTCGAAGGTCAGCTGCGAGCTGCTCGGCCACGTCTACAGCCACCTTTTCGGCATCCGCTTCCTCGGTCTTCGTTTCTTCACCGTCTATGGCCCCCGCCAGCGGCCCGACCTCGCGATCAACAAGTTCGTCCGCCTGATCGAAGCCGGCGAGCCGATCCCCGTCTTCGGCGACGGCTCCACCCGCCGCGACTACACCTACGTCGGCGACATCGTCGACGGGATCATCAAATGCACTGAAAAAGCCGTTGCCTCCGGACCTCCCGCTCGGTCGACCGGAAACCGGGAACCGAAAACCGACGAACCGGCAACTCCGCTGCCGCCCTACGAGGTCATCAATTTAGGCAACGACCGGACCGTCACGCTGTCCGAGCTGATCGAAACCATCGAAGCGGTTGTCGGGCAGAAAGCCATCATCGACCGCCAAGCGGAGCAACCCGGCGACGTCCCGCAGACCTGGGCGGACATCACCAAAGCCAGAAAGCTCTTGGCCTATGCGCCGACCACCCGTCTAAGCGACGGAATTGCGCAGTTCTACGAATGGTGGAAGAGCGAGGTATGAAGACGCCCCTCCAGACCGCCGTAGCCGATCCGAGGCCGCAGGCCGACAACCCTCTTTCGTGAGAAATTGGACCTCCGTGCCTAGCCGATCCCACCTGCGGATTCCGCCCGCACCCTACGCTCCCTTCTGCCCGCCATCTCGCCTCTCCGCATCTCTTTCCCCGCCGCCAGTCGCCCTCTGCCCCAACCGAAAACCGGAAACTGCTAACTAGAAAACTACGCCTTTGAAAATCGCCATCATCGGTTTAGGCTATGTCGGTCTTCCGTTGGGTCTGCGCTTCGCCGAATCCGACGTTACGGTCTTGGGCTTAGACGTGGATCCCGCGAAGGTCGACGCAATCAACGCAGGACGCTCCTACATCAAGCACATTGATGGAGCGCAGATTGCCGCCGCCCGGGATTCCGGTCGGCTGGAGGCCTCCACCGACTTCTCCCGCGTCGCCGAGGTCGAAGCCGTGCTGATCTGCGTCCCCACGCCGCTCAGCAAGCACCGCGAGCCAGATATTTCCTACGTGCTGAAATCCGGCGAAGCAATTGCACCGTATCTGGGTCGTAGTGCGCCACTTCAGCCAGCGTCCGGCCTTGCAAGCTCAACGTCAGAGTCAGGCCCCGCACCTCGTCCCGCATCCTTTCAATCCTCCGAAGCTCGAAGAGCGAAGGAGGACGTATCACGCAACCCGGAACCCCCATCGCGCCCCAAGCTTGTCGTGCTCGAATCGACGACCTATCCGGGGACCACGGATACGGATCTCCGTGAAGTTCTGGAAGCGGGATCGGGTCTTAAGGCGGGCGTCGATTTCCACTTGGCCTTCTCCCCCGAGCGCGAGGATCCTGGACGGAAGGATCATTCCGTCAAAACGATCCCAAAGGTGATGGGTGGCTATAGCGAGGCCTGTCTCCAGCGCTGCGTCGAGCTCTACTCCAAGGCCCTCGACAAGGTCCACCCGGTCGGCTCCTGCCGCGTGGCCGAAGCCGTCAAGCTGACCGAAAACATCTTTCGCGCGGTCAACGTCGCACTGGTCAACGAACTCAAGGTCGTCTTCCACGAGATGGACATCGACGTCTGGGACGTGATCGACGCGGCCGCCACCAAGCCCTTCGGCTACATGCCGTTTTATCCCGGTCCCGGTCTCGGTGGCCATTGCATCCCGATCGACCCCTTCTACCTCACCTGGAAGGCGCGCGAATACGAGCAGCACACCCGCTTCATCGAACTTGCCGGCGAAATCAACACCCACATGCCGGACTACGTCGTCGGTCGGGTAGGGGACGCACTCAACGAGGAAGGCAAGTCGATCAAGGGCTCGAAGATTCTGCTGCTGGGAATGGCCTACAAGCCGAACGTCGACGACGACCGCGAGTCCCCCAGCTACGTCCTGACCAAGAAACTCGAAGCGAAGGGAGCCGAAGTTAGCTACAACGACCCGTATGTTCCGGTGATCAAAGTCACCCGCGAGCATCCGGAGTTCGCGGGGCGCGAGTCGGTCGACATCTCCGACCGCTATGACTGCATCCTGATCGCGACCCACCACGAGGAGTACCGAGCCTTCGACTTCTCGAATTTCACGACTCCGGTGGTCGACACGAGGAACTGCGTCTCGAAACGCCCGACCAAGTACTATCGAGCTTGAACCCAGCGGAATGGCGGTGAATCCCCCCCGTTCGGCCCTAAACCTGTAGCCGATTTCGTAAGAAATTGGACTCGTTGGCGAATGCCTCGTCCCTCCTGATTCCGCTTCGAATGACCGTGAATGAAGCTACCGTCTGGCTCAATCCGGAATTCCAGCCGCAGGCGGACCTTCCCGCCATCTTTGCCGACCGGGATGGAACCCTGCTCGAACATGTCGATTATCTCGGCGACCCGGATCAGGTGCGCCTTCTGCCGGGCGTCCGTACCGCCGTCCGGGAGCTGCTCGATGCCGGAGCCGCATTCTTTGTTTTCACCAACCAGTCCGGCGTCGGTCGTGGCTATTATCCTCTGGAAGCGGTTTTTCGCTGTCACGCGCGCATGTTCGAGCTGATGGGTGTCGAGATGCGCCGAATCGCCGGCTACTGCATCGCGCCGGGGGCACCCGGTGACGGCGATCCCTACCGGAAGCCCGCCCCCCGCTTCATCGACGAAGCACTCGATCGTTTCCAAATTCCGCGCGAACAGGCCCACATGGTCGGAGACACCCGTGTCGACCTCGAGACCGCCGCCGCCGCCGGAGTCCACGCCTGGCTCGTCGGTAACGGCAAACCCGAAGCCGTCCAGGCCCACCGGTCCGGAGAAATCGCGCTCGACTACCGCTTCCGCGAAAGCTTCCCCGCCTGCGCACAAGCGATTTTAAACGAATCCCTGTGAATCCCTGCGGGATTGATGCCGGATGAATGATAGCGGATAGCGGATGGCCAATCCGCCATCACTCATCCGCCATCCGCCATCGCCCCGCAAGGGGCCCTATCCCCGCAGGGGCATATCTTCGGACTTCCATCTTCCAAAGCGCCGCGCACTTCCTTCCATGGCTGAATCAAAACATATCCTCGTCACCGGTGGTGCCGGTTTTATCGGCAGCGCCCTGATCCATGCCCTGAACCAGCGCGGGGAGGAGCGGATCGTCGTCTCCGATTTTCTCGGAGCCGATGAGAAGTGGCGCAATCTTGTGCCGCTTCGCTTCGCCGACTACCTCGAAGGCGACGCACTGCTCGAGCGGGTCCGCTCCGACTCCGGGTTTCTTCGAGAATTCGGGGCGGTTTACCATTTGGGCGCCTGCTCGGCGACGACCGAGAAGGACGCCCGCTACCTTGCGACCAACAACTACGAGTTTACCAAGGTTCTGGCCGAGGCCTCGGTTCAGGCGGGCGCACGCTTCGTTTACGCGTCCAGTGCGGCCACTTACGGCGACGGCAGCGCCGGAATGGACGATCGCCTCGAAGACTTGCACCGTCTGCGCCCCCTCAATATGTATGGCTATTCCAAGCACATGTTCGACTGCTGGGCGAAGCGCGCCGGACTGCTCGACCGGATTGTCGGGCTCAAGTACTTTAATGTCTTCGGGCCGAACGAGGCCCACAAGGGCGACATGCGGAGCCTCGTCGCGAAGGCCTACGAGCAGATCCAAGCGACAGGGCGCATCGGCCTCTTCAAGAGCTACCACCCGGACTACCGCGACGGCGAGCAAATGCGCGACTTCCTCTACGTGAAGGATGCCGTCGCCATGACCCTTCATCTCGGCGAAAACTCCTCCGCCGCAGGCCTCTACAACCTTGGCAGCGGACAGGCCAACACTTGGATTACCCTCGCGACGGCGATCTTCGAAGCCCTCGGGCTTGATCCGGCCATCGATTTCATCGAGATGCCCGAGCAGTTGAAGGAAAAATACCAGTATTACACCTGCGCCGATATCGCCAAACTCCGCGAGAGCGGCTTCGACGCACCCATCACTCCCCTCCCCGAAGCCGTCCACGACTACGTCCGCAACTACCTCGCGAAGGACCAAAGGCTGGGAGGAATCCCTGCGGGATTGATGCCGAATCCCTGCGGGATTGATGCCGGATGAATGATAGCGGATAGCGGATGGCCAATCCGCCATCACTCATCCGCCATCCGCCATCGCCCCGCCAGGGGCCCCGCCATCGATTTCAAAAAATTCACAATGCTTCCCAACCCGAAACTCATCTCCCTCGACGAGGCACTCGTCCGCCGGGCTGCCTTGCGCGAGTCCGGGCGGCGGCTCACCGTCACCAACGGCTGTTTCGACTTACTGCACGCGGGGCACGTTCATTACCTGCGCGAAGCGGCTCGGCAGGGGGACGAGCTTTGGCTCCTGATGAATTCCGACCACTCCGTGCGGGCGCTCAAAGGACCGGGTCGCCCAATTCAGGCCGAGGAGTATCGGGCCTACGTAATGGCGGCATTGGAGTTCGTCGACGCCTTGATTCTTTTCGACACCCCCCGTTTGGACGCCGAACTGCGGGCCCTGAAAGCCGACATCTATGTCAAGGCCGGAGACTACTCGATCGACACCATCGATAAATCCGAAAAAGCCGCCATGCTTGAGGTCGGCACCGAGATCCGCTTCCTCCCCTTCCTCAAAGGCTTCAGCTCAACCGAGCTCATGCGCCGTATCCGCGAAGTAGGGGAATGAATCCCTGCGGGATTGATGGCGAATCCCTGCGGGATTGATGCGGAATCCCTGCGGGATTGATGCCGGATGAATGATAGCGGATAGCGGATGGCCTATCCGCCATCACCCATCCGCCATCCGCCATCGCCCCGCAAGGGGGCCCCGCCATCGCCCCGACAGGGGCCCCGCAAAGCGTTTTTCCCATGAACACCGTCCGGCAAGATTACCTTGAACTTAGCCGCTGCTTGGAGCGGTTTTCCGAATCGATACCTGCGGTTGAAGCGACGGGTCGGTTGCTGCTCTCCCGTCTCCGCGAGGGAAAGACCATCTACGCCTGCGGCAACGGAGGCAGCGCAACGGACTCCATGCACTTGTGCGAGGAATTGGTCGGCCGCTACCGGAGCGACCGCCGCCCCTTGGCCGCCGTCTCCCTCAATACCGATTCCTCGGTACTGACCTGTATCGCCAACGACTTCGGCTTCGAGGCCATCTTCTCTCGGCAGATCGAGGCCTTGGGCAAGTCGGGCGACCTCCTGGTCGGCTTTTCCACCAGCGGCAACTCCCCCAACGTCCTCGAAGCCTTCCGTATGGCGCGGGAGCGCGAGCTGACCACCATCCTGCTCTCCGGCAAGGACGGAGGTAAGCTCAAGCAGCTCGCCGACCACGCCATCATCGTCCCCAGCGAAAACACCGCCCGTATCCAAGAACTCCATACCTTCGTCCTCCACGCCTGGCTTGAGATGGTGGAAGAAGCCTATGAATCCCTGCGGGATTGATGCCGGATGAATGATAGCTGATAGCGGATGGCCCATCCGCCATCACTCATCCGCCATCCGCCATCGCCCCGAAAGGGGCCCCGCCATCGCCTCAAAGAGGCACCGCAAAGCGTTTTATGCTTCCTGACTTCAGCTCCCTTCGCATCCTCGTCGTTGGCGACGTGATGCTGGACCACTATATCTGGGGGGATGCCACCCGCATCTCGCCGGAGGCCCCCGTCCCGGTGGTCAGCGTCGACCGGGACAGCTTCGTGCCCGGCGGCGCGGCCAATGTGGCCTGCAATCTCGCCGGCCTCGGGGTGCGCACCCGCCTGCTCGGGCGCTACGGCCCGGACGACGGGGGCAACCGTCTCGGCAGCCTCCTTTCGGAGCGCGGCATCGAGCTTAGCTCGCTCGGCTGTCGCGGCAAGACGCCCACCATCGTCAAGACCCGCGTGATCGTCCAGCGTCAGCAAATGTGCCGCATCGACCGCGAACTCGAGCCTTCCCACTACCGCCTCTCCGATTCCATCGACGACGAAGCCCTCGCCGCCGTGCTCGCCGATACCGATGTCGTCCTCCTCTCCGACTACGCCAAAGGCGTGATCGACGACCCGCTGCTTGAACGCATCCGGACTCGTCGTGCGAATCCGCCATCCGCCATCCGCCATTCGCCATTGCTCGCGATCGACCCGAAGCCCCGCCGCCGCTTGGACCTCCGCGGAATGGACCTGATGACGCCCAACCGCAACGAAGCCCTGCAGCTGGCCGGCCTCCCGCTCGATCCCCATGCCAGCTTCGATGACGAAGCGATCTGCGGACGCATCCACGAGCAGTTCGCCCCGGTCAATCTCGTCGTCACCCTTGGTGCCGACGGCATGCTGCTCTGCCGCGAAGGCCGGGTGCTCGGACGACTTCCGACCGAAGCCCGCGAGGTCTTCGACGTTTCCGGCGCGGGCGACACCGTCGTCGCGACCCTCGCCGCTTCGCTCGCCGCCGGACTCGACCTGGAAGCCGCCGCCAAACTCGCCAACCGCGCCGCCGGCATCGTCGTCAGCCACGTCGGCACCAGCCCGATTACGCTGGAGTCCCTGGGGCAATCCCTGCGGGATTGATGCCAAATCCCTGCGGGATTGATGCCGGATGAATGATAGCGGATAGCGGATGGCCAATCCGCCATCCCTCATCCGCTATCCGCCATCAATCCCGTAGGGATTCGCCATCACTCATCCGCCATCCGCCATCGCCCCGCAAGGGGCCCCGCCATCGCCTCGAAGAGGCTCCATCCGTCATCAATCCTGCAAGGATTATGCCCTCCCCCCACAAGTCTCCCCCCGTCGCGCCGCGCGAGTGGGCGGTGCTTGCCGCCGCCGGGGCGACGCTGGTCTTTTCCGCCTGGAGCTTCGGAGGAGTCTTGGCCTGGAGCCTTCAACTGCTTCTCCTCGGTGGAACGCTCTGCTTTCTTTTCGCGGTCTGTCCTTTGCCCTCTCGCCTGAACGGGACCGACGGGGAGCACGGAAACCTCCTCAATTTGAAGCGGCTGCTGGCCTCGCCCGTATTCTGGTGCTTTTTCGCATTTATAATCTATCTGCTGCTGCAGGCCGCCAATCCGGCAATTACGGTCGTCCGCGAAGGCTCGCGTTGGTGGGTCGAGGCGATCGTGCCGCCCCTCGGCGTCAACTGGCCCAGCTCGGTCCGCAGCGAGTACGAGCCCATGAATGTCTGGCGGGTGCTCCAAGCCTTTCTCGCCGCCTTCGGACTTGCGCTTGGGATTCACGTCGGGCTCCGGCGCCGGCGCTCGGCCCTGCTGCTCCTGTGGGTCTTCGTCGTCAGCGGCACCGCGATGGCGGCCGTGGCCATCGCCCAGCGGTTTACGGAGGCCGAGGCGGTGCTCTGGTCCATCCCCTCGAGCAACCGCAACCCATGGGGCAGCTTCTTCTACCGCAACCAAGCCGTCGCCTACCTCAACCTCGTGCTGACCGCCACCACCTTCCTCTATTTTCACCACGCCCATCGAACCCGTGAGCTGGCGCGGAGCGGGGGACCGCATTTCCTGCTCTTCTTTTTCTGCGCGGTGCTGGCCGCGTCGATCGGCCTCGCGCTCTCCCGGGGCGGCATCCTCTTCGCCGCGGTCATCCTCGCCTGCTTCCTTGTGCTTGCGGTGCTACAACACCTGCTGTCCTTCTCCGGCCTCGGGCGCTCCCTGGCGATCAGCCTGATCCTCGCCGCCCTCGTTGGTGGGGGTGCCTACCTCGCCTACAGCGCGGTCGACTGGGAGGCGGTGGACGAGCGCTTCGGCGATGTGGGCGCCACCATCCAGCAGGCCGACCGCGATGGTCGCGTGCTGGCCACGCGGGCGACTTGGGACATGGCGCAGGACCGCCTCTGGCTGGGCTGGGGCGCGGGTTCCTTCCGCTACGTCTTCCCCCTCTATCTGCAAAACTATCCCGACATCTTTTACCGCCGCAACCACCCCCACCGCGGCTATGAAGGCCGCCGGATCTGGCAGTATGCCCACAACGATATCGTTCAATTCGTCGCGGAGTACGGATTGATCGGAACGACCCTCGTTTTCGGCGGCATCCTCTGCCTGCTTGCTGCCACTGTCTGGTTCGCTTCCGGTGCCACGGTTTTCGGCACCCTTATCCTGTTGGTCGGCACCGGCACCCTCTTCTCCCACGCCTTCCTCGACTTCATCTTCAACAGCCCCGCCTTCTGGACCGCCTTCCTCGGCGTTCTCGCCCTCGCCGCGACGCATGTGCGGCATCAATCCCGCAGGGATTCACCATCACTCATCCGCCATCCGCCATCCGCCTCGAAGAGGCGCCTATGCACGACTTCCTCATAGTTGGAGCCGGTATGTCCGGACTCGTCGCCGCCGAGCGCCTTTGCGGGGGGCTTGGTAAACGCTGCCTGATGGTCGATACCCGCGACCACATCGGCGGGAATTGCTACGACTACCACGACCGGGCCGGCGTGCGGGTCCACAAGTACGGGCCGCATTACTTCCGGACCAATTCGCCGAAGATCGTCGAGTACCTCTCCCGCTTCACGGACTGGCATCCTGTTGAATACAAAATCAAGTCTTGGGCCGACGGACGCTATTGGAACTTCCCGATCAACCTGAACACCTTCGAGCAATTGATCGGCCGGTCGTCCACCAGCGAGGAGATGGAGGAATGGCTCGAAACCCACCGGGTGCCGATCGAGAATCCGAAGAATTCCGAGGAGGTCATCCTCGCCCAGGTCGGCCACGAGCTCTACGAGAAGTTCTTCCTCGGCTACACGCAGAAACAGTGGAAGCGCCACCCCCGCGAGCTCGACGCCTCCGTCTGCGGACGCATCCCCATCCGCACCAACCGCGACGACCGTTACCTCAAGGAAGACTTCCAAGCGCTGCCCAAAGAAGGTTACACCGCGATGTTCGAGCGCATGGTCGAGGCCTGCGGCGACCGCCTCGAAAATGGCGGATGGCGGATGGCGGATGGCGGAGTCAAACGGATTTCCGTCGATCCGGCATCCGCTATCACTCATTCGCCATCGGATGGCCCGCCATCCTTCTTCCAGCCCGCCATGCAGGTCAACTACCCCAACGACCACGACTTCACCCGGATCGTCGAGATCAAGCACGCCACCGGGCAGCAGACCCCCAACACCACCATCGTCCGCGAATACCCGGAGGATTTCGGCCCCGGCAAGGAACCCTATTATCCCGTGCCCACCGACGCCTCCAAAGCCCTCTACCAGCAGTACAAAGCCCTCGCCGACGCCGAGCGGGACGTCACCTTCATCGGCCGCCTTGCCACCTACCGCTACTACAATATGGATCAGGTCGTCGGAATGGCGTTGCGCGCCGCGGAGCGGCTGGAATCCCTGCGGGATTGATGGCGGATGGCGGATGAGTGATGGCGGATGGGGAATTCGCTATTCGTCATCATTCATCCGGCATCAATCCCTTCGGGATTCACCATCACTCATCCGCCATCACTCATCCCCCATCCGCCATCGCCCCAAAGGGGCTCCGCCATCGTACAATGCACCGCGTCTATTCTCCCGAACCCGTCCTGAAAAAACCGGGCCTCTTCTTCCGCGACATGTGGGCCGATATCCGGGCTTCCCGGGAGCTGGCCATCGCCCTCGCCAAGCGGGACATCAAGGCGCTCTACCGGCAGAGCGTCTTCGGCTACCTCTGGGCCTTCCTGCCGCCGATCGTGGCGGCCTTGGTTTTTCTTTTCCTGCGCGCGGGAGGCTCGGTCGAGATGGCGGAGACGGACATCCCCTATCCGGCCTTTGTGTTTGTCGGGACCATCCTCTGGCAGATCTTCGTCGATGCGCTCAACGGCCCCCTCAAGGTCGTCGGGACCAGCCGGGCGATGATCGTGAAGATCAACTTCCCGCGCGAGGCCCTCATTCTCGCGGGGGTTCTCATCACGCTCTTCAACTTCGCCGTCCGCCTCGTGATCCTCGTCCCGGTGGTCGCCTTCTTTTACTGGAAGTTCCCCGAGCAGCTCGGCCTTTCGCCGTCGCTCCTGCTCTTTCCCGTCGGGATCTTCGCCATCATTCTGCTCGGCTACACCTTCGGTTTGTTGCTCACGCCGCTCGGCATGCTCTACAAGGACATCAAGAACGCCCTCACCATCGTCATCGGGTTCTGGATGTTCCTCACTCCCGTGGCCTTTCCCCTCGGCACCGAGGGCTCCTTCCTCAGCCTCGTCCAGCACCTCAACCCGGTTTCCCCAGTCGTCGAGACCACCCGCGACTGGCTCTACGGAACCCCGCCCGACATGCTCCCCTGGTTCCTCGGCGTCGTCGCCCTTTCCTTGGTCTTCGTCTTCATCGGCTGGGTCCTCTACCGCGTCGCCCTCCCGCACGTCATCGCCCGCCTCGGGATGTGAGTGATGGCGGATGAGTGATGACGGATGACGAATAACCCATCCCCCATCCGCATTGCCTCGAAGAGGCCCTATCCGCCATCACTCATCTCCCATCCGTCATCGCCCCAAAGGGGCTCCCCATCCGCCATCACTCATCCGCCATCTCCCGACAAGGCCCCTTTTATGATGATTCCTCAGCCTTCTTCTCCGCTTGATTCTTCCGCTTGGGAGGCTATCTTACAGCACATGTCGATCACTGAAATAAAAAGAGAAGCCAGTTCCCTCGGCGATGAAGACCTCATCCATCTGGCCGCTTGGTTTCATCATCTGGCTCGTCGGAAAAATCCGGCTTATCTCAAATCTCTGGATAATACTTTCGACGCGATCGACAGTGGAGACCGGATGTCTCTCGAAGCGTATCAGAAACTATCGCAGGAACTGAATCGGTCCGGCGTGTGAAGCCCGATTATGAGTATACCCTTTCAGGGGCTGCGGTTCGCGCTTTGTTGAGTGCACGAGCCCCCTTACGCCGGAAAGCGGAGAAAGTTTTGGATACCTTGGCCGCCGATCCCTTTCGAGAGTCGGATTTCATGGAAACGGCCCCGTCCGGCCGAAAATACTCTGTTTTTGTAGAACGAGATACCGTTGTCACCCTGTGGGTGGATCATTCGGAACGGGAGATTCGTATCGTCAATGTTGAGTTTGTTTGAGGAAGAGTCCCAAGACATTGGCAATCTGCGCACCACTAAAACTAATCTCCCAATCTCCATCTCCCGAAACGCAAAGCGTTTCACCATCCGCCATCACCCATCCGCTATCCGCCATCAATCCCGTAGGGATTCGTGATTGCCGCAGCCTTCAACTATTGAAAAATGCCCCCCGTGCTGGAGAAAAGTCTACTGGACCGATGCGCCCTCCGCTTCGCCGAAGAACCGAAGCTTGTGGCCGTCTGGATCTTTGGTTCCGCCTTGGCGGAGCGACTGCGGGATGACAGTGATATCGATCTCGCCCTCTACTACCAGCCGGGTGGACGGCCGGATTGTGCGGCGCTTGCCGATCTGGCCATGGATTTGGAGGACGTTTTTCAGCGCAGGGTCGACCTGGGCTTGCTCGGAAGTCGTAACCTTATCTACGCCGCGCAGGCCGTGCGGACCGGGCGGTTGATCTATGCGCCCGACGAGGCTGCCGCCATCGCGCTTTCGAGCAGAATACTAACCCTTTACCTGGATTTGAAACGGGATCGCAAGCCTGTCGAGGAGGCATACTGTGCCTGACGATGTCATGCTGAACAAGGCCGCGGTCATCGAGCGATCCCTTCGCCGTGTCCTCGAGATCCATCGCGCCGATCCTTCTTTGCAAGACCTCCTCCATGTCGATGCCCTCACCCTGAATGTCGAGCGGGCATGCCAAGCCGCCATCGATCTGGCCATCCATGTGGTGGCGGCCAAACATTTAGGCATGCCCCAGAGCCAAGCCGATGCCTTCCGCCTTTACCTGCGACCATCAAAGCGGAAAATCTAATCCGAATGTTCAAAGAGGAACTCAGTCTGAAGCTCGAAGCCATTGAAGTGCTTTGCCGGAGCTATGGCGTCATCCGTCTCGCTGTCTTTGGTTCCGCAGTGCGCGATGATTTTTCGAGCCGAAGCGACGTGGATTTCATAGTTCGATTTCGGCGAGACGGGTGCTTGGATGCTTTTCATCAATATTTCGAGTTCAAGGAGCACCTTGAAGAATTGCTCGATCGGCGAGTCGACCTTGTGTGTGAAAACGCTATCCGCAACCCCCACTTTCGGAAGGAAGTGGAGCGGACCAGTCAGCCCGTCTATGCCGCGTAAAACTGAGAAGATCCTCGAAGATGCTCTGAATGCGATTCGAGAGCTTCATTTCTTCACGGAGGGAAAGAGCTATGAAGACCTCGTTCGGGACCGCGGTCTGCAACTTATTCTCGAACGGCTCTTTGAGGTCTTGGGAGAAGCTTTATACCGCTTGCGCGGCGTCGATGAAGAGATGTTTCGGAAGCTTTCCGAAGGACATCGCATCATCGGTACCCGCAACCTGCTGGCTCACGGCTACGACATCGTCGATCACGAGATTCTTTGGGCGGCCGTCCAAACCTGCCTGCCAGCTTTGGAGAAAGAGCTGACCCACCTCTCCAAGAGCTGAGCCCCGCCATCACTCATCCGCCATCCGCCATCGCCTCGAAGAGGCTCCCCCATCCGTCATCGCCCCAAAGGGGCTCCATCGCCCCCAAAGGGGCTCATCTCCCAAAACGCAAAGCCTTTCCCATTCCCTATCGGCGTTCCAGTCGGGTGACGGGGAACTAACTTGCCAAACAAAACGCGGCCACCTAGGAATATTTCGTTGATTTTGGAACAGGAACAACTCTCCACGGTGATTGATTTGCTTCAGGCTCGTCTCAAGCCGGAGGCGATTTATCTTTTTGGCTCGCAGGCCTCCGGGCAGGCGAGCTCCGGGAAGGGTGATGTCGATCTCTTCGTAATCGTCGGGGACGATAAGAATCCCTACCACGAAACGGTCGATGCCTACGAGAGCCTCCAGGAAATGCCATTCCCGAAGGATATTATCGTTCGTTGTAAAAGCCGCTTCGAACAGCGGGCGACTTGGCCGTTTACCTTGGAGAGCGAGGTTCTCCGAACCGGACGAATGGTTTATTCGCATGAGTGAACTGGTCGAGGAATGGTTGGCTAAGGCGGAAGAAGACTGGGCGGCGGCCCGTGTGCTGCTCGAAGACGAATTGGCATTGGTGACGCCCGCTCTCTTTCACATGCAGCAAAGCGCCGAAAAGTTGCTTAAAGCGCTCCTGATCAAAAAGGAGATTGCTTTCGAACGGCGTCACGATCTCGGCTACCTCCTTCGACTTTCAGGCGAACACGAGCTCCAAAAAGAGTCGCGACTCTTGAACGCACTTAACCCCTTCGCTGTTGAGTTGCGCTATCCGGGCGATTTGCCACAACTTTCGATCAGCCAGGCATCCGCCTTATTGGAGAATCTTGGTGAATTCCGTGTGAGACTGCTCGCTTTGATCAAGGAGCAATAAAGCCCCACCAAAAAACACCGCGCGGCGCGCGAATCTCCCATCCCCGATCTACGAAAACGCAAAGCGTTTCCCATGCTTCCCGAAAATCTAGAGAAAATCTTCTGCGCGTTGAACGCGGCCGAGGCCCGATACCTTGTGGTCGGGGGCATGGCCGTCATGGCTCACGGCTTTGTGCGGATGACCCGGGACTTGGATCTCGTCGTCGCTTTGGACGGGGCCAATCCGAAACGGGTTTTAAAGGCTTTGGGGTCCTTGGGCTATCGTCCAAAAGTGCCCGTAGCGTTGATGGATTTCGCGAATCCCGAGAAGCGCGCGGAATGGGTGGCTGAAAAGGGGATGCAAGTGTTTCAAGTCGTCAGCGACGATCTAATGGATTGTCCGGTGGATTTGTTCGTGGAAGAGCCGATTCCCTTCGCAGAAATGTATGCGGGCCGCAAAGAGTTTAGTTTCAGCGACGGGTTGAGCATCCCAGTAGTGGGCCTCCCTCAATTGAAGAGGCTTAAGGCCATCGCCGGGCGTCCTCGTGATTTGCTTGATCTGGAAGAGTTGAGCCGCATAGAAAACGATCATGAATGAAGGCCGGCACGAAGGGTGGGGTACTGTGACCTGGCAAGGAGCTGAGGAGGAGCGGCGCATACGGGATCGCCACCTGTCCCTACGCCAGAAACTGGTCTGGAACGCCCAGGCGCTCGCACTATCCAAAGCATTCGGCGAGGATCGCACTACGCCCGGAAGCACCGAAAGCAATCCTCGATCGACTCAGGCAAAGCGCACACATTCCTAGCCAATCCCCATCACCCATCCGCCATCACTCATCCGCCATCCGCCATCGCCCCGAAAGGGGCTAACGCCCAAAGCGCAAAGCGTTCTATGCCATCTTCCATCTCCCATCCGCCATCCGCCATCCGCCATTCGCCATCGTCCGCCCCCGCGGACGCAGATGAAGTCCTCGTTCGCGTCGAGAACGTCGGCAAGCGCTTCTGCCGTGACCTCAAGCGCTCCCTTTTCTACGGCGTGCAGGATGTGGCCGGCGAGTTTATGGGTAGGAATCGCAGCGAGTCGGGTCTGCGCAAGGATGAGTTTTGGGCCAATCAGGATATCTCGTTTGATTTGCGACGCGGTGAATGCCTTGGGCTTGTTGGGAAAAATGGAGCAGGCAAAACAACTCTGCTTAAGATGCTCAATGGATTAATTCGTCCGGACACCGGAAACATCCGCATAAATGGGCGGGTGGGAGCATTGATTGCTTTAGGAGCTGGATTCAACCCGATCCTCACTGGCAAAGAAAATGTCTTTATTGCTGGATCCGTTTTGGGCTTAGGCAAGAAGGAGATCGAAGCGAAGTATGAGGAGATTGTCGAATTTGCCGAACTTAGAGATTTCATGAACACGCCTGTTCAGAGTTACTCCTCGGGCATGCAAGTTCGCTTAGGGTTCGCTGTGGCAAGTGCGATGAAACCAGACGTTTTGTTGCTCGATGAGGTTCTTGCCGTTGGGGATTCCGCCTTCCGGAATAAGTGCTACCAGAAAGTAGCCGAACTGCTTGAGGGTTCCGCGGTTATTTTCGTTACTCACAATATGGCCCATATCGGGCGGATTGCCTCAAAAGTGCTCGTTCTGAAAGAAGGAAAAACCAGATTTCTCGGTCCGACGTCTGAAGGGATTTCGATATACGACGAATTAAACGAAGCAGTGCCCGAAGTAGCAACGGTCATGTCCGATAAGAATGTGATGGTATCCGGAGGTGCCAAAGAAGCGACTGTTGAATTCGAACAACTTGAGCTTCAAAAAGGTGAGAATCTCCACCTTGGAGTTACCGTAAAATCTGCGGTGTCGTTGCAAGGTTGCTTTTTTTACATGTATGTTTTTGACCCGAGCGGCATTGTGGCAGCTCAATGGGTCAGCAATGCGAATGGGCAGAGCATAAGTATGGAAGAGGGGGAGAATCGATATGATTTCCGCATAGGGCCAATCAACCTACGCGGGGGGCGCTATCAATTATCGGTGATTATGAAGGACGAGACAGGCCTTAGAAATCTGGTTTGGTCTGATCGAGCGCATACCCTGACTGTGCAGAGTCAGATCTACACTGAGGGGGCCTACCAGATACCCGGAGAGGCAGTGGGGGAAAGGTTAAAGCAGAAAGCGAATGACCAAACGAAGTAGGCTGTTCCTGCAAAATTAAAAAGAGCCCAAAACCAAGATATAAAACTCATTAATAATGAAAAACGCTCAAATAGAAACCAGTTGGTTGGATCGCGAAAAAGGTACCTTAAAGACACGTTTGATTAAAACGGAGGTCCCGAAGCTGCAGCCTGGAGAGATTTTGGTTGAGATGCTCTATGTCCCGCTTCACGGGAGTTTCTGGCTGGCTTCCCATCCGGATGGGATACACCCCCGCAAGGCCGAGTTCCTCAAAGACGAGCGTTTCGTCTTTGGAAATGGAGGCGTCGCTCGGGTGGTTCAAAGCACCCTAGGCGAGCGCGATGTGGCGGTGGGGGATTATGTCTGCGTTTTCGGACACGTGCCTTGCGACCATTACGATTGCTACGCCTGTAATGTGCTGCACCGCTACACCGAGTGCGACTACGGAGAAAGCCACATCCTCGGCCACGGCAAGGGTTCCACGGAGGGGACGTACGGGAAGTATGCGGTTTTGCCTCGTTATTCCTATGACATCTGCTACCGCGAGGCCGAGAAGCCAAGCCGCGAGCAGCTAATGGCTTTCATGTTTGGCTTTTTGGTCGCGGATGTGCGTAATGCCTTGACTCGTCATCCCGATACCTTGCGTCAGCGGCGCATGCTGCTGTTTGGGGCTGGCTATTCCGGACAGATCGCAGCCTACATTCACAATCGTAGCTGCCCGGAGGCAAAGATCTTCGTGGTGGATTCGAATTCTGAATACCTTAAGAAGATCAAGGAGATCGACCCAACTGACATTGGGACGCTTCAGCTGAAGCCTGAGGTGGTTGAAGAGCTGAACGGGAAGCACCAGAACCCGGGCTTCCGCCACGAATTAAAGGATACGATCGAGCACATCGCCCGAGAAGTTCGATCCTTTTTCGGCGGACGTTCTGCGAACCTGCTTTTCGACAGTACCTCTGGAAACTCGGCGCCCCTTTGGGATAACCGCAGCGTTCTCGCTCCCTCCATGCACTGCATCCCTTTCGGTTTTGGATCGCATTATGTTCTGCTCAGTAAAGACATCATCCAACTGTCGGGACTGCATCTTGGGATGTCCCGGGGCGTCGGAAACCTGAGAAACCGGCAGGAAACGATCGAGCTTATCAAAGCGGGTGCCGGGAGATTTCTAAATGAATTGCTAGTGGCGAATTCCAAGTCGCTACCCGGAATGGAGGCGGCAATTGAGTTCGTTCGCGAGATGCACGAGCCTCCCCGACCGATTCACGAGATCCGGCACGCCTACATTTCGGCTGAAGGTTGCTAAGTTTCGTTCTTCGGGAAAACCGGCTGTGAAAGTCCCGCAATCCAATAGAGGCCGCAATGGTGAACTATGGTGCAAATTGCCCTCAATCTGCTGATGTATGGACGCTACGAGCATGGTCGTGCAGTGATCGAGTCCCTTCTGCGGGAGGGGGCGGAGCATGTCACGATCTATCTCGATCAACCCGGGAATGCGAAGGTGGAGCGTGAGCAGATGCGGATACTGGACTACCTGGACAACCTTCCAGACGGCTTTCACACTCTGGTGCGACCATCTGAGCGCCTTGGTTTAGCCCGTTCCGTCCGCAGCGCCATGCAGCGCTCTTTCGAAGCCTACGATGCCGCTATTCTGCTGGAAGACGATTGCGTGCTGCGCCCCGGGGGGCTGGCCTTCTTTACCGAAGGACTGAAGCAATTTTCCGAAAATCGGCGCATCCGGAGCCTCTGCGGCTATCTCTTTCCAGGCTGCGACTTTTTCTTCGGGCCGGAGGACGAGCTGCTGATGCTACAACGCTTCTCGACGTGGGGCTGGGCGACTTGGGCGAATCGCTGGCGCGACTACGAAGCGGACCTCAAAAAGGTGGTCGACCGTTTTTCCGAGCGCAATCTAAGCATAGAACTCTTTGCCGAGGACATGGCTTACCTCGCCCGGCGGGAGGATTTTCTGGAAGGTCGAAAAGACATTTGGAGTGTGCCTTGGATACTGGAGCATTATCTCAGCTCGAGTTTCGCCATCTATCCCCGCGAGTCGGTGATTGAAAACATTGGCCTCGACGGCAGCGGGCAAAACTGTGCGCCGACAAGTGCCTTTTCACTCAAACAGCCGGAGCGCAGGTTGTCCTTCACCCGCTGGAGCCCCTTGCCCTATTACATTGAAAACGAGGCGATCGTGAAGCAATACATGGACGAGCATGGCCTGAAGACCTATCCCACAGACTGACAAGTCCATTCCTCTTCCAATGAACCACAATACCGTCAAAGTGGAACACAATCAATCAAGCCCCCGCGTCGAAAGTGTGGAAGTGATCCCCGTAGCCGGTTGCGATCGCATGCTTCTGAATTTGAGCGGAGCCCACGCCCCTTTCTTCACCAGAAATCTGATCCGCCTCAGAGACAGCTCGGGACGGACTGGCGTCGGCGAGGTGCCGGGTGGAGAGCGTATCGAAGCCGGCATACGGTTGGTTGCGAATCGGGTAAAGGGCGAGTCGATCGGCAGCTACAAAAATTTGATTCGCGCTATCGGAGCCGATTTAACCTCATCGGACGAAGGAGGGCGCGGGTGCCAGACCTATGATCTCCGTGTTTCGGTGCATGTCATGGCCGCTTACGAATGCGCGCTCTTGGACCTTTTGGGGCAGCACCTCGGAGTTAACATCGCGACGCTTCTGGGGCAGGGACAGCAGCGGGAGCGGGTGCGCATGCTCGGCTACCTCTTTTTTGCGGCCGACGCCGAGAAGACTGATCTCCCTTATCCGAGATCCGGTTCGGCTGGCGGCTCGGACTGGTATCGGGTGCGGAACGAGCCAATCATGGATACGGAGGGGCTCGTGCGAAGTGCCGAAGCCGCAGAGGAGCGCTACGGGTTTCGTGATTTCAAGTTAAAAGGAGGCGTTTTCGCCGGCGAAGCCGAAGTGGAGGCTGTTCAAGCATTGGCTAAGCGGTTTCCCGACGCACGGGTGACGATTGACCCAAACGGGTGTTGGTCGCTCGATGCCGCGATCGAACACGGTAGGTCCTTGCGGGGCACCGTAGCCTACGCCGAAGATCCGTGCGGAGCGGAAAAGGGATACTCAGGGCGTGAGATCATGGCAGAGTTTCGAAGAGCTACCGGCTTGCCGACTGCGACCAATATGGTCGCGACCGATTGGCGGGAACTCACGCACTCGCTCGCTCTAGATGCCGTCGACATACCGCTCGCCGATCCCCATTTTTGGACCCTCGAAGGAGCCGTTGAGGTATCGCGATTTTGTGCTTTGAATGGCTTGGTTTGGGGCTCTCATTCCAACAACCATTTCGATGTGTCCCTGGCGATGTTCACGCAGGTCGCCGCCGCCGCCTTCGGGGAATTGACGGCGATTGACACCCACTGGATCTGGCAAGAGGGGGACGAGCGCTTGACCCACCAGCCCTTGGAGATACGCGAAGGCTATGTCGACGTGCCGAAGACACCCGGTCTTGGCGTGGAATTGGACATGGATCGCGTCCGCAAAGCCCATGAATGCTACCAGAAACTCGGTTCCGGAGCGCGTAACGACGCAGCCGGAATGCAATACTTGATTCCCAATTGGACCTTTGATCCCAAGCGCCCGGCAATGGTCCGCTGAAGACAGGCTCATCATCCTAAACCAAAACTCGACAATGAAACCATTCGTATTGGCTATCACTCCCGCCCGCGGCGGTTCCAAAGGCATCCCACGCAAAAACCTGATCGACCTTTGCGGTAAACCGCTTGTCGCGCATACCATCCTCCAAGCAAAGGCGTGCCCGCAGATCGACGATTACTTGGTCAACAGCGAGGATGCGGAAATCCGGGCCGTGGCCGAGAAATGGGGTGCGAAAACGATGACGCGTCCCGACATGTATGCCCACGATCAGATCCTTCAGGAGGTGGACCTCCTCTTGCGATGGACGACCGAACAATACGAAGAGCAGAACCCGGGAGTGACCGTGGATATCGTCGTCTTGCTGTATCCGACCGCTCCGCTGCGGGATGTCGCATCGATCAGCAAAGTCATCGATCTAGTCGCCAATCAGGGATACGACTCGGCGCTGTCACTTTATTCCGACGATCGATATTTGTGGAGTGCGGACTACGAGACGAAAACCGTGTCTCCCCGCAATTACGATCCGAACAAGAGAATGCCTCGTCAAAAAGAAACATGGAATCAATGGGCAGAGAATAAAGCCATCTACGCGATGAAGCGGGAAGTCCTTTTCGAAATCGGCCGGATCGGACCGAAAACCGGATTCGTAGAAATGGAAAAGTGGCGCTCGATCGATATCGACGAGCCGGTAGATCTGGAAATAGCCAGGGCGATCTATGAGGCGAAGCGGGATGAAATCGAGTCGGGATAATACAGATAGATTCCCAACCGCACAAATAGCCGCGAGCGCACCAAATGAAAAAAGCCTTCTCACTGCACCTATATTTATTGCAGAGGCCATCGGCGCTAACGGTTGTTTTTTATTACTACTGTAATCACGTCTCGAACGATGCTTGGGGACCACTTGTTCCCCGAGGTCGGACAGGCGGCGGGAATCATTTTTTTATTTTATCGGGTTACTTAGTCACTTACGCTGAGAATCAATAGAAAAACCGAAATGGGAGTCCGTTTATAAACGCCTTTCTAGAGTTTAAACGGGACATAAAAAAGCCATGGGTGTAAAGAGTTGGGAGAAGACAATGTGTTTCGCTTGGGGCATTGCAAGGTTTGACGTGGCTGTGCAAGGCCGACTTACTTGGGGGTCCTGCAATGATTAAAATCCGAAGAA
>Ga0008833_1000811_pt1 | contig 21527 bp, 19 predicted proteins | sample HotLakConsoUCCLE_FD_62216 | JGI IMG/M metagenome (GOLD analysis project Ga0008833, IMG submission 62216) | Hypersaline microbial mat communities from Hot Lake, Washington, USA - Hot Lake Consortium UCC-LE | ecosystem: Environmental > Aquatic > Non-marine Saline and Alkaline > Hypersaline >... | reverse complement strand
CGATGGCGAGGGCGGGATCGAGGCCGAGGAGGCGGCAGGTTTCGGGGCCCCGCACGAAGCGAACGTCCCATGTACCGTCGTGAAGATCGGGACGGGACGAATATGCCCCCGAGTAGCCCGACCCCACCACGACCTTCCTCGCCGCCTTGGGATAGATGTCCTGGATGATCGACCCGATGCCGAGAAAGAGCGTGTCCGGGTCGTCGTCGAGAAAGCCCGGCGGCAGGAGTTCGTGCCAGATCCAGGCGTTGAGCTCATCGCCGAAATTGGGCGGATCGCCCTTGAAATAGGTCAGTTTCATCGATGCGTCACCTTGTTGGGGCGGAGTGTCCGCCAGGCGTCGAGAAGCTGGCGGCGGCACAGCGCCGCGAGCAGCACGGGATAGACGGCCAGTCCTGCGGCGACCGCGACGGCAATTCCGCCCGGGCCGGGCATCGGGGGCAGCGACCAGACGACGGCGGCCATGCCGGCGGTGGCGAGGGCCGGTCCTAGCGCTGCGCCGAGGTAGGCGGTCGCCGACCCGCCGACGAGCCGCAGGGTCATCGCGACGGAGACGGGCCAGAGCACGAAGGTCTTCGCGACGATGGCCACGACCATCGCGGCCACGCCGAAGCGGAAGGTGAGCGCGATGGCGATCACGGTGCCGGCCTCCTGGGCGAGCTGGTACCAGAACCACCAGTCCGCCCGCCCCTGGCTGCGGATAAGCGCTCCCTGCACGACGCCGAGCGTCGCGAGAAAGCCCGCGGCGCAGAAGACCTGGGCCGCGAGGGCCGCCTCGCCCCAACGCTCGGGGAAGGCCAGCCGCACCACGTCGCCGAGAACGAGCGCCGCCCCGGCGAAGACGGGGAAGCCGAGAACCGCGGCGGCGAAAGTCGCCAGCAGGAAGGCCCGGCGGGTCTTTTCCGCCTCGTGCTGCATCGAGGAGAGCACCACGTGCAGCACCGACGAAAGCGCCCCGCCTGCAAGGCTCGCGAGCACAAGGAAGATCCGCTGCGCGAATACGAGAAGACCGAGAAGCGCCGGACCGCCGAGCGCACCGGCTACGAGGTGGTCGACGCGAAGCGTGCCCAGCATCCGTTGGCCGGCCGCGAAGAGGCCGTAGCGCGAGAGGGCGCGGATATCGCCCGCCCGGCCGGCGAGGCCGGGCCGCCAGCCCGAGCACCAGAGCGCCACGGCGCAGATCACGACGCTGATCGCCACCTGTCCGACCGCGAGCGAGAGAATTCCGTGGCCGGAAAACAGCATGGCGAGGCAGATCGCGGCCCCCGCCCCGGTCCCCGCCGCCGTCCGCAGGGCGACGAGACGGAAGCGCATCGAACGGACGATCATCGCCGTGGGCACCACCGCGACAAGCTCGAAGGGCACCTTGAGGGCGAGAAGGGGGATGAGCCACGCGAGGTCGGGCGCGTCGAACCAGCGGGCGACCGGACCGGCGACGGCGACGAGCAGAACCGCGTGCGCCATGCCGACGGCAACGTTCAGCCAGAAGACCGCATCCGCATGGCCGCGCTCGAGTTCCGCGCGCTGAATGAGCGCCTCCCCGAACGCCGCGGTCGAGAATGCGAGCGCGATCGAGACCACGGCCGTCGCGATCGCGATCTGTCCGAAATCCTCCGGCGACAGGAACGCGGCACCGACGAGGAAGATGAGCGCGCTCGACAGGTTCGGCACGACCGTGTGCAGAAGCGACCACAGCGTTCCCGAAACCGCCGCCCGCGACCGTCCGCGGGTCGGATGTGGCGCGAAGACCTCGGCCTTCGCCGGAGCGGAGAGCACCGTCATTGCGCCGCCCTCAGCATGAGCCACGCGCGCCCAGCACCACAGGCACGGTGCGCATGAGGATCATGCAGTCGAGGGCCGGGGACCACTCGGCGACATAGCGGCTGTCGAGCGCCACCCGTTCCTCATAGGAGGTGTCGCTGCGTCCGCTGGTCTGCCACAATCCGGTGATGCCCGGCCGGGCGGCGAGGTAGGCCTCGACGGCGGGGCCGTAACGGTCGAGTTCGTCCGCGGTGACCGGGCGCGGCCCGACGAAGCTCATCTCGCCGACAAGAACGTTGATGAGCTGGGGCAGTTCGTCGACCGAGTAGTCCCGCAATGCGCGTCCGAGCCGCGTCACCCGGGGGTCGCTGCGCAGCTTGCGGTCGCGCTCCCATTCGGCGCGGGCAGCCGGATCGGTCGCCAGCACCTGCTCGAGCCGGGCTTCGGCATCGGTGACCATCGTGCGGAACTTCCAGCAGCGAAACGTCCTGCCGCCGTGGCCGATACGCCTGTGCCCGAAGAGCACGGGGCCGGGCGAGGACAGCTTCACGGCAGCGGCGACCATGAGAAAGAGCGGCAGGAACAGGACCAGAAGCAGCAAAGCGAGGCCGGCGTCCGGCAAGCGCTTCAGACTTCCGCCCACGGGCCTCGGTGAGCCGAGGTGTCCCCGCTGCACGCCGTCGGCGTTCGTCGGCGATGGGGGCGACCGCTCGCGGCCGTGCGCGAATCGCAATTGATTTGACACCGTCGGCTCCCTGAGGAGCCCCCACAGGTGAACAAAGGTCCGAGGTCGGGTCAATTCTCCAGAGTTTTCTGCCTTGCAGCGTCGATCTCGGCGAACTCTTGCCAAGCACCCTGCGCGACCGGGAGGTCAGGGCAGGGTGGTTCAGCGCGGCTGATGCAAGATGTTGCACTCAGCCGGGCTGCGACCGCAAGACCTGCCCGGAGCATGCGCACCCCGACTTGCAGTGGCTGAACGCGCGAATGCTCCTGCAATGGGCAGCGTATGAACGGCAGGGGCGGTTGCGGCCGGCTCAGGCCCCGGCGACGAGGGGGCGTGACGACTCGCCCGCGTCGGCGCCGAGCACCGGTTCCAGCGCGCGCCGGACGTCATCGGTCGTGAGCCGGAAGGCGGTTTCCTCCCTCGCCAGCAGTCGCGCGGACGCCGCATCGAGCGCGGGGCGGTCGAGCGTCGCCAACAGCTCGGCCAGATCGTCCGCGTCGGGCCGCGCGATCACGAAGCCTAGCCCGTCAGACGCCACCCGCCGGCCCGTCTCGGTATCCCCGACCGCGATCGAGGGACAGCCGTACCAGCCCGCCTCGTAGATGCGGTTCGGCAGCAGCCAGTCGGAGTTCGCCCCGCGCTGCCAGAGATCCTGCGCCCAGACCAGGTCGCAGCCGAGATAGATGGAAGCGAGGCCCCCGGGGTATCGGTAGGGACCGTGGTGGGTGATCGTTTCGAATGGCGCGATGCGGGCGTCGAAGTCGGGCAAGGCATGGCGGTGGATGTTTCCGTGCACGGCGATGCGCAGCCCGGGGCCGAGCCGTTCGGCGACACCCGTCAGGATGTCGAGGCTGGTCCGGCAACGGATCGAGCCCACCCAGCCGAGGGTGATGGGACCCGGCGCACGTTCCCGGTCGGACAGTCGGGGCCTCGGGGGCGTCTCGCCGTCGAACCAGAGCTTGTTCTCGACGATGGCGACGTGGCCGGAATACCCTTGGAACGGCCCGAAATAGCCCGAAAGGAATCCGGGTGACGAGACCCAGAGCAGGTCGATGCGTGCCAGGAGCCGTCGCTCGAGAAAGCGCATGGTGCGGCCGACCGGCCCGGGGCGGGTGAACAGCCCGTGAATGTCGAGGCATTCGTAGACGACAGCCGGCCTAGGGCCGCGCCAGAAGAGGCTCGCCACCCAGGCGAGAGAGAGCATGTCGAAATTTCGGGCGACGAGCACATCCCCGCGACGGAACTCGCCGCCGGCAAGGAGAAGCCGCGGGAGCGAAGCGAGCAGAAGCAGAAGACGCAGCAGGAACCGCCTGTTCGGCATATGCCCGAGCTCGAGGGTCGGCACATCGGTTTCCGCGGTCGGATCCATGTTGCCGCGACGGAAACCGACGGCGACCACCTCATGGCCGAGGCGACGAAAACTGGCGACCCGGCGCCGCTGCGACGCCTCTGTCAGGTCGAATGCGAAAACCACGATCCGCGCGATGTGACACCTCGGTGCCCCCGAAGACATGATTGCCGTGAATCCGGCTCGCAAAACAACAGGGAAACCGGGATGCGCCGACGCTGAGCCAGGATATGCCGGTGCGCCGACCGCCATGGCCCGTGTCGAAACATGAGGTCTCACCGAGAAACGATGCAATGCCGGCTCGTCTCCGCGATGGGAAGACCAGCTTGGCGCGAAGCCTGATGCCGGTCGGGGAACGGGGGTCTTCGAGACCCTTCGTCGGGGCGCATGGCGCAATGGCGCCGGGCACCTGTACCGGCGTGACCCGGGGGGTGCGGTCCGAGCATCTCGATCTCTCGTCCGATCGGCGTGACCCGGTTCACCGACAACCCGTGGCGCAATGAGTTGGGCGGGCTGAAGACCGACCGGGTGAAGCGGCTGAAGGAGGTCGAGAATGAGAACGAGCGACTTCGGAACGCAGTCTGCGACCTCACGCTCGAGAAGCCGATCCTTCGGGGGGCCGCCTCGGGAACCGAAGGTCGAGCGGATCTGGTGGCGGGGGGCAGTAGGTTTCCGCGAAATGCTCCTTGCAGAAGACGACGCCGCCCTGAGCCAGCAGATCAAGTCCTGCCTGGTCGTGGAAGGCCATGCCGTCGACACCGTCGCGAACGGTGAAGAAGCGCTGTTCATGGGACAGACCGAGCCCTATTCGCTCGTCGTTCTAGATATCGACCTGCCCGAGCGTGACGGCATTTCCGTCCTGAAGAAGTGGCGCGAGGACGATGTCGATGCGGCGGTGCTCATCCTGACGGCGCGCGACGGCTGGTCGGACCGCGTCGACGGGCTCGACGCAGGGGCCGACGACTACATGACGAAGCCGTTCCAGATGACCGAACTCAACGCGCGGGTCCGGGCGATGTTGCGGCGCCGGTCGAACTATCGCAGCCCGGTCTTCCGGTCCGAACCGATCACCTTCGACACACGCTCGAAGCAGGTCGCGAACGACGGTGTGCCGGTGTCGCTGACGGCGCAGGAACTCGCCGTGCTGTCCTACCTGTTCCACAACGCCGGGCGCATGATCTCGCGGACCGAGTTGTCCGAGCAGATCTACGATTACAACGCGGAGCGCGAGGAGATGCTTCGCAGCGTCGCCTACGCCTTCGGATTCGTCGGGCTTCTGGGGATCGCGGCGGCAGCATTGCTGACGTCGGTTCTGGTGTCGCCCCTGCGCAAGCTCCAGAGCGATGTCGTCAACCGCTGGGAGTCCGGCAGGGCGCTCGTACCGGAGGACTACCGGGCGGAGGTCGCCCCGCTCGTCGCCGACATCGATGAGCTTCTCGGCCGCAATCGCGATATCCTGCACAACGGGCGCCGGCAGGCCGCCGATCTCGCCCATGCGTTGAAAACGCCCTCGGCCTCCCTGCGCAACGAGTTGCACGCCCTCGGTGCGAAGTCGGACGAGACCGCACCGCTCTTCGAGGCGCTCGACCGCATCGACGCGCAGATCAAGCGGTCGCTGGCGCGAATGCGGGCGACGACCGCCTCCTATGACGTGCAAGCCGAAACCGACCTCGGCGTGGCGGCGCGAAGGCTCGAAAGGCTGTTTCGGGCGCTGCCCGAGAGTTCTGACAAGGTTTTCGATCTCGATCTCGAACCGGATCTCGTGGTCGCCCTCGATGCCCAGGACCTCGAGGAGATACTGGGGAATCTTCTGGGGAACGCCTTCAAGTGGTGCCGGACGCAGGTGCGCCTGACCGTTGCCTCCGACACGGCGGAGGTTCGGATTTCGGTCGAGGACGATGGGCCGGGCATCGCCGCCTCGCTCCGGGCCGACGCTCTGAAGGAGGGCGCGCGCCTCGACACCTTGGTGCCCGGCACCGGCCTCGGCCTCTCGATCACGAACGATCTCGTGCAGGCCTATGGCGGGTCCGTCGAACTGTTCCGGTCGGGCGATCTGGGAGGATTGGGTGTGCGCATCCGACTTCCGCGCGGAAAGCCGCCGGGGCGCGGGCTCGCCTCTGCCGACCGCAACCGCGGCCCCGAAACGCCGACGCCGGCGCCCGGTCGTGCGCGGGTCGCGCCGCTGCGGTCGTGATTTCGCGCGTTCGTCGGAGCGAGGCGCCTCCACCGCGACCCCCGGAGCCGTCCGTCAGGGTAACCTGATCGCCTGGCGGGGGCGGACGCCACATCGGATCGAGGGGACGTTGTCGGTAGCGGGGACGCGCGCCTTCCCGCGTCCCCCGGCCGCTCCTCTCGCCCTGAAGGCGCTGCGCGGCAGGCGCGGTCGCGCCTATTTCAGAACCGAGAGGAGGCCCGCGAAATCATCGGTCCAGACCGGCCCGCCATCGGACGCCAAGGACCGCCAGGCGCGGTCGCCCGCGATGGGGGCGAGGCCTGTTTCCGTCTGCGCGAGGGCCGGGACGATCGAGCAGAATGGCCGGCGTCGGCGGCGAAGTCGCCTTCGTGGTGCCTGACGCGCGCGGCGAGGCCAAGGTCGGCGGCGATGCGACCGATGGGCCGGGAGAGGTCGTAATAGCGGTTGGAGATGTGGAAGAGGAGAAGCCCCTCCGGGGCGAGCCGGTCGATATGGAGTTCGAGCGCCTCCCGCGTCATCAGGTGCACCGGAACGGCGTCGGAGGAAAAGGCGTCGATCACGAGGATGTCGTAGGCGTGCTTCGTGCGGTTCCGCAGGACGATCCGGGCGTCCCCGAGATGGGTCGGCGCGTCGGGCGCGCAGGCCGCCATGAAGCCGAAGAGGGCGGGGTCGCGGGCGACGCGGTCGACCGTCGGGTCGATCTCGTAGAAGTGCCAGTCCTGCCCCGGGCGGGCGTAGCAGGCGAGCGAGCCGACGCCGAGCCCGACGATGCCGATGGTCGCGTCGGGCGCGGCTGCGGCGATGGCCCCGGCCATCGGGCCCTCGCGGTTATAGTAGAAGAGCGGCTCGGGCCGGGGGCTGCCGAGGTCCGACAGCCGTTGCGCGCCGTGGACCGTGGTGCCGTTGGTGTAGAGCCTCAGCCCCGACTGCTCGACGACCTTGTGGGTGCCGAAGAACGACCTGTCGCGGAAGTGCTGGTCGTCGGGGCGGGTGACGATCGCCGCCGCGGCGATGGCGGCGAGGACCACGCCGGCGCGGAGACCGGCGCGCGCATCGAGCGCGCGGCCGAGAAGCAGCATGAGCACGAGGGCGACGGCGAGGGTCGCGGGCCCGTCGTGGAGGTCGTCGAAGACCGACGGCGCGACGATGGCGTTGAAGAGCCCGCCCGCGGCGCCGCCCACCGACATGGTGATGTAGAATAGGGTGAGGCCCGAGGCCGCGGGGCGCCGTTCGTAGAGGGCGCGGTGCGCCCAGAGTGCTACGGCGAGAAAGGCGAGGACGAGGAGGGCGGCGGTGACGAGCCCGAGGTGATTGCCGAAGGCACCGAGAAAGGCCGCGAAGGCGTAGAGCGCGCCGAGAAGTCCCGCCATCGTCAGCGCCCGGGCGGGCAGGATCGGCGTGCGGGTGAAGGTGAGCGTGAAGGTCAGAAGGTAGAGCGCGAGAGGGATGACCCAGACGAGCGGCAGGGCGCCGATGTCGGTCGAGACCTTGGTCGTGACCGCCAGCATGAGCGACGACGGCACGAAGGCCAGCACCCCCCAGAGAGCGAGATCGCGCGCGCGGATCGCGCGGATGCCGGCTGCGGCATGGGCGACGCGGGCCGGCGCGCCGGGGCCTGCGGCGAGGCCGCTGGCGAGCAGACCCGCGCCGAGAAGGACAAAGCCCGCCGCGAAGCCCCAGCCGATCGCACCTGCCCCGAAGAGCGGTGCCGCCACGAGCGGGAAGGCTAGCAGGGCCGCGAAACTGCCGAAGTTCGAGGCGCCGTAGAGGAAATAGGGGTCGTCCGCGGACGGCCCGCCGGAGGCGGCGTACCACTACTGGATCAGGGGCGCGTTGGCCGACAGGAGCGCGAAGGGCACGCCGACGCCGGCGGCGAAGAGCAGGAGGGTCTGGAGGGCGACGGGGGCGGTGGGGTCGAGCGTCCAGCCCTCGGGAACGGCCAGCGGCAGAAACAGGAGGGCCGCGGCCCATATCGCCAGATGGAGGGCGAGTTGCGCCCGGCGGGGCAGGTAGCGCGTCGTCAGGTGCGCGTAGACGTAGCCGCCGAGCAGCACACTCTGGAAGAACAGCATCGCGGTCGTCCAGACCGCCGGTGCGCCGCCGATCTCGGGCAGGACGAGCTTCGCGAAGAGCGGCTGGACGAAGAAGAGAAGGGCGGCCGAAAGGAAGATCGTCGCCGTGAAGAGGACGACGAGGCCCGGAAGGCGGCGTTCTCCGCCCGCGGTGTCGGCTGCACTCATGGTCTGTTCCTTGTCGGTTTTCCACCTGCTCCGGCCTTCTTGCAGGGAAATCTGGTCAGAATTTGGCAAGGGTCGGACCTGGCCCCGATGCGGCGCCGGCCCATCGCCTCGCCCGAGATGCACCTGGTCGCCGCGACGCTGATGAAAGCGCGGACCTCGATCCTTGATCAGATCAAGGTGTTCGACCGGCGCCTGCCTGCCGTCGCCAGAGCAACGCCGGTGGTGCGACTGTTCATGGCCGCGCCCGGCGTGGGCGTGATCACGGCCTTGTCTGTCGCTTCGGTCTTCGACGATGCCTTGCGCTTCAGGCGCTCATCGAGGGCGGGGGCTTATCTCGGCCTGACGCCCCGGCGCTCCGAGTCTGGCGAGACGCGCGCAGATCGTGACCGCGATCCCCGCGAGCAGCCCCGGGCGCCGCACGCTCCTGGATATCGCCGGCGTCCCGCATCCCGTCTGCCCGTCCCTTCCGCTGGGGTCTGGCGTAGTCCGTCGGGTCGGGACGGGCTCAAGCAAACGGCCACCTGAGCGCAGGATTCCGAACGGCCGCGGCAGCAACACGCAACTTCGGGCCCGCGTTACGATTGCGGGCTCAATGATCGTCGACTTCGATCCGTCCGGCGAATTCGGGCGCGATCAGGCCCGCATGCAAGGCCAGAAGGATGAGCTTGGCGTCCAACGAGTCGCCCGCAGCGATTGCAGCCTCCATCCGGTCTTCGGCCCGGTCCGCAACCCGGGCGCCATTGCTCTCGATGAAGGTATCGCGTCCCAGCATGCAGTAGGCGAACAGTTGTGCAGCGTCGGTGCAGGCCGGCGCCGGAGATCCTCCGCCCGATCCCGCTTCGCGCCTGTGGAGGCGCAGCACAGTGAGTTTCACGGCGTCGGGTACGAGCAGCGGATGCACGCCGTAGTCCCGCAGCGATTCATCGAGCGCATTCAGCGCAGCCGGGCGACCGAACATCTGGAAGAAACGAAACACCGGCAGACCGTAGCAGATCCCCGGTTCGGCTCCATCTCCAATCAACCCGACCGATCGACACCGGGTGCCCGCGAAAGCGTTCGATGCTCCTGCGAACCTCTGCCCCAGCGACGCCTGATCTACGACCTGCCGGTTTGCAACAGTCCCGGCCGTAGGGAAGCCGGCGGCGATCCGAACCGCCGCCCGCGATCAGTGGCGGCGGCACCGTCCGAAGCCGGATCGCCCCGAACACACTGCACCGCCCGGGAATGAGTTGTGCAAGTCGCTCAGCAAGTTCCAGCCCCGTCAGTTTGCCGCGCACCGTGGTTTGCCTTTTGGAAAGTCTGGTTTGCGGACCTCCGTGGCCCCCTTACGTGGCTGCGTTCGCAAGTCGTACCAGCCGCGCCGTTCCCACGGCGGCCTCCGGCATTTCCGCCGCGATCACTGGCAGTCCGAGAACGCGGGCGCGGATTGCCGTCCAGGCAGCGTTGGCAGCGCCGCCCCCGGAGGTGACGATCCGGTCGGGCCACGGCGCGCCGTGTTCCGCCATGACCTGGTAGGCGCGGCGTTCGATCCGGGCGATGCTCTCCAGCAGGCCATGCAGAAAGGCCGTGTCATCGGCCGGGCGGGGCAGCATGCAGGGTGGAAGCGTCGGGTCATTGACCGGGAACCGCTCTCCGGCGCGCGGCAGCGGGTAGTAGTCGAGCGGGCTTTCGATCCGGGGGTCGATCCGCGCCGACAGGCTATCCAGTTCGGCAGGCGTGAACAGGCTCAGGAGCACGCCACCGCCAGTGTTGGACGCCCCGCCAAGTAGCCATCCCACGCCCAGCCGATGGGCGTAAAGCCCCATCTCGGGCGCGTCGATGCGGTGGTCGGAGTGCAGCTTGACCGCGAGTGTCGTTCCCAGCGAGGTGACCGCCGCGCCGGGCACCGGATCTGTCGCGGCGAGGAAGGCGGCGATGCTGTCGGTCGTGCCCGCGTGGATCATGGTCGACGCCGGCAGGCCGATGCGGCGGGCGACGGTCGCATCGATCCGGCCGAGCGGCGTGCCCGGCGGCACGGCTTGCGGCAGAAGGCGTGGCGGCAGCGGCAGGCTTGCCATCCAGTCGGGCCAGCGACCCGTGGCGGGGTCAAGCCCTGTCTTGAGCGCGTTGTTGAGGTCCGTCCAGCCGCCGTGTCCCATGAGTCGTGCGGTGATGACATCGGCCTGGTGGAGGAGGTGCGCGGCCCGGCCCGCGCCATCCTCGGCCACCAGCCGGAGGGCGCGGGCCAGCGCCGAGGCAGGGCCGCGCGCGACATGCGGGTTGGGGGCGCAGGCGGCGATCAAGGTGGCCTCGACCTCGAACCCGCCGTCGTCATACATCAGGGCGCGGGTGACCGGGGTCAGACCCGCATCGGTCAGCACAAGACTGCCCGAGGTGCCATCGACGGCGATGCCGGTGATCGTGGCCGGGTCGCCACCCGCGTCCCTGAGCGCCTCCATCTGCGCGGCGAGGCAGTCCTTCACGGCGGCCCACCAGCGCGCGGGGTCGCGCCGGTCGTCGGGGGTATCGCCATATGTCGCGCGCGCCATCGCGACGACCGCACCCTCCGCGTCGAGCACGGCGGATCGCACGCCGGAGGTGCCGAGATCGATCCCGAGCGACGGGCCGCTCATCCGCGCGCCGCCAGCGCCTGCCGGTATTTCTCGGCATCCCAGTTGAGAAGTTCGGCTTCGGCCTCCGCGCCTATGGGGTCTGTCGTCCAGTCCGCAGGCAGGCGCAGGAGCAGGTCCGAAAGGCAGCGCAGCATGGCGCGTTGCGAGGTGGTGGCGGTCTTGCGCAGCGCGATGCCCGCGTTCTCGAACAGGATTGCCGGCGCTGTGCCGTCATGGTCGGCGATGGGCAGCGCAGGGCCGAGAAAAACAACGTGGTCAGGGTAGTAGGAGCCTGCGCGCGCGAGACTGGCCGCCCGGATGTCGAGGGCGATCCAGCCCTCCGCCGACCAGTCGAAGCCGTCAGGTGGTAGGGTGGCAGGGGCGGAGCGGTCAGCGTCGCGTGCGGGCATCGCCAGCTGCGCCTCTACCTCCTCCATCAGCACCTCGGTCGCGCTGACATCCGCGCCGCAGACGATCAACCCGTGGTTTTCCAGCACGAAGACGCGGGTTTCGGGCCGGGCCCGGGCCAGGATCTCCCGCGTCAGGGGCAGGCCGGGCTTGGCATAGGGCACGAAGGCCGCGGGCAGGCCCGCGAGCTTGTCGCGCACCGCCGTGCGCCCCTCGGGCGAGATGGCGTGGGCCAAGGTGGCGATGGAATGGGTGTGGGCGACGACGGGCCAATCGAGGGCGGCGTGAAACGTCGTCTCGATCGAGGGGCGCAGGGTCTGCGCGGGGTCGAGTACAGTGGACTTGCATGACCCGTCGCCCGCCGCACCCCGCGCCTCGGCCAGTGCCGCGACGCGGTCGACCGGGACGAAGATCTCGCGCGCCTCGGCATCGGCCAGTTCGGTGCCCGAGGCCTTGATCCACATCACCCCACCCGCCTTTATCGAGGTGTTGCCCCCGGCCCCCTGTACGCGGAGCGGGTCCTGCCCCAGACGGGCGGAAAAGGCGCGGAAGGCGGTGAAATCGGCGGGGGTCTCGGGCATGGGTCAGCAAAGCTCCGGCAGGGTGTAATCGGGCAGCGGAGCGCCCGTGGCGGCGGCGAGGCGAGCGAGCGTGGTCTCGGGCGGCGCGGAGCCGTCGAAGGCCGCGGCGTGGAGCCCACCCTCGACGAAGACCGCGTCCCATCCTGCGTCTTTCGCGCCTGCAACGTCGTGTTCGAGGCTGTCGCCAACCATGAGGATGCGCCCAGAAGTCAGGCCGAGCGCCGACCCGACTGCCCGGAATACGGGCAGGTGTGGCTTGCCGTAGAAGCGCACATTGCCGCCTGCGTCCGCATGAGCATGGGCCAAAGCGCCCGGCGAGCCGACGGTGACGCCGCCTGCCCGTGGCGACGCGCGGTCCGGGTTGGTGCAGAGCACCGGAATGCCTCGGGCAAGGGCCGTATCGAGCACCTCGGCGACGGGCGCAGGGGAGGCGCCGTCGCTCAGGCCCATCAGCAGAACAGCCTCCGCCTCCTCCGCACTGTCGGTCAGGGTGACATCGAGGCCCGCGGCCCAGGCTGTGGCATCGCCCGCAGAGCGTTCGATGGCGCAGAGGCGACGGACAGAGACAAGGCCTCCGGCGATGTCCTGCCACAGCGCCTCGCCCGACGTCATCACCAACTCGAAAAGGTCGGGCGCGAACCCCATCGCCGCGATCCGGGCCGCGTTCGGCGCCGCCCGCTTGCCGGAGTTCGACAAGACCGCCAGCCGCGTGCCCGTCGATTCGAGTGCGTCAAGACTGGCGAGTGCGCCGGCATAGGGTGCGCTGCCGTCATGCAGCACGCCCCATTGATCCAGAACGACGGCGTCGTAGCCGGCGGCGATATCGGCGAGGCTGTCGAGACGCCGGACCAAGGTTCAGGACTCGGCCATGTCTCTCGGATGCGTCAGTCCGGCCAGATAGGTTTCGGCCTCGGCCCGCGTCAACGCGGTGGCGGCCTTGGCGACGGTGCCGGGGGGCATGTCGCCGAAATAGAACTGGAAGCCGGGGATCACCTGCCGGCGCTTGCGCATAGGCATGCCCTCGTAGGGGAACACGTCCGAGCGGGCATTGGCGCCCTCGTCATGGCACGGCAGGACGTAATCTGCCCGCTTGTCGATCTCCTCGACCGATTTCCAGCCATCGTAGCTGTTCACGAACCGAGCGGGCACCCAGTAGCGCCAGCCTTCCTCGGGGTTGGGTTCGAGGTTGCGTTCGCAGAAGATCGCGTCGCCCGCCAGGACGATGTCGCCCATTGCGGTCGCCACGCTCACCGCCATGTGGCCCACCGAATGGCCGGGCGTGTGGAACATGGTGATACCCGGGAGCACCTCGCACTCGTCGGCGACGGCCTCGAAGACGCAGCCGGCATAGGCGGGTTCTATTCCCAGGTAACCGCTCTCGTAAGTGCGGTAGTAGAGCGGCAGGGGGTTGTAGGCCATCTCGATCTCGGCCTTGGGGGCGATGTAGCGGGCGTTGGGGAACATCTTCATGTTCTGCACATGGTCCCAGTGCAGATGGGTGAAAACGATGGCGTCGATCTCGTCGGGGTGGATGCCCAGCTTCTGCTGCAGGTGCTCGTGGACCTGCAGGCAGCCGCGCTTGTCGCATTTGTGGTGGTACTTGGTGGCGCGCGCCTCGTCGCACAGCCCCGTGTCGATCAGGATCTTGTGGGTCCCGGTATCGACGTAGTGGCAATAGACCGGGTTCCAGTATTTCCGGCCCGCCGGTCCCTTCCAGAAGACGTAGGTGCCGAGATCAGCCTCGAGCCATCCGGTGTTGATGGGGTATATCCGGGTTTCCAGCACGCCCATGAGGCCCTCCGTATGCCGTGAATCACATTTGCATACAAAGCTGTCATCCTGCGTGCGAATGCAAGCTCATTTCTTGCTTCGCGGATCAGTTCGCGGCCAGGGTCTGCAGGAAACTGACTGTCATATGGGCGCGCATACCATCGGATGCGGTTTTGGAATCCTCGGAGAAGATGCCGGCGATCAGGTCTTCGTGGCTTCGGGCCGAGGCGATCAGATCTTCGTGAGAAGCGAACTTCTTGGCGCGGAATGGCCCGGTGCGGCGGCGGAAATCCGAGGCGAGCCCGGCCATGTAGGGATTGCCGGTGGCGCGGTAGATAGCCTCGTGAAAGGCTTCGTTGGCGCGCATATAGGCCTGGGTCACGCCGCTTTCCGCCGCCCTGATGCAGGCGGCTTGTGCTGCCTCGATCTCGGCCCGGGCGAGCAACGTGAGGCGTTGCGACGCGATGCGCGCGCAGGCGGTTTCAATTTCATGCATTGTTTCAAATATTTGTGCCAATTCCTCACGGCTGTACTGCGCCACGCGCACCCCGCGCTTCTCGCCCGGCACCAGAATACCCTGGGCGGTGAGACGTCCCAGTGCCTCGCGCACGGGCGTGCGGGAGACGCCGAACCGTTCGGTCAGCTTGACCTCGTCGAGGCGTTCGCCTGGTGCGAGGGCGCCTGCGGCGATGTCGTCCATCAGGGCGGTCTCGATGCGCTGCACCGTATTGCCGCGCGGCGTCGTCTGCTGGATGGGGCGGTATCTGTTCATCTTGTCCGGCCTTGGCTGCTTTCCAAGTCGATTAGCACTTTTGGGAGGGGCAGGCAAATTTGGATATTTACTTTTGGTTTTGCATGCAGACACTGCTTGCGGGGATAGGGAAGGGAATCGATGCCGCGGATTCGTCTCGATGGGCTGGTGAAGCGCTACGGCGCTGTCGAGGTGCTGCATGGCATCGACCTCGACATGGCTGAACACGAGTTCACGGTGCTGGTCGGTCCTTCGGGCTGCGGCAAGTCGACGACTCTGCGCATGATCGCAGGGCTGGAGAGCGTATCGGGGGGCGAGATCTGGATGGGCGACCGCGAGGTGGGTGCCCTCGACCCCAAGGATCGCGACATCGCCATGGTGTTCCAGGACTACGCGCTTTACCCGCACATGAACGTGGCTCGGAACATGTCGTTTTCCCTGCGCCTGCAGAAGCGCCCGCAGGTCGAGATCGACAGGCGTGTGCGCGAGGTGGCCGAGATGCTGGGCCTTGCCGCCTTCCTCGATCGCAAGCCGGGCGAATTGTCCGGCGGTCAGCGTCAGCGGGTGGCGATGGGCCGCGCGCTCTGCCGCGACGCCTCGACCTTCCTGTTCGACGAGCCGCTCTCGAACCTCGATGCCAAGCTCCGCGGGCAGATGCGGGCGGAACTGGCGGTGATGCGTCAGACGGTGAAGAAGAACATGATCTACGTCACCCACGACCAGATCGAGGCGATGACGCTGGCCGACCGGATCGTGGTGATGCACGGCGGCCATATCCAGCAGCAGGGGACGCCCGCCGAACTGTTCCGAAGACCGGCCAACAAGTTCGTGGCGGGTTTTCTCGGGGCGCCGCCGATGAATTTTCTGGAGGCGGATCTGGTCCAGGAAGCGGGCGCGTTGCGCGCCACCGGACAAGGCTTTGCGCTTGATCTGCCCGAAGAACTTGCCGCCCGCGCGCGAGATCAGGCGCTGCGCAAGGTCACGCTTGGCATTCGTCCTTCGGATCTCGACTCTGCGCCCGATGCGCCGTCGGGACAGGGCGTGGAACTGGGCGTGGTCGTTTCGGAATATGTCGGCGCGCAATCGGTCCTTATCTGCGATTGCGGCGGTGCCCGCGTTACCGTCGAGGTCAAGTCCGAGACGCCCATCGCCATGGGCGAAACCCTGCGCTTCGCCGTGCGTCCCGAGGGGATGCACCTTTTCGATCCGACGACCGAGGCGGCGCTCTGACGCCGTCCATTACAACAGCAACTGGGAGGAAGACAGACATGCTGAAGATCTTGGGAACGACGACGCTTGCAGGGGTGGTGGCATTCGCCGGCGCCGCCGCGGCACAAGAGGGGCCATTCGCGCCCTATGCGGGCACGACGCTTGTGGTGAACTTTCCCGCCCATCCCCACTACAACGCCGTGATGGAGGTGCTGCCCGAATTCACCGCCCAGACCGGCATCGATGTCGAGGTGGACATGCTGCCCTATCTCGACATGCGCGAGCGCCAGACGCTGGAGCTGACGCTGGACGAGGGCGCCTATGACCTGATCTCGTATGTGGTCTTTTCAAAGGCCGATTACGTCTATGCGGATCAGATATACAACCTCGCGCCGTTCTTCATGAACCCGCGCCTCGTCGATCCGACTTACGACGCCGGGGACCTTATCGACGGTTACGTTCAGAACATTGGCGTGGCGGGTGGCGAGAAGGGTTACCTGCCGGGGCCGACCGGGTCGCTCTACGGGTTGCCCTTCGGCTCGGAGACCTCGGTGCTCTACTACCGCACCGACATCTTCGAAAAGCATGGTCTCGAGGCGCCCGGCACATACGACGAGTTCCTCGACCTCGCCTGCCGCATTCCCGAAATGGAGCCGGGCATGGGCGGGGTGGCAAGCCGCGCGGCCTCGGGCCACCAGGCAAGCCACGCCTTCCTGTTGCACCTTGCCCCGCTTGGCGGGCGCATCTTCGATGACGCTTGGGAGCCGACGATCAATTCGCCGGAAGGCGTCGCCGCAGCCGAGGCGCTGCGCACGATCGTCGATTGCGGCCCCGAAGGCAGCTCGGCCTTCGGCCCATCCGAAGCCGCCAATGCCTTCGCGCAGGGGCAGGCGGCCATGTTCCTCGATTCCATCGCCTTTGCGGGAACCTTCGAGGATGAAAGCCGCTCGACCGTCGCCGGCAACGTGGGATGGGCCCCGCACCCGGTGGGCGTCCGCGCGGCCAGCCAAACCGGAGGATTCGGCCTTGCCATTCCACGCAACGCCGAGAACCCGGATGCGGCATTCCTGCTGATGCAGTGGCTGACCTCCCGCGAGGGCGACCTTATGGTCGCGATGGCCGGCGGCAATCCGTCCCGCTTCTCGACCTACCAGGACCCCGACCTGAACGCCCGCTACCCCTGGTCTGCGACCTTCGGCGAGGCGCTGGCCGATGCGGATCCCGACTGGCGTCCGATCATCCCGCCCTGGGGCCGGATCAACGCCGATATCGGCACCACTATGAGCCAGGTCTTGACCGAAGGGCTGGACATCCAGACCGCGCTTGACGGCATTGCCGAGCGCACCCGCGCGCTGATGGAGGAAGAGGGCTACTACGTCTGGCAGTGATCTCGGCACCATGATTGCGCTCGCCGCCACCCGGTCGAGGCGTGCGCCACCCAAGCCGCCCCGCCCCGCGTACCTCGCGGCGGGGCGGCCCCTGACTGATTGACAAAGGCCCGACGCCCGTGACCCGCATCTCCGCCAATCGCCTGACGCCCTTCCTGTTCATCGCGCCTGCGGTGATCGTCATGCTGCTGGCGTTGTTCTACCCCATTCTCTATATGATTTGGGGCAGCTTCCGTGACTGGGACCCAAGCCAGAACCTGTCAGAGACGGAGTTTGTCGGTCTGACCAACTACGCGCGCCTGCTGGCAGATCCGGCGTTTCACGAAAGCTTTTGGGTTACGCTGATTTTCGCCTTCACCGTCGTCAGCGTCGAGATGGTGCTTGGCGTGGGTCTTGCCCTTCTGCTCGACCGCAAAATCCGCGGCATGTCGGTTTTGCGCACGCTCTTCATCCTGCCGATGATGATCGCGCCCGTCGTGGTGGGTCTGGTGTGGCGCTACATGTTCCACCAGACCTATGGCACTTTCAACCGCATGCTCGAGGCGGTGGGCCTGCCCACGGTCGACTGGCTGGGGCAGAACGCGCTGTTGTCGGTCATCATCGCCGACATCTGGCAATGGACTCCCTTCATCTTCATTCTCTCGCTTGCCGCCCTGCAATCGCTGCCGCGCTCCGCGCTGGAGGCCGCGCGGATCGACGGGGCGACCGGCTGGCAGCAGATCTGGTATATCAAGCTGCCGCTGATGATGCCGGTCCTGATCGTCACCATGCTGCTGCGCCTGATCGACGCCTTCAAGGTGCTCGAGGTCATCCTGGTGCTGACCGGCGGTGGCCCCGGCCTGCAGACCGAGATCCTGGCGCTCCGCATTGCGCGGACGGCGCGCGAATTCCGCGAACTGGGCGAGGCGGCGGCGATGTCCAACTACCTGCTGATGCTGCTGATGGTCCTGACGCTGGGCATGTTCGCCTTCACCCGCTGGCAGGAGGCCCGCGCGCGCCGCCTGCGCTTTACCGAAGAGGAGGAGGGCTGAGCCATGGCCGCACCGACCCATGACCGCCAGAACCCGGCCTTCTACGCGCTGATCGCGGTGCTGATCTTCATGTCGGTGGGCCCGATCCTGCTGCTCTTGGCCAATTCGCTCAAGCTCGACGTGGATATCACCAGCGGCACCGGTGGCCTGCTCTTCATGCCCACGATCCGCAATTACGAGACCGCGCTGTGCGATATCCTGTGGTACGAGCCAGAGCACCTGCGGTTCTGCCAGATCCGCTTCGGCGGGGCCTTCATCAATTCGCTTATCATCGCGCTGGTCTCGACCGCACTGACGCTGATCATGGGGACGATGGCGGCCTATGCGCTCGTGCGCTTCCGCTTCATGGGGCGCGACAGCCTCTCGCTCTCTACGCTCGCCGTGCGCATGATCCCCCCCGCCGTGCTGCTGGTGCCGGTCTTCGGCCTCTGGAACAACGCGTTCTGCCTCGACAATGATCACGGCCTAGGCGCCTGGATACGGGCGACCTTCGGCGGGCGCGGCGATGTCTGCCTTGCGGGCACGCATTCGGGCATCATCCTGATCTATGTGGCGATGAACCTGCCCTTCGTGATCTGGATCCTGCAAAGCTTCATCGTGCAGGTCCCCTACAGCCTCGAGGAGGCCGCCCGCGTCGACGGTGCGGGCCCGTTCCAGACGTTCTTCATGGTGGTCCTGCCGCTGATCAAACCGGGCCTCGCTGCCGCCGCGATCTTCACCTTCCGCATCGCGTGGAACGAATACCTGCTGGCCTCGGCGCTGGCGGACCGGGATACGATGACCGTGCCGATCCTGATCGTCAACAACGCCAGCGAGTTCGACGGGCTTGGCACGATATTCGCCACCGGCATGCTGCTGGCGATCCCGCCGATCCTGTTCACTCTCTTCGCCTCGCGCCAGATCATCACCGGCATGACCGCGGGCGCGGTGAAGGGTTAGGGCAATGGCGCGTGTCCTGCTGATCGGGACCTTCGAGACGAAGGGCGCGGAACTGGCCGCGCTAGAGGGCGTCTTGCGCGCCCATGGCCTTGAGCCCGACCCGGTCGACATCTCGCTGGGGGCAGGGGGGGCGGTTCTCTCCGGCGAGGCGAAACTCGCCCGGATGCAGGCCCGCGCGCAGGAGGCCGGGACCGAGGCCGCGGCCCGCGCTGAGGGCTGTGTTGCGGCAGTCGCGATCGGCGGCGGTACGGGTGGCGAGGTGGCGCTTGGCGTGCTCAGCGCATTGCCCGAGGACCTGCCCAAGCTGCTCGTCACGACGCTCGCCTTCGACCCACGCGGGCCCCTGGCCGATTGCGGCATCATGCTGATTCCGACGCTCTGCGATATCGAGGGGGTCAACCCCACGCTCGTCCGCGTGTTCGAGATGGCGGCGGCGATGGTGGCAGGACTGGTAGGCGCGCGGCCAGTGCCGCCCGCCACCGGCCCCTCCGTAGCGGTGTCGACGTTGGGTGCCACCGGGCCTGCCGGGGCCGCCGTCGTGCGCGCTCTCTCAGACCGGGGCGCGGTCGCGACCGTTTTCCATGCAAACGGCTACGGTGGCGCCGCCTTTGTCCGCTTCATTCGCGAGGGACGGGCGGCGGGCGTCATCGACCTCAACCTGCATGAGCTTGGGCGGATGCGGCTGGCAGGGGTCTGCGTGCCCATGGCCGACCGCTTCACCGTGGCGGGCGTGCGTCCCCGCATCGTCCTGCCCGGCGCTCTGAATTTCCTCGGGCTGGGGTCCATCGACACACTCGCGCCCGACCACCGCGCCCGCCCGCATTACCGCCACACCGGCCTTTTCACCCATGTCCGGCTGACCGAGGCCGAAATGGAAGCGCAGGCCGCAGCTCTTGCCGATGCGCTGAACGCGGCGACCGCGCCCACCCATGTCCAGATCCCAATGGGCGGCTTCAGCCACGAGGACCGCCCCGGCGGCGCGATCGAGGCCCCCCACTTGCGCGAGATCGCGGCTGAGGTGCTAGGGGCCGAAGCTCGCGTCTACAGCGTCGAACGTCTGCCCCACCATATCAACGCGCCCGAGACCGCCACCGCTGCGGTTGCCGCGCTCTTCGACAGGATGCCCCATGACTGACCTAAGCCGTTTCCCTGACCTGACCGAAAAGATGGACGCCCTCATCGCCACCGCCCGTCGCTGTTTCGATCTGCGGCTGCAGACCAATGCGGGCGGTAACCTGTCGGTGCGGCTGGGTGCGGGGGATGCCATCGTCATCAAGCCCTCGGGCGTGGGGTTCGCCGAATGCACGCGCGACAACCTTCAGGTCGTGCTGCTGGACGGCACCATCCTGCCCTCTGACCACAAGCCGTCCAAAGATCTCGGCTTTCACCTCGACCTCTACCGCATCCGGCCCGACATCAACGCCATCGTTCATTGCCACAGCCCCTGGGCGACCGGCTACGCCAGCGCGGGGATCGAGATCCCCTGCCTGACGGTCCAGACGATCGAAAAGATCGGGCGCATGCCGCTGATCCCCTTGTGCGCCAATGGCGGTCCGCAGACCGAGGTGGAGATCAGCCCCGTTTTCCTCGACCCGCAGATCCGCGCCGCAGTGCTGGCCAACCACGGCACCATCGGCGTGGGCAAGACGCTCATGGCCGCGCAATACCTCGCCGAGATCATCGAGGAGACGGCCCATATTGCCTATGTCCGCGACACCCTGATGGCCGCCCATGGCCGGACCGCCACCGATCTGCCGCGCTACGGCACCGCCGCCGATGCGCGCGCCGCCGGCTGAAGCGATTCAAGCGGATTGTCCTTGGTGATGGCCGAGATTGGCGCGCCGAGCCTGTCGGGTCGTTTTGGCCTGACATGATATCCATCGCACCGGGTCCGTGGTCCCCGCCATGTTAGAGCGTGTTGCGTTTAAATGGTTTCATACCCTGCGGCTTTGAAGAAGTTGTAGCATTCTTTTTCTGAGAAGAAGCTGCAGACATGTCCAACGGCGCGCCAGCGGTCATCGTAAGTCCGCGCCGCTGCCCTGCGGATCAGGGCCTTGAGTTTGGCGAAGGCCATTTCGATCGGGTTCAGGTCGGGGCTGTAGGGCGGCAGAAACGGGAACCATTCGCCGGCGGCCTTCATGACCTCGGCCGCCTTGGGACTTTTGTACGATGACAGGTTGTCGATAATAATCACGTCGCCGGGCGCGAGGGTTGGGAACAGCTGGGTTTCGACATAGAGGTCGAACATCTCACCGTTCATCGCGCCGTCGACCACCCAAGGTGTGTCCAGCCGGTCATGGCGCAGGGCGGCGATGAAGGTCTGGGTGTTCCAGTGACCAAAGGGCGCATGATCAATCAGACGCGCTCCTCTGGGGGACCATCCCGTGGTCTTGGCCATGTTCGTCTTCAGCGAGGTCTCGTCGATGAAACCAATGCGTGGCAACAGGTTGCGCATGAAGGGCTGACGCCGCGTGTGGCCTGCCCCCTGAAAAGTGGTCCTCCCTGAAGTAGGTTTTCGAGCCAGATGGAGGACAGATGAATGCCCCAGAAGAAGCACAAGCCCGAAGAGATCGTCGCGAAGCTTCGGCAGGT
>Ga0008833_1000804_pt1 | contig 21685 bp, 22 predicted proteins | sample HotLakConsoUCCLE_FD_62216 | JGI IMG/M metagenome (GOLD analysis project Ga0008833, IMG submission 62216) | Hypersaline microbial mat communities from Hot Lake, Washington, USA - Hot Lake Consortium UCC-LE | ecosystem: Environmental > Aquatic > Non-marine Saline and Alkaline > Hypersaline >... | reverse complement strand
GCATATTTTGCCCCGTTGCAGGTCTGGCTTAAGCAACCACATTCCTACAACAATGCAAATGCTTACGCCACTCCCGCCAACCCGTCAGACCACTGCCGGTGAATAATCCGGGCTAGGGCTAGAGCTACAGATCTGTGAGTTAGCTAGCCTCTTCTTCCGGACGCATTAAGGCTCCACCTCGCGCCTAACTCCAGCAGCTGACATCAAGGCAGCTATTTGAACAAGGACCTCTGGTTCTTCTCTAATCGCAATCGACTTCCGAGGGATGATGCCGAGAGGTTTCCAATACCAATTTGGTACATAAATTTTCAGCAGCTTCGTCTCACCATCTGTTGCAATTTTCCAATGAGAAATTTCAGACCATTGCAAACTGCGCCCAAAGCGAGCTGGGTGAAAAGAAAAGCCATTTCTGTCCACCTTGAAATCAGGCGCACTACTTGTCGCTCTCCAACCGAGCCCTATGCCAAATATCAGCAATGCTAACCCACCAAGGATCATTCCCGCGACAAACCACTCGTGACCGATGCCTAGAATGATGAGTTTGATGATCCCGCCTTTTCGTGTGCGAGTATCCATGATGGCTTCTTCAGTCATCTGTGGAACAAGCCATAAGACTCCCGCAAAGGTGGCGATGCAAAACAGTGCAATTAGAAAGTCTTTCCACCTGTCTCGCTTTATCACGATAGGCAATTGCATGGATTGGACTGCTCCGCGTTCACCTTTATTTTTTCCGACCACTAACTCGGATTACGCCGCGCCATGAAGGCTAGCCTCTCGAACAGCATCACGTCCTGTTCGTTCTTCAGCAGCGCACCGTGCAGCGGCGGGATTGCGCTGTTGGGGTTGGCGTCCTGCAGCACCTCCAGCGGCATGTCCTCGTGCAGCAGCAGCTTGAGCCAGTCGAGCAGTTCGCTGGTCGAGGGCTTCTTCTTCAGGCCGGGCACTTCGCGCAGTTCGTAGAAGATATCCATCGCCTTCTTCACCAGCGCCTTCTGGATGCCGGGGAAGTGCACGTCGATGATTTCCTGCATCGTCTCACGGTCGGGGAACTTGATGTAGTGGAAGAAGCAGCGGCGCAGGAAGGCGTCGGGCAGTTCCTTCTCGTTGTTCGAGGTGATGACGACGATCGGGCGTTCCTTCGCCTCGATGCGCTCGCCGGTCTCGTAGACGTCGAAGCTCATCCGGTCGAGTTCCTGCAGGAGGTCGTTCGGAAACTCGATGTCGGCCTTGTCGATCTCGTCGATCAGCAGCACGGGCAGGCGTTCGCTGGTGAAGGCCTCCCACAGCTTGCCCTTCTTGATGTAATTGCGGATGTCGTGGACCCGCTCGTCGCCCAGCTGGCCGTCGCGCAGGCGGGCGACCGCGTCGTATTCGTAAAGGCCCTGCTGCGCCTTGGTGGTGGATTTCACGTTCCATTCGATCAGCGGCGCGTCGATCGCCTTGGCGATCTCGTGCGCGAGCACGGTCTTGCCCGTACCCGGCTCGCCCTTTACCAGCAGCGGGCGGCGAAGCAGGACCGCGGCGTTGACGGCGACCTTGAGATCCTCGGTCGCGATGTAATTGCTGGTGCCTTCGAAGCGCTGCTGATCGGCCATGAGTTTCCCTGTGAGACTGAATTGGCTGGCCGAGAGCGATAAGGCGCAGCCCGCGGCGGCGCAAGGGCTAGCGCCCCAGCGCAATGATGCGCTGCGCGATCAGGGTCAGCGCGTTCTGGTCGACCGGTGCCTGCGCGTCGTTCCAGGTGAGCGCGAGCACGTGCCATTCCCCCGCCTCGTCCTGCAGCAGCCAGGTGAGGTTGAGCACGCCCGGCTCCGAACCGCCCTTGTAGCCGACCCGTTGCCACTTGTCCGCGAGTGCGGCGGGAATGCCCCGGTTGATCGCGGTCGTTTCGAACCAGCGCGGATCGCCCCGGTCGAGCATGAAGCGCAGCAGGGCCCGCAGGTCCTCGGCGCTGGCGAACCATTCGACGTCGAGCGCGACCGGATCGCCGCCGAAGACCTGCGCGAGCCTCTCCAGTTCGATCTCCTCGCCCTCGAGCCCGGCGAGGATCGCGCGCCGCTCTTCCGGCCCGCCTGCGCGGTAGGCAGCGAGGCGGGCGGGGTCGCCGCCCTTCAGCAAAGACATCTCGCGGGTCTTGAGGAACGGCGTGTTGAGCCCGGGCGCGGCATGGCCGCTTTCGCGCATCACTTGGGCGACCCGGCCGCGTCCGAGGAGCGCGATGAGCTGGTCGGTCGCGGTGTTGTCGCTGATGGACATCATCAGGCCTGCCAGCGTGTGTAGGGTGAGCGGCGCGCCCGCGGGCCAGTCCTGCAGCGTCCCGCTCGGGAAACTCCGCTGCGACAGCTCGATCACGTCGTCCCAGCTGCGCCGGCCCTCGGCGATCTCCAGGGAGAGCGCGGCAAGGACATAGAGCTTGAACGCGGAGCCGATCGCGAGGGGTTGTCGTTCATCCATGGCGAGGACGGGGGTTCCGCCCGCGACCGGGCCGAAATAGACGCCGACCTCGCCCGGCAGCGCCGACAGATCCGCACGGATCTTCTCGATGCTGTCGTCGACCGGCCCGAATTCGCGCAGGAGGAGTTCGCTCACCCGGTTTTCCGCAGCCGGGTCGATCGCGATGCTGCCCTTGGCGAGGGCGCGCTCCATGCGGATTGCGATTGCCGCGCGGGTGCCGGTCGCGGGCTCGATCGCCTCGACCGCGATCGCAGCGCCGAACTGGCCGGTGAGCTGCCGCGAGATCGCCCGGAACCTTTCGGGCGGCACGTCGGCGAAGAAGCTGTCCGAGAACACGTCCTCGGGCGGGATGTCGCCGTTGATGACGCCGACGACCTCGTCCGCCCGCGTTTCGAGCGCGCTGCGCTCCGCTTCGGCTTCGGGCGGGGCGGTCTCCTGCGCCGCAGCCGGCGGTTCGAGTGCGAACAGCGCGGTTGCGGCGAAAAGCGACCGGGCGAGCATGGCGGGGCGGATCATGAGGGTTTCTCCTTTCAGAGACGGGGCGGCCGCGCGGGGGCGGGGGCCAATCCGTCGCGACGCGCCGCAGCGCCCCGGCCTGGTGGCGGTACTGGCGCTTCGGGTGGGCAAGGCTTGGGTCTTCCCGGCGCGGCTTCGATCTCGTCTTCCATGTCCCTTCCGTCCGGCCGCGCGGGGATTTCTTACGCGAGGGGGCACAAAAAGTCTACGCGCACGCTAGGGACATGGCGATCCGATCGGGCGAGGAGGAAAGAGCAGCAATGCCGAGCGAACCGTTCACTCTGACCAGCGCGGAGGGGCACGAATTGTCCGGCGCGCTCGAACTGCCGACGGGGCTGGTGCGCGGCGGGGCGGTGTTCGCGCATTGCTTCACCTGCACGCGGGCGAGCCGCGCGGCGGTGAGCGTCGCGCGCGCTCTCGCGGCGCGGGGGATCGCCTGCCTGCGCTTCGATTTTACCGGGCTTGGCGCGAGCGAGGGCGAATTCGGCCGGGCGGGCTTTCCCACCGACGTTTCCGATCTCGTCGCGGCGGCATCGGCGGTGAAGGAGCGGGTCGGCGCGCCGGTCCTGCTGGTCGGGCACAGCCTCGGCGGGGCGGCGGCGCTCGCGGCGGCGGCCCAGCTCGGAAGCGGGAGCGTGGCGGCGCTCGCGACCATCGCCGCGCCGTCGGACGTGGCCCATGCGCTCGGCGTGATGAAGGGCGACCACGACGCGATCCTGCGCGACGGGGAGGGCGAGGTGAGCATCGGCGGGCGCAGCTTTCGCGTCTCGCGCGCGTTTCTCGAGCGGACCGAGGCGACGAGCCTGCTCGACCTCGTCCGTGAAATGCGCGTGCCTTTTCTCGCGCTGCATTCGCCGAGCGACCCGGTGGTTGGGATCGACCACGCGAGCCGGTTGTTCGAAGCGGCCTATCACCCCAAGAGCTTCGTCAGCCTCGCCGGGGCGGACCACCTGCTTACCCGCGGCGAGGACGCCGAATTCGCCGCCGACATGATCGCAAGCTGGGCCGGGCGTTACCTGCCCCTGCGCGCGGACTGGCCCATGCCTGAGGAAGGGGTGGTGGTGCAGACCGGGCACGGCCGCTTCGGGACGGAGGTGCACACGGCGACCCACCGCTTCGTCGCCGACGAACCGCGCTCCCACGGGGGCGAGGACTCCGGGCCGACACCCTACGACCTGCTGCTCGCCGCGCTCGGCACCTGCACGGCGATGACGATGAAGATGTACGCGGACCGCAAGAAATGGCCGTTCGAGGGCACGCGCATCCACCTGACCCATGATCGCAACCACGAACAGGATTGCGAACACGCGCCAGAGGAAGAGGGGGCACGGATGGAGGCGCTCAACCGCGAGATCGAGCTGCTGGGCGATGCCCTGACCGAGGACCAGCGCGCCCGGATCATGGAAATCGCCGACAAGTGTCCGGTGCACCGCACGCTGGAGGGGCACCTCCACATCCACACGCGGGCCGCGGGCGATGCCGCCGATTAGACCCGCGGCAGCACCGCGAGGCAGAGGAAGCCGAGCTGGGCGAGCATCACCAGCGCCGTGGCCGCGCGCCACCCGTTCCCGGCGCGCTTCATGCCCCGTTCCCATGTCCAGCGGAAGATCGCCCCCGAGGCGAGCCCGCCCGCGGCGATGGTGAACCATCCGCTGACGCCGGAAAGCGCGACCGAGACGAGGGTGAGCGCGGCGAGCTGGACCAGCATCGCGCCGGTGAACCAGACGATCGGGATCGGGCGATAGGCGGTGTCGGGCACTTCCCAGTCGGGCAGCGAGGCATCGGGCCGCGAAATGCGCCGGTCGCCCGCCATGATGTCCTCCTCGCGCGGGTCGGGGTAGCGGCCCCGCCGGTCAGGCATCGATCAGGTCGCGGTCGACGTCGCTCGCATGGCTCTGGATGAAGTTGAAGCGGTGTTCCGGGTTGCGGCCCATGAGCTGGTCGACGAGCTGCTTGACCGCCGCGCGCTGTTCGAATTCGGGCGGCAGGGTGATCCGGATGAGGCTGCGCGTGTCTGGGTTCATCGTCGTCTCGCGCAATTGCTGCGGGTTCATCTCGCCGAGGCCCTTGAAGCGGCCGACCTCGACCTTCCTGCCCTTGAAGACCGTTTCCTCCAGCTCCCTGCGATGGGCGTCGTCGCGGGCATAGCGGCTCTCCTTGCCCGCCGATAGGCGATAGAGCGGGGGCTGGGCGAGGTAGAGGTGCCCCTGCCGCACGATCTCGGGCATTTCCTGGAAGAAGAAGGTCATCAGCAGCGTCGCGATATGCGCCCCGTCGACATCGGCATCGGTCATGATGATGACGCGGTCATAGCGCAGGTCGTCGGGCGAACAGTCCTTGCGCGTCCCGCAGCCGAGCGCGAGGACGAGGTCGGCGATTTCGCTGTTCGCGCGAATCTTGTCGGCGGTGGCGCTGGCGACGTTGAGGATCTTTCCGCGGATCGGCAGGATCGCCTGGCTCTTGCGGTCGCGCGCCTGTTTCGCGCTGCCGCCCGCGCTGTCGCCCTCGACGATGAACAATTCGGTATCGCGCCCGCCTTCGCCCGAGCAATCGGTGAGCTTGCCGGGCAGGCGCAGCTTCTTCGCATTGGTCGCGGTCTTGCGCTTGATCTCGCGTTCGGCCTTGCGCTTGAGGCGTTCCTCCATGCGCTCCATCACCTCTCCGAGCAGCGCCTTCCCGCGCTCCATGTTGTCGGCAAGGAAATGGTCGAAATGGTCGCGCACCGCGTTTTCGACGAGGCGGGCGGCCTCGGGCGAGGTGAGCCGGTCCTTGGTCTGCGACTGGAACTGCGGATCGCGGATGAAGACGCTGAGCATCACTTCCGCGCCGGTCATCACGTCGTCGGCGGAAATGTCCTTCGTCTTCTTCGCGCCCACGAGGTCGCCGAAGGCGCGCAGGCCCTTGGTCAGGGCGGCGCGCAGGCCCTGTTCGTGGGTGCCGCCGTCCGGGGTGGGCACGGTGTTGCAATACCAGCTGGTCGAACCGTCGGAATAGAGCGGCCAGGCGATCGCCCATTCGACGCGCCCCTGCGATACGCCGCCCTGCGCGGGGAAGTCCTGCCTGCCGGTGAAGGGCTGGCTGGTGACGCATTCGCGGCTGCCGACCTGTTCGGCGAGATGATCGGCGAGGCCGCCGGGAAACCGGAACGTGGCCTCGGCCGGCACGTCCGCGCCCGCGAGGCTTTCCGCGCAGCGCCAGCGGATCTCGACACCGGCGAAGAGATAGGCCTTGGAGCGGGCAAGCCTGAAGAGGCGCGCAGGCTTGAATTGGCGCTCGCCGAAGATTTCCGTGTCGGGTGTGAAGGTCACCGTGGTCCCGCGACGGTTGGGGGCTGCGCCGACGGTCTCGATCGGGCCAAGGGTCTGCCCCTTGGAGAACTCCTGCGCGTAAAGCTGCCTGTCGCGCGCGACCTCGACCCGCGTGTGGCTCGACAGCGCGTTGACCACGCTGATGCCCACGCCGTGCAGGCCCCCGCTCGTCGCATAGGCCTTGCCCGAGAACTTGCCCCCGGAATGGAGCGTCGAGAGGATCACCTCGAGCGTCGACTTGCCGGGAAACTTGGGATGTTCGTCGACCGGGATGCCGCGCCCGTTGTCGCTGATCGAGAGGCGGTTGCCTTCCTCGAGCCGGACCTCGATCCGGTTGGCATGGCCCGCCACCGCCTCGTCCATCGAATTGTCGAGCACTTCGGCGGCGAGGTGGTGGAGCGCGCGGTCGTCGGTCCCGCCGATATACATGCCGGGGCGGCGGCGCACGGGCTCGAGCCCTTCGAGCACCTCGATCGAGGACGAATCGTAATCGCCGCTCGAGGCGGGAGGGTTTTCGAACAGGTCGTCGGACATGGCGCCGTTATAGGGTGCGCGGCCCGCACCCCACAAGCCGCGCCCGGTCCCTTTTGCGCAGTTCCCGCAGGCCGCCCGGCTAGAAGCTGGTCGGGGCCGGTTCGACCTCGACGATCCGGCCGCCCGTCACCTTGCGGACCTCGAGCGCGCGTTCCGCCACGCCCGAACGCCGGAACCGGAACGCGCCGTCGATCCCGATGAAGGTCCGCCCGTAGAGATCCGTGCGCGGGAAGGGATCGCCGATCCGCCAGTCCTGCGCCATCCGCAGCGTCAGCAGCACCGCGTCATAGCCCAGCGTCGCGATGCGATAGGGCTTGCCGCCGAAACGCGATTCGTAGCTGTCGGCGAAGCGCTGGAAACGGTCGTCCGTCACGGCGGAAAAGATCGCGCCCTCGACCGCCGGCGCGCGGGTGAGGCTGCCCTCGCCGCTCCACAATTCGGTGCCGAGCAGGCGCGTACCTTCGGCCCCGTCGCGCTTGATCTCGGAAGCGGACTGCACCGCCGCGCGCGGGCCGTCGGCGATCAGCACGGTGTCGTAGCCGCCGTCCTCGCGCAGGCGCCGCGCGGCGCTGATGATCGAGGTGTTGCCGCGCGAATAGCGTTCGGTCGCGACGAGATTGCCGCCGAAGGCGTCGAGCGCGCGGCGCATGGCGTCGTAGGAGCGCTGGCCGTAATCGCCCTCTGGCACCAGGGCGGCGAAGGCGTTCGACCCGTTCTCGCGGGCATAGCGCACGGTGCGCTCGATCGACTGTTCGGGAATGTGCCCCATCAGCAGCACGTCCGCGCTGGCCGCGGAAACGTCGTTCGAAAAGGAGATCGCCGTAACCCCGGCGGGCCGCGCGGCGGCCTGCACGGCGGGGACATTGGCGGCAAGGAGTGGGCCGAGGATCAGCCGGTTGCCGTCCGCGATCGCGCGCCGCGCGGCTTCGCCCGCCCCGGCCGAGGTGTCGTAGGTGGTGATCCTGAGGGTGTTCGCATTGGTATCGAGCAGCGCCATCGTGGTCGCGTTGGCGAGGCTCTGGCCGACTTCGCCGGTGCTCCCGCCCATCGGCACGAGCAGCGCGACCCGGTGGCGCTGCTCGTCGCTCGGCAGCGCGGTCTCGCTCGGCTCCGGGGTCGGCGTCGACGGTTCGGGGCCGGTCGAGACGGTTTCGGTCTTGGGGATCAGCTGGCACCCGGCGAGCAGCGCCGCGCACCCGGCGAGCGCGAACGTGCGCCGGTTGAACACGCGCGCCGCTGCCCGGAGGCCGGTGCACACGCCGACCGCCGCCTCGGCGGCTTGACCGCGCGCAAAACCCGTGACCTTCATTCTTGCCGACCCCCGATACCTGCTTCAAAGACAGCCCGCCATGGCGATTGCTTACCCGGACCCTTCGAGCGAGACCCCGAGCGAACCGCTTGGCGCAGGGCTCTACATCGTCGCAACGCCGATTGGCAATCTCGGCGACATAACGCTCCGTGCAATCGACGTGCTGCGCCGCGCGACCCTCGTCGCGTGCGAGGATACGCGGGTGACCGGCAGGCTGCTGAAGGCGGTCGGGGCGCACACGCGGATGCAGCGCTATGACGATTACGCCTCGGACGAAACGCGCCGCCGGATCCTCGATCGGGCGCACGGCGAGGCGGTCGCGCTCGTCAGCGATGCGGGAACGCCGCTGGTTTCCGATCCGGGCTACCGGCTCGTGCGCGAGGCGCGCGCGGCCGGGATCGCGGTGACGACGATCCCCGGCCCCTGCGCGGCGATCGCCGGGCTGACGCTCGCGGGCCTGCCCAGCGACCGGTTCCTTTTCGGAGGATTCCTGCCGGTCAGGGACAAGGCGCGGCGCGAGGTGCTGGAGGAACTGGGAGCGGTGGAATCGACGCTGATCTTCTACGAAACCGGGCCGCGGCTCGTCCGCAGCCTTGAGGCGATGGCGCTGGCGTGGCCGGGCCGCACGGTCGCGGTCGCGCGCGAACTCACGAAACTGCACGAGGAATGCCGTCCGGGAAGCGCCGCCGAGCTCGCCGCGCATTACCGGGACCATCCGGCCAAGGGCGAGATCGTGCTGCTGGTCGGCCCTCCCGTCGCGGGACGCGAAGCCGCCGATCCCGACGCGCTTCTGGCCGGGGCGCTGGAGGACATGAGCCCGAGCAAGGCCGCCGCGAGCGTGGCGAAGGCGACCGGGCTCGACCGCAAGGCGCTCTATGCCCGCGCGCTGGAGCTGAAGGCGCGATGACCGGGAGCCGCCAGCGGGCCGAGCGACGCGGCCGCGAGGGCGAGGCCGAGGCGGCGCAATGGCTGGCGCTGCGCGGTTGGCGGGTGCTGGCGGAGCGCGTGAAGACCCCGCGCGGAGAGATCGACCTGATCGCGCGCAAGGGAAGCCTGCTCGGCTTCTTCGAGGTCAAGTGGCGCGCCCGCTGCGCCGACCTTGCCGATGCGATCGACGAGCGCCGCCTGCGCCGCGTCGCCGCCGCGGCCGAGATCGTCGCGGCCGACTATGCCGAGCCGGGCGACGATTTCACCATCGACGTCCTGCTGCTTGCACCCGGCCGCCCGCCGCGCCACATCGCCAACGCCTACCAACCCTGAGGAATTGCCATGAGCCTGCGCGTCGCCGTCCAGATGGACCCGATCGAGACGATCAACATCGAGGGGGATTCGTCCTTCGCGCTGATGCTGGCGGCGCAGGAGCGCGGGCACGAGGTGTTCGAATACCACGTCAACAGCCTCACGCTCGACGCCGACGACCGCCTTTGGGCCGAGGGCGCGCCGGTCACGGTGCGGCGAGTCGCAGGCGATCATTTCGAGAAGGGCGAGGCGCAGCGGCTCGACCTCGGGCGCGACGTGGACGTGGTGCTGATGCGGCAGGATCCGCCCTTCCACATGGGCTACATCACCGCGACCCACATGCTTGAGCGCATCCAGTCGGAGACGCTGGTGGTGAACGACCCCGTCAGCGTCCGCAATGCTCCCGAAAAGGTGATGGTGCTGGGTTACCGCCGCTTCATGCCGCCGACGCTCGTCACCCGCAGCGTGGAGGAAGTGCGCCGCTTCATGGCGCAGCACGGCGCGGTGGTGGTCAAGCCCATCCACGGCAATGGCGGCAAGGCGATCTTCCGCGTGCCCGAGAGCGGCGACAACCTCACCGCCCTGTTCGAGGTGTTCAACCAGACCTGGCCCGAACCGCACATGATCCAGCCCTTCCTGCCCGAAGTGGCGGAGGGCGACAAGCGCATCGTCCTCGTCGATGGCAAAGTCGCGGGCGCGATCAATCGCATCCCGGGCGAGGGCGAATTCCGCTCCAACCTCGCGATGGGCGGGAGCGCCGAGGCAACCCAGCTGACGGATCGCGAGCGCGAGATCTGCGAGGCGATGGGCCCCGATCTCAAGCGCCTCGGCCTGACCTTCGTCGGGATCGACGTGATCGGCGGCAGGTGGCTGACCGAGATCAACGTGACATCGCCCACCGGCATCGTCGCGATATCCAATTTCGATGGGACGGACGTTGCAGGCATGATCTGGGACGCGATCGAGACGCGTGTCGCGGCCCTGAAACGGCAGGCTTGAACGAATAGCCCGGCGGCGCGTTCGTTGCACATGACCGATCTCATCCTCGAGGTGATCCGCGAGGGCGGCTATCTCGGCATCTTCCTGCTGATGGTGATCGAGAACGTGTTTCCGCCGATCCCGTCCGAGGTCATCATGGGCTTCGGCGGCGTGCTGGTCGCGCGCGGGGACATGGCGCTCGTCCCGCTGCTGGTCTTCGGCACGCTCGGCACCGTCGTGGGCAACCTGTTCTGGTACTGGCTCGGTCGGCGCTGGAGCGAGGCGCAATTGCGCGCCTTCATCGACCGGTTCGGGCGCTGGCTGACCTTCGAATGGGACGAATTCACCCGTGCGCGCGATTTCTTCCGCCGGCACGGCGACTGGATCGTCTTCGTCCTGCGCTTCTCACCCGTCCTTCGCACGATCATCTCGCTCCCCGCGGGCCTCGCGGGCATGGGTTTCTGGCGGTTCTGCCTGTTCACCTTTCTCGGTTCGCTGATCTGGAACGTGCTCCTGATCCTGGGCGGCGCGGCACTGTCCGGCCTCATCGAAACCTACGAGGATGTCGCCAGCCTCGCGATCATCGTCAGCCTCGCGCTCGGCGTCGTGTGGTACATCTGGCGGGTGGTGACCTGGGAACCGGCCGAGCGGCACGGCGGGGGCGAGGACTAGGCCTTCTTCGCCCGCGGATGGGCGAGGCGGTAATTCTCGAGCAGGCTCGCCGCGTCGACCCTGGTGTAGATCTGGGTCGAGCCGAGCGAGGCGTGGCCGAGGAGTTCCTGCAGGCTGCGAAGGTCGGCGCCCGCGCCGAGCAGGTGCGTCGCGAAACTGTGGCGCAGCGCGTGCGGCGTCGCGCTGTCGGGGAGGCCGAGCGCGCGCCGCGCCCGGGCCGTCGCCCGCTGCACCATGCCGGGCGACAGCGGCCCGCCCTTCGCCCCGCGGAACAGCGGCTCCTTCGCGGAGAGCGGCCAGGGGCAGGCGGCGGCGTATTCGGCCACGGCGTCGCGGGTGATCGGGAGGATCGGAACCACGCGCTGCTTGCCGCCCTTGCCGGTGACCTGGAGCGTTTCGCCGAGCGGCACGTCGCGCCCCTGCAGGGACAGGGCCTCGGCAATGCGAAGGCCGCTGCCGTACATCAGCAGCAGCACCGCCCGGTCGCGCGCGCCGATCCAGTGCTCGCGCGCGCTGTCCCCGGCAAGCTCGGCGAGGTTCGCCGCGTCGTCGGGCGTGACGGGGCGGGGCAGGCCCTTCCTGAGCCGCGGCCCGCGCAGGCGCGGGGGCGCCGGGTCGGGATCGCCGCTTTCCGCGCGGGCGAAGGCGATGAAAGCCTTGAGCGCCGACAATTCGCGCGCCGCGCTCGCATTGGAGATTCCGCCCGCGCGCCGTGCGGCGAGGTGGCGGCGCAGGTCATGCGCCTCGATCGCCGCGACCTGTTCGAAGGCCGAAAGGTCGCGGGCGTGGACGAGCCGGCTCGCCGCGGCGACATAGGCGCGCACCGTGTGGGGCGAGCGGCGGCGGCTTTCGGCCAGGTGGCGCCGCCACGCGCCGAGCAGGTCCGCCGCGCTCACGCCGTCACCAGCGTATCCGCGACGAGTTCGCCCAGCAGCGCGTCGAGCAGACCCCTGCCGCCCGGCGCTACGCCGATCCGGGTCCCCTCGGTCCAGACCAGCTTCAGGCCGGCGAGGCGGGCGAGCGCCCGTTCGTCCACGAGATCGCCCCGCGCCATGCCGAAACGCGCCGCCAGTGCAGCGAGATCGACGCCCTCGGTCAGCCGCAGGCCCATCAGCAGCGCTTCAGCCGCCTGTTCGCCTGGCGCAAGGGCGCGCTGTTCGGCAATGCCGTGGCCGCGTCCGGCGACAGCGCCGAGATAGTTCTCGGGTTTCCGGTGCCGCACGGTCGCGAAGCCGCCGCGCCGTCCGTGCGCGCCCGGCCCGATTCCCGCGTAATCCGCGTAGCGCCAATAGGTGAGGTTGTGGCGGCTTTCTTCGCCGGGACGGGCGTGGTTGCTCGTCTCGTAGGCGGGAAGGCCCGCCGCCGAGGTCATGGCCTGCGTGAGATCGAAAAGTTCGGCCGCTTCGTCGTCGTCGAGCGGTTCGAAAACGCCGCGCCGCACATCCGTCGCAAAGCGCGTCCCCGGCTCTATCGTGAGCTGGTAGAGCGAGAGATGCGAGGCGCCCAGCGCCAATGCCCGCGCCAGCTGTTCCTCCCATTCGCGCGGAGTCTGGCCGGGCAGGGCGTAGATGAGATCGAAGGTCACGCGCGCGAAATGCGCCTGCGCCACCCCCAGCGCCGCCAGCGCCTCGTCCGCCCCGTGCAGCCGCCCGAGCCAGCGCAGCGTCTCGTCCTCAAGCGATTGGAGCCCAAGCGACACGCGGTTGACCCCGGCCCCCGCAAGCCCTGCGAAATTGGCCGCCTCGACCGAGGAGGGATTGGCTTCGAGCGTGATCTCGATCCCCTCGGCAAAGCCCCACAGGCGCTCCGCCTCCGCCAGCAGCGAGGCAACGAGCGCGGGCGGCATGAGCGAGGGCGTGCCGCCGCCGAAGAAGATCGAGCCGAGCCGTTCGTCCCCGCTTGCCGCCGCCTCGGCGCGCATGTCGGCGATCAGGGCCGCCTGCCATTCCCCGTGGTCGACACTGCTGCGGACATGCGAGTTGAAGTCGCAATAGGGGCATTTCTTCGCGCAGAAAGGCCAGTGGATATACAGGGCTCGGGCCAAGGGGCGGGCGCTTTCAGGCTTTGGTAAGATCGGGTGTTCCACCATGTAGGCGATGAGACTGCGCGCGACAATTCTGGCGGGCTGCGCCGCGCTCGCGGCGGCGATGGGCGTTGCCCATGCCGGCGAGGGTTCGGCACGGCGCGCGCCCTCCGCCGAGGCGGCGTGGCTCGCGGCGCACAACCGTGAACGCGCCGCCTTCGGCAGCGCCCCGCTCGCCTGGAACGCGGCGCTTGCTGACGAGGCCCGCGCCTGGGCGGCGCGGCTCGCACGGGAGAACGTCCTGCGCCATTCCGCCCGCCACGAGCGCGGCGGCACGGGCGAGAACCTGTGGATGGGCAGCGCGGGTTACTATTCGCCGTCCGACATGATCGCCGCCTTCACCGGCGAGAAGCGGCATTTCCGCGCCGGAACCTTCCCCCATGTCTCGCGCACCGGCAACTGGGCCGATGTCGGGCACTATACCCAGGTCGTGTGGGCGGACACGCGCGAAGTCGGCTGCGCCACTGCGCGCGGTCCGCAGTTCGACGGGCTGGTATGCCGTTACTGGCCCGCGGGCAATGTCATGGGCGAGCGCATCGCACCCGCCCGGCTCGCCGTTCGCTAGGCGTCGAACTGGTCCGCGACGAGCTTCGCGAAAGCATCGGCGCGGTGGCTGATCGCGTGCTTCTCCGCCGGGTCGATCTCGGCAAAGGTCATCTTGCCGCCCTCGGGCACGAAGACCGGGTCGTAGCCGAAGCCCATGTCCCCGCGCGGCGGCCAGGTGAGCGAACCGGCGCAGCGGCCCTCGTAGAACGCCTGTTCGCCGTCGGGCCAGGCGATCGCTAGGACGCAGTGGAACGCGGCCGAACGGTCGGTTCCGGGGCCGTGCGCCTGGAGCATCCCCTCGACCTTGCCCATCGCCATGTACCAGTCGCGCCCCGGATCGCCTTCGAACCATTGCCGCTCGGCCCAGTCGGCGGTGTAGACCCCGGGCCTCCCGCCGAGCGCGGCGACGCTGAGCCCGCTGTCGTCCGCAAGCGCTGCAAGCCCCGCCGCCGCGCTCGCGGCGCGCGCCTTGATCAGCGCGTTCTGGACGAAGGTGGTCCCAGTCTCGGGCGGCTCTGGCAGGCCGAGCGAACCGGCCGAGATGCACGTGATCCCGTAAGGTTCGAGCAGCGCGGAAATCTCCTTGAGCTTGCCCGGATTGTGCGTCGCGATGACGAGCGATCCGCCGCCCAGCCTGCGGGTCATTTCACCGCTTCCCTTTGCGCGGCGAAGATTTCATCGCAGCCCATCCGCGCGAGCCGCAGCAGGCGCAGCAGGCCTTCCTCGTCATAGGTCGCGCCTTCCGCCGTCGCCTGCACCTCGGCGATCCGGCCGCCGTCGATCAGGACGAAATTGGCGTCGGCGTCCGCGGCCGAATCCTCGTCGTAGTCGAGATCGAGCACCGGCGTTCCCCGGTAGATCCCGCAGGAGATCGCGGCGACCTGCGCGGCGACCGGGTCCTCCCTGATTTCGCCCGCCCGGATGAGCCCGTCGACCGCGAGCCGCAGCGCGACCCAGGCGCCCGAAATCGCCGCGGTGCGGGTGCCGCCATCGGCCTGGATGACGTCGCAATCGAGCGTGATCTGCCGCTCTCCGAGTTTCCTCAGGTCCACCACGGCGCGCAGCGACCGGCCGATCAGGCGCTGGATTTCCTGCGTGCGGCCCGACTGCTTGCCCCGCGCCGCCTCGCGCTGCCCCCGCGTATGGGTGGCCCGCGGGAGCATCGAATATTCGCCCGTGACCCAGCCTTCGCCCTTGCCCCGCATCCACGGCGGGACGTTGCGTTCGACGCTGGCGGTGCACAGCACCCGGGTGTCGCCGAAGCCGATCAGGCACGAACCCTCGGCGTGCTTGGTGAATCCGGTCTCGATCGTGATGGCGCGCATTTCGTCGGGCGCGCGGGAAGAGGGGCGCATGTCTGCTCCTGTGATTTCGCTGCCCTGCGCGCTTGGCGCAATCGCGGCGCCGCGGCAAGCGGGGCGTCCAAGACAAATTGAGTTTCGGCGCGCTTTTACCTAGCTAGGCCCCATGTCATCGCCTCCGATCACCGAACTCAGCAACCGCGCGCGCGAGATATTCCGGCTCGTCGTCGAAGGCTATCTCGACAGCGGGCAGCCGGTCGGGTCGAAAACGCTCGCCGCCGACGGGACGCTCAAACTTTCGCCCGCCTCGATCCGTTCGGTGCTGGCGGACCTCGAACGCCTCGGCCTGCTCGCCGCGCCGCATACGAGCGCAGGGCGAATGCCGACCGATGCCGGGCTTCGCATCTTCGTCGACGGGATGATGCGGATGTCCGAGCCGACCGAGGAGGAACAGGCCCGGATCGAAGCCCGCCTCGCCGAAAACGGCCCGGTCGAACAGGCCCTGCAGCAGGCGAGCGCGCTGCTTTCCGACCTGTCGGGGGCGGCGGGCATGGTGCTGGTGCCCGCGCGGGAACAGCGGCTGGCGCAGTTCAACCTGGTCGATCTCGGGCAGGGCCGGGCGCTGGCCGTGCTGGTGGGGGAGGACGGCGGGGTCGAGAACCGCGTGATCGAGCTGTCGGGCGCGCTCGATCCCGGCAGTCTCGACCGGGTGAGCAATTACGTCACCGCGCGCCTCTCGGGGCGCACGCTGGCCGAGGCGGCGCAGGCGATGCGGGCCGAGATCGAGGCGGGCGAAAGCCAGCTCGATGCGGCGAGCCGCGATCTCGTCGAACGCGGGCTTGCGGTGTGGAGCGCGGACAGCGAGCAGCGCCCGGTCCTGATCGTGCGGGGCGCGGCCAACCTCCTCGACGAGGCCGCGCTCGAGGATCTCGAACGGGTGCGCTCCCTGCTCGAGGACCTCGAGGACAAGCAATCGGTCGCCCGCCTGCTCGAAAGCGCGCGCGAGGCCGAGGCGACGCGAATCTTCATCGGCTCGGAGAACCGCCTGTTCGGGCTTTCCGGTTCCTCGGTCATCGCCTCGCCCTATCGCGACCGCGAAGGTCGGGTGCTGGGCGTGCTCGGGGTGATCGGGCCGACCCGGTTGAATTACGCGCGCGTGGTCCCCATGGTGGATTTCACCGCGCGGTCGCTGGGCCGGCGCATCGCCTGAAACACATCACCCAAGTCACATCAAACGCAGTCTGGAACCACTTGGAAATGAACGAGAACGACAAGCCGCAGGACGAAGCGGCCGAGGCCGAACTGAAAGGCGTGCCCGAGGAATTCCTGAAGGATTCGCCGGGCGATGACGCGGACGGGGAAAAGCGCGAGGCAGTGGGCAAGGACAGGGGCGAGGACCTGTCCGAAGTGATCGCGCAGCTCAAGAACGATCTCGAGGCGGCGAGGCAGGACGTGCTCTATGCCAAGGCCGACACCCAGAACGTGCGCCGCCGGATGGAGAAGGACATTCAGGATGCGCGCAACTACGCCGCGACCGGCTTTGCCCGGGACATCCTGAGCGTCGCCGACAACCTTGCCCGCGCGGTCCAGGCGATCCCCGAATCCCTGCGCGAGGACGACAAGATGAAGGGCCTCGTGACCGGGATCGAGGCGACCCAGCGCGAGCTCGAAAAGGTGTTCCGCGGCCACGGTATCGAGCGCGTGCCCTCGGTCGGCCTGCCGCTCGACCCGAACCGGCACCAGGCCATGATGGAAGTCCCGACCGACGAACACGAACCGGGCACGGTCGTGCAGGAGATGCAGTCGGGCTGGATGATCCGCGACCGCCTGCTGCGCCCGGCGATGGTGGGCGTGGCGAAAAAGCCGGACTGAGCAATCCGCGTCGCGGGCCGAGGAACCCGCGCATGATCCTGTCCGTAGGTTATCCGAACAGGGGGGCCGTTACGGAGAGACCAACATGAAGGAGTTCCTCATCGCACCCGCGCTCGCCGCGAGCACGCTGGCGCTCGGCGCCTGTGCCGACAACTACGCCGCCGAAGGCGGGCTCGCGGGGGCTGCGGCCGGAGCCGGCGTTGCCGCGGTTACCGGCGAGAATATCACCACCTATGCCCTCGGAGGCGCCGCTGCGGGAGGCCTCGCGGGCTATTTCGTCGACAAGAACGACGAGTGCGACGGCTACTACCGGGACGAATATCTCGACGAGGACTGCTTCGGGGAGCCCGGCTATCCCGACGATCCGCGCTCCTGAGGCGCTTCAAAGGGTCGCACCCGGGAAACGGACGAGGACGTCGTAGGCGGACCTGTCCGCGACCCCGGCCAGCTTCACCCCGCGCCGCAGCAGGAAGGCGTGGCGCACGATCTCGGCCTGCTGCTCGATCCCGTAGGAGGTCAGCGGGCGGCCGGGCTTCAGCGCGTAGTCGTAACGGCAGAAGGGGTGGCGGTATAGCACGAGATACCAGCTCCCTTTCGTGCGCGTCTGCCAGACATGGGTGAGTTCGTGGATGAGCAGCCCCTGCCTGAACACGTCCTCACGCGCGAAATCGTCGCAATAGGCGCTGCCTTCCGGATGGAAATGGAGATGGCCGCGCGGGGCCATCGTCACCTTGCGCGGCTGCAGGGGAAACCACTTGCGCCGCCGGAGCTCTATTCGCGAATAATCGAGCGCATCGCCGAAGATGCCGCGCGCCAGTTCGACCTCGCCCGGCGTGAGCGGGCGGGCCGCGCCCCTGGGGCAGGCGGGCGGGGCCGCGCGGCCCCCGTTCCCGCCCGCAACCCTCGTCAGCGTTCTTCCCCGGCCGCGCGCACCTCGGCGTCGAATTCGTGCGTGGCCCCGCCCGCGAAGACCAGCGTCACCCTGGCCGTGCTGCCGGGGGCGATCGCCTCGGACGGCTCGAACACCATGACGTGCTTGCCGCCCGGCTCGAAGGCGACTTCGGTGCCCTTGGTGAGCGGGATAGGGTCCGCCGTGTTCATCTGCATCCGCCCGTCATATTCCATCACGTCGTGGACGTCGGCATCGCCCGCGCCCTCGACCCTGGCATCGCGGATCGTGATGCCCTTTTCCCCGTCATAGGCGAGGTCGAAATAGACCGCCGCCGGGTTGCCCTCGACCGGAGCGAGGACGAGCCGCGCGTCGGAAATCTCGATCCCGGCGACCGTGCCCTGCGGCGCCATTCCGGCAGGGTCGTCGGCCTCGCCCTCGCAGGCGGCGAGCGGGAGGGTGGCGGCGAGCAGCAGGACCGCGAAGCGGGTTCTCACAGCATTCGAATTCACGTCGGTTTTCCCCTTTGTCATGGGCCGAACGCCCTAGATCTGCCCATGCCTTGTGCCAAGCGAAACCGCTCCTATATCCCGCCAAGAATAGAGCCGCCGTGGGCCTTGCCGCTTCATGGGAGGTGCGAATTGGCGGTGTCCAACAACCAGCTATGGATGGGGTTAAAATGGGTAAAGTAATCGGTATCGACCTCGGCACCACCAATTCGTGCGTCGCCGTGATGGATGGGGGCAAGCCCAAGGTCATCGAAAATTCCGAAGGCGCGCGCACGACGCCCTCGATCGTCGCCTTCACCAAGGATGGTGAGCGCCTGATCGGGCAGCCGGCGAAGCGCCAGGCAGTGACCAACCCCGACAACACCCTTTTCGCGATCAAGCGGCTGATCGGCCGCCGTTTCGACGATCCCACGACCAAGAAGGACATGGAGATCGTCCCCTACACCATCACCAAGGGCAAGAACGGCGATGCCTGGGTCAAGGCCGGCGGCGAGGAATACAGCCCCTCGCAGATTTCCGCCTTCATCCTGCAGAAAATGAAGGAAACCGCCGAGAGCTATCTCGGCGAGACGGTGACGCAGGCGGTGATCACCGTCCCCGCCTATTTCAACGACGCGCAGCGCCAGGCCACCAAGGACGCAGGGCAGATCGCGGGGCTCGAAGTGCTTCGCATCATCAACGAACCGACCGCGGCCGCGCTCGCCTACGGCCTCGACAAGGAAGACGGCAAGACCATCGCGGTCTACGACCTCGGCGGCGGCACCTTCGATGTCTCCATCCTCGAGATCGGCGACGGCGTGTTCGAGGTGAAGTCGACCAATGGCGACACCTTCCTCGGCGGGGAGGATTTCGACAACGCGATCGTCGAACACCTCGCCGATTCCTTCAAGAAGAAGGAGAACATGGACCTTCGCAAGGACAAGCTTGCGCTCCAGCGGCTCAAGGAAGCGGCGGAAAAGGCCAAGATCGAACTGTCGAGCTCGGCTTCGACCGAAGTCAACCTGCCGTTCATCACCGCGCGCATGGAGGACGGTTCGTCCACCCCGCTGCATCTGGTCGAGACGATCACCCGCTCCGACCTCGAAAAGCTGGTCGACGGGCTGATCCAGCGCACGCTCGATCCCTGCAAGAAAGCGATGAGCGATGTCGGCGTTTCCAAGGACGACATCGACGAGGTGATCCTTGTCGGCGGGATGACCCGGATGCCCAAGGTGCGCGAGACGGTGGAGAAGTTCTTCGGTTCGAAACCGCACACCGGCGTCAACCCCGATGAAGTCGTGGCCATGGGCGCGGCGATCCAGGCGGGCGTGCTGCAGGGCGACGTCAAGGACGTGCTGCTGCTCGACGTGACCCCGCTTTCGCTCGGCATCGAGACGCTGGGCGGCGTGTTCACCCGCATGATCGACCGCAACACGACCATCCCGACCAAGAAGACCCAGACCTATTCGACCGCCGAGGACAACCAGAACGCGGTGACGATCAAGGTCTACCAGGGCGAGCGCGAGATGGCCGCGGACAACAAGCTGCTCGGCAATTTCGATCTCGTCGGGATCCCGCCGGCGCCGCGCGGCGTGCCGCAGATCGAGGTGACCTTCGACATCGACGCGAACGGCATCGTCTCCGTCAGCGCCAAGGACAAGGGCACCGGCAAGGAGCAGACGATCAAGATCCAGGCCTCGGGCGGCCTTTCGGACAACGACATCGAACAGATGGTGCAGGATGCCGAGAAGTTCGCCGAGGAGGACAAGAAGCGCCGCGCCCAGGCCGAGGCCCGCAACCAGGCCGACAGCCTCGTCCATGCGACCGAAAAGCAGCTCGAGGAGCATGGCGACAAGATCGACGCCGGGCTCAAGACCGAGATCGAGGGCGCCATCGGCGAGGTGAAGACCGCGCTCGAGGGCGATGATCCCGACGCGATCAACGCCAAGAGCGAGGCGCTGAGCCAGCTCGCGATGAAGATGGGCCAGGCGATCTACGAGAAGGAGCAGGCCTCCTCGGCCGAGACCGGCGATGCCGGGGCCGAGACGGCTGCGGATGCCTCCTCGGGCGACGAGGACGTGGTCGACGCCGAATTCTCCGAGGTCGACGAAGACAAGAAGGGCTGAGCCCCGATGGAAAGCGCCCCGCCGCCGACGCCGCTCCGCAAGGACCGGCGATCGGCGGCGGGCCTTTGACGGGGGATCAGGACCGCCATGTCCCAGACGAAGATCGACTATTACCAGACGCTCGGCGTGTCGCGCGATGCCGACGGCGCCACGATCAAGAGCGCCTATCGCAAGCTCGCGATGAAATTCCACCCGGACCGCAATCCGGGCGATGCCGAGGCCGAGGCGAGGTTCAAGGCCGTGGGCGAGGCCTATGAATGCCTCAAGGACCCGCAGAAGCGCGCCGCCTATGATCGCTACGGCCACGAGGCCTTCACCCAGGGAATGGGCGGCGGTTTCGGCGGGGGCGGCTTCGGCGGCGGCCATCCGGGCGATTTCACCGATATCGGCGACATCTTCGAAACCATCTTCGGCAGCGCCTTCGGCGGCGCGCGCGGCCCCCGCACCCAGGCGCGGCGCGGGGCGGACCTGCGCTTCGACCTCGAGGTGACCCTCGAAGACGCTTTCCACGGCAAGTCGACCGAGGTCGAGATCGAGGTCAGCCAGTCCTGCGACACTTGCGATGGCACCGGCGCGACCCCGGGCACGGGCGAGCGTCAATGCAACCTGTGCGGCGGCATGGGCGCGGTCCGTGCGAAACAGGGCCTTTTCGTGGTCGAGCGTCCGTGCCCGACCTGCGCCGGGCGCGGCGTGGTGATCGAGGATCCGTGCAAGGCCTGCCTCGGCGAAGGCCGGGTCGACCGGCCCCAGGCGCTGAAGGTCGACATTCCTCCCGGGGTCGACACCGGCACGCGCATCCGCCTGACGGGCAAGGGCGAGGCCGGTCAGCGCGGCGCACCCCCGGGCGATCTCTACATCTTCATCCACGTGAAATCGCACGACCTGTTCGAACGCGAGGGCACGACTCTCGCGACCCGCGTGCCGATCAGCTTCACCACCGCGGCGCTCGGCGGCTGCGTCGAGATCCCTGACCTCGACGGTTCGACCAACCGGATCGACATTCCCGCCGGGATGCAGTCGGGCAAGCAGCTGCGCGTGCGCGGTGCCGGGATGCCGGTGCTGCAGGGCCGCGGGCGGGGCGATCTCGTGGTCGAGATCATGGTCGAAACCCCGACGAGGCTGACCCGCAAGCAGAAGGAAATCCTGCAGGCCTTCCGCGAGACGGAAACCGGCGACGAATGCCCCGAGAGCCGCAGCTTCCTGTCGAAACTGAAGGACGCTTTCGGCGGCTGAGCGAGCCCGGCGACCGCTCTAGCCTCTCTTATTCACGGCGATGCGGTTGGGCGCCTCTCGGTGCGAGCTTGACGCCACTGCTGCGTGCGGCGGCGTAGAGCGGGCGTGCGGCACCGCTGGCGTCTGTTTCACCGCGC
>Ga0008833_1000803_pt1 | contig 21697 bp, 28 predicted proteins | sample HotLakConsoUCCLE_FD_62216 | JGI IMG/M metagenome (GOLD analysis project Ga0008833, IMG submission 62216) | Hypersaline microbial mat communities from Hot Lake, Washington, USA - Hot Lake Consortium UCC-LE | ecosystem: Environmental > Aquatic > Non-marine Saline and Alkaline > Hypersaline >... | reverse complement strand
GCCGACGCGCACGGGGGCGACGAGCATCGTGTTCGAACCGATGAAGGCGCGCGCGCCGATCTCGGTGCGGTGCTTGGCGACCCCGTCGTAATTGCAGGTGATCGTGCCCGCGCCGAGGTTCGCGGCCGCGCCGATTTCCGCGTCGCCCACGTAGGAGAGGTGGGGCACCTTGGCGCCTTCGCCGATTTCCGCGTTCTTGATCTCGACGAAGTTGCCGACGCGGGCGTCGTTGCCCACCTCCGCGCCGGGCCGTAGCCGCGCGAAGGGGCCGACGACGGCTCCGGCGGAGACATGTGCCCCCTCGATGTGGGAAAAGGCGCGGATCGTGGCGCCGGTCTCGACCGTGACGCCGGGGCCGAAGACGACATTGGGTTCGATGAGTGCGTCGCGACCGATGACGGTATCGAAGGCGAAGAACACCGTTTCGGGGGCGACGAGCGTGACCCCGTCCTCCAGCGCCCGGGCCCGGGCACGGGCCTGGAAGGCGGCTTCGGCGGCGGCGAGGTCGGCGCGCGTATTCACGCCGAGGGTCTCGGTCTCGTCGCAGGTCACCACGGCGGCGCTGAGTCCCAGCGCGCGGCCGATCCCGACGATGTCGGTGAGGTAGTATTCGCCCGAGGCATTGTCGTCGCCGACTTGCGCGACGAGGTCGAGGAGCGTGCCGGTGTCGGCCATGACGACGCCGGAATTGCAGAGGGTCACGTCGCGTTCTTCGGCGGTTGCGTCCTTGAACTCGACGATCTTCAGAAGCGCCCCGCCCTCGGTGACGAGCCGGCCGTAGCGGCCCGGATCGGCGGCCTCGAAGCCGAGCACGACGATATCGGCCCCGCTCTCGCGCCGCGCGGCCATCGCGGCGAGCGTCTCGGGGCGGATGAAGGGCGTGTCGCCGTAGAGCACCAGCGTGTCGCCGCCCGCACCCGCAAGCGCCTCGCGCGCCTGCGCGACCGCGTGGCCGGTGCCGAGCTGGTCGCGCTGCTCGACGGTGACGATGCGCGGGTCCTCTGCCTCGGCGGCCGCCGCGACGGCCTCCGCGCCGCTGCCGACGACGACGATCCTGCGGTCGATGTCGAGTTCGCTCGCCGACGCGAGAGCATGGGCGAAGAGCGCGCGCCCGGCGACTTCGTGCAGGACCTTCGGCCGGTCCGATTTCATCCGGGTGCCCTGGCCGGCGGCCAGAAGGACGAGCTGGGTCGCCATGATCTGCTCTTTTCTTTCTTTGGCCCACGTTTTACGCCACGCGGGCATTCGCACAAGCCCCGCCGCATCACGGCTTCTGACAGGACACTACAGGCATCATGTCGCCGAAAACAGTTGTCTTCGATCTCGACGGAACCCTTGCCGACACGAGCGCCGACCTCATCGCGGCGGCGAACTGGTGCTTTGCCGATCTCGGGCACGGCGAGGTGCTCGATCCGGTGGCCGATGCCGCGACCGCGTTCCGCGGCGGGCGGGCGATGCTGACGCTCGGCTTCTCGCGGGTCGACCCCGGGGCCGGTGTGGCGGAGATCGACCGGGAATATCCCCGGCTGCTCGCGGCCTACGGCGATGCGATCGATCGCCATACCATCCTCTACCCCGGCGCGAGGGCTGCGGTCGCCGCGCTGAAATCAGCCGGTTACCGCCTCGCGGTCTGCACCAACAAGCCCGAAGGCCTCGCGGAGCTTCTGATGGCGCGGCTGGGGGTACGGAGGGACTTCGACGCGCTGGTGGGAGCCGATACGCTGACGGTCAGAAAACCCGACCCGGCCCCCTACCGCGCGGCGGTGGAGCGGGCGGGCGGCGCGACGGAAAACTCGCTTCTGGTGGGCGATACCGTGACCGACTTCGACACCGCGCGGGCGGCCGGTGTGCCGGTGGTGCTCGTCACCTTCGGACCGGCCGGCAAGGAAATGGCGGCCCTCGCGCCCGATGCGCTGCTGGCGGCCTATTCCGATCTGTCCGGGGTGGTGCGGCACCTGATCGGTTGACCGGACAGGGCATCGGCTCCAGTGTTTCGACCGTGACAGAGACATTCGCCAAATCCTTCACCCAGCAGGCCCCGATCCCCGAAGAAGGAATCGCGCGGGCGGTCGAGATCATGCGGTCGGGCAAGCTTCACCGCTACAATTCCGCCCCCGGCGAGACTTCCGAGACCGAGCGCCTCGAGGCGGAGTTCGCGGCGGCCACCGGGGCGAAATACGCGGTGGCGGTGACCTCCGGGGGCTATGCGATGCGCCTCGCGCTCCGCGCCCTCGGTCTCGGTCCGGGCGCGCGCGTGCTGTCGAACGCCTTCACCCTCGCCCCGGTGCCCGGTGCCATTGTCGCGGTGGGGGCCGCGCCGGTCTTCGTCGGGGTGACCGAAGACCTCACGATCGACCTTGCCGACCTCGAGGCGAAGGCGGGCGAGGCCGACGCGCTTCTCTTGTCCCACATGCGCGGGCACATCGCCGACATGGACCGGCTGATGGAGATCGCGGATGCCGCGGGCCTGCCGGTGGTGGAGGATTGCGCCCACACCATGGGTGCCGCGTGGGCGGGCACGCCCTCGGGGCGTCACGGTGCCATCGGCTGCTATTCAACCCAGACCTACAAGCACGCCAATTCCGGCGAGGGCGGTTTCGTCGTCACCGATGATGCCGATCTCGCGGCGAAGATGATCCTGATGTCCGGCTCCTACATGTTCTTCGACCGCCACGGCGCGGCGCCCGACCCCGAGACGGTCGCGGCCCATGCGGGCGACATGCCGAACGTCTCGGGGCGGATGGACAACCTGCGCGCCGCCGTTCTCCGGCCCCAGATCGCGGCCCTCCCGGACAATGCGGCGCGGTGGACCGCGCTCTACCGCACCATCGAGGCGGGACTTCGGGGCACGCCGGGGCTGACGGTTATCGAGCGGCCCGACGCGGAAAGCTTCGTAGGCTCGTCGATCCAGTTTCTCCTGCTCGACTGGCCGGATGCGGCCATCGAGGCGGTCGTCGCCGGTGCGAAGGCGCGCGGCGTCGAGCTGAAATGGTTCGGCGCCGAGAAACCCCAGGGGTTCACCAGTATCTACCGGCACTGGGCCTACGCGGCCCCGGCGCCGATGCCCGCTTCCGACCGGGTGCTGCGCGCGGTGGTCGACATGCGCCTGCCGCTGACGTTTTCCGCCGACGATTGCGGCCTCATCGCGCGGATCATCGCCGATGAAGTGACCCGCGCCGCCCCCCGTCTCGCCGCCGAACAGGCCGCCTGCTAGGCGATATCAGCGCCGGACCGTGCCCGGTGACATGTCATATCGCGCGCCTCCGGGTCATCCGTTGGAGGAAAGCAATAAGCGGGAGCAGGACGGATGTTCAGGATACTGGGTTTGGTCGCGGCCGGCGTGTTCATCGCCACCGGCATCGCGGAAGGTGCGGAACTCGCCGCGATATGTCATCAGGCGGCATGCCTCGCCCGGTGATCCTCGGTCTCGTCTTCCTGCTCCTCGCGGCGTCCGGTCTGGGGCTTCTCCTCGGCCTCAGGGTGGCGACGCTCGACGAAAGCGCCGTGATCGACCGTGCCGCGCGCGCCCATGTGGCCGGCGGCGGACGGGCGGAAGACTGCGTCGCGCGCCCCGGTGTCGGAAGGATCTGGCTCGTCGTGACCTGCGGGCAGGGCGGGAACGCCACGGTGCGGGCCTTTGACCGCTGGGGGTTCTCCGTACGTCCCCGAGCGGGTCCGGACACCTGACAGGCCCTGCGCCCGCGGTCTCCGGGACGACGGTCGCCGCCGCCCGCCTATCGGAACAAGCGCCGGATGCCAGCGTTTGAACCCCCTGCAACAGGAAGGGTTCCCGATGTCTCTCAACGAACGGCAAGACCGGCTTTGCGCCGACAACCCCCATGACTTCGGCGGGTTGAAGGCGCTTTTCGTCAACACCTCCCTGAAAAGGGACGGCGGCGAGAGCCACACGAGGCTTCTGCTCGACGTTTCCGCCACGATCATGGAGCGGGCCGGGGTGCATGTGGAACATGTCCACATGCTCGACCACGATGTTCCTCACGGCGTCTATCCCGACATGACCGAGCATGGCTACGACCGCGACAACTGGCCGCTCCTCTGGGAGAAGGTTCTCGCGGCGGATATTCTGGTCGTGGGCACGCCGATCTGGCTCGGGGAGGAAAGCTCGGTCTGCCGGGTGCTGATCGAACGCCTCTACGGAATGTCGGGAATGCTCAACGACAAGGGCCAGTCGATCTTCTACGGCAAGACCGGCGGCTGCGTGATCACCGGTAACGAGGACGGCATCAAGCACACGGCGATGACCATTCTCTACGCGCTCGGCCATCTCGGCTACACCATTCCGCCGCAGGCCGATTGCGGCTGGATCGGCGAGGCGGGGCCGGGGCCGTCCTACGGCGACGAGGTCGACGGCAAGCCGGCGGGCTTCGACAACGACTTCACCCGGCGCAACACCACGATCATGACATGGAACCTGATGCACCTCGCGCTTATGTTGAGGACTGCCGGGGGCTATTCGAACCACGGCAACGACCGCAACGCCTGGAAGGCCGGATGCCGCTTCGACTACCAGAACCCCGATTACCGCGCCTGACGGCGGTGGCGCTCTGCCTTGCGGCGCCCGCTGCGGCAGAGGGGCCGGATGACCTCGTCGGGCGGTATGGACCCGCGCTCGATGCCTGCTACACGGCGGCGGACACGGCGGATCTCTTGGGATGCAAGGGCGCCGTCGCCGATCCTTGCATGGCGCGCGAGGACGAAGGCGAGACGACCGTCGGAATGGTGGCCTGCAAGCTGGCCGAGGCGCAGGTCTGGGCCCTCCGGCTCGACACCGAATACCGCGCGAGCATGGAGTGGGCCGAGGCGCAGGATGAGGCCGAGCGTGCAAGCTTCCCCGAATTCGCCAACCGTGCGAAGGCCCTCCGCGACGCCCAGCGCGCCTGGATCGCGTTCCGCGACGCGGAATGCGGTCTCGCCTACGCGGTCTGGGGCGCGGGTTCGATGCGGCTGCTCGCCGGGGCCGATTGCCGGCTGGAGATGACGGCTGCGCGCGCGCGCGACCTGCGCATCCTCCGGGAGCCCGAGGGATGACGGATCTGCCGGACATCACGCTTCAGGCGATCCTCGCCGAGCAGGACGCCTACCGGCGCGCCCCGCCGTCGGCGGTTCCGCGCCTCGTGCGCGGCTTCGCGCGTCCGGTTTCCGCACTCACCCATCGGCTCATTCCGCCAGAGGCTATCGAAGCGGCGCTCGTCGGAGCGGATTGGGTGGCCTCTGCGACGATCCGGCAGGCGGCCATCTCCCACGATTTCGCGGATCTCGCCGCTTGCGAGGCCGCCGCCCTCATGGTGCGCCGCTGGGCCATCGGCTATGCCGCGACGGGCGGCGGTGCGGCGGGGGCGTTCGGCGCGTTCGGGCTTGCGATAGACATTCCCACGACCATCACGCTGGCGCTCCGCACCGCGAGGCTCACCGGGCTGTCCTACGGGTTCGGCGGCGGCGAGGTGGCCGAGCGCATCTTCATCCTCGACATCCTGCAACTCGCCGGCGCCAACTCGCCCGGCGAGAAGGCGGAGATGCTCGACCGGCTGGCGCGCGAAAGCCAGGAGCTGCCGCCCGAGACCTGGACCAACATCGTGCGTCTGACGGGCCAGGCCGCCGGCACCCATGCCGCCGTCCGCCGGGTGGCGGCGACGCTCGGCGTCAACCTTTCCGCCCGCAAGCTCGCCCAGCTCGCCCCGGTGATCGGCGCGGCGGTGGGCGCGGGCGTCGGCGCGTCGTTCCAGAACGACGTCGCAATGGCCGCCCGGCACGCCTACCGCGAGCGCTGGCTTGTCGTGAACGAGGGTCTTGTCGAGGGCAGGGCGGGACGTTGAGGCCGGGGGCGGGCACCGGGCGTTGACCCCGCCTGCGGCCGGTCCTAGACAGACCAAAGGGGCGAGACCGCCGCGAAGGAGCCGACCTTGGACGAACTTCTCAGGGAATACCTGCCGATCCTGATCTTTCTCGGCGTCTCGCTGGGCCTCGCGCTCATCCTCGTGCTGGCGGCGGTGGTGCTGGCGGTGTCGAACCCCGATCCCGAGAAGGTGTCGGCCTACGAATGCGGCTTCAATGCCTTCGACGACGCGCGCATGAAGTTCGACGTGCGGTTCTACCTCGTGTCGATCCTGTTCATCATCTTCGACCTCGAAATCGCGTTCCTCTTTCCCTGGGCCACGGCCTTCCCGACGCTTTCTGACACCGCCTTCTGGTCGATGATGGTGTTCCTGCTCGTTCTGACGATCGGCTTCGCCTACGAGTGGAAGAAGGGCGCGATGACCTGGGAGTGAGCTCCCGGTCGCAGCACGTTTCACCGGTCTTCCGGAATCTCCTTCTGGCGAGAAAGTGGGGTCCGCCGGATCCTGAGAAGGTGCAGATCATGCCACTTTCCGGGACGCACCATACGAAAACGGGCTGATCCCGAGACCAGCCCGCACGCCATGCCGCCTTTGACGGTTCGCCGTCAGGCAGACCTGCGCCGCCGCATCGCGCCGAGGCCGCCGAGCGCCGCCAGCAGCATCCAGCCAGCCGCCGGCAGGGGGATAACGCTCAGATCGGTTCCGCCTCCGTCAACGCCACCACCGCCGCCACCGGCTTGACCACCGCCTCCGGTTTGCCCGCCGCCATTCTCGGTGTCGGGTTCCTCGAACAGGATTTCCGTGATTCCGGTGTTCGCCACCACAAGTCCGGCCCCTGTGCCAGACGGGCCGAACGCCGAGTAGGTCACGGTCTCAAGGAGCGTCGAGGCCTGCGCGATACCCAGGGCTATGGCGTCTGCAAGGCTGGTGCTGGCGAGCGTGTTGCCGGCGAAGAAGGCGATGAAATCGATCGACTCCGTCGTTGCGGAATTGAACCCGGTCACACCGATGATATCGACGAGGTCGGTGGTGAAACCGGGACTGTCATTGCCGATGAACATGATCGGGTTGATGATCGTAGTCCCGATGCCGATGCTGGAGATGCCGACGGAGATGCTGGTCAGTTGGTACGCCGCGACTTGCGCGGCATTCGAAGCGTAAGATGGCACGGACGACACTGAAATTTCCGGCGCGTCGTCTTCGCCGACGATCGTGGCGGTCACGGACTGGCCGTTGGCCGCCGTGAAGTCGCCGGTGGCAGTCTCGACCGTCCCGTCGAAAACCGCGGTTACAGTCGCTGCCTGTGCGGTCGCGACCGCGAACAGGCTCGCCGCGAAAACCGCGGCGCCAAAATTGACATTCATCAGTGATCCCCCAGAACCAAATACAAGACGCGGAAAAAATTACGCGCGAGATGAAGGTGTTATGCTCGCCGGCGGGCTGTCAAACCCGGTGAACGGTGTTTTTCAGAAGGAAAATGCCCGCCCTGGTCCCGATTCGGCGACTTCCGGGGGATTCTTTCCCCTGGTCCCTTGATTTTTTGCCTTCGGCAAAACCTGCCTGTCGCCCTTAGGCCGGTTTCCAGGTGCTGGTGCAGTCCGCGGCCTTGGGATCGAGGCGGTATGATTCGATCAGTCGCTCGATGGCGGCCCTGGTGATGTGCTTGTGATCCTCGTTCAATCCAAGCGAGGCCACCATCTTCCAATGGCCGTACATCAGGCTCACGAAGGTGAAGGAAATCTGCTCGCAAACCTGAAGCGGTATCTGCGGATGCGCGAGGCGCAACTCGTGGCTTACGACCTGACCGAGCAGCGTATATTGCTGACGCAGGTTCGACCTTATCCGCTCGGAGCGGGCGGCCAGCGACATCAGCGCGTCGTAGACCCGATCGTCACGGGGTTTTCGTGGAGCTTCGAGCAGATCGAAGTAGAAATCGAGGAACAGGGTCATCCTGTCGCCGCTGGCGCGCTCCATCATGCCCTGGATGAGCGCTTCGCGGTAGACCGCGGCGATCTTGTCGCAGAGCGCCAGCATCAGGTCGTCCGACTCCGGGAAATAGTAGCGCACAAGTTGGCGCGTCACGCCGGCGGCGTCGGCGACCCGCTTGTAGGAGACGTGCGGCAGACCTTCGGCCATCAGCAGGTCGAACGCGCCATTCAAGATGGCCGTCGCCCGATCGTCCGGTGTCACCCTCAACCCTTCCATGGGCCGAAGCATGAGCGTTTTGAGCGTCACGGCAAGCTTTTCGCTCCGCTCTTTGCCAAAGGAAAAGTGCCGCGACCTGTGCGGGTTGGCCGCGCTCCCCCGCGAGCCTTTACGTTGAACCCCGCCGTGGCTTCGGATAAACCGCAACGAACCGTCCAGCCCCTCGGAGCCAGACACATGTCCGTCGCCACGAACCCCAACTCCGCCGGCGCAGACCGCGAGGTCGCCACCCAGGAGCTCAATGCCGAGCTTCAGGACAAGGGCTTCATCGTCACCGCCACCGACGACCTGATCAACTGGGCGCGCACCGGGTCGCTGCACTGGATGACCTTCGGTCTCGCGTGCTGCGCGGTCGAGATGATGCACACCTCGATGCCGCGCTACGACGCCGAGCGCTTCGGTGTCGCCCCGCGCGCCAGCCCGCGCCAGTCCGACGTGATGATCGTGGCGGGCACGCTGACGAACAAGATGGCCCCGGCGCTGCGCAAGGTCTACGACCAGATGGCCGAGCCGCGCTATGTCATCTCGATGGGCTCCTGCGCCAATGGCGGGGGCTATTACCACTACAGCTATTCGGTGGTGCGGGGCTGCGACCGGATCGTTCCCGTCGACATCTACGTCCCCGGCTGCCCGCCGACCGCCGAAGCTCTGCTCTACGGCATTCTCCAGCTGCAGCGGAAGATCCGGCGCACCGGAACGATCGTGAGATAGGCCCCCATGTCCGACGCTCTCAACGAACTCGGCGCGCATATCGAAGCGAGGAGGCCCGACTGCGTGCTGTCATGGGCGGTGGCGCAGGACGAGTTGACCCTCCAGGCCTCGGCGGCGTCGCTCGTCAGTTTCGTCGAGTTCCTGAAGTCCGACCGGAATTGCAGGTTTTCGACCCTCGTCGACATCACCGCGGTCGACTACCCCGAGCGCGAGGCACGGTTCGACGTCGTCTATCACTTCCTGTCGATGTACGAGAACCAGCGCATTCGCCTCAAGGTCGCGGCCCGGGAAGACGACATGCTGCCGTCGATCACTGATATCCACCCCTCGGCCAACTGGTTCGAGCGGGAGGTCTTCGACATGTTCGGTATTCTCTTCAAGGGCCATCCCGACCTGCGCCGTATCCTCACGGACTACGGGTTCCGCGGCCATCCGCTCCGGAAGGACTTCCCGACCACGGGCTATACCGAGGTGCGCTACGACGACGCGGAGAAGCGTGTGGTCTACGAAGCGGTGAACCTCGTTCAGGAATACCGCCAGTTCGACTTCATGAGCCCCTGGGAGGGCGCGGAGTACATCCTGCCCGGGGATGAAAAGGGTGACGAGGCGAAGTCGTGATCCAGCTCGCCCTCTGGTATGTTTTGGCCGCCGCGATCCTCGTCGTGCCGTTCTGGAAGATCCTGCCGCGCTACGGAATATCGAAGTACTTCGCCCTGATGATCGCCATCGTGCCCGCGGTCGCCGTCATCATGCTCTGGATCATCGCCTTCAGGGACGACATCGAAGGCATCTGACATGGCCGAGGCGACCCTCATGTTCTGCGTCGGCGCGACCAAGGCGGGCACCGGCTGGCTCTACGAATACCTCGCCGCCCACCCCCAGTGTCATTTCCGGTCGATCAAGGAACTGCACTATTTCGACGCGATCGAGAACGGCAAGCTCGACAGGGAAATCCTCAAGCATGAGACGCGCCATGCGGTGCTCTCCAAGAAGATCGCCTCCGCCAGCGGAGAGGGCGTCGCGGAGGACGTCGTGCGGCTCAGGGACCGGAGCGACTGGCTCGGCGTGCTCCGGGCGGGCGAGGACACGCAGGCCTATCTCGCCTATCTCGAGGCCGGTCGGAAAACCGAAACGGTGATCGGCGATGTCACACCGGCCTATGCTCTCCTGCCCCAGGGCCGGCTGAAGGCCATGGCCCGGCTCGCCGCGGATGTGCGGTTCGTCTATCTCCTGCGGGATCCCGTGGAACGCCTCTGGTCCCATGTGCGGATGATCGCCGCGCGCCGCGATCCCTCGGGAGGGCTGACGCGGGACCGGGCGGCGCGCATTCTCCGACGGACGCTTCGGGGCGAGGAAAGCCAGATCGCCCGGCGTTCGGACTACGCGCGCAACATCTCTCGGTTGCGTCGGGCGATCGGCCCGCGCCTCAAACTCGCGTTCCACGAGGAGCTTTTCGAGGGTGACGCGGTGCGCGGGATTTGCGAACATCTGGGAGTGGATTATCTGCCGCCTGCGGGGTCGCGGGTCGTGCATCGGGGTCCGGCGCTCGACATGACCGCCGAACAGCGCCTCGCCGCCCGTGACTGGCTCGCGCCGCAGTACGACTTCGTTGCCGGGACAGAGGGGCGGATGCCCCCGGCCTGGCATAACTGAAAAGGACGGAAAAGACATGGACGGCCGAGGGTTCGAAGACACGCTGACGGGCGAACAGAAGATCCGCAACTTCAACCTGAACTTCGGGCCGCAACACCCTGCCGCGCATGGAGTTCTGAGGCTGGTGCTCGAGCTCGACGGCGAGATAGTCGAACGCTGCGACCCCCATATCGGGCTTCTCCACCGGGGCACCGAGAAGCTGATGGAGACGCGCACCTATCTCCAGAACCTGCCCTATTTCGACCGGCTCGACTATGTCGCGCCGATGAACCAGGAGCACGCCTGGTGTCTCGCCATCGAACGGCTGACCGGCACGGAGGTGCCGCGGCGGGCCTCGCTCATCCGGGTGCTCTATTCCGAGATGGGCCGGATTCTCAGCCATCTTCTCAACGTCACAACGCAGGCGATGGACGTGGGCGCGCTCACGCCACCGCTCTGGGGTTTCGAGGAGCGCGAGAAGCTCATGGTGTTCTACGAGCGCGCCAGCGGGGCGCGGCTTCACGCCGCCTACTTCCGCCCCGGCGGGGTGCATCAGGACCTGACGCCGAAGCTTCTCGACGACATCGAGGAATGGTGCGGCACGTTTCCGAAGGTGCTCGACGATATCGACGAGCTTCTCACCGAGAATCGCATATTCAAGCAGCGCAACTGCGATATCGGCGTGGTGACGGAAAAGGACATTCAGGACTGGGGCTATTCCGGCGTGATGGTGCGGGGCTCGGGCCTTGCGTGGGACCTGCGGCGCGCGCAGCCCTACGAGGGCTATGACGAGTTCGAGTTCATGGTGCCCGTCGGCAAGAACGGCGATTGCTACGACCGCTACCTCTGCCGCATGGCGGAGATGCGCGAGTCGGTGAGGATCATGCTGCAGGCGATCGAGAAGCTGCGCGCGCCCGAAGGGCAGGGCGAGGTCATGGCCCGCGGCAAGATCACCCCGCCCACGCGCGGCGACATGAAGACCTCGATGGAAGCGCTCATTCACCACTTCAAGCTCTACACCGAGGGCTTCCACGTCCCCGAAGGCGAGATCTACGCCGCCGTCGAGGCGCCGAAGGGCGAATTCGGGGTCTACCTCGTCGCGGACGGCACCAACCGGCCCTACCGCGCCAAGCTCCGCGCGCCGGGCTACCTGCACCTTCAGTCGATGGACCATGTCGCCAAGGGCCACCAGCTCGCCGACGTCGCCGCGATCATCGGCACGATGGACATCGTCTTCGGGGAAGTGGACCGGTGACGCGTCCCGCCGCCTCTGACCATGCCGGCGCGGAACCGGCCCGGGTGTTCCTCCGGTCCGCCACCGAATACGACCCCGCGACGATGCCGCTCGACTGAGATGCCGCGATGACCTTCAACGTTCTCACCCTCGCCGCCCTCGTCATCCTGCCGATGATCGTCGCCCTCGCCGTTCAGCTTCTGACCCAGAAACGTGTCGGCAAGGCGCTGTCGATCCTCCTTGGCATCGCGGCGCTGCTGGTCACCGGCTGGGCCGTGCTGACCTTCGGTCTCGGCGCGGAGATGGAGGTGGCGCTCGCCACCCGGGCGGTCTGACCCCCGCGCTTGCCTGCCGCCTTGAATTCCGGGGCGTTTGAGGCCACCAAGGCCGGAACGCGAGGCCCCAGGCGGCCAGCGAGACAAGAGGAAACCGATGCTTCGTCGTCTTTACCCGGACCAGCCCGAGGGCTTCGCCTTCACCCCGGCCAACCAGGCCTGGGCCGAGGCGCAGATCACGAAATTTCCCGAAGGCCGGCAGGCCAGCGCGATCATCCCGCTTCTCTGGCGCGCGCAGGAGCAGGAGGGCTGGCTCACGCGGCCCGCGATCGAGCATGTCGCCGCCATGCTCGACCTGGCCTACATCCGCGCCCTCGAGGTCGCGACCTTCTACTACATGTTCCAGCTTCAGCCGGTCGGCGCGGTCGCCCATGTGCAGGTCTGCGGCACCACGTCCTGCATGATCTGCGGCGCGGAAGACCTGATCGCGGTCTGCCGCGAGAAGATCGCGCCCCGCCCCCACGAGACTTCCGCGGACGGCAAGCTCTCCTGGGAGGAGGTCGAGTGCCTCGGCGCCTGCGCCAACGCGCCGATGGCCCAGATCGGGAAGGATTACTACGAAGACCTGACGGCACAGAACTTCGGCGGCATCATCGACGCGCTTCGCGACGGCCGCGTGCCGCGACCGGGGCCCCAGAACGGCCGCTATGCGGCCGAGCCGCTCGGCGGTCTCACGTCTTTGCAGGGCTTTGCCGACAGCCCCCCGGACGGCAACGCCTCGGTTGCGCGGGCGATGGCGCTGGGCGACACGATCAAGCGGATCGACGGGACCGAGGTGCCGCTCACCGCGCCCTGGCAGGGCGCCGGCGGCACGATCTCCGACAGCGCCGAGGCCGCCGCGAAGGCCGATCGCGAGAAGGGTCCCTCGAAGGACGAGATGGAGGGGGGCGAGGTCGGCCGGCCCGAAGAGGGAACGGCGGCCCCGGCGACGGCCGCGGACCGCCCCGCAGCCCTCGACGCGCCGAGGGAGGGCGATCCGGACGACCTCAAGCGCATCAGCGGGGTCGGGCCGAAACTGGAAAAGCTGCTCAATTCGCTCGGCATCTTCCATTTCGACCAGATCGCCGCCTGGACCGACGCCGAGCTCCGCTGGATCGACGAGAACCTCACCGGCTTCAAGGGCCGCGCGGGGCGCGACGATTGGGTCTCGCAGGCCCGGGTTCTGGCCCGGGGGGGTGCGACATAATTTACCACCACCACAAAAACCTGTTATGAGGCTTTCGACGAACTCGACTTCAGGGAGAACGCGGAGATGTCGAAACAAACGCAAAGCTCGATGGCGCTGGTTGGAGTGATTGCCGGCGGCGTCGGGTTCCTGGCCTTTCTGGTCCTGCTGGTGATCGGGAACTTTGGCTTCAACCAGGCCTTGTTCCTGGCCCTGGGCCTCGCGCTTGTCGTGGCCGTGTTCCTATTCGTAGCCTTCCACCGTCCGCCCGAGGCCCCTGCGATGGCGTCCGCGCCCTCGGCGCAACGCGCTCCATCCCCGGCTCCCGCGGCTGCGACGCCTGCGCCCGAACCCGCACCGGCTCCGGCCGCCGCTCCGGAACCCGCGGCCGTCGAGGAGAGCCCGGTCGAGGCGCAGGCAGGCCCGGCGGCGCGGCCCGAGGCGCTCGAGGGTCCGCGTGAGGGCGGTCCGGACGATCTGAAGAAAATCAAGGGCGTGGGTCCCAAACTCGAGAACATGCTGCACGGCATGGGCTTCTACCACTTCGACCAGATCGCCGCCTGGACTTCCGCTGAGGTCGCCTGGGTCGACGAGAACCTCGAGGGCTTCAAGGGCCGGGTGTCGCGTGACGACTGGGTCGAGCAGGCGAAGCTTCTCGCCTCCGGCGGCGAGACCGAATTCTCGAAGAAGGTGGAAGGCGGCGACGTCTACTGACGCAAGGGCGAAGACTACCGCCGGCCTTCGGGGCGGCGGCAGACGCGAGGCGGCGAAGACCGCCCGAGGGAACCATGAGGCCCGGGTGCGCTGCTCCCGGCGAACCCGAGGCATCGGATGGAAGACCGAGACGACCGAGACGAACGGCTGGCCCGTCAGGCGCGGATCGCGTCCATCGTGATCGCCGCGACGATGGTGCTCTGGATGATGGCGCAATGGGTCGGCGGGAAGATGGGGCTTGAAGCCCGCATCGTCTTCCTGTTCGATCTTGCCGCACTGGCGGGGCTGGTCTGGGCGCTAGTTGTCACGTGGCAAGTCTGGCGCAAGCGCCGGGGCGACTGAGCGCAACATCACCGGGGGCTTCATGCTCGACGACAAGGACCGCATCTTCACGAACCTTTACGGAATGCACGACCGCTCGCTGGCGGGCGCCAAGGCGCGCGGTCACTGGGACGGCACCAAGGGCATTCTCGAGAAGGGGCGCGACTGGATCGTCGACCAGATGAAGGCGAGCGGCCTGCGCGGCCGTGGCGGCGCGGGCTTCCCGACCGGGCTCAAGTGGTCGTTCATGCCCAAGGAAAGCGACGGCCGGCCCTCCTATCTCGTCGTGAACGCGGACGAATCGGAGCCCGGAACCTGCAAGGACCGCGAGATCATGCGGCACGACCCGCACACGCTGGTCGAGGGCTGCCTGATCGCGTCCTTCGCGATGCAGGCCCATGCCTGCTACATCTACATCCGCGGCGAATACATCCGCGAGAAGGAGGCGCTGCAGGAAGCGATCGACGAGGCATATGACGCCGGGCTCGTCGGGCCGAACGCCTGCGGCTCGGGCTGGGACTTCGACATCTACCTCCACCACGGCGCGGGAGCCTATATCTGCGGCGAGGAGACGGCTCTGCTCGAGAGCCTCGAGGGCAAGAAGGGCATGCCGCGCCTCAAGCCGCCGTTTCCGGCGGGCGCCGGGCTCTACGGCTGCCCGACCACGGTGAACAACGTCGAATCGATCGCGGTCGTGCCGACGATCCTGCGCCGCGGCCCCGAATGGTTCGCGGGCTTCGGCAGGCCGAACAACGCCGGGACGAAGCTCTTCGCGATCTCGGGGCACGTGAACCACCCATGCGTGGTCGAGGAAGCGATGTCGATCACCTTCGAGGAACTGATCGAGCGGCATTGCGGCGGCATCCGGGGCGGCTGGGACAACCTCAAGGCGGTGATCCCCGGCGGTTCGTCGGTGCCCTGTCTTCCGGCCAGCGTGATGCGTGACAATGCGATCATGGATTTCGACTGGCTCCGCGAACAGCGGTCGGGCCTCGGCACGGCGGCGATCATCGTGATGGACCAGTCGACCGACATCATAAAGGCGATCTGGCGGCTCTCGAAATTCTACAAACACGAAAGCTGCGGCCAGTGCACCCCCTGCCGCGAGGGCACGGGCTGGATGATGCGGGTCATGGACCGGCTGGTGAAGGGCGAGGCGGAGGTCGAGGAAATCGACATGCTTCTCGATGTGACGAAGCAGATCGAGGGCCACACGATCTGCGCCCTCGGCGACGCGGCGGCCTGGCCCATCCAGGGGCTCATCCGGCATTTCCGCGACGAGATCGAGGACCGGATCAAGGCGAAGCGCACCGGTCGGATGAGCGCTGTCGCCGCCGAATAGGAGGCTTTGCGATGATGATGAACGGCACGGGTGCGGGGCTGATCGGGTTTCTGATCTACGCGGTCCTCGTCGTGCTCCCCTTCCACCAGCTCCGGAGGCGGACGGGGCACGACGGGTGGACCGCGCTGCCGATCATCATTCCGGACCGGCCTGCCGTGCCCCGGCGGCCGCAGGGCTGACGCACGGGCCATCACCTTTTCGCGCGGCTATCGCTTATCACGCGCCGAAGCCCTACCTGAGCCTGACATCGACCTTGGAAGGCCCATGCACCTCCACCTCGCAGAACTCAACATCGGCCGGCTTGTCGGCGAACCGGGCGACCCGCGCGTCGCCGCCTTCATGGCGGCGCTCGACCGGGTGAACGGTATCGGCAAGCGCAGCCCGGGTTTCGTCTGGATGATGGAGGGCTCGGGCGCGCCGGGAACCGGCAACACCGAAACCAGGATCGGCGGCGATGCCCGTTTCGTCACGAACCTCACCTTGTGGGAGAGTGCCGAGGCGCTGGGGAATTTCGTCTGGAACACCGTGCACCGCAGGTTCTACGAACGGCGGGCGGAGTGGTTCGAGGTGCTGGGCGATCAGCATTTCGTGATGTGGCGGGTTCCGGCGGGACACCGCCCGTCGCTCGACGAAGCCCTCGCCCGGCTTGACCACAGAAAGACGCACGGCGACACAGACCATGCCTTCGGCTGGGACTGGCTCGGCGAGGCGGAACAATGGCGCGCCCGAACCTGCGCCTCCGAGGCAGCGGAGTAGAACCGATGAGACACCTGATCCTGATCATGAGCCTGTTTTTGTTCGCACCGGGCGCGGCCGCGCTCGCGAACGACCTCCCGCCACTGCATGAGAACCGCACCGTGCGCTTTTCGTTCTATTCCGCGGGGCTGGCCGATATCGTCCGCAACAACTGTCCCGAACTCGACGGGCGGATGCTGCGGGGGCTGCGCTACGCGCTCGCGCTCAGAAGCTACGCGCTCGACCAGGGCTACACGATGGACGACGTCGACGCGCTACTGGCCAACAAGGAAGAGGAAGAGAAGCTGCGCCGGGAAATCGTCGCCGACCTCGCTGCCCGCGGGGCGACGCCGGGCAACACGGAAGCCTATTGCCGCATCGGGCGCGAGGAAATCGCGAAGGACAGTCTCGCCGGCCGTCTTCTGCGCGACAGCGGCTAGGCCCCTTTCGCCCGGCCTAGCGGCTTGCTGCGCTGCCGCGACACTAACGGGGGTTGCGCCGGGGCCCTTGTTTGTCACAAACGGGAAAGCCACGGGCGTTCTGCGCTCGTCCAGAAGCCTGGGAAGCGTTCCATGACCGAACTTCGCAAGATCATCATCGACGATATCGAAATCGAGGTCGATCCGGCGATGACCCTCATCCAGGCCTGCGAGGAAGCCGGGGTCGAGATCCCGCGATTCTGCTACCACGAGCGGCTGTCGATCGCCGGCAACTGCCGGATGTGCCTTGTCGAGGTCGTGGGCGGTCCGCCGAAGCCGGCCGCCTCCTGCGCGATGCAGGTGAAGGACCTCAGGCCCGGCCCCGAGGGTGCCCCGCCTGTCGTCAGAACGAACACACCCATGGTCAAGAAGGCCCGCGAGGGGGTGATGGAGTTTCTCCTCATCAACCACCCGCTCGACTGCCCGATCTGCGACCAGGGCGGAGAATGCGACCTGCAGGACCAGGCGATGGCCTACGGGGTCGATTTCTCGCGCTACCGCGAGCCGAAGCGGGCGGTGGAAGACCTCCACCTCGGCCCGCTGGTCGAGACCCACATGACGCGCTGCATCTCCTGCACCCGCTGCGTGCGGTTCATCACCGAGGTGGCGGGCATGCCGGAGCTCGGTCAGACCGGCCGGGGCGAGGACGCCGAAATCACCTCCTATCTCGGCCAGACCCTCGAATCGGAGATGCAGGGCAACATCATCGACCTCTGCCCGGTGGGGGCGCTCACCTCGAAGCCCTATGCCTTCACCGCGCGGCCCTGGGAGCTGTCGAAGACCGAGACGATCGACGTGATGGACGCGCTCGGCTCGAACATCCGGGTCGACACCAAGGGCCGCGAGGTCATGCGCATCCTGCCCCGCAACCACGACGGGGTGAACGAGGAATGGCTCGCCGACCGGTCGCGCTTTGTCTGGGACGGGCTGAGGCGCCAGCGGCTCGACCGCCCCTATGTCCGCGAAAACGGCAAGCTGCGCCCCGCCACATGGCCCGAGGCGCTGGGCCGCGCGGCGCAGGCGATGAAGGCGGGCAAGGTCGCGGGTCTCGTGGGCGATCTCGCCTCGGTCGAGGCGGTCTTCGCGCTGAAGGGGCTTGTCGAGGGGCTGGGCGGAAGCATCGAATGCCGCACGGACGGGGCGAAACTTCCCGCCGGCAACCGGGCGGCCTATGCCGGAACGGCGGCCATCGAGGACATCGACACGGCGCAGATGATCCAGCTCATCGGCACCAACCCGCGCCTCGAGGCCCCGGTACTCAACGCGCGGATCCGGAAGGCCTGGACGCGCGGGGCGAATGTGAGCCTCGTCGGCGAACCTGCCGACCTCACCTATGACTACTTCCACGCCGGGACCGACCGCGCCTCGCTCGTCGATCTGCTCGACCACAAGTTCAAGCGCGTTCTCGAGGTGCCTTCGCTCGTGATCGTCGGGCAGGGTGCCGTCCGGGGCGACGACGGTGCGGCGGTGCTTGCCGCCGCGATGGAACTCGCCAAGCGTAGTGCAAGCGGGTTCCTCATGCTCCACACCGCCGCCTCCCGGGTCGGCGCGATGGATGCGGGCGCGGTGACCGAGGGCGGCCTTTCCGCCGCGCTCGACGGGGCGGCGACGGTCTTCGCGCTCGGCGCCGACGAGATCGACATTCCCGCCGGCCCCACGGTGATCTACCAGGGCAGCCACGGCGACCGGGGCGCGCACCGGGCCGACATCATCCTGCCGGGCGCTGCCTGGACCGAGGAGCAGGGGCTGTTCGTCAACACCGAGGGACGGCCCCAGCTGGCACTCCGCGCGGGCCAGCCACCGGGCGAGGCGAAGGAGAACTGGGCGATCCTCCGCGCGCTCTCGGGCGAGCTTGGCACGCCCTTGCCCTATGACAGCCTCGCAGCGCTCCGCCAGGCGCTGGTGGCCGAGGTTCCCCACCTCAAGCGCATCGACGAGGTGCCTGAAAACGAATGGAAACCGCTTGAGCGCGGAGAGATGGGGCCGGGCGATTTCGCCTCCGCCGTCACCGAGCACTACCTCGCCAACCCGATCATGCGCGCCTCCGAACTGATGGGGCAGCTCGCCGCTGGCGCGCGGGAGCGCAAGTCGGCGAAGCTCGCCGCTGAGTAGGCGCGGAAAATCGGCATTCGCGGCATCAAATCCGCCCCGCGCCCTTTTCCTCGGGAGGGAAGTGCGCTTTACACGAACCGAGCGTCCGGAGAGGCGCATGAAGGAACCGATTGTGAGGCCGCATGGCTGACTTCCTGACGACCCCGCTGGGCATCGTGGTGCTCATCACGGCGCAGGGCCTTCTCCTCGCGACGTTCCTGTTGCTGTCGGCCTATTTCATCCTCTACGCGGACCGGAAGATCTGGGCGGCGGTGCAGATGCGGCGCGGCCCGAATGTCGTGGGCGCCTTCGGGCTTCTCCAGTCGCTCGCCGACATGCTGAAGCTCGTGCTGAAGGAAATCGTCGTGCCCGCAGGGGCCGACCGGTCGGTCTACTTCATCGCTCCCGTCCTGTCGTTCTCGCTGGCGATGCTGGCCTGGGCCGTGATCCCGTTCAACGAGACATGGGTTCTGGCGAACGTGAACGTCGCGATCCTCTTCGTCTTCGCCGTCTCCTCGCTCGAGGTCTACGGCGTGATCATGGGCGGCTGGGCCTCGAACTCGAAATACCCGTTTCTCGGCTCGCTGAGGTCGGCCGCGCAGATGATCTCCTACGAGGTTTCCATCGGCCTCATCATCATCGGCGTGATCATCTCCACGGGCAGCATGAACTTCGGCGCGATCGTCGCCGCGCAGGACGGCAACCTCGGGCTCTTCAACTGGTACTGGCTGCCGCACCTGCCGATGGTGGTGCTGTTCTTCGTCTCCGCCCTTGCCGAGACGAACCGCCCGCCCTTCGATCTGCCCGAGGCCGAAAGCGAACTCGTCGCCGGCTACCAGGTGGAGTATTCCTCGACGCCGTTCCTTCTGTTCATGGCCGGCGAATACATCGCCATCTTCCTGATGTGCGCGCTGATGACGCTTCTCTTCTTCGGCGGCTGGCTCTCGCCCATTCCGGGCCTGCCCGACGGCGCGCTCTGGATGGTGGGCAAGATGGCGATCTTCTTCTTTCTCATCGCGATGGTGAAGGCCATCGTGCCGCGCTACCGCTACGACCAGCTCATGCGCCTCGGCTGGAAGGTGTTCCTGCCGTTCTCGCTCGGCTGGGTGGTGTTCGTGGCGTTCATGGCGAAATTCGAACTCTTCGGCGGCGCCTATGCGCGCTGGGCCGTGGGAGGCTAGAATGAACCTTCTCGCAAGCTCGGTTAAGAGCGCTTCCTATGACGAATTGTACGACCTGGCGTCCTTCTTGGTCGGAACGTTTGGATTGAATGAGGACCCCGACAGCTTTTGCATTGAACCAAGCGAAATGGCGCATCGGATATCGCAATGGTCTGATGTTGCCTTGGGCGCGGAGGTGAAGAATAAATGACCGCAATCGACTGGACCCGGGCAGGCAAGTACTTCCTGCTCGTCGACTTCCTCAAGGGCTTCCGGCTGGGCTTCAAGTACTTCTTCGCCCCGAAGGCCACCCTGAACTACCCCTACGAGAAGGGCCCGCTCTCCCCCCGCTTCCGGGGCGAGCACGTGCTCCGGCGCTACCCCAACGGCGAGGAACGCTGCATCGCCTGCAAGCTCTGCGAGGCGATCTGCCCCGCGCAGGCCATCACCATCGACGCCGAGGCGCGCAGCGACGGCTCCCGCCGGACCACGCGCTACGACATCGACATGACGAAATGCATCTATTGCGGCTTCTGCCAGGAGGCCTGCCCGGTCGATGCCATCGTCGAGGGGCCGAACTTCGAGTTCTCCGCCGAGACAAGGGAGGAGCTCTTCTACACCAAGGAGAAGCTTCTCGAGAACGGCGACCGCTGGGAGGCCGAGATCGCCCGCAACCTCGAAATCGACGCACCGTACCGATGACCGATGCACCGAACCCCTTCGCCGACATGATGCGGGCGAGCCAGGACTGGGCGCGGGCGATGAACCCCGCCCTCGAGCACTTCACGCCGAAGGGGTTCGAGGCGCTCTGGCCGACCATGCCGAAGGACGTCATGGAAGCCTTCATGGGCAAGACCTTCAACCCCGAAGGACTCGACGCCAAGACGAAGATGCTGATGACACTCAACGCCCTCACGATCATGGGCGCCCAGGCCGAAAGCCAGATCCGGCTCACCGTGCGTCACGCGGTGGAAGCCGGCGCGTCGCACCAGGAAATCGCCGAGACCATCGGGCTTGCCGGTCTCTTCGGCGGCGTCCCGGCGATGACGAAGGCGATGGAGCTTGCCGGCGAGGTGCTCGACGGCGAGACGACCGAGGAGGACGAATGACACCCGCAGCGCTCGCCTTCTATCTCTTCGCCATCACCCTCCTGACCGGCGCGCTCTTCACCGTCGTCAGTCGCAACCCGGTGCATTCGGTGCTCTGGCTGATCCTCGCGTTCCTCTCGGCCGCAGGGCTCTTCGTGCTCGCCGGGGCCGAGTTCGTGGCGATGCTGCTCATCATCGTCTACGTGGGCGCTGTGGCGGTGCTGTTTCTCTTCGTCGTGATGATGCTCGATGTCGATTTCGCGGCGCTGAAGGCCGAAATGGCGAAATACGTGCCGCTCGCGCTTCTGATCGGCGTCATCGTGATGATCCAGCTCGCGCTCGCGCTCGGCGTCTGGCAGGCCGCCGACGGCGTGTCGCTCGCCGCGAACATCAACGAACTCGAAGGCACCGAGGTGCACAACACCGCGGCCCTCGGGCAGGTGATCTACGACGACTACCTCCTTCTCTTCCAGCTTTCGGGCCTAATCCTCCTCGTCGCGATGATCGGGGCGATCGTGCTGACGCTGCGCCACCGGTCGGACGTCAAGCGCCAGGACGTTCTGGCGCAGATGTACCGCGACCCCGCGAAGGCGATGGAGCTGAAGGACGTGAAACCGGGGCAGGGGCTGT
>Ga0008833_1000800_pt1 | contig 21739 bp, 29 predicted proteins | sample HotLakConsoUCCLE_FD_62216 | JGI IMG/M metagenome (GOLD analysis project Ga0008833, IMG submission 62216) | Hypersaline microbial mat communities from Hot Lake, Washington, USA - Hot Lake Consortium UCC-LE | ecosystem: Environmental > Aquatic > Non-marine Saline and Alkaline > Hypersaline >... | reverse complement strand
ATAAAGGCAAGAAAAAGTAGAGCCGTGGCTGCGATGAGGAGCGATGAAGCGACCACGATGCGTGGCACACCCGCCCGGTCCAGCCGGTCGGCCAGAGGCGAGACGACGATGCCGACGACCAGCGCGAAGAGCGCAGGCGCCAGCACCGCCTGGGCGACGTCGAGAACCGTTCCGATGAGGATGGTCGTGACGATCAGCAACATGATCGACTGCGCACGCTGGGTGCCCAGGAGGTCCATCCGGGTGAGCTTTTCCTTTTCTGAGGCGCCCCCGTCGGAGCGTGGGTTCACGACGGAACCTCGAATGACCCCTCTGGCCGCTGCTCTTCCTTCCCGGAGCGGGTCATATGTGCCTGCAACGCATCGAGTTCGCGTTCGAGCACGGCCTGTGCCTCGTCCATCAGCCGGTCGCGGCGTGCACCCATGATCTCGTCCTCGCGCCGCGTGGCGGGCAGGAAGGCGGCCAGAAGTGCGCCGATGCCGAAGGCCGTCGCCGTCGCCGTGACGGGCCGATCGTGGACCGCCCTGTCGGCCCGTGCCGCGAGCCTCGAGGCGCGGCGCTCGACGTCCTCCTGTGCCCGGATCGCTGCGAGACGCGCTTCACGCACCCGTGCGCGCGCCTTTGGCGGAAGCCGGTCGAGACCCTTTCCGAGAGTGGATCGGAGGTGCCGGGCGCTGGGGCGCCAACCGCTGTCGTGGCGACCCGCCGCCCGCATCGCGGGCTCTTCCGCTCCGGCAGGCGGCACGGCGGAACTAGCGGGGCCCGTTTCGTCGCGGCGCGGCAAGACGACATCGTCTTCGGGACGCCGTCCGCCGCCACTGAGAAGCAGCGCCAGCCCGGCGCCGACGAGCGCGAAGGCCGCCGGATTTTCCCGCGCGGCTCCCCAGAGCTGGCGTCTTATCTCGTCGCCGTATTCCCTCGCGACCGATGAGGCTTCCGCCTTGAGCCGTTCAGGAGCCAGCGTGTCGCCGAGACGATCCAGCGATTCCGCGAGGGCGGCCCGATCTTCCGCCACCCTCCGCTCGTGATCGTCGAGAGACCCTTCAGGCATTTGTCGCCTCCTTCATCGTCCGGATGTCCGATCTGACGTTTGCTGAGGTCTTCGATGGGGCGAGAGCCTTCGCACTCAGTCGGGACTTGCCGACAAGAGCCACGATGACGGCGATCGCCAGGAGACCTCCGCCCACGATCAGCGCCGAGGTCCCCGCCGACAGCTCCGTCTCCGCAAGCCAGGCGACCAGCGCGGTGGCGAGAACGTTGAGGGCCGTCAGCGCGAGGATCGCGCCGACACCGATCAACGCCAGACCGACGCCGGCGCGGGAGACGTTTCGCGACACCTCCGCCTTGGCCAGCGCCATCTCGTCCTGCATCAGACGCGTGAACTGCTTCAGCGTCGTCACCAGGAGCGACGGCGCGTCCTTTATGTCAGCCCGCCGTTCCATGTTCAGTGCGCTCCCCGCATGTCGGGTTGCGAGCGGTAGGCGAGCGGGTCCGCCGCCACCCCTTCGCCCTGTCCCTGGTAATCCCAGGGATCGGCCCCCCGGTCGTAATCGCGGCGCCGGTCGGGGTCGCGGGCCTTCAGGAAGCGCGTGGCGGCGAAGCCCACGAGTGCCGCGCCCGCTATGAAGACCAGCGGATTGCGGCGCGCCGCGTCGCCGATCATCCGCGCGGCGCGGTCGATATCGGTGTGGCGCACCTGCTCCGCCAGCTCGTCGATGCGCCGTGCGACGCTTTCCAGCGCCTGCGCCTGCATCGAGCCTTCGTCGAGTTCGCCCGCGGCGGCTTCGGCGGCGTTCGCCGCTTTCTGCGCTTCGGCAGCGGCGGTATCACGCGCGCTCGCCGCCTCGGATTTGGCCCGTTCCGCCACCGTGTCGGCCACGTCCTCGGCCATTTCGGTCGCCCGGTCCTTCGCCTTCTGTTTCATCGACTTGTCGGATGTGTCGGACATCGGAATCTCCATGATGTGACGCGAAAATCACCGTTCAAACGCCCGACGGCTGGCAGGGGTTCCCCGATCCCAGCCCCTGGGCGCGCGTTCTTGGTCGACGGACGGTTTTACATATCCCTGCGGACGCGGCGCGACAGCACCGCAGGCCGGACCGTCCCACGGGACAGCGCGGTGACGCGACGGCCGACACGCCCGGAGAAGCCCGCACCGAGGCGCCCTCGCCGGAACCCCGGCGGGCCGACGCAAGTTGGGTTCGCAAGACAAGGGAGCGCGCCACATGGATCTCATCCGCATCATCCTCGCCATCATCCTGCCGCCTCTCGGGGTTTTCCTGCAGGTGGGCATCGGCAAGCACTTCTGGATCAACATCATCCTGACCCTTCTTGGCTACATTCCGGGGATCGTGCATGCCGTCTATATCATCGCCCGCCGCTGAGCGCCGCGCCCGCATCGAGCGGCTCGACCGTCTCGCGCAGGCCCTCGACAGCAAGTTCCCGCTTCCCGGCACGAGCCTTCGCATCGGCTGGGACGGGATCATCGGCCTGATCCCCGGTCTGGGGGATCTGGTGACCGCGGGACCGGGTGTGGTCATGGCCTACGAAGGGTACCGGATGGGCGCGCGCAGGCGTGCGCTTGCCGGGATCGCGCTCAATACCGGCATCGACACGATCATCGGCGGGATACCGATCTTCGGCGACATCTTCGACGTGTTCTTCAAGTCCCATCGCCGAAACATCGCGATCCTAAAGAGAGAACTTGCACGCATCGAAGCCAGCGAGACCAAGGAGGAGACATGGCGGAACGAAAGAGATCGAAAGACGGACGGCGCGAGAGCGAAGAGGCCGTCTTCGGACCGAAAGGGGCCGTCAGCCAGGGCGGACGCGCCGGCGGCACGCTCAACCGGAAGATAGCCTCGCGGGACGAGCAGAAGCGCGCCACCGAGCGGCCCGCGGGCGCGACGCGGGTGAGAAAATCCGACGAGACGGAGGACGGAAATGCGTAGATCGGGCCTGCCCGGAGGTGCCTGGGTCGTCGTGGCCGACGGAGAGAAGGCGCTCTTCCTGACCAATGTGGGCGACATGGAAGACATGAATCTCGTCGTCCGGAAAAAGGAAGAGCACGAGAACCCGCGGACCGGCGAATGGGCCGCCGACCGGCCGGGCCGGTTCAACGACGGGCCGACGCAACAGCGTTCTGCGGTGCAGGAAACCGACTGGCATGAACTCGAAAAGCAGCGCTTTGCCTCGGACCTTGCGGAAATGCTCTATGCCGCGGCGCACCGGAACGCCTTCAAGCACCTCGTGCTGATCGCCAGTCGCGCGGTTCTGAGCCAGATCAGGGACGAGATGCACCCCGAGGTCGCCTCCCGCGTCATGCTCGACGTGCCGAAGGTGCTCACCAATCATCCCGTCGACGAAATCGAGAAACTGCTGACCCGCGAGCTGACCGGGGCGACGTGACGGGAACTTCAGACGCGGTTCAGGCGTTGCGCTCGCGCAAGATCAACGAAATGTAGGGAAAGAAAAATGAACTGGGACCAGATCAAAGGCAACTGGACGGAATTCAAGGGCAAGCTTCGCGAACAGTACGGCGAGCTCACCGACGACGAGATCGAGAAGGCAAAGGGCAACACGGAGCAGATGGTCGGGCTCATTCAGCAGCGCTACGGCAAGACCAAGGAAGAAGCCCGTGCGGAACTCGATCGTCTCGCGGCCTGAAACCATCGCCATTCCGCAATCGAGGGGGGCCGTTCTCCACGGCGCCCCTTTTTTACTTCATAGGAACTCATCTGCGGCGACCGATACCGCGGCGACCTGGCCTCGCCCCGCACGGTAGGCGCCTGCGGCTTCCACGAGGGCACGGAAGATCCGTCGCTGCCGCCGCGCGTAGAACAGGTGTTCGGGGTGCCACTGGACGCCAAGCGCGAAGGGGTCGCGGACCCTCTCGATCGCCTGGATCATGCCGGTCCCATCGCGCGCCGAAACCCTCAGCCCCCGCCCGAGACCGTCGACGGCATTGGTATGCAGGGCATTGACCCGCATCGGTTCCGCGCCGGCATGGCCCGCAAGATGGGTGTCCGGAATGATGACCAGTGTCCGCCTCGGCAGGATCGTCCTGATCCTGCTTGCCTCCGGATGCGCCGCCCAGGCGTCCTGGTGAAGCGTCCCGCCGAGGGCCACGTTCAGCATTTGCGCGCCCCGGCAGATCCCCAGCACCGGCAGGCCCCGGTCCAGTGCCGCTTCGGCGAGGGCGCGCTCGAGGGCGTCGCGCCCGGGGTCCAGCCTGGCCTCCAGCGCGAGTTCGCCACCGTAGAGCAAAGGCGAGATATCGTCGCCGCCACCGATGACGAGGCCGTCGACGTCGTCGAGATCCGAAGGTCGGCCGACGCCCCAGCGTACGCCACGCCCGCCGGCGAGCCGCAGGTTGAGATTGACGAGCGGGAAAATGCGCCAACCCGACCGGGCGGACGTGGTGACGGCGATGCGGGGGGAATTCATCGTTCCCGGGCCGGAGAGTCCGGGGTTTGCGTCTTCAGAATTGCGTATCCGTCTTCCTCCGCCGATGACAGTTGACCAGACTCACGCCGCATCATCTCCTTGTTGGAAGAGGCTCATGCTGCAGCCTAACCGCGCAGAGCCTCGATCAACTCGTCCTTGGTCATCTTCGAGCGGCCTTCGATGTCGAGTTCGCGGGCGCGCCCGACAAGCTCATCCTTGGTCCAGTCTTCGTAGCGCGGCGTCTCGCCGCCCTTTCTGGAAGGCGACATGTTCTCATTTGCCTGCGCGTTGGCGATCGCGGCCGCTTTCGACTTCGAATAGCCCTTGTCGCGCAGGGTCTCGTAGGTCTCGTCCTCCTTGACGGACGATCCGTGGTTCTTCGTCATGGCTGCGTCTCCGCTTCGATATTTCAGACAACGTCGACTGGCGCACCGGGTTCCGCGGCCGCCATGCGGGCGGCATTGCCGAACCGGAACCGGCAAGCACGAAGCTGCGGCGCAGCCCCCGGGTTATTCGACGAGTTCCTCGGGGTCGGCTCCGTGACCGGCGCCAACGGAGTCGTCGTCCACCGCCGAACCGGCGTTCAAGAGGAACATGATCGCTCCGAACACGAGAACGGCCGCGATGCCGAGAAGGGCCGGGCGATGGCGCCGTTTCTGCTTCTCTACGTTGGTACGCGGGGCGGACATGGCATCTCCTTGTCAAGTCTGGGTCCGTGGTGGGCGCGGCCGGATTTGCCGGGTCCGGTCAGGACCCCGTCCGGGCGCGCTGCGAAACGACCGCGAGGGTCTGCGCATCGGTCATCTCGAGGGGCTCCTTGCCGTCGAGATGGAGAAGTTCCGCCAACCGTTCGCGGGCCCTGCTCGCCCGGCTCTTTATCGTGCCGACGGCGCACCCGCAGGTTTTCGCGGCCTCCTCGTATGAAAATCCGCCGGCGCCCACGAGAACCAGCGCCTCGCGCTGTTCGTCGGGCAACAGGGCGAAGGCCCGGCGGAATTCATCGAGTTGAAGAAACCCGTCGTGGGCAGGCTTGACCGACAACTGCCCGACGAAGGCCCCGTCGGGGTCTGCGACCTCGCGCTTCGCCTTCCGGCGGTTCGAATAGTAGGTGTTGCGGAGGATCGTGAAGAGCCAGGCGCGCATGTTCGTTCCCGGCGTGAACTTGTCGAAGTTCACCCAGGCCTTCTCCACGGCGTCCTGCACCATGTCGTCGGCCGTCGCGGAATTGCGCGTGAGGCTCATCGCGAAGGCCCGAAGTGCGGGCAGGTGATCCACCAGCTCGTCCTTCGGATCCGCATATGTCTTCTTCGGATCGGTTCGCTTCACTTCCCGTCCTTCCGCTCGCTCGCCTCTGCGGCTTTCAGCCGCTCCAGCAAGAGATTGAACCGGTCGGGTATGCTCTCTTCGAGCACGGCTCCGTACACGCGCCTGAGATTCTGCTCGATCAGGCCGTGCGTCGTGTTCCCCTTCCCGTCTGATCCCATCCCCTTTGGCCTTTGCCTTTGTCAGTGTAACATGTCGCATTGGTCGGAACAGAACGCGGTCACGATGCGTATGGTTCCAGAATAAATTCGAGCAAGGAAGGACACGATTCCATGGCAGGAAACAGTTCCACGACCGATCTGGCAGACGCCGTCAGCGGCCAGTTGCCCTATCTCCGGCGGTATGCGCGCGCCCTGACCGGAAGTCAGGACGCGGGAGACGCCGCAGCGATCGACGCGCTGGAAGCCATCCTTGCCGACCCGTCACTGTTCAGGACCACCCAGCGCCCCAAGCTTTCCCTGTTTCAGGTCTTCCACCAGGTTCGCAAACCCGGCGGCGACGTTCAAGGTCAGGCCGAGACCGGCGTCAGGGCGGCCGCCCAGGCGCATCTGGCGAAGCTCACTCCGCTCAGCCGTGAAGCGCTCCTTCTGTCGACGCTGGAGGATTTCACGCCAGAGGAGATCGGGCTCATTCTCGGGATCGATGGCGCCGAAGCCGGAGAACTGGTGCAGACGGCGTTCGAGGAGATGGAAAACGTCATCTCCGGCAAGATACTCGTCATCGAGGACGAGGCCATCATCGCGATGGACCTCGAGTCGCTCGTTTCGGAAATCGGTCACCGGGTGATCGGCGTCGCCCGGACCCGGGAAGGAGCGGTCAAGCTGGGCCGGCGCGAGAAGCCCGACCTCATCCTCGCCGACATCCAGCTTGCGGACAATTCTTCCGGCATCGACGCGGTGCATGACCTTCTGGGGGAACTCGGAGATACGCCCGTGATCTTCATCACCGCGTTTCCCGAGCGGCTGCTCACCGGTGAACGGCCGGAGCCCGCCTTTCTCATCTCGAAGCCCTATACCGAAGCGCAGGTGCGCACGGCGGTCAGCCAGGCGATGTTCTTTTCGTCCACCGAGACATTGAAGGCCTGACCGGGCCTCGCTCGCATTTGTTGCCTTACATGCGTTCCGTCCGGGAACCCGGGGGCCTGCTGGGGTGTTTCCCTTTCAGCAATGCGAATGAAGAAAAGGAGAATCTCCATGCGAGGTCTCATGATGACCGCAGCGGCACTCGCCGTTACCTCCACCGGTGCTATCGCAGAACAGCACATGCCCGCCGAGACCGCCGGCGCAATGGACGCGATGTCGTCCGAAGACCTTGCGCAGGCCCGGGGCGACCTCATCCGGACGCGCGACATCACCGGCGGCAACGTCTACACCACCAACGAAGCCAACGACGAGGGCTGGGACGCAGGCGTGGTCTACGACGAGGTCGCGGGCGGCTGGAACCAGATCGGCGAGATCGAGGACATCCTGCTGTCGCGCGACGGGCAGGTGATCGGCATCGTGGCCGAAGTCGGTGGGTTTCTCGACATCGGTGACAAGCACGTCGCGCTGTCGGTCGGCGACCTGAACCTCGTGGCCGTCGATGGCGAGGACTACGCCTATGTCACGCGGTTCAACGAGGAAGAACTCGAGAACCTGCCCGACATCGACGAAGGGTTCTGGGAGTAACGCGTCACCACGTGCGATTGACGAGTATCCTGAGTGAAAGCATGTAACGAGTGTCTTCATTGGGAAAAGGGGCCGAAAGGCCCCTTTTTCGTTGTCGGAACCCCTCGACCCTGACCTGATGTAACCTCATGGCATCAAGAGCGGGAGCAGCGCCATGCCAGGCCACCACCACCACCATCACCATCACATCGAGGACGCGGGCGATGCCCGGGTGGGCTGGGCGATCGCCGTCAACCTCGCGCTGACGGTCGCACAGGTCGTCGGCGGGGTGGTGTCGGGCAGCCTCGCGCTCATCGCCGACGCCCTGCACAACTTCTCCGACGCGATGGCCCTCGTCATCGCCTTCGCCGCGCGCCGGATCGCGAGGCGGCCCCGCGACACGGCGATGACCTTCGGCTACGGCCGCGCCGAACTCGTCGCCGCTCTCGTCAACTACACCACGCTCATCCTGATCGGGCTCTACCTCGTCTACGAGGCAATCCAGCGCTTCGCGTCGCCCGAACCCGTCGCGGGCTGGATCATCGTCGCGGTCGCCGGGCTGGCGCTGGTGGTGGACCTTGCCACGGCGCTTCTCACCTACCGGCTCTCGAAGGAGAGCATGAACATCCGCGCCGCCTTCCTCCACAACCTCGCCGATGCGATGGGCTCCGTCGCCGTGATCCTGGCGGGCTCGCTGGTCCTGCTCTTCGGCTGGCACATCGTCGATCCGGTCGCGACGCTGCTGATCGCGGGCTATATCCTCTGGCAGTCCTTCGCCGAGATCGGCCCCGTCATCCGCATCCTGATGCTCGGAAGCCCGCCGGACATCGACACCGGCGCGGTGCTCGAGACGGTGCGGGGTGTCGACGGTGTCGCGGACATCCACCATGCCCACCTCTGGCAGATGGACGAGCACCGCAATGCGCTCGACGCGCACATCGTCGTCGCCGAAGGCCGCTGGGGTGAGGCGGATGCGATAAAGGCCGACATCAAGGCGTCGCTCAGCGACCGCTTCGGCATCGGGCATGCGACCCTCGAACTCGAATGCGCCCGGCATGCCTGTCACGAGCGCACGCTGATCGGGGGCGCCGGGGACAGCGGCCCGGAACGGGCGCATGGCTGAGGCTTCACGACAAAAGGCCCCGCCCGCACGGGCGAGGCCGACCATCCGGCGCAAGCGGACGGGCTTCAGGTCTTCGCCAGGGCCCGGAGCATCCATGCGGCCTTTTCGTGGAACGCCGACCGCTGCGTGGCGAGATCCTCGGTCACCGGGTCGTTGCGGCTCCCGGCCAGTTCGACGAGGGCGTGAAACCGGTGCGCCACGCGCTCGTGGTCATGGGCGAGATCGAGGCACATGTCGCCGGCCGACGGCAGTTCCTTCTCGTCCTTCACCACGGAAGCCTTGATGATGTCGTCCATGCGGCCGGGCGCCATGCGGCCGAGCGCGCGGACACGCTCGGCGAGTTCGTCGGCCGCCTCGAACATCTCCTCGTACTGCTCCTCGGTGAGATTGTGCACCGCATAGAACAGCGGGCCTTCCACGTTCCAGTGGTAGGCATGGGTCTTGAAGACCAGCCGGTAGGTGTCGGCCAGGACGTCGCAGAGCCCCTCGGCGATCCCTTCCACATCCCGGACGCCCGTCTCGACCTTGTCGGTTTCGGGAACGACGTTCAGCGCGTCGGTCATCGTATTCTCCTTCGTTTCGGTCCGGGGAAGAACACGGCGGATGCAACAAAGGTTCCCTCTCGCCTTGAGCCGTCACCCTCTCGCGAGACGTTCCAATGCCGCGGAGAGTTCGGGTGTCGTGAACGGCGGCGGCACGAAGACCCAGTCGAGCGGGTCTTCGTCCTCTATCGGCGTGTGTATCGCGCAGACGCGCGCCTTGCGCATGTCGAGCAGGCGCCGCAATTCGGGACATCGAAGCTCCGATGCGGTCGCGTGCAGCACCGTCACGACGTTGCCGGTCGCATGCTGAAGCGCGGTGCACAGTTCGTCGATGGTTGTGGAAAGGCGGATACGGGCTTCGGGCAGGACTTCGCGCACGGTCTCGCGAATGTCTTCGCCCACGACCGGGTCCGGCGTGAGCACAACGAAAATTGGCAGCAAGGCATTCTCCCCCAGGCAGGAACCAAAGCTGTCGAGCGCATCACCCCGGTCCGCGAATCGCACCGAAGCGGTAAGCTGAAGCTGAACCTTTCAGCCGCCGGGGGCATTAAACTGGGACATACCGGCTGAAAAAGAAGCGAGACCATGACAACGCCCTGCGACAGATGTCCCCTGCGACGGTCTTCGGCTTTTCACCCCTTCAGCGAAAGCGAACTGGGCTTCATGAAGCGGTTCAAGGTCGGCGAGCTGAAGATCGAACCCGGCACACCCATTCTGATGGAGGGGTCCAATTCGCCGCAGCTCTATACGGTGCTGCAGGGGATGGGCCTGCGCTACAAGCTCCTCGACTCCGGCGAGCGACAGGTCGTCAACTTCGTCTTCCCCGGCGATTTCCTCGGCCTTCAGGCGGGTGTCATGGACGAGATGGGGCATTCCGTGGAGGCCACCACGGCGATGACGCTGTGCGTCTTCGACCGCAAGAATCTCTGGCAATTGTTCCGCGAGCAGCCGGAACGTGCCTTTGACCTGACGTGGCTCGCCGCGATCGAGGAGCATTTTCTCGGAGAAGGGTTGCTGACCATCGGCCAGCGCACCGCGCTGGAAGCGGTCGGCTGGGCCCTGCTGCGGCTGTCCGAACGCGCGGAGGCGCTGGGGCTCATGCGGGACGGTCAGATGCCCCTGCCGTTCCGGCAGCGGGACCTTGCGGACGCGCTCGGCCTGTCGGTGGTGCACACGAACAAGACGCTGAAGAGGCTCCGCGAACGCCAGCTCGCCGCATGGGCGCACGGCATCCTGAACATCCCCGACCGCGACAAGCTTGCGGAGGCTGTCGGAGCCGATCGCGGTGACGGTCGCATGGCCCGTCCCCTGTTCTGAGCACGGCCACGGCCGGGCCGTGCGCAGCGGCCGTTTGGCTCAGCTTGGCTCAGCCGGGCACGCGCGAACTCCGCGGCCCCGCGATCAGCCAGATGATGAACCCGAGGAGCGGGAGCAGCAGGATGAGCAGCGTCCAGAGCACCTTCGCGCCCGTGGAAGCCGACGATCCGACGATGCTGATGATGGCCCAGATGTTGAGAACGAGCAGGATGAACCCGCCGATGCCGTAGAATTCCATGTCGCTGTCTCCTTGCGTTCGACACCGGGGAAAACGTTCCGTCGCAGGCAGGGTTCCGACCGAAAAGATCGAAGCTCTCCGGAACCAATCCAAGCCGTGCGTGTTGCGGCTCTGAACCGGCCGTCGGCGGACGACGTGCGCGGCAGTCCGAAAAAGTGACGATGAGGCGTTCCGATGACACGCATTCCTCCCAATCGACTGACCGGCTCGCTCTCCGTGCTGGCTGTCGCGGTCTCGCTCGCCGGGCCGGCCCCGGCCCAGAACGCGAACTTCACCGGTCCGGAAGATTTCTCGGCCCTTGCCGAGGCGCGCCTGCCCGCCGTGGTCGGCATCGTCGCCACCGCGCCCACGCCGCAGGAGGGCCAACCCGGCCTGCCGATGCCCATGCTGCCGCCGGGGCTCGAGGACTTCTTCGGAGGGCCGTTGCCGCAGCCCCAGCCGCGTGGTCCCCGCCAGGCGCTCGGGTCGGGTTTCATCATTTCGGCCGACGGATACGTCGTGACCAACAACCACGTCATCGCCGGGGCGGACGCGATCGAAGTCATGCTCGACGGGGACCGCTCGATGAACGCGGAAATCGTCGGCACCGACCCCGCGACCGATATCGCGCTTCTCAAGATCGACGGGGCGGACGACCTGCCCTTCGTTGAATGGGGCTCGTCGGACGATCTCGAGATCGGCGAGTGGGTCGTCGCGATCGGCAACCCGTTCGGTCTCGGCGGCACGGTGACCGCGGGCATCGTTTCGGCGCAGGCGCGCGACATCCGGTCCGGTCCCTACGACGATTTCATCCAGACCGATGCCGCGATCAACAGCGGCAATTCCGGCGGCCCGCTCTTCGACGCCACCGGCGAGGTCGTCGGCGTCAACACCGCGATCTTCTCGCCGACCGGCGGCAATGTCGGAATAGGCTTCGCCGTGCCCGCGCATGTCGTCTCGCGCGTGGTCGACGATCTGCGCGAGGACGGTCAGGTCGACCGCGGCTGGCTCGGCGTCCAGATCCAGCCCGTCAGCGACGAACTCGCGGCGGCGTTGGGCCTCGAGGAAGCGCGCGGCGCGCTCGTCAACGACGTCGTTCCCGACTCCCCGGCCGAAGCGGCGGGTTTCGAGAACGGAGACGTCATTCTCGCGATCGCGGGAGAGGACGTCGAGACGCCTCGCGAACTGGTCTTCGCCGTTGCCGACCGGCCGATCGGCGAAGCGGTCGACCTGACGGTCTGGCGCGACGGTGAGCGCGAGACCCTGAGCGTCGAGATCGCGCGCCAGCCCGGCGCCACCATGGCCGCCGCGCCCGGTGGCGAAGGGGGTGGCGAGGAAGGGCAGGATGAGGCGACGCGGCTCGGCGTGACGCTCGCACCGCTTTCGCAGGAACTGCGGGCGCAGTTCGAACTGCCTCCGGAAGTGTCGGGTCTGGCGATCCTGGCGGTCGAACCCGAAAGCCGTGCGGCGGACGCCGGTCTCGTTTCCGGTGATGTAATCGTCGAGGCCGGCGGTCAGCCGGTCGGGGATGCCGCCGACATCACCGATGCCCTGACGGCGGCCGAAGCCGAAGGTCAGCCGATGCTGCTGCGGGTATTCCGCGGCGGAAGTCACCAGTTTCTCGCCGTCCCGCTCTCGGAGAACGAGGGCTAGCGGCGCGCGGACATAAGAACACCTCCCGCCCATCCCTGCGGGAGGCACAAGCCCCGCCGGACCTTCCCCTTCCCCTTCCCGTCCGGCGGGGCGCCCTTTTCTCAAGACACCTCGCCGAAGAGGGAAGGATCAGGCCGGGAGCGCCTCGGCGGCGGCGAAGAACATCGCCTGGCTGACCGCAGAGCGCACCTGTTCTTCCGTATAGGGCTTCGCGATCAGAAACGTGGGTTCGTGCCCCTCGCCCGTCAGAAGCCGTTCCGGAAACGCCGTGATGAAGATCGTGGGCCGGTATCCGTGTTTCTTGTAAAGCCGGGCAACGGCATCGGCACCGCTCGAACCGTCGGCAAGCTGGATGTCGGACAGGATGAGGTCGAAGCCCGGGTCCGCGTCCGCAAGTCGGAGCGCACCGGTCTCCGTCCGCGCAACTCCCGTAAGCTCGTGCCCCATCTCCTCGATGATGTGCTGGAGGTCGAGCGCGATGATCGGCTCGTCCTCGATGATCAGGATGCGGCCTGAGGTGCTACGCGACATTTCCTGGAACGCGGTGTCGATCAGGCGCGCGGCCTCCTCGGTGTCGATCCCCATGATCTGGCCGACCGCCTCGCTCGAAAACTCCTCGATCGTGTTGAGAAGCAGCGCTTCACGGGTGTTCGGCGTGAGGTTGCCGAGATGAGCCTGCGCGCTCCGGGCAAGCCCGCCTTCCGCTTCCGCGGGCATCGGGGAAACGGGCGTGCCGGTGGAGGTCCAGATGAGATGGAACGCCCTGAAGAGCGCGATTTCGTCCGTGCAGTCGCCGTCGTAGATCGACGGGTCCGCCAGGATCGCCTCGAGAGTGGCGGCGGCGTAGTGATCGCCCGATTCGCGGCTGCCGGTGAGCGCACGGGCGTAGCGTCTGAGAAAGGGAACATTGCGGCCGATTTCCCGGGCACGGCTCGGGCTGACAGGCGTGGTCATGAGGGATGGTTTCCATCTTTTTTCGCAACAAGGTGGAACCGAACGCCCGATGTGGTGTTAAGGTTCCAAGAAATCGAAGCCCGAGGTCACGCCGAGAATATGCCGCCCAAGCGCGCGAAGCGAAATCCGAAGGTCGATGAGGAAATCGACCGCAATCTCAAACGCGCCTTCGACGCAGCCGCTGACGAGCCGTTGCCGGAACGGCTTCTTTCGCTTCTCGAGAGGTTGAGAGCGGCGGAGGGCGCACCTGCGTCAAAGCAGCGCGCCGGGGGTGAGGAATAGCCCGCCCGCCGCTTTGCAGTCTCCCCCGTGGCCCGGCGCCAAGAGCGCTCCTCGCCCGCACCCGTGACCGAGGGCATCGGGGCTGCGTTCCTCGGTGACGAACGGATTGCACGGCGACCTAGTCGGCGGCGTCGCAGGGGCGGCTCGGATGCCCCTGTCCCGGCGCGCGATGCGGCGAGCTCAGACCGGCTCCCGCGCCCCGAAGATCGCCGAGCCGACCCGGACATGGGTCGCGCCTTCCGCGATCGCCATCTCGAAGTCGGAACTCATGCCCATCGAGAGGCCGGGCAGCCCGGTCTCCTCGGCCATGCTGCGCAGGAGCCGGAAATGGGGCAGCGGGTCGTCGTCGAAGGGCGGGATGCACATGAGCCCCACGACCGGCAGCGACAGGCTGCGGCATTCGTCGAGAAGCGCACCCGCCTCGCCGGGCCGCACACCCGCCTTCTGCGGCTCGGCGCCCGTGTTGACCTGCACGAAAAGCTCCGGGCAGGCGCCGGTCTCGTCGGCGATGCGCGCGATGGCGCGGGCGAGCTTCGGGCGGTCGACGGTATGGATCGCGTCGAAGAAGGCCATCGCCGCGCGGGTCTTGTTCGACTGCAACGGGCCGATGAGGTGAAGCCTGATGTCGGGGTGCGCGGCGCGAAACTCGGGCCAGCGCTCCTCGGCCTCCTGCACCCGGTTCTCGCCGAAGACGCGGTGCCCGGCCTCGACGACCCCGGCCACCCGGTCGCGCGGCTGCACCTTCGAGACGGCGATGAGCGTGACCGAGCCCGGCGCACGGCCCGCCTCGGCCTCGGCGGCCCGCACGCGGTCGGTGATGTCCTGAAGTCCCATGCCACTCACATGCCAGACCGCGCGCGGGACGGAAAGCCCCTCCGCCCGGCGTCGGAGGCCCGCCACGCGGACGTCAGAAATTCATCGCCCGCCCCTGCGGGCGTCGGAAGTTCATCGCCCGCCCCTGCGGGCGTCAGAGGTTCATCGTCCCGCCCCTGCGGGCGTCAGAGGTTCATCGTCCCGCCACGCGGGCGTCAGAGGTTCATCGTCCCGCCGCGCGGGCGTCAGAAATTCATCGTCACCCCGAAATCGGCCACCGTGCGCGCGCCTTCGGGGGCCGCGTCGGTCTCGATGCGGCCGAGCCCGCCCGACAGCGTCAGCCCGTCCGACAGCGGCACCGACATGCCGATCCCGTAGGCGTCGCCCAGCCCCGCCTCGGGGTCGGCCTCGGCCCCCGTCGCCTGCGCCCAGGCCGCCGTCACGTTCGCCCGGCCGGTGTCGACCGAGAGATCCAGCCCGTAGCCCTGCCCGCCCTCAGACCAGTCCGAGTAGAGCCCGTTCACCGCCACCGGCCCGAAGCTGTAGCCCGCCATCACGCTCACGGCGGAGTTCGCCGCATCCGCGTCGTCGACATAGCCGAGCCCGAGGTTGAAGGTTTCCGTTCCATAGGCCGCCGAGACCCCGAGGGAGCTTTCGTCGCCGACCTCGGCGGTGGCGATCAGCGTGACGCCGCCGCGCGACCAGGTGTATTCCACGTCCGCGCCCGCCGTGGCGTTGCGGAACTGCTCGGCCACGTCGTCGATGCCCAGCCCCGAAAAGCCGGGGTCGCGAATGCCGAAACCGTCGGCGGCGGGGTCGACCGCGCCGAGGCGGATGGTGCCGAAGGCGCCCGAGAGAAAGACCTCCGCGTCATCCACGCCGGTTTCGTCGATGTCGACGAAGGCGCCGAAGGTCAGCCCGCCATCGCTCTGCCCCGACCCGGCGATGACGAAGTTCACCTCCGTATCGGTCGAGACCTCGCCGTCGGGGTCAGCGGAATCGTAGACGAGGCCGGCAGAGGCCGTGCCCGAGAGCGACAGCTCCTGAGCCTCGGCGGCCGTGGCCATGGCCGCCAGCAGAAAAGGGAAGACATGCACCCAGCGCATTTTGCGAGGTCCGGACTGCTCTGTTGGGAAGAACGTAGGCGCTGCGGGGGTGTTCGTCCAGTCGCGGGGCATCGCGCAAAGAGAAAGGCGGGCCCGGAGGCCCGCCTTCCATCGAGGTCGGTGCTCTGAAAGATCAGAACGACATGGTCAGGCCGAGGTCGGCAACCGCACGCGCGGGTTCTTCGGGGTCGCCGGGGTCGACGTCAGGCCGAACGCTGCCGATACCGCCGGCAACCTCGAGGCCGCCGCCGAGCGGAACCGAGAAGCCGATGCCGTAGCTGTCGCCGAGCGGGCCACCGGCCGAGCTGCCTGTGGCGTTCGAGTAGGCCGCGGTGATGGTCGCCGCACCGGTGTCGAACGACACGTCGACGCCGTAGCCTTCGCCACCGCCGCTCCAGTCGGAGTACATGCCGTTGACCGAGAGCGGGCCCTGCCCGTAGCCCGCGGCGATCGTCCAGGTGTTGTTGTCGGCGTCGCTGTCGGTGATGTAGCCGAGGCCACCCGAGAACCCTTGGGCTTCGTATTCGACAGCCGCCGCGTAGGATTCCTCATCGCCGAATTCGACCGACGCGCTGAACGTCAGACCCGAGGCCGCGTAGGCGTAGTGGATGTCCGCACCCGCCGTCGCGTTCTTGTACTGCTCGGCCGCATCGTCGACACCGATGCCGTCGTAGCCGACGTCGGCGATGCCGAAGGTGTCGGTCGCGGGGTCGATGTCGCCGACGGTGACCGTGCCGAACACACCCGAGATGAAGACTTCCGCGCCATCAATGTCAGATTCGTCGATGTCGATGAAGGCACCGAACTCGAGGCCGGTGTCGGTCGCGCCGGAGCCCGAAATCGTGAAGTCGACTTCGTTGGCGACGACGACTTCGTTGCCAGTCTGATTCTCGTCGTACTGGAGACCCGCGCTCGCGGAGCCCGACAGCTCGATGCTCTGGGCGGACGCGAAGCCGGCCGTGAGCAGGAGAGCGGTCGAGGCAAGAAGAACCTTTTTCATGTTTTCCCTCGTGCATAAAAGGTTAACTCAACCCGACTCGTTCCGGGCTGATTGGGTTGTGTCTCCGATTTGCGGACCCCGATTGCAAGAAACCCCTCCCCCCCGCCGGAATCAACTGAACCGGATGGTGCAGTCTTGCCACAGTGCGCTTTCGCGCCCGCGCGGCCCCCGCAAGGCATTGTTCCGCAAGGGCTGCGGGCCAAGGGCCTTGCCGCCCCGGAATCGCTCGGATACACGGGAAACAAGGCGTCTCAGGGGGTGCATCACATGGCTGGCAGCAAGATGAGGACGGTTCTGGCGGCCACCGCCCTTCTCGCCCTCGCGGCTTGCGGCGGCGACCAGAACCGCGGCCTCTTCGGCTCCGAGCGCGACCGCGACCGCGAATTCGCGGAAACCGGCAACATCCGCCCCGGCTCCGAGCGGGGCGGCGGCTTCTTCAGCCTCTTTCGCAACAACACCCCCCCGGACGTGACCGTCGAGGTCAACAAGTACCTCTGGAACGCCTCGCTCGAAGTGCTGTCGTTCCTGCCGATCCAGACGGTCGACCCGTTCTCGGGCGTCATCGTCACCGGCTTCGGCCGCCCGCCCGGCGGCGGCCGCGCCTACCGCGCCACGGTGCTGGTGCAGGACCCCGCCCTCGACGCCCGCTCGCTCACGCTGTCGCTTCAGACCCAGTCCGGCCCGGCGAGTGCGGAAACGGTGCGGTCGGTCGAGAACGCGATTCTCACCCGCGCGCGGCAGTTGCGCATCCGCGACGCCGGCCTCTGAGAGCGCCGCTTTCCGCCACTGGACCCTTGCGGGGCGCGGGGCTAAACCCGGTCCCGACCCCCCGGACGGACGGACCCATGGCGCGCTACGACCCCTCGACCCTCGAACCGAAATGGCAGGCCGCCTGGGCCGAGGCCGAATGCTTCCGCGCCGTCCGCGACCCGGCAAAGCCGAAGTACTACGTGCTCGAGATGTTCCCCTACCCCTCGGGCAAGATCCACATCGGCCATGTGAGAAACTACACGATGGGCGACGTGATCGCCCGCCAGAAGCGCGCGACGGGCCATTCGGTGCTGCACCCCATGGGCTTTGATGCCTTCGGGATGCCCGCCGAGAACGCCGCGATGAGCGAGGGCGGCCACCCGAAGGACTGGACCTATTCCAACATCGCCGTGATGAAGGACCAGATGAAGCCCTTGGGCTTTTCGATCGACTGGTCGCGCGAGTTCGCCACCTGCGACCCCGAGTATTACGGCCAGCAGCAGGCGCTCTTTCTCGACTTCCTCGAGGCGGGCCTCGTCTACCGGAAGTCCGCCACCGTGAACTGGGACCCGGTCGACATGACCGTGCTCGCCAACGAGCAGGTGATCGACGGGAAGGGCTGGCGGTCGGGCGCCGAGGTCGAGCGGCGCGACCTCACGCAATGGTTCTTCCGCATCTCGGATTTCGCCGAGGAGCTGCTCGCGGCCATCGACGGGCTCGACAACTGGCCCGACAAGGTCAAGCTCATGCAGCGCAACTGGATCGGGAAGTCGCGCGGCCTTCAGTTCGCGTTCGAGCGGACGGACGGCGGCGAGCCGATCGAGGTCTACACCACCCGGCCCGACACGCTCATGGGGGCGTCGTTCGTCGGCATCTCGCCCGACCATCCGCTGGCGCGCAATTTGGAAAAAGCCGACCCGGAAGTTGCCGCGTTTTGTACAGAAGCCCGGCGCGGCGGCACCACCGAGGAGGCGATGGAGAAGGCCGAGAAGCTCGGCTTCGACACCGGCCTTCGTGTGAAGCACCCGCTGAACCCCGACTGGGAACTGCCGGTCTGGATCGCCAACTTCATCCTGATGGGCTACGGCACCGGCGCCATCTTCGGCGTGCCCGCCCACGACCAGCGCGACCTCGACTTCGCCCGCAAGTACGGCCTGCCGGCGGAACCGACCTTCGTGCCGGAGGGCACCCTTCCCGCGCCGATGACCATTCTCGAGGCCCAGTTCGCCGAGGGCGATATCGCCGAGGTCGACGGGGTGCATTACTTCAAGCTGCACGACACCGCCTACGTGCCGCCGAAGAGCGAAAAAGTCTTCTGGCTCAACCACTTCACCGGCCTCACCGAGGCCACCGGGCAGGAGGCAATCGACGCCACCATCGCCTATGCGGAACGCGAAGGCTGGGGCCGGGGCGTCACCCAGTATCGCCTCCGCGACTGGGGCCTCTCGCGCCAGCGCTACTGGGGCTGCCCGATTCCGGTCGTCCATTGCGAGGCCTGCGGCGTGGTGCCCGAGAAGAAGGAGAACCTGCCGGTCGAGCTGCCCTACGACGAGGACGGCAGGCCCATCGACTTCACCATCCCCGGCAACCCCCTCGACCGCCACCCCACCTGGCGCGACACCCCGTGCCCGAGATGCGGAAAACCGGCGAAACGCGAGACCGACACGATGGACACCTTCGTCGATTCCTCGTGGTATTACGCCCGCTTCACCGCCCCCCGGGCGACCACGCCCACCGACATGGAGGAAGCCGCCTACTGGATGAACGTCGACCAGTATATCGGCGGCATCGAACACGCGATCCTGCATCTCCTCTATTCGCGGTTCTTCGCCCGCGCGATGCACCTCACCGGCCATTTGCCCGAGAGTGCGAAGGAGCCGTTCGGCGCGCTCTTTACCCAAGGGATGGTGACGCACGCAGCTTACACTCTGGCGGGACCGTTCTTGGATTCCGAGGGCAACCCTACGTATTCCCGGCGCGGTTACCTTTTTCCCGAGGAGGTGGAAGTGCGTAACGGGGAATATTTCGAGCGGGGAACGGATCGCCGCGTCGTCGTGCATCCGCCCATGAAGATGTCCAAGTCGAAGAAGAACGTCGTCGATCCGATGAAGATCATAGGCGACTTTGGCGCCGACACCGCGCGCTGGTTCGTCCTCTCCGACAGCCCGCCCGAGCGCGACGTCGAATGGACGGCGTCCGGCGCCGAGGCCGCTTTCAGGCACCTCTCCCGCGTCCACCGCATCGCGTCCGAGATCGCCGGGGGCGGCGACACCGGCACCGAGGACGAGGCCCTGCGGAAAGCGCTGCACAAGACGATCCACGACGTCACCCTCGGTGTCGAGAGCTTCGGCTTCAACGTCGCCATCGCCACGCTCTACGCCTTCACGGGCACGCTCTCGAAGGCACAGGCGTCGAATGCCGCCCGACGGGAGGCCGCCCTCGGACTCGCGCAACTCATGTCGCCCATGACCCCGCATATTGCCGAAGACATCTGGTCGATGCTCGGGGGCGAGGGCCTCGTCGCCGACGCCCCCTGGCCCCGCGCCGACCCGGCCCTTCTCGTCGAAGACAGCGTGACGCTGCCGATCCAGATCAACGGCAAGCGGCGGGCGGAAATCACCGTCGGGCGAGACGTCGGCAAGCCCGAGCTTGAAAAGCTGGTGCTGGAGCACGAAGCTGTCACGAAGGCGCTCGAGGGCCGCGCGCCGAAGAAGCTCATCGTCGTCCCGGGCCGGATCGTGAATGTCGTCATCTGACCGCCGCCTCTTTCTTCTCGGCCTCGCCGCCCTCGCCGGCTGCGGCTACGAGCCGGTCTATGCGCCGGGCGCGGTCGCCCGGTCCCTTCGTGGCACCGTTCTCGTCGACCCCCCGTCGGACCCCGTGGGCTTCGTCCTCGTCAACGAGCTTGAACGCCGCCTCGGCGAACCCACCGCGCCCCGTTACCGCCTGTCGGCCGATATCGCGCTTGCCGAAGATGGCATCGGCATCACCGCCGATCAGGAGATCACCCGCTTCCGCCTGCGCGGCCGGGTGGACTGGGAACTCATCGACCCCGCGACCGGCGAACCGCTGACCTCGGGGCAAACGCAGAACTTCACCAGCTACTCGGCCACCGCCACCACCGTCGCCACCCGCGCGGCCAAGCGCGACGCAGAGGCGCGGCTCATGACCATCCTCGCCGACCAAATCGTCACGCGCCTCGCCGCCACCGCAGAGTACTGGGCGTGAAGCTTTCCACCCGCGACGCCAACGCCTTCTTCCGCAAGCCCGACCCCGCGCGCGCCGGCGTGCTGATCTACGGCGCCGACCCGATGCGTGTCGCCCTCAAGCGCCAGGAGCTTCTGAAAAACCTTCTGGGCGAGAAAGCGGAAGAGGAAATGCGCCTCACCCGCCTGCCCGGCTCCGACCTCGCGAAGGACAAGGCCGCCCTGATCGACGCGGTGCGCGCCACGGGCATGTTCCCCGGTCCCCGCGCGGTGCTGGTCGAGGACGCGACGAACGCGCAGGCCGACATCATCGCCACCGCCCTGAAAGACTGGCAGCAGGGCGACGCGACGATCGTCGTCACCGCCGGGGCGCTGAAACCGGCAGCACTCCGCAAGCTCTTCGAAGGCGCGCGAAACGCCGTCGCCGCGGCGATCTACGACGACCCGCCGTCGCGGGAGGAGATCGAACGGGCGCTGAAGGCCTCGGGCCTCGCCGAACCGACCCGCGAGGCGATGGGCATGCTTCTCGATCTCGCCAACGTCCTCGACCCCGGCGACTTCCGCCAGACGGTGACGAAGCTCTCGCTCTACAAGTACGGAGACGCCACGCCGGCGACCCCGGCGGACGTCGCCGCCATTTCCCCGTCCTCCATCGAGGCCGAACTCGACGACCTCCTGCACGCCGCGGCCGAGGCCCGCGCGGGCGAGATCGGCCCCGTCCTGCGCCGTCTCGAAGCGCAGGGAACCACGCCGGTCTCCATCGCGATCGGCGCCACCCGCCATTTCCGCGCCCTCCACGCCGCCGCCGCCGATCCGGGCGGGGCGAGTGCCGGCATCGCCCGGGCGCGGGTTCCCTGGCCCAGCCGCGACCGCATGGCCCGGCAGGCGCAGAGCTGGGGGGTGCGGCGGCTCGAGGATGCGTTGACGCAACTGATGGACGCCGACCTCACCCTGCGATCGGCCTCAAACGCCCCCGAGATGGCGGTCATCGAGCGCACGCTCATCCGCCTCGCCCACCTCGGGGCCGCGCGGGGATAGAAGGGCCACGGAAGAGGGTCCCCAGCGAGCGGGATCGCCGGGGGATAAGTCCCCCGCCGCACGGGCGCTCAGCCTCAGGCTTCCGGGCGCCGGGTGCGGCCGTTGAGGCGGTGCAATCGATCCTCCATGAGCGCCCCCAACCATGGCCGGCCATCCGACAGAACCGCTTGACGTTTCCGCGCAAGCCTGAAACCTGTTGGCCATTCAGGGGAGCTCCGTAGTGCCGGGGCTGAGATGAGGGGCGCAAGTCCTCGGACCCTTCAGCTGATCTGGGTAATGCCAGCGGAGCGAGGTGACCATGTTCTCAGGCGCACAAGTCTCAT